>Ga0185299_10001275_pt1 | contig 51051 bp, 42 predicted proteins | sample PaiPotPPA55metaG_FD_128002 | JGI IMG/M metagenome (GOLD analysis project Ga0185299, IMG submission 128002) | Iron sulfur acid spring bacterial and archeal communities from Banff, Canada, to study Microbial Dark Matter (Phase II) - Paint Pots PPA... ... | reverse complement strand
CAATTCCTCCAGTTGCACCCAGAACGATGTTGACCCGAAGAGCAATTCCACGCGGCGTGTTGCGATGGCGGCTGATCGCCTCCAACTGCTTACGCGCTGCGTCGGTAAGGACAAGTTTGGGCGCGGGTGGAAGCGGCATACGATCAGTATGCGCCCAACAATTCCATTAGTAAAGCTATTTCAGATACAGGAGACTAGCGTTGACTGTATTCGCCGCTGTCGGCTCGCGCGAGCAGCGTCCGGCATGGGCAAGAATCCTGCGGGTGACCGCCTGGGTCGCGCTACTAATTGCGCCCTGGCACATCTATCAACTGCTGGCACACCGGCAATGGTTCTTTACCGAGTACATCAAAATGGAGCTGTTCCAGTTTGGTCTCCATCCTCTCGTGCCGCGATCCGACGAAATCACGGTCTGGTTCTATCTCAAGCGCCTCTTCCTGACCGATCCCTTCCTCTGCGTGGGGGCCTTGCTGGCATTCCCTTGGCTTGTTCTTGAATTTAGAAAACAGAAGACCGACGCACGATGGCTGGCCTGTTGGCTCGCGGTTGTTGCTATCGCTGTCTTCTCCTATCAATGGCGTAATTTTCCCTACGTCCTCATGTTGCTCGCGCCTCTGTGCCTGCTGCCTGCCTTCTTCATTCCTGTCAAGCATCAACCTTGGATCGTCGTCATGCTTGTATTGCTTCTTGGCCTGAAACTGCTGCCCAGCGATCGTGTCTGGAGTCTAAACTATCCCGCCAGCCAACCACTCGCCGCCTCGCCCGTGCTGCGGTCCTACGCGGATCGCGGCCGTTCGAACGAGCTGATTCTGGTGGACACCGACGACGAGTTCTACGGCTCCACGCTGCCTCTTCCAAAGGTGCGCTACTGTTTCCGTGATCCCGGCAACGTCACGGTACGGTACGCCCCGTATTTCGTGGACCTTGGGATTACAGTCAATTCTGACGTATTTTCCAATCTGGACCGTTGGGAACCCATCTTTCGCGAGCATCTCCGCGCCTGGGGACTCGATTCGAGCGAGCCCATCGCGACTACCATCGTTGCCCGCAACGATGTGGATATCGTCCGCATAATCCAATCGCATCCCGACTCCGATTTCTATCTGCCGGTGAATCTCCGGCCGGCCCTTGGCGCCGCCGCCCAGAGCACGCACGCGATTGTGCCCGCCTCCTCGGCACGTTTCTTTCTGCTGGCCAATCGCTCCACAACCCGCGTTCCTCCGCGGTCAAGTATGTTGCAATGAGATGATATGGAAATCATCCAGGTGATTGGCCGCGAGATTCTCGATTCGCGGGGCAATCCTACCGTTGAAGCCGACGTACGCCTTGCCGATGGCACCGTTGGCCGCGCCGCCGTTCCTTCCGGCGCCTCCACGGGTGAGCACGAAGCCGTCGAGCTTCGTGACAACGACCAGAAGCGTTACCTCGGTAAAGGTACACGCAAGGCCGCGCAGAACATCACCAAGAAGATTCCGCCGGCCATCATCGGAATGGAGGCGGAAGAGCAAAGCGCCATCGATCGCAAGATGATCGACCTCGATGGTACTCCGAATAAGAGCAAGCTCGGCGCGAATGCGATCCTGGCTGTATCGATGGCCGCCGCGCGCGCTGCCGCGCAGTCCCAGATCATACCGCTGTATCGCTATCTCGGTGGTGTTAGCGCGAATTTGCTGCCGGTTCCGCTCATGAACATCCTCAATGGAGGGGCGCACGCCGACAACTCGGTAGACCCGCAGGAATTCATGATCGTCCCCCATGGCGCCTCCAAGTTCTCCGAAGCGTTGCGGATGGGCGCCGAAGTGTTTCACACCTTGAAGGGCGTGCTAAAAATGCGCGGCTATTCGACTTCGGTGGGTGACGAAGGCGGCTTCGCGCCCAATCTGAAATCGAACGAAGAAGCTTTGGAAGCGGTACTCGAAGCTATCACCAAGGCCGGCTACAAGCCTGGCGCTCAGATCAGCATAGCGCTCGATCCGGCCGCCAGCGAGTTCTACGACGCCGAAAGCGGCAAGTACGTCTTCAAGAAGTCCGACAAGAGCCAGCGAAGCTCGGAGCAGATGGTAAAGTTCTGGGCCAAGTGGGTCGAGCAATATCCGATCATTTCCATCGAAGACGGAATGGCCGAAGACGATTGGAACGGCTGGAAGCTCATGACCGACGCGCTGGGCGGCAAAATCCAACTCGTCGGCGACGATCTGTTCGTCACCAACACCGAACGCCTGGCCCAGGGCATCGAGAAGGGCATCGCGAATTCGATTCTGATCAAGGTGAATCAGATCGGCACGCTGACCGAAACGCTCGAGGCCATGCAGATGGCCACGAATGCGCACTACACCAACGTCGTCTCGCACCGCTCGGGTGAGACCGAAGATGCTTTTATCGCCGATCTCGCCGTGGCCACCCGTGCCGGGCAAATCAAGACCGGGTCGGCCAGTCGTACGGACCGCATAGCAAAATACAACCAACTCCTGCGCATCGAAGAGGAGTTGGGCGCTGGCGCGAAGTTCGCCGGCAGGAAAGCGTTCCATCAATAATGCACGGTAAAAAGAAGCCTCTGGTGTTGACCATCCTCGACGGTTGGGGATTCTCGCCGGTTACGGAGGGCAACGCCATCGCCGCCGCCCGCAAGCCCACCTACGATGCGCTGCTGCGCGAATATCCCAACACGCTGATCCGTACGTCCGGGAAGGCCGTCGGTCTGCCGGAAGGGCAGATGGGCAACAGCGAAGTCGGGCATTTGAACATCGGCGCGGGCCGCATCGTCCTCATGGACGTCACGCGTATCGACCAGATGATCGTGTCCGGCGAGTTCTTTCGCAATCCAGTGCTGCTCGACTCCATGCGGAATGCCCGCGCGCACCGGCTGCATCTGATGGGCCTGTGCAGCGACGGCGGCGTACACTCGCTGCTCACGCATCTTTATGCGTTGCTCAAGCTGGCGAAGCAGGAGACTGTCCCCGAAGTTTTCGTGCACTGCTTCATGGACGGCCGCGACACTCCGCCCGAAAGCGGCGCTGGCTATCTCGATCAACTTCAAAAAGAGATGCGCCAAATCGGCACCGGCAAGATCGCGTCGGTTTCCGGCCGCTACTACGCCATGGATCGCGATCAGCGCTGGGACCGCATAGAACGTGCCTTCGGCGCCATGGTGCTGGGCAAGGGCGAGAAGAACAGCGATCCGGTCGCGGCCCTCAAGCGATCGTACGAACACGGCGTCACCGACGAGTTCGCCGAGCCCGTCACCATCGTCGATGACCGCAACCAGCCAGTCGGATTGATCCGCGATGGCGATGCGTGCATATTTTTCAACTTCCGCGCCGATCGTGCGCGGGAGATGACCACGGCTCTGACGGACCATGTACTCGAGAAACCATCACGATCGCTCGCGCCGAAAAATCTTCACTTCACCACCCTGACCGAGTACGACAAGACCTTCAAGCTCCCGTTCGTGCTCCCGCGCGAGCATCCCAACAATATCCTGGCCGATGTCATGGCGCAGTTGAACTGGAAGAATCTGCGCGTGGCCGAGACCGAAAAGTACGCGCACGTAACTTACTTTTTCAACGGCGGTAACGAAAAGCCATACGCGGGCGAGAGTAGGGAATTGGTGCCATCCCCCAAGGTCGCGACTTACGATCTGAAACCCGAGATGAGCGCGCCAGGGATCACCGCGGTGGTGGTCAAGGCGATTGAACAGGGCGACGTGGACCTCATCGTCATGAACTACGCCAATGCCGACATGGTCGGCCATTCCGGGAAAATGGCCCCGACGGTCCAAGCTGTCGAGGCCGTCGACGCCGGGCTGGGTGAGCTTTACGCGGCCCTGCGACGCTCGGGCGGATCGTGGATCATCACCGCCGATCATGGAAATGCGGAGACCATGATCGATCCCGTAACTAAGGGCCCGCACACCTATCACACCTCCAATCCCGTACCCTTCATTCTGGTCGACGAAACCCAGCGCGTCTTACGGCAGGGCGGCGCTCTACAAGATATTTCTCCGACCCTGTTGGGATTCCTCAACGAAAAACAACCCAAGGAAATGACCGGGAGGGATCTGCGTTTATGAAGCCATTGTATCTTTGCGATGTCGAAAATAATGTGCAAGGATCGAGTGGCTATGCCGAGCTGATCCGCAAGATGCGGTCGGCCGGAGCCGCCGTGCCCGGGATCATGCACCTGTTCGCATTCAAGCCGCAAGCGACCGAGCATCTGGAGCGCTTCTCTGAAGCAGTCATGCGCGGGCCTTCACCGTTGAGCGCGGGATTCCGCGAGTTGATCGCCGCGTTCACCTCCAAGCTGAACGATTGTCCGTTTTGAATCCAAAGTCACGCCGCGGTCGCGGCGGAGCTGCTCAAAGATCGAGCCAAGGTCGACGCCGTGCTCGACAATTACCGGATCGCGCCGATCTCCGATGCAGAAAAAGTGCTGTTCGCCTACATCGAGATGGTGAACTGTAACTGTGCGGCCGTCGAGCAGGCCGACATAGACCGCCTTCATCAAGCTGGCTGGACCGACGAGGCGATCTAGGACGCGATCATGGTCTGCGGCCTGTTCAATTTCTACAATCGCTGGATCGACGCCACCGGTGTGGAGGCGATGTCGAAGCAGGATCATGCGGCATCCGGTAAGCGCCTGGCCGCTCGCGGATATATATTAAGCAAATGATCGGTGTCTCACTACGCTCATCCGCCGCCATTCTATCCTTCGTCACCATCCAGGCGATGGCCCAACCTAGTACCCGCTGAACTACGCTGTCCGAAATTATCTAATATATCTCTTAATTAGCTTGACACAGCCGTCTGGCAGGGAATACAATTTCTCAAAGTTGTGTTCGGTCAGAGCTGCCCGAACTGAGTGTTGGCTTGCAGAATCTGTAAAGATGCTGTCTCCCGGTTTCGGGGGAGGAGGGGTTATGAATTCGAGCTGCTACAGGCTCACTCGTGGTAGTGTGTCTTCCTTTGTTCTCGCGGTCGTCTGCGCGAGCATCTTGTTGGCTGTCAGTTCCGTTCCCGCGTGGGCCCAAGCGGCCACGGGCACTCTTTCGGGTGTCGTCAGCGATCCGTCGGGCGCCGCCGTCGTCAATGCCGAGGTCAAGCTTACTGACCCCACCACGAACTCGTCCTCGACTACAAAAACAAACGAGGTCGGCCGCTATACCTTCGCTAACGTTTCGCCCGGCACTTACGACCTCACAGTCGCCGCCACCGGCTTCACGCAATCCCGGTTGGCCGCGCAAAAAGTCGATGTCGGCGAGTCCCTTACGCTCAACGTCACATTGCAGGTAGGCGCTACTTCGACGGTCGTTGAGGTTCAGGCGGCTGCCGGCGCTGAGCTTCAAACGCTCAATGCGACCATCGGTTCAACCATCCACAACGACCAGCTCCAGTTGCTGCCCAACCTCGGCCGAGATGCATCGAGCTTGTCGGTGCTGCAAGTGGGTGTGTCCCTCACCGGGAACGTCGCCGGAGCAGCTACCGACCAGAACGGCTTCCAGCTCGATGGCGGTAACAACAGCGACGACATGGCGGGCAGTAATACCACCTATACCATCGGCAACGCGTATAACGGTACCAGCGGGAATGCCGCCTCGTCCGGGGGAACGCCGACCGGCGTAATTCCCACACCGATCGAAAGCATCGAAGAGTTCAAGGTCGGTACCAGCAACCAGGCTGCGGACTTCAATAACGCAGCCGGTAGCCAGGTGCAGATGGTGACCAAGCGCGGAACCAATGCTTTCCATGGCGCGCTTTACGAATATTACTTTGGAACCAGCTTAGGCGCCGCGAATCTTTGGAAGAATAACCACACTCTGGTGAACGGCGAGGCGACTCCGCTTCCGGACACGCATCGAAACCGTTTCGGCGCCGCCATTGGCGGCCCCCTGACGCCCAAGTTCTGGGGTGGGAAAACCTATTTCTTCTTCAACTATGAGGGAGCCCGTTTCCCGAATGTCGTCAGCTTCGAGCGCGACACGCCGACCGCGTTGATGCGCGCTGGTGTCCTCACTCTTGCGAATGCAAGTGGTGGCTCAGGTCAATACAACCTCAACCCGTTCCCCGTCACCGTGAATGGCACCACCTATCAACCCGCTAGCTGCGGTGGCCAGAATTGCGATCCGCGGGGAATTGGCGTAAACCCCCTCATCCAAAAGATCTGGAATACGATGCCGTTGCCCAACGATCCTAATACTACACCCATCAGCAGTACCACCGTAGGATATGTGGATGGGACTAATGCCCAAGGCTATCTCGCCAATCTTTCGCTTCCTCAGACCTCGAATTTTTTGGTGGGTCGCATCGACCACGATTTTGGCGACAAATGGAAGTTTATGACCAGCTATCGGTATTACAATTTCAGCCAGCTCGTGAGCACCCAGACGGACATCGGTGGGTTACTATCTGGAGCAAAACAAGGGCAGTATTCGTCGTTTGCCCCACGGCCAGTGAAACCCAACTACTGGGTCGCCGGCCTAACTACGACCATCACGCCCAACACTACCAACGACTTCCGCTTCAGCTACCTGCGCAACTTCTGGCAGTGGTCCACCCAGGCCGGTCCGCCGCAGTTTGCCGGACTTGGCGGGGCGGTTGAAATCGGTGGTGAAAGCCTGGCGGGATCGCTGATCCCGTACAACGTGGACTCTCAGGACGTGCGGCAGCGCTTCTGGGACGGTCACGACTACTTCTTGTCGGACACGGTCAGCAAGCTCAAGGGAAACCACCTGTTTCAGTTTGGTGGGTCGTACATGCGCCAATTCTTATATCATGGACGCAATGATAACGGTGTCGGAATCGACACCTCGCCCACCTACCAGGTCGCCGGCACCGGCCTCAACGCGGCCGCATACACGCTCCCGGCGGGCACAGCCGCGAGTGCGGCCGCCGCCTATCCCATCATGTTCAACGAAATCATGGGTATTGTCAATCAAACCCAGGTGATGTACACCCGCAGTGGGTCGAACCTCACGCTCAATCCGCTCGGGACACCCGGCTTCGACCAAAGCGTCGTCCCGACCTACGACGTGTATTTCTCAGACACGTGGCATCTGAGGCCCTCTTTAACGCTGAGCTACGGTCTGACCTGGGGCTTGGCCATGCCGCCTTACGAAATCAACGGCAAGCAGGTTCTGATGGTTGACGCCGCGGGGAATCCGGTCAACATCCAGGGCTACCTGAGCGACAAGCAGCAATCGGCACTGCAGGGAACGGCGTACAATCCGACCATCGGCTTTGAGAACATCCGCAATATAAACGGCGGTACGATGAAGTATCCGTACAACCCATTTTACGGCGGGTTCAGCCCGCGCGTAGCGCTGGCCTGGAGTCCCAATTACGATGGCGGCATTCTCGGCGCAGCGTTGGGCCGCAACAAGACTGTCATCCGCGGCGGCTACGCTCGCATATATGGCCGGCTGAATGGCGTGGACCTCATGCTGGTCCCGCTGCTCGGCCCTGGCTTGTTGCAGGCAGTGTCCTGCGTTGCCCCCACTATCACTCTCTCTTGCGCCGGAGCTGGCGGCGCAACTCCTGCCAACGCATTCCGCATCGGCGTGGACGGCAATAGTCCGCCCTTGCCTGGTGCAACCCAAACGCTACCCCAGCCGTTCTATCCTGGCACGGTTCAAAACGGAATTCTGAACGCGGCAGCGGCGGATGGTTCGGGGCTCGATCCGAACATGAAGCCCAACCATTCTGATGAATTCAACTTAACTATCCAGCGTTCCATCGGCTCCAGGATGATACTGGAAGTGGGCTACCTCGGACGAAAGATCTCCAACGAATTTCAGGAGATCAACCTTGATGCCGTGCCCACCATGACCACCCTGAACGGCCAGAGCTTCGCCCAGGCGTGGGCTGCCGTTTACAACCAGGTTTGCGCCGGCGCCGGTCCAACCTGCACTCCGAACATCGCGAACGTTAGCGCACAGCCCTTCTTTGAGGCGGCGCTTGGCGGACCAACTTCGGCATATTGTGCCGGTTCCCCGAATTGCACGGCGGCGATGGTCAAGGCCGAGGCCAGCAACATCAAGAGCACCAATGTTTATCAGACCTGGGTCGACCTAAGTCAAAAGTCTAGCTGGGTCCTTCCGCGCAGCTTGCTGGCTCAACCGGGAACCGGACAGCAGCTTTCCGGCGCGTTCGATTTCATCAACTCACTCGGGCACGGTAATTACAACGCCGGATTCGTTTCGTTCACGGCGCGCGATTGGCACGGCCTGACAGCCAGGTCCAACTTCACCTATGGCAAGGCGCTCGGCACCGGCAGCGTTGTCCAGGCCAGCAGTTCCATTACAGTGCCGAATCCTTACGACTTCAAGAACTTCGGCACCTATGGTGTGCAGCCCTTCGACTTTAAATACACCTATAGCTTGCTGATGCTGTATCAGCCTCCGTTCTTCAGGGGCCAGAAGGGTTTCCTGGGCCACGTCCTCGGCGGATGGTCGATCGCACCGTTGTTCACGGCCCGCTCGGGCGCGCCACTGCGACTATCGACGTCCAGCAACGGTGAATCCTTCGGAGAGATTTACTCCGGACAGACCGCAAACTACGAACAGGCGTCGGGATTGACGCCTTTCACGGGCGGAAACAGCCCTAATTACAACGTCCAAACCGCCGGGCTCTGCGCCGGAACATCCGGAACCACGGCCCTCAACATTTTTGCGAATCCTTGCACGGTCTACAACGAATTCCGCCGGCCTATTCTCGGGCAAGATTTTAATACGGGAGGCTTCGCGCTGCGTGGCTTCGGGTACTGGAACATGGATGCGACAATCTCCAAGGACTTCAAAGCCACGGAGCGGATCGGCGCTACGCTGTCGTTCCAGATCGTGAATGTTTTTAACCACTTTGTACCAAACGATCCAAGCACCAGTATCGATTCGGCCAGCTCATTTGGTGTCGTGACCAATCAGTTCTCGACTCCGAATGGTGTGGCGAGCCGGTCGATGGAGTTCGGTCTCCGCCTGCGATTCTAGTAGTAGGGCAGGTCTCCGACTAGTCTCCGACCTGCCTTATCCTGGTGTTATGAAGCTTTTTGTCTGCGCCACTGTTATAAGTGCGCTCGCGCCTCTCGGTATCGCCACTGACACCGACTCAATCGATACGGCTGTTCGCGCCTGTTACGACGTCATCTCCGGTCTTGCCGGAACGCGCGATTGGGCTCGCTTTCAATCCCTATTCGCCGAAGGCGCCCGGCTGATTCCGATCCGGCAGACCGCCCAGGGCTCTCTTCCGGCTGTAATGACGCCCGAGGATTATGAAAAGCGCGCTGGAGCAAACTTCGAGAAGAATGCGTTCTATGAATCCGAAGTGGCGCGCCGCGTGGAAACGTTCGGTGACATCGCTCACGTTTTCTCCACCTACGAATCGCGCCGGGCTCCGGGAGAAAAGCCGTTTGCACGAGGCATCAATAGTTTTCAGTTGGTGAAGACCGCCGCAGGTTGGAAGATCATGACGATCCTGTGGGACTCCGAACGCGAAGGCCTCTCCCTACCTCAAAAATACCTGGCTTCGCCTAAGACGGGATCCAACTGAGATCCTCGCACCCCTTACACTGGAATTATGTCCAAACAATATTCGGCACCGCCTTCGATGACCATAGAGCCCGCGCGCAAATACAGCGCCACGTTCGACACCTCGAAGGGCAGCATCGTGTGCGACCTTTTTGCGAAAGACGCGCCCAAGACCGTCAACAATTTTATCTTCCTGGCGCGCGAAGGTTTCTATAACGGCACGGTTTTTCATCGCGTGCTCGCCGACTTCATGGTCCAGGGCGGCGACCCCACCGGTACAGGGCGCGGAGGCCCAGGCTACCGGTTTGAAGACGAGACTAAAGGCAATCCGAACAAGCACAAGGTCGGCTCGCTGTCGATGGCCAATGCGGGGCCCAATACCAACGGCAGCCAGTTCTTCATCACACACGTCGTCACCGATTGGTTGGATGGGAAGCATACCGTTTTCGGGCAAGTGTCCAGCGGGCAGGACGTCGTGAACAAGATTCAGCAGGGCGACCAGCTAAAGTCTGTTACCATCCAAGAAGCTTAGTAGCTTGTTAATCTTTTAAATACGTGCCATTTCCGATTCACCGCATGCGCCGCTTGCGCGCCAGCGAGCCCTTGCGCCATCTGGTGCGCGAGACCCAGCTCGATCCGCGCGACTTCATCCTCCCGCTGTTCACCTGTCCGGGCGAAGGTGTACGGCGGGAGATCAGCTCCATGCCCGGCAATGCTCAGCTCTCGGTCGACATGCTCGTCAAGGAATGCGCGGAAGCGGAGCGGCTCGGGATCGGCGGCGTGATCCTTTTCGGAATTCCCGACAGCAAGGACGAAATCGCGTCCGGCGCTTATGCTGAGGACGGCATCGTACAGCGTGCAGTTCGCGCGCTCAAGCGGGAAGTCCCCAAGCTGCTGGTGATGACCGACGTCTGCAATTGCGAGTACACCAGCCACGGCCACTGCGGCCTAGTGAAGGATGGCGAGGTCGAGAACGATCCCACGCTGGAGTGGCTGGCCAAATCGGCCGTCTCGCACGCACGTGCCGGCGCCGATATCGTCGCGCCCAGCGACATGATGGACGGTCGAGTGGCGGCCATACGCAAAGCTCTCGACGCGGCTGGTTTCTCAAACACGCCTATCATCTCTTATGCCGCCAAGTTCGCTTCCGTTTTCTATGGCCCGTTCCGGGAAGCCGCTGAATCCACGCCCCAGTTCGGCGACCGCCGGAGCTACCAGATGGATCCTGCCAACGCGCGCGAAGCGATGCGCGAAATCGAGCTCGACATCGAAGAGGGCGCGGACATGATCATGATGAAACCGGCCATGCCCTATCTCGACATCATCCGCCAGGCTCGCGACCGCTTCGATCTGCCCCTGGGCGCTTATCAAGTGAGCGGCGAATTCAGCATGATCACCGCCGCCATCCAGAACGGCTGGTTCGATCGCGATCGAGCCATTCTCGAATCCCTCACCTCCATCCGCCGCGCCGGAGCCGATTTCATGCTGACTTACTTCGCCAAAGACGCCGCCCGCCTTTTGTAACGCACGAACTCTTGCTGGGCCGTGGCGCACGCACTCTTGCGTGCCGCGTTGGCACTCATGCCAACGCCTGGCTTTCCTACTCCGGCTCCGGCACCCTCGGCACCGTATATGTCTTCTTCAAAGCCTCTTGATACTCCCCAAACAGCGCCTTGATCCCCTCAAACTCGCGCTTCACCGCCGCCCGATAATCCGCGTGCGTCGCGAGATCGAACAGCAGCGCCGCCATCGCCTGCGCATCCACCTGGAACCCCTGATGCCCGACGTCCGTCATCGCATCGGCCTCCATTTCATACGTGTGGTTAGCAAAGTTCGATGAATACGCCTCGAATCCCATGCCCGGAATGTCGCTCGACACGCTGCCAGTCTCTTCGTACCCCTGTGGCTTTCCCGGCTCCTCCTGGACTTTCTTCGCCCCGTACATCTTCATGTAGGCGAATCCCACTTCCGACAGTGTCCCCACCGAAATCCCATCGCGATTCTGGCCGTAGTTATCGATCTTGACCTTCGTCCCGGTGGATAACGCTGCCGCCTTGGCCGCGTCGTCGACGAACTTGCGCACCTGCGCCAGATAAATCGCGTCCGGATAGCGAATGTAGAAATCGGCAACCGTGCGGTCCGGCACCACGTTGGGCGCCGCGCCACCTTCGGTGATCACGCCCTGGATTCTCGCCTCCGGCCGCATGTTACTCCGCACGCTGTCGATGTTCTCGAACAAATGAATCACTGCTTCCAGCGCGTTGCGTCCGGCCCAGGCGGTTAGTTGATGCGCGGGCGCGCCGCTGAATGTGTATTTCACGCCATCGATGTTCATGCAGCAGGTTCCGAAGCCCGGCGCCGGCCGCAAAGTTGCGCCAAACGAATGACTGCGCACAATTACGTCCGTGCCATCGAACACATGCGCTTGATGCATCACCCTCTTGGCGACGGGCGGCATCATCTCTTCGCCCGGCGTGCCGAACACCGTGATACTTCCTTGTGACTTGCTGCGCGCCAGCCACTCGGCGATCGCCACTGCCGCGGCCATGCCAACAGGTCCCTGTGCACTATGCTGGTCGCCATGAAAAGGCCGCGTCGTTCCCCGCAGCGCGTCGTACTCGACGATCACGCCCAGGTTCGGCGGTCCATTGTTGCCCTTGTAGCGCGCTACAAACGCCGTCTCCAACCCGCCCGCCCCCACCTTGACATCGAAGCCGTGCTGCTCCAGATACTCCTTCAACTTCTGGACCGAACGCTTTTCGACGAAGCCGATTTCCGGGTTCTTGGTGATGTCGTCGGCTAGCGCCAGCAGCTCTTTGTCCATCAGTTCTCTCGCCCGCGCCACCACCTGCTCGCGAGCCGGATTCGCCCCGGTGAGTCGTGCGACTGTCGCCGGGATATCCAGCGACTTCTCGAGCCCCGCCATCTTATGCAGGACGTCGTGAGCGGCTTCGCGTTCGGTGGGAGTTTCTTGGGCTAGCAGCGCCCACGCCGTCAGAATCGAGATCGAGACAAATATGCTTCGCATTATCGGGGATCTTAACATGATGTAGAGATCAGTGCCTTATGAAAAAGCCCTGGTGCTGCTCCAGCGGCGCTTCCGACTCATCCACCGCGCGAACTTCGGCCCAGCGCGGGCCTTTCCACAGCATCCCGGCCAGCTCGGATAGCTGCGCGGAATTGCCGGCCGCGTAGACCTCCACGTCGCCATCGTCCCGATTGCGTACCCATCCTGTTAATCCCAGCGAATTCGCGGCGTGCTCCACAAAGTAACGGAAGCCCACACCTTGCACCCGTCCCCGCACTCGATACAACCGTGCTAGTTTCTGCGCGCTCAAGGCCGCTTGACGAGAGGATAGACAACGATCTTTCGAAACGCCACCGGCCCGCGATCGCCCTGCAACAGGATCGGCCCTGGATCGGCTTCATTGGTGTCCAAGGCGATATCGGTGGGCCCATCGACGCTCTGCTTGTCGATCACTCGGATGCTGTTCAGGATTACAGTCACCTGCCGGCCTACCAGCCGAACCGAAAGCGTTTGCCAGTCGCCGGCCAGCCTTGCGGCGTTAACGATCGGCACAATGCGGCCTAAAATAGCTCCGCTGCCGTGATTGGAAGGCGGCCGATCGGGATCGTCGGCCAGCTTGATTTCGTACCTTCCGCGCAGCGCGATGCCACTGTTCCCTCGCGGGCCCAGACGAAAGTCGACGTCCAAAGCGAAGTTCATGAACTTTTTCTCGGACACCAGATTCGTATTGCCGATCCCGTTGGTTAGGATGCCGTCTTTCACGGTCCACCCCAGAGTTCGAACCGAACCCACGGTTTGCCAGCCGGTCAGATCGTGGCCATCGAACAGCACCACTGGATCGCCTCTCTTCCAGACAAGAGGGTCGTCTTTGTCGGGGAGTTGCGGCGCACGCACTCCGGTCCATTCCAGGTAGGAAGAAGGATCACCTTCGATCTCGAATGTTCCCTTCAGCTTCCCGTCCTCGAAACGCGCCCAATATAGACCCATTTCCGGACCGGGTGCCCGGCGGTAACGGTTCTGCAAAGCAAAGCGCAGCTCGCCGTCGGAGATCGAAAGCTTGGGGATCTCATCGACTTGTCCCACTGGAGCGCCTACGAACTTGCCCTTCAAGCTGCTCGTCCCGCCGCCCGACACCTCCAGCCACCAACCGCGCGGAGAGGATAAGCCGTTAACGCTGATGTCCCAGCGGCCGTTGAATTGGTCGTCAGTGGTAGCAGCCCAGCAGCTGAATGCGCAAGCTGCGAGAAGAACGACTCGCACTGGGCCTACTTTACCAAACTTGACAGAGCTGGAGGGACGTAACCTTGTTCCAGCCGTCTAGTAAACATCGTGAGAGACTAACCACCAGGGAGGGCAGTCAACATGCACGGATTCCACTGGTTCGATACCCTGCTGAAGGACGTCCGTTTCGGGGCGCGTATGTTGCGCCGCAGCCCTGGCTTCACGGCCGTCGCGCTCCTCTCGCTCGCCTTGGGCATCGGCGCTAACACAGCGCTGTTCAGCGTAATGGACGCGCTGCTGCTCCGCATGCTACCCGTCAAAGATCCGCGGCAGCTTGTCCAACTCCACTCGCAAGTCTCGTTCCCCGCCTTCCAGAAAATCAACGCCCGTAACCGGGTTTTCTCCGGCGCTTTTGCCTACAGCTACATGCTGCTGGTCCCGGCCAGCGTAAGAATCGATAAGGAGCCCGAGCATGCCTCTGGAATCTTTGTTTCTGGCGATTACTATTCAGTGCTCGGCGTCGATGCTGCGGCCGGCCGCCTGCTTACGCCCGACGATGACCGCATTCCTGGCAGCGGCGGTAAGCAAGGGCCGGTAGCGGTAATCAGCTATCAATACTGGCAGCGGCGATTTGGGCTGGATCCATCGGTTATCGGCAAGAGCATCATGGTAAACAGCGTGCCGGTGACCATCGTCGGCGTAACACCCCCAGGTTTTCTCGGGATCAACCAGGTGTTTACGTCGGATTTCACTCTACCCTTCATGCTTCAGCCGCGCGTATCGCCCAGCGCCTCCACTGAGCTTTGGGTGCACGGTGATCAGGGTTCCTTTATCAGCTATGACCTCACCGACCAGTATGGGCCTACACTGATGGCGCGGCTCAAGCCCGGCGTCACTCTGGCGCAAGCGCAGGCTGAAGTTAATGTTCTCTACCAGCAGATCCTAACTGACCGCGCCGGCACTCAGATCAACGAACAGAAACGCCGCGAAAATCTGGAAAAGCGCCTCGAGCTGGTTCCCGCCGGGAATGGCTACGGTTCGTGGGACGCGCCCACCCGGGCTCTACTTCTCATCATCATGGTCGCGATCCCGGGGCTCGTCCTGCTGATTGCCTGCGCCAATGTCGCAAATCTGCTTTTGGCGCGGGCGGCGGCGCGGCAGAAAGAAGTTGCTGTACGCCTGTCGATCGGCGCCGGGCGCGGCCGGCTAATCCGCCAGTTCCTGACCGAAAGTGTGCTGCTCTCGCTGGGAGGCGGGATCCTGGGATTGGTTTTCGCCGCCGGAGGACGTAGGCTCCTCCTGACCTGGATGACGTCGCACATCAACGGTCCTTTCTACCTCGCAGCGCAAACCGATTCCCGCGTGCTGGCATTTACGGCCGCCATCTCTTTGGCGGCGGCGTTGCTGTTCGGAATCGCGCCCGCTCTTCGGGCGGCGAATCTGGACCTGGCGCCTATGCTAAAAGAGGGCGCGCGCGGGCTGAGCAGCGGACGCGGCTGGGAAACGGGCAAGGTGCTGGTTGCGGCGCAGGTGGCGCTCTCGCTGCTGCTGCTCATAAGCGCCGGCTTGTTGGTGCGGACCCTGCGTAATCTCAAGCTTTTCGACCCCGGATTCCCTCGCGATAATCTCTACGCCGTTTGGACCACGTTTCAAGGCGGGCGCCCAGCCAACGGCGCGATGGTGAAAGAGATTTCGAGACGCATGGACAACCTGCCCGGCGCTCGGGCTACTGCCGTCACTTTCAACTACCCCTCCAGCTGGTTCAGCGGATCGCGGTTCAAAATCTCAATCGATGGGCACATCCCGTTTTCGGGCGACGATTCTTACATTAACCGGGAGTTGGTGGGGCCGGGGGTTTTCGAGACCGTGGGGCTGAAATTGCTTTCCGGCAGGCAGATTGAAGCTCGCGACGACGAGAACGCTCCTAAAGTTTGCGTGGTGAGCGCGACCGTGGCGCGGCTATTCTTCCCGGGACAGGATCCCGTCGGCCGGCATTTCAAATTCGAACGCACCGGCGCCGAATCAACAGCGCAGGTTGTCGGGGTGGTCGCCGACGTGAAGAGTTCCGACGCCAAGGACAAGATATTGCACGCAGTCTATTGCCCGGTGTTGCAGGACCTGCCGCTCGGTGACCTCACCGTGCTCGTCCGCAGCGCCGGGGAGCCATCCGTTGCACTCACCGAACTGCGCCGCCGTTTTCAGGACTACGACCGCAATCTGTTTCTGGACGTGAAGAGTGTGGACGAGCGCGTGGATGACAGCCTGATCCTGCAGCGCTTTATGGCAATGATCGCGTCCGTGTTTGGAGTACTGGCGCTGTTGCTGGCAAGCGCGGGCTTGTACGGCGTGATGGCATATTCGGTGTCCCGCCGAACCAATGAGATCGGCATCCGCATGGCGCTGGGCGCGGGTCGGCGGAAAGTGGTTGGCATGGTAGTGCGAGAGACTATGAAGCTGGTCGGTGTCGGTATGCTGGTCGGCTTGGCCGCAGCGCTGGTGGCGACACGGCTGGTTTCCTCCGCGCTGTTCGGCGTGAAGCCCACCGATCCGGCGACCATCGCAATCGCGGTGGGGGTGATGCTGGTGGTCGCCTTCCTGGCTGGTTACGCGCCCGCCCGCCGCGCCGCCGGCGTCGAGCCTATGGTCGCGCTCCGGCACGAATGAAGTGCCCGCCCAGAGCTAGCCACCGATAACGTAAAATAGCGGGCGTGGCAGGCCACACGGTTTCCGGCTTCGTCAATCATGTCACCGGCCTCTTGACTGCCCGGAAGCGCGGACCCGTCGTCCAGACCTCCCCTTTGTATGGTGTTCTCGTAGATCTCGAACGTAGGCTTCAGAACCGGGGCAGTGCAGCTCATATATCCGCCGCCAAGGCAGCGCTGTTTGGGTGCCTGCGGAACCAGTTAGACGTTACGGAGTCCAAGGCGCTGACGTCGAAGCTGCTCAATCTGTGCCTGGCGAAGCAACACTTCCGGGCTCAAGACGCGATCCTGCGCTCACGACCCTTAAGCGTGGTAGTGGATCCTTCGAACTCCTGCAACCTGGCATGTCCAGGATGTGTGCATTCCGCACGGGCGAAGGAGTCCAAATGGTTCGACTGGAAGCGGTATTCTGAGCGCTACGCGGTTGGCAGCGCTGCTCGATCAATACGGCCCTCCGGCGCTCTTCGTCACGCTTTACAATTACGGTGAGCCGTTGGTTAATCCGGAAACTCCCAAGGTTATCCGGCATTCGAAGAGATACCTGCTGCGGACCCTGCTTTCGACCAATCTGTCCTTGCCCCGTTTTGATGCTCAAGCCTACGTGGAATCCGGTCTCGATTATATGATTCTCTCGATCGATGGGGCCACGCAGCCGGTCTACGAGCGCTTCCGCAGGAAAGGTAACCTCGAACAAGTGTTCCAGAACGTCCGCAAGCTGGTGCAGGCCAAACGTGAAACGGGTCGCTCGACGCCCGTAATCACCTGGCGGCTTCTTGCGTTTGAGCATAACGTCCACGAAATCCCGGCGGCAATCGAAATGGCCCGCCGACTGGGCGTGGACCAATTCGAGGCTTCTTCCGCGTGGGATGTGTCGTGGGACGATCCGGACATTCGTGCCGCTCCACTGGAACCGGTGAGGGTGGAGTTCGGGTTGGACGTGTACACCGCCATGGCCCAAAACTGGAATCCGTTCCCGCAGGACCTCAACGTGGCGGCAATCGACCGGGAGTTCGATGCGGAAATCGAACCGGGACCTGAGAACGGCGCCTCGCAGTCAGCTTCAACTTGCGAGTGGTTGTACAAGACCATCGCCATGGACGCCGGCGGCAGGATTTTCCCCTGCTGTTGTTCGCCCGGGCAGGACGCTGATTTGACGTTCGCCGATTTCCATGCCGGTGCACCGCAGGGCATGGACACCAACGCCCACGAGGAGGTGTTCAATTCCGGCATGCACCAACTGGCGCGACGATTTTTTGCGGACCCGCGATCGTACTGGCTCAAGCACGGCCAGGGACACGCAGGCCGCCATCCATATTGCGTGAAGTGCGAGTTCAATAAAATCGCCTTCCCTCACAGGATGCAAATGAGGAACTACTTCGCGATGGCCGCTCCAGGCGCGTTCGACGACCGGAGTCTGGATTTGCTCTCAGCATGGTGACGCATCCGGCGCCAGACTTACCCACTTATTGTTGTGGATCGGTCGCGGTGATCTGATTGCCGGTCGCCTGAGAGATGATCTGTAAACCAGTGGTCACGCTGATTCCGCTGGTCGGAACCCAGGCGTTACTGGCCGAAACCACCACGCTCAGATGCGTCGGACTGAGCACCGTGATGGTCTGCACCACAGCATCGCTGGTTCCGAATCCGACCGTAGTTGCGCCCGTGAAGTTCGCGTTGACGCCGACAATATCGACCACTGTACTCCCGGTAGGCGGAATCATGCTGGGCATCACCGTTAGCGACGGAACCCCCGCGGGATCGTAGGTGTATGTGGCCGCTGTTGGCTGGATGAAGGACGAGCTCTGCCCGTCGGAGTTGAGCGCCACGACGTTAGCCGCGTAACCGCCTGGAGCCGGTGGCGGCGTCACCAGCAAGGATCCATCGGACTGAACCCCTTCGATTACCCCCGCCTGTCCATCGAAGAAGATTCTGGTGTCGGGCTTGAAGCCGGATCCGTAAATCGCCACAGCCCGATTCCCGTTGGAATCGTAAGTTGGAACGGTGTAATTGATCGAAGGCGGCGGAGTATTCACCGCAGTGAATCCGGAAGGAAGAACGTACAGATCGTTGGGGGTCAAGAATAACAGGTGCTTGGGTCCAGGTCCCGCGCCTAAATTCAGCAAGGCATTCACGGCGATATAGGGGGTCGGCGGTGGATATGGCCGCAGAGAGGAGATCTGAGCAACACCTCCCAGCGTGCTGACGCTAAGCCCGGGCATTACGGTGTTGTTCGCCTGTAACAACCCCGAGCCATCCGCCGCCAGTGGCATCGGATTCTGTGAACCTAGAGTAATCGGGCCGTTGATAACGGCCACATTGGTCGGCGAGAACCCATATATGCGCACCGAAGAAACTGCTTCGAATGCTCGCGAATTCACGTTAAAGTTAATTCCGGAAACTACGTTGGCCGCGGAAACAAAGACCGTCTGCGCCTGCGTCCAGTCCTGTGTACCGCTGCTGCCGTTGTAAAATTGCGTGGCGAAAGCCGTGTAATTGGGCGGGATGAAATTGCCGTTAGCATCTACCGGAAAAACGATGTTGTCCGGCGTGATTTCAAGGCCCGCGATTGGCGGCGGTAAGGGGTGCACATAAACGTAATAGTAAATGCCGGCCGGAATGCCGTTGATCTGATAGCTCCCATCCGGATTCGTTAAACCGCTGATCGCCGGACCGCTGGGGGGAATCGCAACCACGGACGCAAGATTCACTCCCTTTCCATTCAGCGTTACGCTCCCATTAATACTGCCGGTCGTAGCCAGGTAGCCCGAGGCGGGATAAAGCAGGGAAATGCCGGCCATATCATCCGCACCCAGCGGCGTCGCACGCGTCGAAGTGCTGGTCGTCTGCGTCGCCATGACGCTGGACGTCAAGGTGTGCTGCAGGCCCAACGTATGACCAAGCTCATGGACCAGCGTCACAAAGAACAACTCCGAATAGCTGGCCCTTTGGTCCGATCGGATCAAACTGAAGTCGCCGTGCAAAACCAGCTTCGATCGCACAATCGGAATGAAGGCGTTGCCGTTGGCGTCATAGCCGACGAGGCCCCCCGTCGTCATTGGACCTCCCAATGCCACGATCCCAGGCGGAATATCGTCGTCGAACAAGACGTCGATCCCCGGAGCCGTCTCGGACGTCCCCGCCGTGAACAATCCTCCGTAGCCCAGCCTGATCTGCGATGTGCTGACGCTGTTCCAGACATCGGCCGCTGCGCGAATCTCGCTCACAATCCCCTGGTAGCTATCGCCCGCCACTGTATTCACCGGACCCTGGTTGGATATGAAGTACGGAACAGTGTTATTGTTCAATGCGTTCAAGTTGAATTTCTTAACAATCGGATTATAGGGCCCCGAGGAAGTGTTAAAGGAAACGTAGAAGTAGTAGGCCGAAGCGCTTGCGGCCAGTGAGAACAGCGTCAGCACCAGTGCCACCAGGCGAACCAGTCCCGCCCGTCTCACTTCGCGCCTCCGCTCGCCAAAGTCTTCTGAATCAGGCTGCGAAGATCGCTTAACAACATCTGCATCGCCGAATCACTGACTGGCTGTCCCGTAGCATTCACCATTCGCTCGGTGGACGCCCCTCGCGTTACCATCAACTGCCCGGCGGAGTTCGTGCCCACTAAAAAGAGCCCCTGGGAAAGTCCGATGATCTGCGTAAGCCCCGATTTACTCGTCCACAGAAACAGAACATAGTCCTGTCCAGGTACCAAAATAGGCGCGCCCGCGAAAGTCTGCTGGTACCGGCTAGCCGCCCCGCCCGGAACAGCGATATCGAGTTGACTGGCGGTAGGTCCCTTTAAAGTCTCGCTAACATGGACCTTATAGTGCGTATAAATGATAGAGCCGCTATAGGAGGATACCGTCTGCTGGGCTTTGCCATGCACAATGGCGGTGGAAAGCCGGATCATGTCGTCCAGGCTGAGTTGTTGAAGAGTCGACGCGGGCAGCGGCGCCAAAGCTGCCACTAGACACCCGAGCATCAACACTTTTTGCATCGCTTTAACCTAAAGCTAGCAACTGGCTCGCCAACCTATCTTATTGAAAAGAAGACTCGCTGCATCCCGATAGGCCGGTCTTCTGTATCCGTTCGACACAACCGCCGCCCAACTATAGGGCGGGTAAAAGCCTAAATAGGGCGGGGAATCGCCTAGTTGTTGCCTCGAACCACTAAGAGAGGGGCTTTTAGTTTGTGACGTACTGCATTAATTGTAGTCCCGAAGACGATGTCTTTCAAGCCCTTATGCCCATGAGCGCCCATTACGACCAAGTCCGGCTTTAGCTCCTCGGCATATCGCACGATGGCATCCTTGGGATCGCGCGAGTGCCGCACCACCGCCTCCACCGGAACCTGTTGATTCTCCAGCTCCTTGGCGATTTCCGCCAGGTATTCGCGCCCGGCCTCCACTTCCGCCGTCGATGACAGCGGTCCGTAAACCTGACTGGTCACGCCCTCTTCCACATGCAGGAGGTACAGCTTGGCATGATGCTGCTTTGCCAACGCGCTGGCATGTGCGATGGCCTCCCGGTCGCGGCTGGTGGTGTCGAGCGGAACCAGGATCTTCTGGTATAGCGGAACCGGCAAATTCAAAGCCACCGCCTTAGGAAGCTCGACGACGGGAGCGCGTCCAAACCTCCGAATCCAGCGCGGGAGCACGGGCTGCAAAATCACCCAGGCGAGCAATATCACCAGGCCGGTGAGCACCAGCGCCAAACCGAATTCCACCCAGCCACGCCATCGTTCCGCGCCATCTACCCAGTCCCGCACCGCCGTCGCCATCAACCATACGTTGAGCACCAGTATCAACGCCGCAGTCGACCAAGCCAGCACTCGCAACCAGGTTCGATTGGCGAAAGCCCCCATCCGCTCGCGGCTGCTGGTGAAATGGATCAACGGAATTACCGCGAACGGGAGCTGCATGCTCAAGATCACCTGGCTCAGAATCAGGAGCTGATAGGTGCCATGCTCGCCCGCCAGGTAAACGGTGAAAGCCGCCGGGATGATCGCGATGGTGCGCGTCATCAACCGCCGCAGCCACGGACGCATGCGGAAATTGAGGAACCCTTCCATCACGATTTGACCCGCCATCGTGCCGGTCAGCGTTGAGGATTGCCCCGAGCACAACAGCGCTACACCAAATAGCACGCTGGCCATGGTGGTGCCGAGCAGCGGTGAGAGCAATTGGTTGGCCTGCTGGATTTCCGTAACAATGATTCCGCGTTTGAAGAAGACCATCGCAGCCAGCACCAGGATGGCCGCATTCACCAGCAGGGCGCCGTTCAGCGCTACGGTAGAATCGATCAGATTGAAGCGGCAGGCCGCGCGTTTTTCAGCGTCCTTCTTTCCAATGCGCCGCGTCTGCACCAATGCCGAGTGGAGATAAAGGTTGTGGGGCATCACCGTCGCGCCCAGGATTCCGATAGCAATGTAAAGGTTCCGTGGATTCAAATGAGGCACCACGCCGCGCGCCATCGCTCCGAATTCCGGCCAGCCCGCCCAGATAATCTCGACCGCGAAACAGGCTGCAATTACGGCGATGAGTGACAGCACTATGCTCTCGATCATCCGAATTCCCAGCCTGGTCAGCCATAGCAACAGCAAAGTGTCGGCTGCGGTAACCAGCACTCCGATCAGCAGCGGAATGTGGAACAGGAGGTTTAGTGCGATCGCCGCACCCAGCACTTCGGCCAAATCGCAAGCTGCGATCGCGATTTCGCAAAGGAACCACAAGGAATACGAGATGGCTCTCGGATACGTCTCCCGGCAGGCCTGCGCCAGGTCGCGCTGGCTCACGATCCCCAGGCGCGCGCTGAGCGTCTGCAGCAGGATCGCCATCAGGTTCGAGACAACCAGCACCCACAGCAACTGGTAGCCGAACCGCGCCCCGCCTTCCAGATCAGTGGCCCAGTTGCCCGGATCCATGTAGCCCACGCTGACCAAATACGCCGGCCCGGTGAAGGCAAACATCCGCCGCCACAGCGAGGCTTGGCCCGTGTCGACGCTCGAGTGGACCTCGGGCAGGGAAGCGTTGACTGTGGTTGCGGAGGACAGCTTAACTGTAGTTTACGGACTTTTGCCCCGCAATACAAGGCTTCGGCCCTTTACAATCAGCGCTGGTGGTTTTGAGCCACTCGCAACGCCCTCGTTTCTCTTATAAATCATTGTCAACAAGTAGGTTATTGAATGGTGTACCGATTGCTTTTTAGCAGCGCTTGAAGGGAACGTGGCTGCAATGAAACGCATTCTTCTATCACTACTTGCACTACTCGCCCTGGTAGCTCTTGCGATCGCTCAACAACCCGCTCCGCCGCCCGACAATCAGGAGGCACCGCCGCCTGATGCTCCCGACGGCCAGTATGAGCCGGGACGTGCAGTGGCGCGCATCAGTCTACTCAATGGAGACGTTTCCATGCGCCGCGGCGATTCCGGAGATGTGATCGCAGCCACCGTGAATGCTCCCGTAATGGCCGGCGATGCGATTCTCAGCGGTTCGTCTTCGCGCGGTGAAGTCCAACTCGATTCCGCGAACATGCTGCGCTTCTCGCCCAACAGCGAGGTTCGATTTGCGGGCATGGATGTGAATAGCTTTCAGATACAGATCGCGGCCGGAACCGTGCTGCTGCGCGTCTTGCGCCCCAGTCAGGCGCAGGTGGAACTGGATACGCCCAGCGTAGGAGTGCGAGTGCTGCGGCAGGGCGTTTACCGCGTCATGGTTCGGGAAGACGGGACTTCAGAAATCACTGTTCGCTCGGGCGAAAGCGAGATCGGCAGCCAGCGCGGGACTGAGCGGCTTGGTCCGGGTCGAACCATGAATGCCCGTGGTCCGGCATCCGACCCTGAGTTCCAAGTCGGCGCGGCCATACCGTACGACACATGGGATCGCTGGAATGAAGACCGCGATCATTATCTCGAAAGCTCGCGCAGCTATGAACACGTCGGCCGTGACATCAATGGCGCCGAGGATCTGGATCAAAATGGCCGCTGGGTAAACGATCCGACCTATGGCCAGGTATGGTCTCCCACGGTTGCGCCCGGTTGGGCGCCTTATCAAAACGGCCGCTGGGTTTGGGAAGACTATTATGGCTGGACTTGGGTGAGCTATGATCCCTGGGGCTGGGCGCCGTATCACTATGGACGCTGGTTCTATGGTCCAGTGGGTTGGGCCTGGTATCCTGGTCCGGTCTACGGACGTCACTTCTGGGCGCCTGCCTACGTCGGCTTCTTCGGATTCGGCGGTGCCGGGGTCGGCGTCGGGTTTGGCTTCGGGAACGTCGGCTGGGTAGCGCTTGCGCCGTTTGAAGTCTTCCATCCCTGGTGGGGCCGTGGCTTCTACGGTGGATATCGCAACGGGTTCTTCGGCAATCACACTACGATTGTCAACAACGTCAATATCGTCAACACGTACCGCAACGCTCGCGTCTCGGGTGGAATCACCGGCGTAAATGCCGCTCAGTTCGGTCGTGGCGGCGGCCGGTTTACGGCTTTCAACGGTAGTCAGGTCCAGGGCGCCGGGATGGTGCGTGGCGTTCTTCCGATATCGCCCGACCGCAGCAGTTTACGGATGTCTGACCGCGCGGCGGCAGGGAACTTCCGGCAGAGCAGCGTGCAAAGCTTCGCCGGCCGCAGCCAGGCGTCCAGTGTCTCGCGGGTGCCGTTCGAGCAACAACAGCGCGGCATGCAGCAAATGTCCCGGTCCAATTTCAGCGTGCCCAATCGAGGCAATGCATCGGCTCCAGCGGCAGCGGCCGCCCATGGATGGGGACACTTTGGTGAGCCGATCCATGCATCGGGTGCGAGTGGAGCTTCGCCGCAAAGTGGAGCTTCGAACGGCGGGGGTCGCTTCGATAACACCCGGGCGGGCGCGCCGGCCGCTAACAATTTCTCGCCAGGTGCGCGCTCCTTAAACGGTAGCGGCGGGGCGGTGCGCATCAGCCCGCCCATGGTGCAGCAACGCGCGCCGAGCTATCAGGCCCCGACGCGTAGCGCGCCAAGTTCTCAGGCGCCACGCAGTGCGCCCAGTGGCGGCAACGGCGGAAACCGCAGCGGCAGTAGCCGCGGCACTAGCTCTAGCCGATCCGGCAGCAGCGGTCACGAAGGCCATCGGTAAGTCATAACGAATTTAATTTCTTCCCTCAAGGCCCGGGCAGCGCCTCCCAGCGATCCGGGCCTTCTTTTTGCTGAAATGGTTGCTCTACAGCCACCGTGGTGGTTTTCAGCCGTCGGGCATGTAGCGATCCCTCCTGTCTAACAACCACTTGCGAATGGCACGAGTCTTGCTCCTGCCAAGGAATGCGACTCCCGAAACTAGCACTTCTCATCGCTCTCCTTTCACCGCTTCTGCTTGCTCCGGCTTACGCCCAACGCGGTGGTGGCCATGGTGGTGGAGGTGGAGGAGGTGCGCACGCTAGCGGCGGTGGGGCCCGAGGCGGATTCTCCGGTGGCGGGGGGGCCCGAGGCGGATTCTCCGGCGGTGGCTCCTTCCGTGGTGGCGGTGGCTTCCGAGGCGGAGGATATTACGGAGGCCGCGGTTTCTATGGAGGCCGCGGTTTCTACGGAAGCTACTTCGGATTTGGCGGCTGGGGGTACCCCTATTATCCCTATTATTATTCCGGTTACCCCTATTACGGATACGATCCCTATTACGACAGCTACGATCCTTACGCGTACGGCGGCGGTTCATATTCCACGCCTCCAGTGACCGGCCCGCAGAACTACGGATACGGTCAGGGACAGCCTCCACCACCACCACAACCTCAGACGCAGCCACAGTCGTCTACCGGCAACAACCCGGGGCAGGGCTACTATCTGATCGCTTTCACTGATCATACGATCCAGGCAGCCACAGCCTACAAGGTCGAGGGTGATCAGATTCACTGGATCACGCGTGAGGGCCGGGAGATGCAAGCTCCGCTTGCGAGTGTCGACATCCGCTATAGCCAGCAGCTCAATCGCGATCGCCACGTGGATTTCCCGATCCCGTGAGCGCCGAGTCGACGGGCGTCTGAAATGCCAGACGTGACGGCCGGTGAGTGAACGCAATTGCTGGGGCTTCTTCTTTCACAGGCGGCTGGAGATCAATGCATCGAGAGCACTCTGACGAGTGCCCAGATCCTGACACCGGCTCAGATCAAATCGATTCGCACGCAGGCCATGCAGACGGCCAAGGCCTGGAGTTCTCAAGAGAGTGATGATGTCTTGAAACTCCTGAGCGTTCATTCATCGCCTGATGCCACTATGGCGGTGCCTCCGCGAGAAAGTTGACGACATAGTGGACGGGAGCCACCCTGAAGCCCTCGCCAGATTCTCCGTTCGGTAAATTTCAAATGTTCATGTCCAAGTTGGTCAAAGTCCCCAAACCGGAACTGGATCGCAAGCTCGCCCAAGAGCAAAAGCTAAAAGCTAAGAAGAAGAAATAGTCTTACCCTTGTCTATTAGTTCCACCCAGGCCCACGCCACGAGTGGTACGATTATATTCCTCAGCAAATGAAACAATAGAACGCCTGCCGTAATAAGAAGGCACATTCGCCGGGTGTGCTCATAGCGCTCTATATGGATTTATCGACCCTTGAACGAAGCGTTAAGAGTCTAGAGAGATCACTCGACTCATTCGAGACGTTGCTCGCTTGGATGACCGCGCTAGTGGTCATCGGCCTAGTAATCGAATATTGGCATGAGATTCCAGAAGCAATTAACGAAGTAAGAGAGGTCCGCAAAGTTCTGTGGCAACCGGCGTGCGTGATCCTGGGTGCAATCCTCATCACGGTAGGGGTTGCTGGAGAACTGGCAGTGCAATTCTTTGCTTCTAGAAAACAGGGCGATTTACGAACCACAAACCATCAAATTGAGGGATTGCTAACCGCACAGGCCGCAGCCGCACGACAGAAAGCAAGCGAAGCAGACGAACGTGCGATCAACTTGCAGACGGTACTACTGCCTCGACGGTTGTCGCCGTTCGTCTCACCCCCAAACCGCGATGAAAAATACCGTGCTGTTAGAAAACTACAAGAAGAGTTTTCTGGAACTTCCTTCGTGCTGCAAAGCGTTCCGTTTTTCGAAGCCGAAATGCTCACGAACGACCTGGAGTACCTACTAACTGGCCTGAAGTGGCAGGGCCGGATAATTGAAAATTGGCATGAGACTGGCATGAGGCCAGTCCTCATCCACGACGGCGTGGAAATATGGACATCATGGCGACCAAAACAAAAGCCCCCTGTAGGATCGAGCAGGGTGCCACGCGATAGAGCATGGCTAGCTGCTGAAGCACTTGCTAGAGTTTTGACGTTAAATGAAATCCAACTCGTCGCGCACTTCGATGTCTCGTCAATGAAGGAAGAGCGTTTCGCCCCGTTTGGATTCAACCCGCCAGAGAATGCCGTCGTGGTCTTCATTGGAATAAAAAACATCGCATGGGACTTAGACATTCTGAAGCAGAAGTCCGCTGCCACACAACCAAAGTGAGACTGGCCTGTCACGCCAGCCACGAGCATAACGAACACTACATGGTTAGTCGACTATGTTATCATCAGCAAAGTCAAAAGTTGACATAATATGTGTTATCGGAAGCTCTATTCTAGCCTGAAAGGAGCAGCAATGAAGCCTTGTATCTTGATGCTTCTCACAATCACGGCGCTGGCCGCAGCACCACGCCAGGAGACGTTCACCGGTATCATTACCGACAGCATGTGCCTTAAAGGCGACCATTCGAAAATGCAAATGGGGCCGACCGATGCCGAGTGCACCATCGCTTGCATCCGGGAGCACGACGCCACCTACGTTCTTTATGACGGCAAGAACGTTTACAGCTTGAGCGACCAGCAGACGCCGGAAAAGTTCGCGGCACAAAAGGTGACGGTCAAGGGCACGCTGGATGCGAAGACGAAAACCATCCACGTGGACTCGATAACCGCAGCCAAATGAGCCCGTTTCAGCGCGGCCCTCATGGCCCTGATCCACTCAACTTTGAAAACGCCGCCTCCACCCATTTCGACGGCAGTTCATCCACCGCGCACCGCATCCGCTCTTGCCACCAACTCGAGATCTGGTTCAGATCTTCGCGCTCATAACGGTGTTCCACCAGTTCATAGCTTCCGCGCCTGTAGAGCACCAGATCGATCGGAAAATCGACATTTGAAGCGCACAGCCGCGTCGCATCGAACGCCAGCACGCCCAGCTTGAACGCATATAAAATCGGATCGGTGTGCGTTAACGAGCGTTCCAGAATCGGCTTCCCAAATCCCGAATTGCCGATGATCTGATAAGGCGTGTCCGGCCCCACTTCCACCCAATTCCCTTCCGGGTAAATCAGAAACAACCGATGCGAACTATCGCTCACCATCTGGCCGCCAATCAACGAATGAATGTTGAAGTGAAGATCGGCATCCTCTAAAGGCTTGGCGTCCTCGGCTGCGATCCGCCGCACTTGCGCGGCATACAGGTTGACCAGTTTGAACAGGCGCTCCCTGGCAGAGATCTGCTTGCTGAAAGCCTCCTCGAAACTAAGCAGCACTTTATCCCGAAGCGATCGCAGCCCCGACGTCATTATAAAGAAGGAATACCCGGGACCCTGGTAGGTAGCTACTTTCCTGGCCGTCAGCGACTCGGAGCCGGACACCACACGCGTGTCTGCGATGCCTACAAGTCCTTCTTCAACAGTAACTCCGAGACAAAATGTCATCTGATTCCTTAGTTAATCTAATGCCGAGCCAAAGCTCCTAAAGATCTCCAATTGCCCCGGATCAACCAGCGCTTGATCTTCTGGATGCCACTGCACCGCCAGCACAAATCGTCTCTCGGGATGCTCGAGCGCTTCTACGGTCCCGTCTTCGGGATCGACGGCGGACACCCGGAGATTGCCGGCCACGGTCTTCACCGCCTGATGGTGGCGGGAGTTAACTTGCCAAGTATTCGCGCCGGCAATTTTTGCAAGGAGTGTTCCAGGCTCGATCGATACCTCGTGCACTGCCTGATCGCGTCTGGTGTCGGTCCGTTGATGCCGCTGCGGCGGAAGCAAGTGCTGGATCAAAGTGCCGCCCTGACACACGTTGAGAATCTGAAGACCCCGGCAGATCGCCAGCACCGGCAGATCCCGCGCCAGCGCCTCTTTGATCAGCGACGCCTCCACCGCATCCCGCTCTCTATCGGGTTGATCCGTTGCCACTTGCCTGCTTTCGCCGTAGAGCACCGGATCGACATCCGGTCCGCCGGTCAGAACCAAGCCCTCGAAACCGTTCAAAGACAGTGAGCTGTTCGCCTCCTGCAACACAGGGTTAACCCCGGCCGCAAGCAGCGCATCCCGGTACGGCGCTACTTTGTCAGCCTCCCTGTAGATTACGAGCACCTGTTTGTTCAAAGCTGGAAGCTCTCGCACCCAAGCGAGGCATAAGGGTCATTGTCGCATTTTCCACTTTCGGTTAAGATGATCCTGTATGGTGGCTTAAAGCGCCCCGTCGCTTATTGCCTCGTCAGCAAGGCACGCTCGAGCGTCCATAAGGCGGGAGAGCTAATGCTGATCCGATTAGGCTACGACATTCAGTTCGACGTCCCCGCGTCCGTTCCGATGGTCGCGATGCTCCATGTTCATCCCTCGAGAATCGCCGACCTGCGCGAGCCCGATGAACTACAGCTCACCCCGTCGGCGCCCGTTGACATGTATCGCGACTCGCATGGAAACATCTGTTCTCGTTTCGTGGCGCCCGCTGGAAACTTTCGGCTCTATAACTCCACCTTGATCGAGGACACGGGCGAACCTGATCCAACCAATCCCGGCGCGGCCCAAATGCCCGTGCAAGATCTGCCGCCGGAAGTGCTCCGCTACATGCTCCCTTCCCGCTATTGCGAAGTTGACCAACTTATGAACACGACCGGGGACTTGTTCACTGCTAGCCAACCGGGATGGGCCCGCGTACAAACGATCTGTGACTGGGTCAACGCGAATATCACGTTTGGCTATAACTTCGCCAGCCCCACCAAGACGGCCCGCGATGTGTTTGCTGAGCGCCGCGGTGTCTGTCGCGACTTCCAGCATCTCGCCATCACGTTTTGCCGCTGCATGAACATTCCGGCCCGGTACGCCACCGGCTACCTGGGTGACATCGGTGTTCCCCCACAACCACCAATGGACTTCAGCGCCTGGTTTGAGGCTTACCTGGAGGATCGCTGGTGGACCTTCGATGCCCGCAACAACAGTCCGCGAATTGGGCGCGTGCTGATGGCCACCGGCCGCGATGCAGCCGACGTGGCAATAACTACGTCCTTCGGGAATGCCTGGTTGAAAAACTTCGTGGTGGTGACCGATGAAGTCGCTCCCCGGATCTTCATCGCAACTTAACGTGACGCACGCACCTGCGTGCCGCGTCGGCCACGGGTTTCCCCTGCGGCCCTGCTTATCGGGGGACAAGGCCGCCCTTCCTGGATGCCCGTCGTCGACGCCCGATCCCCCTCCGATGCGATAAACTCCATTGACATGCGTATCGCCGCTTCCCTTCCCTGGATTTTCACCTTAGCTCTCGCAACAGCCCAGCCGCGGCCCCAACAAACACTCAACGTCTACGTCATCGACGTCGAAGGCGGCAACGCCACGTTGTTTGTAGCGCCGTCCCATGAGTCGCTGCTCATCGATACCGGCAATGCCGGCGCAGCGGCGGCGCGCGATGCAGGTCGCATCATGGACGCCATCAAAGACGCCGGACTCCAGCAGATCGATCACCTCATCATCACGCACTGGCATGGCGATCATTTCGGCGGCTTGGCCGAGCTGGCTCCCAAGATTCCGATTCGCGAGTTTATCGACCACGGCCCCAACGTCCAGCCGGGCGAGCTGGCCGACACGTTTCTCCAAAAAACCTACCCGCAGCTTTACGCCCATGCAAAGCACACCGTCGCCAAAGCCGGCGACAAAATCTCCATGGCCGGTCTCGATATTCGCGTCGTGACTTCCGCCGGTGAGACCATCAAGACGCCGTTGCCGGGCGCCGGAGCGCCCAACCCCTATTGCGCGAACTTCAAGCCCGGGGAAAACAATGCCGAGGACCCTCAATCCGTCGGGATCTACGTTAAGTTTGGAAAATTTCGCACCATTCATTTGGGCGACATCACCAAGAACAAGGAGTTCGAGCTGATGTGCCCCAATAACCGCATCGGCACAGTCGACGTGCTCTTAGGTTTGCATCATGGCCAGGCCAGCTCGAATTCCCCGGTGCTCGTTCACGCCCTCCATCCACGCGTTGCCATCATGAATGACGGTACTCGCAAAGGAGGTGAACCGGAAGTCATGCAGACGGTGCATTCGTCCCCCGGCCTCGAGGATCTGTGGCAGCTTCACTTCTCACTTCTGAGCGGGCAAGAGTACACCGTGCCGGGAATGTTTATCGCCAACACGATTGATGATCAGCCGTCCACGCTGCCCATCGCTCCTTCTTCTGCGGCATCCGCGCCCATCCACAACGGCACAGCTTATTGGATCAAACTGGCCGCGCTATCGGACGGTTCCTTCACAGTCACCAACACGCGCAACAGCTTCACCAAAACCTACCGGTAGAGTGGCACAGGCATTCTTGCCTGTGTTTGGTGCTGTCATAATAGTTCTCTTGACCCGAATTTCCCTCGCCATCCTCCCCCTGCTCCTATGCTCCTGCGACCGCCTTCCCGAGACCTATCCACCGCCCCAGCAGAGGCAGCCGCAAGCGTTCACGCCCGACCCAGCCGCGATGATGGTGGAGATGAACGACCCCGATGCCGCTCAACACATCGTCAAGGACATCTACGAGCCTATGAGCAGCTCCTGGCGCTGGACCGCCAAGCAGCCGACCGTCAGAGTCCTCGTCTATGCCGCCGACAACGTCAAGCTTAGTGTGGACTTCGCGATCTGGGACGACGGTTTCAAACAGACCGGCCCTCTCGAATTGTCGTTTTTTGTCAACGGACACCTGCTGGATAAAGTGAAGTACGCGACGCCAGGGTACAAACATTTTGAAAAAACGGTGCCGGCCGGCTGGCTGTCCTCGGATACAGAATCGACGATTTCTATCGATGTCGACAAGCTCTACGTCTCGCCGCAAGATGGCGTGAAGTTCGGTATCATTTTGACGCGCGTCGGGTTTCTCCGGTAATGCACGCGGCATTGACGGTCCTGGCCATTCTGTTCGGCTGGTTGTTCACCGTTGCCACCGCTTGGGCGCTCGGTACCCTTCTGCTTCGCAAACTTTCTCTTAGTTTTTATCGTTGGGAAGAACGCCTCTTCGCGTTTGTCATTGGCGCAGCTCTACTCAGCGCGATAGTTTTCGAGTTGTGCGTCGCGCAACTTGCCTGGAAACCGCTATTTCTTGTTCTCGGCCTTGCGATCATCTTCTATGCGTTGCGCTCGGGCGCTCATCATCTGCGGGGCGATGAGTTTCCGCCGCTGCCTCTGCGATGGCGGTGGGTCTTCCTGGTCGTCTTTAGCGCGTTCACTATTCTATATCTCATGAATGCCCTGGAGCCCGAATCCAGCCCGGATGGAATGTCCTATCACCTGGGGGTCGTCGCAAAATACCAGCGAACTCATGGATTCCCCCGCATTACTACCGACATTTATGCCAGCTTGTCGGAAGGCATCGAGATGTTGTTCCTTTGGGCATTCGAGTATGGCCGTCATTCCGCGGCTGCGTTGGTCCATTTCGCGTTTTTCATCGTTCTCATATTTCTGATCCTGAGCTACGCTCGAAGAATTGGACGACCTGGGGTCGGCGTAGCCGCCGCGATCTTCACCTATGCCAGTCCGGTGGTCGGCCTCGACGGGACCATCGCCTACATCGACGTCGGCATAACAGCGGTCCTCTTCGCTCTCTTCTATCTGTTGCAGATTTGGGACCAGGACCGAAACCCCCAGCTACTTATCCCGATCGGGATTCTCGCGGGCTTCAGCTACGCCGTAAAGTACACCGCATTCATCGCAGTGCCATACGCGCTCTGCTTCATCGCCTGGAAGTCATGGCGCGCGCGCAAGCCAATTCTGCGTCCCCTCCTGGTAGTCTCAATGCTTGCCCTGGTCTTCATCCTGCCGTGGATGGTGAAGAGCTGGATTGAGGTCGCGAATCCTTTTTCACCCTTTGCGAACCGCATCTTCCCGAATCCCTACGTGCACATCTCGTTCGAAGATACCTATCGCCAGTACATGCGGGTCTACGCTCTGACCAGTTACTGGCAGATTCCCTGGCAGGTGACGGTGCGAGGCGACCTGACTACGGGCCTGATCGGGCCGCTTTTTCTGCTCACACCCATCGCTCTTCTGGCGTTGCGTTTCCGTGAAGGCCGCCAATTGCTCCTTGCTGGATTGGTTTTTGGACTTCCGTATGCGACCAACGTCGGAACGCGCTTCCTGATTCCGGCAATTCCGTTTATTTCACTTTCGCTGGCCTTGGCGCTGTCCGGCCTGCAGTGGCTCCTGCTCGTTTTGGTGGCCGCCCATGCGATCTCTTGCTGGCCCAATGTCGTTCAGCGCTACTGCTCGCCGGCCGCCTGGCGATTGGTGAAGGTCTCTCCCAAGGCGGCGCTCCGGATTCAACCGCAAGATGCTTACCTGAAGGGCAACCTCGGCTACGACCTCGCTCAAATGATGGAACATTTCGTCCCTGCGGATGCCAAGGTTTACGCCTTCACGCAACCGGGCACTGCGTACACTTCCCGGCAGGTATTGGTGGGCTATGAGGGCGCACTCAACGAGCTTCTGCAGGACATCCTGTGGACGCCCATGTTCCGCGACTTCCAGCCTACTCGAATTCTCACGTTCCACTTTTCGTCGCGCGAGCTTCGGAAAGTGCGCGTCGTTCAGTCCGCGACCGTGCCAGAGGTGCAGTGGTCGGTCTCGGAATTGCGCGTCTTCGCCAGCGGACGCGAGCTACCCCGCGTTTCTGAATGGCGGCTCACCGCACACCCGAATCCTTGGGATGTCCAGTTAGCCTTCGATAACAGCGCCGTCACTCGTTGGAGAAGCTGGCAGCCGCCGGAACCCGGCATGTATCTGGAGATCGACTTCCATCGCAACCAAGCGCTCGATTCCGTCGTCGTGGAATCGTCGGGCGATTCTTCCGCAACAAAAATTAAGTTGGATGGCCTGGCCGGCGATGGCAAATGGACCGCCCTCGCGGCAGCTCCGATTGAGTCCCTCCGGCCCAACCGCATGAGCCTGCGTCAGGCCGCCACCGCCGAGTTGAAGGCGCGAGGAGTTCGATATCTGCTGATCACCGACGACAACATCGGCGCCAATGATTTCCGGTCGTACGCCAAGCTGTGGGGCCTGAAGACCGTCGCCGAGCAAGGAACGGCGCGGTTGTATTACATCGAGTAGCCTGCATGGACAGATACTTTCTTGGCGTTGACGGGGGCCAATCCAGCACAACGGCGATCATCGGAGACGAAGCCGGGTGCGTGCTCGGCATGGGTCGAGCCGGACCTTGTAATCACGTTTCTACGGCCGAGGGCAAAGCGAAATTCGTCGACGCTATCCATTACTCCCTGAATGCGGCCGCTTCACAAGCCGGTCTCGATTCGTCCGGTGTTCGGTTTACTTCCGCCTGCCTCGGATTCAGCGGCGGGCCCGCCGATAAGGAGGCGATCCTTCGCGAGATGATTCTCAGCGAGCGAATGATCGTGACCAACGATGCGCTAATTGCCCTGTCCGGCGCCACCGCCGGTCAACCCGGGCTGATTGCGATTGCCGGAACAGGATCCATCGCATTCGGCCGCAATTCGTCCGGCAAAACGGCCCGAGCGGGGGGGTGGGGATACATGTTTGGCGATGAAGGCAGCGGGTTCTACATCACGCGCCAAGCCTTGCGCGCGGCGCTTCGTTCCGAAGAAGGCTGGGGACCCGCCACTTCCTTGCGCTCCATTCTGCTTCAGGTGACCGGTGCTCCAGACATCAACCAGTTGCTGCACCGGCTCTATACACCCGAGTTTCCACGGCCGCGCATCGCCGCACTCGCCAAACTTGTAGATGAAGCCGCGGAAAACGGCGACGCGCCCGCTGGGAACATTCTCAACGAAGCCGCGCAGCAACTGGCGATCCTCATTGCTGCCGTACGCGAACAATTGTTCCAGCCCGGAGAGGCCGCGCGCGTGAGCTTTGCCGGCGGAGTATTTCGGAGCCGTATTCTGCTTGAACGATTTCGGATGCTTATAGAAATGGAAGGCGGCAATCGGTTCGCGCCGCCCGCCTATGGTCCGGCCGCCGGCGCGCTGCTTGAAGCCTATCAGGCCGCCGGCATCCGTTGTAAGCTATTCAATGTTCCAGAGGAGAAATTATGAGATTGCTCTCGGTGTTGCTGGTGGGCGCGGTCGCGGTTGCGGCCGAACCGGATTGGCCGCAAGTGGAAAAGCACGCGCTCAAATATTTCCAACAGTACGTCCGCATTCGATCCATCAACCCGCCTGCTGATACAGCCGCCGCCGCTCAGTTGGTGAAGGCTGAGCTGGAGAAGAACGGCCTCGCGCCGAAGCTCTTTCACAGCGGGCCGGGCGGTCAAACCAATCTGGTGGTGCGCCTGAAGGGCCGCGATTCGTCCAAGAAGCCCTTGCTGCTCTTGAATCACATGGATGTCGTGCCAGTCGACGAAAAGGCCTGGAACATCGACCCGTTCGGCGCAATAATTCGTGACGGTTTCATCTGGGGCCGTGGGACGCTCGACATGAAGGGCATCGGCGTCCAGCAATTGACGGCGCTGATCGCTCTGCATAACACCGGCATCACGCCGTCGCGAGACATCGTCATGATTTCCACCGCTGACGAGGAAAGCGGTGGCGAACGCGGAATCCGCTGGATGATCGAAAATCACTATGACGAAATCGCCGCCGAATATGTGCTCGACGAAGGCGGCATGGGCTCGCGCGATGGGCTCGCGCCCGACAAACTCGTGTTCGGCGTCTCAGTGGGCGACAAGGTCATAACGTGGCTTCGCCTGCGCGCCAAAGGCACCGCCGGCCACGGCTCGCAACCCATCCCCGACAACGCCAATCTGATTTTGTTGGACGCGATCCGCAAGGCAATGATCCTGCCCGCCGGCGGCAAGCAAAACCCGGTCGTCGAGGAGATGCGCCGGGCCATCGGGCCTTTGGTCGAAAACAAATTCAATTCCGCAATCCAGCGCAACACCATTTCCCTTACCTCCCTGACGGCCGGCGTGGGATCGCCCCCCAGACCGAACGTCATTCCATCCACCAGCGAGGCAACGCTAGATTGCCGGCTGCTCCCCGGCACTAACGCTGATGAATTCATTTCCGACATGAAGGCCCGCATCAACGATCCGCGGGTTACGGTGGAGATCATCAACGTCGCTCCGGATGTCGGCATGAGCCGCAGCGACACGCCGCTGTTCGCCGCCATTCGCTCCGCGATTCTGAAACGCAATCCCGGCGCCATCGTCACCCCCATGCTGGTACCGTTTGGAACCGATTCAGCCTATCTGCAAGCCCGCGGTGTCATCGCTTACGGTCTGACTCCAATGATTCTCGACGCCGCCACCGCCGCCACCATGCACAGCGATCAGGAACGCATTTCGGTCGCCGAATTTCTGAAAGGAATTCACATCTTCTACGACGTGTTAGCATCGGAATTCTGAATGCGTAAAGTCTCTATTCGCGATCTGGATCTGAAGAACAAGACCGTTTTCATCCGGGTCGATTTTAACGTTCCTTTGGCCCATGGCGGGCAGGAGATCACCAGCGACCAGCGTATTCGGGCCTCGCTGCCAACTATCCGATATGCGCTGGAGCACGGCGCTGCCGTGATTCTGGCGAGCCATCTCGGCCGTCCGAAAGGCAAGCCGAGTCCGGAGATGAGTCTGAAGCCCGTCGCCGCGCGATTGTCGGAATTGCTGGGCCAGCCAGTGAAGATGGCGCCCGATTGCGTGGGCCCGGAAGTGGAAAAGATGCGCCCTAAACCAGGCGAGGTGCTGCTACTCGAGAACTTGCGATTTCACGCCGAAGAAGAAAAAAACGATCCGGGATTCTCAAAGCAACTGGCCTCTTTGTGCGATGTTTACGTGAACGATGCGTTCGGCTCCGCCCATCGCGCGCACGCCTCCACCGTGGGCATGATCCAGTACGTCAAGCAGGCCGCTTCCGGCTTGCTGATGGACAAAGAGCTGGAGTATCTGAACAAAGCCACCAGGAATCCGGCGCGCCCATGCATCGCGATTCTGGGCGGCGCAAAAGTGTCCGACAAAATCGAAGTCATCGAGAATCTGATGAAGTTCGTCGATCAGATTCTGATTGGCGGAGCGATGGCCTATACGTTTATGAAGGCGCAAGCCAAGCCAGTCGGCCAATCTCTGGTCGAGGAAGATAAGGTGAGCTTAGCCAAAGATCTGCTCGCCCGAGCCGGAGGCAAGCTGCTCTTGCCGATAGATCACATCGTGGCTATGGAACTGAAGGCAGGCGCCGACCATCGTGTGGTAACGGAAATTCCCGATCGTATGATCGGCGTCGATATCGGACCGGCGACCATTGAAGCTTACACAACAGCAATCTCCAAAGCCAAAACGATTATCTGGAACGGGCCCATGGGCGTGTTCGAGAAGCCGCCGTTCGATCATGGCACGGTCGCGCTGGCCAAGGCCGTGGCTGCCTCGGGCGCTGTCTCGGTGGTCGGCGGAGGTGATTCCGAAAAGGCCGTCAAGTCGGCCGGAGTTGCGGACAAGATCTCGCATATTTCCACCGGAGGCGGCGCGTCGCTGGAATTTCTGGCTGGGATCGAACTGCGCGGCGTCGCTGCGCTGCCCGACAAAGCCTAAAAAAGCAGCGCTATCCCGCAGATTGCGGCCGCCAACAGCGCCCAACCTGTCAACAAGGAATGATCAATCAAGAAACCGCCCACCGCCGGCGCGATGATTGCCGAAATCGAGCTGAGCGATTGAGTCAACCCGAGCACCACTCCTTGTTCGGAGCGGCCGGCTTTTTGCGTGATCAGGCTGGTCAACACCGGACGAACCACTCCGGTCCCTGAGGAAGATATGGCCGTCACCACCAGCAGCAATGGAATAGCATGAGTGAAGCCGAGTGCGGTCAGGCCCACCATCCCGAAAAAGAAGCCGGCGCGCACCAGCGTCAGCTCCCCGAATGTTTTGACGAGCCTGCCTATCAGGCCGCCTTGCAGGATGACGCCAAGCACGCCCAGGTATGCGTAAACGTAGCCGACCTCTTTCGGCCCGAACGGATGTCCGTGCCATTCAAAACGTCTCTCGGCAAACAACGGAAAGCCCGACATGAACATAGAGAACGCGAGAGTGAACGCAAAGAATTGCCACAGCCGTGGCGCGAGGTCCGGTTGGCGAAAGTATCGGGCGTAATTGCCCCAGTCCAGCACCGTGAACTTCCGTGGCGTCGCCGCATCGGCTGCCTGGGGCGTCGTGGAAGGCAACAGGAAGTAGGTCGCGAGTATGCTGGTAGCCGAAAGCCCCGCCGCCGCGAAGATCGGGTATTGGTAACTAAATTGCGACAGATAACCCGAGATACCGGGGCCAATCAGAAACCCCATTCCGAATGCGATCCCGATCAGCGCGAATGATTTTGCACGATCCTCCGGTTTGGTCACGTCGGAGATATAGGCCTGCGCCAGCGACAGATTTCCTGCCGTCAGCCCGTCGATCACACGCGACAGGAAAATAATCCAGAGCGCGTTGGCGTAGGCCAGAATCAGGAATCCGATGAAGGTGCCCATCTGGCTCACCAGTAACAGCGGCCGGCGGCCCATGTGGTCCGACATCCGGCCCAGCATCGGTCCGGCGATTAACTGGCACAGCGCGTAGGTCGAAACCAGCAGGCCAACCACTGACGGCGAAGCGCCGAATTTCTCGGCGTAAAACGGCAGTAGTGGCAGAATAATAGTGAGGCCCAAAACGTCGACGGAAACAATTAGGAAGATCGGAACCAGCGGAGATTTAAGCAAGCGAAGTCAGTACGATGGTAACAGAAGCTCGCAATCTTGATATGGCCGACCAACTTTACCTTTCTTATTGGCTCCGGAATCACACCGAGCTGACCATGCTTAGGCACTACGAAAAGCTCTTGAAGCTCTTTCCCTTCTCCCGCTTGGCTGGGCATCCCTCCACGTTCAAAATCCTGGCGATCGACTACAGCGAACCCCCGGTGCTGGAGATTCCATATCCTCCGCCAGTGGCGATAGAAGACGTGCTGGCGGCCGCCAAGGATTTTCAGAACGCCGACACCTGCTACCGGCTGGAAACCTGGTGGGATCTCTGGCAGTTCGAAAAGCAATGGGAACTTTCGCCCTCGCGCGTGGCGCTGTGTTGCTTCGCACCGGAGTTTGATCGTGAGAACGGCGAGCATCTGGCCGTCGAATTTGGAATTGACGCGCATTTTCTGCCGCAGCCTGACCTTCCCAACAGCCTGCGAATGATCCAATCCAATATCCAGAGCTTGCTCAAACTGGTTCACGATTTGGATGATACGCTGCCAGTCGAGACCCGGCGGCTGTGGTCGGAGTCCGGCGACAATTTCTCAGATAAACTGCACCAGGCATTGGTCGCGGCCGAGACATGAGCGGCCAAGTATTTATTGGTCTTCCGGCTTGTCCTTGCTCAATAGCTGCGCGACCGCTTCTGACAGCATCTTGGGGACGAATGGTTTCTGCAGAAAGGCAACCTGTTTCTCTAGAGCTTTCGGCAGGTTGGCAAGAAAGAAAGGCGATCCACTGCAGATCAGGATGCGCAGGTCGGGCCGGATTTCGAGCATGCGTGTCAGCAGTGTGTCGCCGGGAATATCGGGCATTCCGAGATCCGCAATTACCAGGTCGTAGCTCTGCGGCGCACCTTCGAAGCTATGCAGAGCGTCCTTGGACGCAGGGTAAGCCTCCACTTCGTAACCCAACCGCCTCAAGTATTTTTCGAGCAGTTGGATTAGCGAGACTTCGTCTTCGACGAGTAAAATTCTGGCTCCCGGCACGCTCAAAAGATGGCCAGCGGCGTTGAACCCGGGCTAAACGCCAGCCCAACCGTCACCCGGCTGGAGTCCTTCATATAGAACGAATTCTGCGTGGTGTAATGGCGAAAGTCGTAACGCATCTCCACGTGTATCGCGCGCCCCAATTTGTAGGTCCCGCCCGCACCGGCCAGAAAATCCGACAGTTGCCCGAGCGTCTGCCCGACTGCCGTCATTGTGCCGTAGCTGGCGTACATGCTGGCGGCCAGGCGGCGATAGCCCGTGTAAGAATATGATGCGCTACCCACGTTCTGCCGCGATGTCAGATACACTCCGTTGCCGGGCGTAACGCCCATCGAATAACTCAGCGTAATCGCGGAGCGGTCAAACCGCCGAATCAAACGAGCATCAGCCATGGGAGCATAGAGCACCCGGGCGAATGTAACAATGGCATAGTTTTGGCCGACGATGATGGCAATCGCGGGATCGATGGGAACTTGTTGAAGGCCAGAAGTATCCACCCGTATACCTCCGCCCTGCAGGCTGAAATCCCACCTGCGGCTCACTCCGATGGAGTAGCCGAGTCCGATGCTCTGCATTTTTGCAAATCCGAATTCCCGTTGGAAATCGAAGTGAGTATATGCGTAGCTCCCCGACAGCGTCTGCCGCCGTGTTATTCGGTAAGCTACGTTCGCGCGCGCGCTATATCCATCCAACCCAGCCAGCGCCAGCGACCCTTGTCGAACGATAAACCCCTCTCCACCGAAGCCAAACGACAAACGTGCGGTTTTCTGCCAAACCAGATCAACGCGAGACTGCAAAAATTTTGTGCGGAGGTCAAATAATTGACTGGTTGGAACCGCGAACAGATCGGTGTTCGTAAGCGGCAGGTAGGCAAATCCTCCGTTTGCGAGTGAGGTGGTGCCGGCAGTCTCCTTCAGATCCAGTGTGATGTGCCGCGATAGCACGTGGCTGTATGCCAGATTCAGAAACTGGTCCGTGCCATTAAAGAAGGTGTGATTCGTGTAATCCCGATATGCGCCACGGTATTCGACACTGAGTTTGTCGTGCACCCAGGTCTTGGAGCCGATCACGCCAAAGCCGACCTCGACGCCGTAAGCTCCGTAACTGGGCACATTCCCTTGCGGATTGACGACTAAGGGTGTCAAGCCGGAGTCATAGACTCCGGTTATGTCCCCGTAATAACGGAAGTCAATCAGCTTCCCGCCCCGCTCTCCGATCAGACTCTTATCGCGACTGAGAATGGAAGGTCCCGCGTAGGTCTGGTCCTGATCTTGTTGACTCTGTTCCTGTTGACTCGAATCCTTTTGATCCGGGCCCTTCTGGTCCTGTGATTGCGGCGGGTTCTGTGCCCATGCGAAGGTAGCCACCCACAACGCCATGCCGATAATTTTTGGTCTCAACCCCGATGCTCCTGTCCCTAGATGCAAACAAGTAAGATGCAAGCAAGTACCATTCTGCTACAGTCTGGCTTCGCTATGATCGGCAGGTATGCGCTTTCATACCGAACATCTGGTCTTCAACACTAAGAATCATCGACAGTTCATCAACATTACTGCAGATGTGAACAAGGCACTAGACAAGAGCGGGATACAGGAGGGCATGATCCTGGTTTCCGCGATGCACATTACGGCGGGCGTATGGGTCAACGACGCTGAAGATGGTCTACTCGCCGACATCGATGAATGGCTCGAAACGCTAGCGCCGTACCGGGAGGAGTACCGCCATCATCGGACTGGGGAGACCAACGGGGACTCCCACCTCAAGAGCCTGCTGGTGCACCACCAGGTGATCGTGCCGGTGACTGCTGGAAAGCTAGATTTTGGGCCCTGGCAGCAAGTTTATTATGCGGAATTCGACGGCCAGCGTCCGAAGCGCATCATTATTAAAGTAATGGGCGAGTGAAGCGCTCGGCGGAGTTGTCGCAATTCCTGAAAGGAACCGCGGCCGACGCGGCATTTCCCAGGTGAGGAACCAAATGAAACGACTCTTTCCGCTGACCGCTGCGTGCATGGCGAGCGCGCTAGCCGCCGATATTCCTATCCGCGAAGTGATTCTCTATAAGAGCGGCGTCGGTTACTTCGAGCGCGCCGGTACGCTCCGCCCCGGTGATTCCGCGCGTCTCGATTTCAAGGCTTCGGACATGAACGATGTGCTGAAGTCGCTGACGCTGGAAGATCGAAACGGAGGAAAGGTCTCAGGGGTGCGCTACGATTCGAGCGAACCGCTGCAGCAAAAACTTGCCGACTTTCCGTTCAAAATCGGCGACCATACTGCACTGAGCTTATTTCTGGATCAGATGAAAGGCGCCCGAGTGGAGATAAAATATGGCGCCGAGACAGTGGCCGGCGTGATCGTCGGCGGGCGTCTGGTGGCGGCTGACGACAAACATTCCGAGCGCGAACAAGCCGTGCTGCTGCTCGATTCCGGCGATCTTCGGACGCTCGATCTCGCTGCCGCAGGCTCTGTTCGATTCGCCGACCCGAAGTTGCAAGTCCAGCTCAAGGACTACCTGACTATCGTCAACCAGTCGCGCTCTCTCGACAAACGCAGCATCTACGTCGATTCTTCTGACGCCAAGGACCGGCAGATCGAGGCCAGTTACATGATCCCGACACCGGTCTGGAAATCCAGCTACCGGCTGATTTTCAACGACAAGACCGAGCCGATGCTGGAGGGCTGGGCCATCATCGATAACACCACTGGCGAAGACTGGACCAACGTCCTTTTGTCGGTGGTGTCGGGCCGGCCGGTGTCTTTCATCAGCAAGTTATATGAGCCTAAGTACGTGCCGCGGCAGACGGTGGAACTGCCGGAGGACCGGGCGGCTGCGCCGGTTGTCTACCAGGGTGGACTCGGCGGCGGCGTCTCCGCTGGCACGGACCAGATCCTGAGGGCGGCCGCCCCACCACAGCCCCCGGCGAACCCGCAATTCATGGCGATGGGCAAGACACAATCCATCACCGGCGCTATTAACGGTCGAGACGTTGAGATGAAGGAACCTATCAGCAACGTCGCGGTGAACGTGGCCTCGGCTGATCTCGGTGAGCTTTTCGAGTATCGTTTTTCCACGGCCATCACGGTGAAGAAGGACGAATCAGCGATGCTGCCCTTCCTGCAACAGAAGATCGGATCGCGCAAGCTGCTGATCTATTCCGAGAATTACGGCGAGCATCCGATGAACGCCGCCGAGCTGACCAACTCCACCGGAAAAACGCTAGACGGAGGTCCAATCACCGTCTTCGACGCCAACAGCTACGCCGGGGAAGCGCTAATGACGACGCTCAAGGCAGCCGACAAACGGCTGATCAGTTACGCCGTCGACCTCGGCACGCGCGTCACTACGCAATTCGATACCAGCCGCAATATCGTTCGCGAGATTCATGTGACTCGTGGAATGTTGACCGCGCGCTCGGCCATGCAGGAAACCAAAACTTACACCATCCACAACGTGGACCAAAAGGTGAAGACGCTTATTATCGAACATGCCGAGCGTCCCGAATACAAGCTGCTCAATCAGAAGCCAACGGAAACGACGACCAATGCGTACCGCTTCGAAGTGAAGCTGGGACCCGATTCCACCCCGAAGTTTCCGGTCACCGAAGAGCGCGTCTACGACACCACTACGGCGGTCTCCAGCCTGACTCCCGACGTGTTGCTGACTTATGTCCAGAACAAGGCGATTTCCGACACCGCCCGGCAGCAGCTTCAGCAGATCCTGGACCTAAAACGACAGATCGCCGCCCTCGACAACCAAATTCGGCAGCTTGATGGCGACATCAACAACCTGACTCAGGACCAGAATCGCATTCGCCAGAACATGATGAGCCTGAATCAGGTGAGCGGCCAGCAGGATCAGGTGCAAAAGTACGCGCGCCAATTGGCTACGCAGGAGAGCCAGTTAGCAACCATGCGCGACCATCAGAGCGACTTGAAAAAGCAAAGGACCACCGCGGAATCGAGCCTGAGCGGGTTGATCGAAAAGTTGGATTTTTGATCGCTCGCTCACACTCGCGGCTCGGTTACCTTTTCGCGGACGTTGAACTCCAGCTTCCACCGACGCCCGTCGCGCGCCACCGACCAGAGCTGGAGCATGCCGGTTTCGGTAACCACCGTTTCCAGCGTGACCGGCAGGAACTCGCCGGATTTGCCATCCGCCGGGAGACAGACTTCCACAGGCGATAGCTCTTCCAGATCGTCGCCGACGTCGTCGAGCATCGCTCCAGCGGCGTCGTTTTTCCGCGTGGCTGATTGGAAGAAACGAAACTCGGCCGGCTCGCCGACCACCAGGCTGAACTCGCGCTCTCGCAACTGGGCCGAGCTTCCTTCTTCCATTCCGAAAGGAGCGACTGTCAGGGCCTTCAGAGGAGCGCGCATCCCCGGAACGGCCGGCATAGCGCTTTCGATCCCAACATAGTAAGTACGCGGCACGCCACCTCGAATTCGGACACCCCGGCCCGTGCGCGCCAGCCCGTAATAAGCAGCGCCGCGCGCCACGGCGTGCATTAAGTCTTCGCCTACCAATGGGACGGCCGGCTCCAAACCCTCCTCTTTGAGCCAGCTATTCAATACCTCCAGAATCCTGCTCCGGACTAGATTCGCTCGCAACACGCCGCCGTTGAATAGCACGTGAGTCGGCGCCGCCAGACCGCTTGCTCCGCGACGCACCGCGCCGTGTTCCGATTGCGCAGCTTGCTGCCGCAGGAATCGAGCGAGATGCCGCGTGATGGCCGCATCGGCGGCGTATGGCAGCCCGATTTCGGCTAAACCGGTCCTGCGACGCTGGGGCATGTCATGGCTCGAAACCGTCGGCAGGAAGCCTTCGCCCAGGATGCGATCCACATCCTCGCGCTGCAGCTTTGTCTTGATTGTACCGCCGACCAATCCAGTGCCACGGCCGAGAATCGTCACCGGATGCTCGCGCTTCTTGTTGTCTTGATCGAGCAGCTTTTCTTTGGCCAGGCGGCATTGCTGCCACAGGGCGTTCAACTGCATCATGTCGAGCTTGGTGCCCTGAGCGGTGAGCTGCTGCTCCAAGTGGCGAGCGAGCGCCAGATCGACGTTGTCCCCTCCCAGCAGGATGTGCTCTCCCACCGCGATGCGCTCGAGTTGCAGTTCCCCGCCCTCTTCGGTGACCGCGACCAGCGTGAAATCGGTGGTGCCGCCGCCGATATCGACCACCAGAATCAGGTCGCCCACTCGCACGCGCTCACGCCAGTCCGGATGGCGCTCGATCCAGGCGTAGAACGCGGCCTGCGGCTCTTCCAGCAAAAGAAGATTCTGGTAGCCGGCCTGCTCGGCGGCCTTCAACGTAAGCTCGCGAGCGACCGCATCGAAGGACGCCGGCACGGTAACAAAAACTTGTTGCTCTGTGAACGGAGCGTCCGGCATCTTCGAATCCCAGGCCGCACGCATATGTTCGAGGTAACGCCGCGAAGCTTCCAGTGGCGAGATCTTTTGAACTCCTTGAGGAGCGGTAGGCGGGAGAATCGGCGCTGTTCGGTCGATGCCGGCGTGCGACAACCACGATTTCGCCGACGCAACCAAACGGCTGGCGACCTCTGCTCCACGCTTTTGCGCTAGTGAGCCCACTACGAAGGGCGGATTTTCGTTCCACGGTAGTCCCGTCGTGCCGGCGGAAAAATCGGATGGCCCCGGAATGTACAGAAAGGAGGGCAGCAACGGCTCGTCGCGCACTTCGCCTGGATTCGTCAGTTGCGGGATAGCAAGCAGATCAATGGGTTGAACATCCCGCGGATCGCCTCCCGCGGGCGCATAAGCGACGGCGCAGTTGGTCGTACCCAGGTCGATACCGATAACATATTTGTGAGACAAAGCAGGTGTGGGCAGAAGTTCGCTAGCCGACACCCCCAGTGTAGCTAAGATGGAGCTTTGCGAATAGCACTGATCGGATACGGTAACGTGGGCCGCGCTTTCGCCCACTTGCTCGAGCGGCAGCGCGCCGCTTATCCATTTCGTATCGTAGGAATCCACACTGCGCGTCACGGGACCGCCTATGACGCTTCTGGTTATGATGTATCGGGCCTGGGGATTGAGCCGTCGTTTGGTCCGCCGGCAGGGTCCGTGGAAGAATTTCTCGATCGCGCGAAATCGGAGGTTGTGGTTGAAATCACGACACTCAATCCCGCGACCGGCGAGCCCGCGCTATCCCATATCCGATCCGCTTTCGCACGCGGCCGGCATGTAGTGACCGCCAACAAGGGACCCATCGCCCATGCATATGCTTCGTTGCGTGACGAAGCCAAGAACGCCGGGGTCGAGTTCCGTTTCGAATCCACCGTAATGGATGGGGTCCCGGTCTTCAATTCCGTTCGCAAGAACTTGCCGGGCGTGAAAGTGTTGGGCTTTACGGGCGTGTTGAACTCCACTTCCAAAGTTGTCATCGCCGCGATGCGTGAGGGAAAGTCGATGGAAGATGGTATCGAGGCGGCGCGACGCTTGGGCATCACAGAAGCCGATGCCAGCTACGACATCGATGGCTGGGATTCGGCGGCGAAGACCGCGGTGCTGGCCAATGTTCTGATGGATGCACGAGTGACTCCGCACGATGTCGATCGCCGCGGGATCGGCCGCCTTACGCCGGAGCGCGTACTGAAACTGGCGAAGGCTCGCAAGACCGTGTGCTTGATCAGCCGTGCACGCACGACGCCCTCCGGCGTCCGGCTGCGCGTGCGGGCTGAGGTGATCGACGATACCGATTTGCTGGCATCTGTTGAAGGCACGTCGAATCTGCTACTGCTCGATACCGACTTGATGGGCACCATCGGGATCATGGGGATTTCCTCGGGTGTCGAACAGACCGCTTATGGCGTATTCAGCGATGCGGTCGATATCGCCGAGTCGCTCGGCCGCTAGACTCGGTGGCGTAAAGAGTTACGCCGAACCAACGCGAGCGCCAGCAGTCCAGCTACGACAAGCCATAGCATCCGCGGCTCGGGGACCGCCGATGTGGCCGATAGCACCGCGAGGTGATCGAGCATCAGCACATCCGGAGCCGAGATGTTCTCAAATCCTACCGAGGTAAGCGTTGTGCCCCCGGTGGCGTCAATCCGCAGGTATGCGTTGCGCTGCAAGCCGGGGGTCCAGTTTGCTCCGGCCAGAGTCTCGATCACGCCTTCATCCACACCGTTCACGAATAATTCATGGTTCGTAATCGGAAATTGATTTGGTGGCGTATCGAGGGACTGAAAGTTACCCATTCCCAGACCAAAGGACGTCGTACCCGGGGCGTAGTTAAACGTGATGACGTTGGCGATGTTCGCGGGTGAAGAGCAGTTGCTCATGCTGTTGGTAGGGATGTTGATCACCGTGTCGGTCCCATCCCAGGCCGCATTCTGCGTGAGGTTGCCGCAGGTGTTCTCATTGAACAGATTGGGCAGACTCGTCAAGGTAGTGCTGGGGACTCCACCGCTCAGGCTGATCGTGAGGCCCGAAATCAGTGTTGTAGATTCAAACCCATCTATCGTGTAGCCCGTAAGTCCCAAGGTCGCATCCATCAGCGCCGAGTTCGGGTTGAAGTCCGAAACCGGGAAAAAAGTGAGTACGATACTGGCTCGGGCGTTGCCCTGCATCGCCGCCAACCAAAACGACATCAAACCAAAGACCGCCAATCGCCGCTTGGATGCCATGCGAAGATTCCCCCTCAATGCAGAATGCGACATCGCGGGCAAAACGGGGTCATGACCGCGGCCGATGAAGTTTTGACGCGGTTCTGATTATAGGGGTAATGGGACCGCTACCCGAATCCGATTGTCCGATCCCTTACAGGCAGCCGGGCGGTTCCGGACGACACGTTGTTGCCGGTGCCATCATTTAGTAGCAATAGAGCTCCTGAACCTCCGTCGGTGATCACGAATGCAAACGCCGAATTCCCAGATTGACCCGGCCTGGAGTTGTCGGCCAAGTACTAGTAGTTTCAATTTGCGCCGGCCAGGCCTGTCAAGCCAAATGACCCGGTAACCGAAATGAGCCGCGAAGGCGGTTTGGGTGTATACTCAACGCCACTGAACGCCAAAATGGAAGTTCCAGTTAAGGTGCGCATATGAAAAACATAGTGAGATCCAATATCTACATGCCGATGGCGGCGATGATTCTGGCGGCGGCGCTTGCCGTCCCGGCGGCGGCACAGAAACAAGTACCCTTCAAAGGTGCCATACAAGGGCATGACGTCGATTCAGGGTACAACGGCACCACAGTAGTGGTCACTACAACCGGCACCGGGATTGGCACCCTTCTCGGAGAATTCTCATTCACCCAAGAAGTTACGGTGAACATCGCGGCCTCCACTGACACAGGGTCTGCTCATTGGATCGCCGCCAATGGAGACAGCATCGATGCGACAATTGTCGGATCGGGCGAACCGACGGCTACACCCAATGTCATTAGCATCACGGAAATTTACACCATTACTGGTGGGACGGGTCGATTCGCGGGAGCCCAAGGGAGCTTTACGGTGGAGCGCTTGGCAAACGCGGCAACGTTCCTCACCTCCGGCTCGTTCCACGGGACCATTACTTCCCCGGGTGCAGCTCACTGAGAATAGTCAACACTCGCGCGGAGAAGCGATGCCGAGTCGAGGTGTCTGGCGCCATTTCTCCAGGCACCCTAGCCTGTGGGGCGGCGCCTAACGACTGCGAACAGGCCGCGCCTTCGAAGTTTGCCAGACCGATGATTCCAGCCGGTACGGCGAATTGTTGAGGCCGGTTCCTGGTGAGTTCACGCGCAAGTCCCTGGGCGTTGGTCTGCATCGCTGCCGGTTGAAATACAAGGCACTCAGTCCGGTCCCGATCAGAACCAGCGAGGCAGGCTCGGGCGTGAGCAAAGTAATCTGGCCGGCGGTGATAGCGCCCGGCAGGTCGAACTACGTGGACGCGCCGGGAGACAAAAACCCAGCCGGTTCGCCCACGATAACGCCGAGTGGACGAACGTCACGCCGGCACTCGCGTAGTCCATCAAATCAGTGGTCCAGTAGTGACCCTGGAGGCACTGTGCCGCCGTCGGCCCTGGTGAATAGAGTGATACTCCCCCAGTCCCGAAGCACGCACCGTCCTGATCAGTACCAGCGAAGGTTTCGGTGTGCGACCCAACTGCAAAGAAAATCTCACTGACGGCCACAGGAGCCGAGTTGAGCACCCCGATCAGCGTGTCATTACTTCCGTCGAATGGACCTAGATCCGGGGCTTGACGTGGCCACGCTAAACGCTGTGGCGGTACCGCTGCCGTTTACAGCGGTGATCGTGATTAGAAGCTCACAACCGCTGGTGTCGTGGCCCACGGCCGGACATTCGGGGAAACTAATGGGTGCCGCAAATACAGGCAGAGCCGCGAATGCCAGAAGGTGTACCCGCAGGTTGACCTTCATCAAACCAAAGATCGCCGATAGCTGCTTGAATGCCATGTGAAAAACCCCCTAATACACGATGCGATATCGCGGTCCAAACGGGGTCATGGGGCGAACACGGAGAATTATGAATTGGTCGAAGCTGGCGAACGCGATTACATCGGCGCTGGCCGAGGGCGCCCGAGGCTAAGGGCAACGTCGCCGCCGTCGAGCCCAGCCGAGGACGCCGAGGCCCGCGAGCACCATGAAGCACGTCGCCGGCTCCGGCGTTGTGTTCACCTGGATGTCATTCACGAATGTCCAGAAGGTACTGGCGTCGAACAACTCCACGCCGAACGATGTCCCGACCGCCCCTGGCGTCAGCAACGTATAGGTTACGTCGTGACCGACGTTCCCGCTGCTTACTGCAAGCGAATCGATGACGGCATTACTTGAGTTCAAAAGCTCAAAGACCGCGCCGTTGAACGCATCGCCGGTGAACGCAATGGAGCTTATCGCGGTCGGAGTCGAGAAAGCCAGGTTGTACAGGAAAACCTCGCACGGGTTCCCGGGACTGCAGGCCCCTCCGTGCAAGCTCACCTGGCTGCCGCCGTTGCTGTATCCCTTGAACTGAATGGGTATATCTGAGAACGGCCCGAGCGGGTCGGTCGTCGCGCTCACTTCTCCGGGCTCGAAGGACGTGCCGACCGGATACGCGGCGCTGGTCGATGGGTCTGCGGTGATGATCAACCCTGCCATCGCGCTCCCGGCGACAGCGAGAAAAAGTACGAATGGACGCATCGTTTTTACTCCGGAACCAAAGATTTCCATTTTGGATGATATGACCGCCAATGGGTGCTTGAATGCCACGTGAAAATCCTCCCAATGAAGAGGTGCGATATCGCGGGCCAAACGGGGTCATGCACCCCGGCCGATTAGGTTTGGCGCGGTTCTGGTTATGGGAGTAATGGGACTGCTACTTCGGACCTGGGGCGCTGGACGGTCGCGCTCAGCGTAGCTCTTGGGATGAATCACGACCCGCAGACGGACTGGCGCGGCGTCTGGCCGTTCAAAAACCAGTGGATACTCACCCAGGAACCCAGGCCCAGCCTGCCAGTAGAAACGCCCGCCTTTGAGCGTGGACCCAACCGGCAACGGCAATTGCTGGTCGTTCACGAACAGATAGCCATTCGTCGCCCCCACCGGCAACTCGATCCGACCCAGTTCCTCGATGTTAATGGAATACACGCCCGTGGCATCCGCTGTGATTTGGGCCGGTTCGATCGGCGCGTCCGACGCCGGCACGTTTCCGCCGCCCGTGTTTGCCACCGTGATGTACCGGCTCCCGATCCCATCGCCCCGCCCCGCATTGTCGAATACATTCCAACTGATGGTGTGAACTCCATTGGCCAGCGTCGTCGTATCAATGAAGAAGAACCCCACGGCGCCATTGCTGTTTGCCAAGCCCGGAAACAAGTTGGCTATGTCGCTGCGGTACTGATTGTAGGTCGGATGCCCCACCGGCACTCCATCCAAAATCACAGTAATGGTCGAGCCGTCCATGGGGATGACATAAGGATTCTGCGTCAGCGCCCAGCCGAAATTCACATAAGCGTTGCCCGACAGGGTGCCCCCTTGAGCAGGTGTATCGATGGTCCCGAACGGTTTCGAGGCATGCACGTTGTCCACGGTTATCATGTGAGCGCCCAAATCCAATGTTTGCCCGGTCGCGTTGGTGATGATGGCGTGTAGCTTGTAGGTCCCGTTGCCCGAAGCGCCCGATCCGCTCGCGTTGGGCAGGAAGTTGGTAAGCAGCATATACCCCCACCCGGCACGATAGTTGAACGGCGCGTTTGGATAAGTGGCCTGCACGTCCGGCCGCGCACCGGCCACAAAAATGGCGTTGCCGATGAACACCAGCCCGTTGGCAGAGGCTGTCTCACCTGTCACCGGTTCGCGCCAGATGCCCACGTTGGTCGCTTGGACGGCGTCCAGTGCCCAGCCGGTGACTGGAATTGCGCCGGCGATGCCCGTAGTGTTGTTCACCGGCGTATCGAAGCTGCCGTACGGCAGACCCACGGCGACACTGGTGACATTCACCTGGATCTGCTGCGGCGAGTTAGTCGCGCCCGGCGCAGTCACCGTGATGATCCCGCTGGCCCCCGACGCGGCCGTGATCTGAAGCACCGCGCTACCTGTGCCCGACGTCGGGCTGACCGTGATGTTGGATTGGGTCGAGGAAGCCGTCCAGGCAATCGCTCCTGACGGGTTGAAGTTCAGTGCGACCGTCTGCGTGCCCGTAATTAGCTGCCCCGCGTAG
>Ga0185299_10001274_pt1 | contig 51052 bp, 49 predicted proteins | sample PaiPotPPA55metaG_FD_128002 | JGI IMG/M metagenome (GOLD analysis project Ga0185299, IMG submission 128002) | Iron sulfur acid spring bacterial and archeal communities from Banff, Canada, to study Microbial Dark Matter (Phase II) - Paint Pots PPA... ... | reverse complement strand
AAGAAACTGGCTCAGGGGAGGTGCTCCTCATGCGCCCGCCGTGATCTATCTCTCACACCGGCCGCGCGGATGGGCCGGGTCGCGTGCCGCCCGACCGCGTTCCCTCTTGACCGTCCCCATACAAGGGGCGACGCATTGCGTCGCCCGGATGTGCGCAGCAGCAGACGCGGGCAACAGGGCGAGGCGATGCGGGGCACCGCAAAAATGCTGTTACATTTTTGGGCACCCCATCTCGTCCCTACGGATCGAGAGACCTTTTGGTAGGGGCGGGTTTCAAACCCGCCCCTACAATCGTCGCGCCCGGAATGACGGCGCGGGGTCGTGTCAGCGCGTCAGATAGCGCTTCTCCAGCATCACGTGGATGCCCTTGTTGCCATTGACCACCTGCGTGACCCGCAGGTCGGCGGCGAGGCTTGCTAGCGCATAGGCCTGGTAGCGATCGAGCCCGGCGCGAGCGCAAATCAGGTCGAGCATTTGGCGCAGCGCAATGACGACGCAATCGTCGAGGTCGGGGTCGAACGCCATGGTGATCATGTGGGTGGGGGTTTCCGCCAGCGGCCATTCGAGCTTAAGCTCATCGCGCACGCTCAGGCGGAAGGTGCCGGTGAGTCCGGTCTCGACGGCGTTCACCGAGACTTCGCCGTCGCCCTGCACGCCGTGACCATCCCCGACGGAAAACAGCGCGCCATCGACGAAGATGGGCAGGTAAAGCGTCGTGCCTGCCACCAGCTCCTTGTTGTCGAGATTGCCGCCGTTCTGGCGTGGAGGCAGCGTCGAGACGGTGCCCCACGCCGGCGGCGGCGCCGTGCCCATCACGCCGAAGAACGGTGCAAGCGGAACGTGCTGGCCCCAGGGCAGCACCCAGCTCTTGCGCTGGCGATCGAGCACGACGTGAAACACGCGGTTCTCCGCAAAGTCATGCGGCAGCGCTCCCGCCAGCGGGCGCACGGCGCTATAGCCCCAGTCATAGAAGGGCTCGATCGCCTGGATATCGACCTGGAGCACCTGTCCCGGTCGCGCGCCTGCAATTGCGACCGGACCGGTGCAGATGTGTCCCGGCACCATCTTGCGCGTGACCTTCTCGTGAATCGCGGTGAGCGCCGGCGGCACGCGCAGCGGCGCGCCTGGCATCATCTCGGCTGCGCCCGATACGGTCGAGATCGTGACGCTTTCTCCGCTTTTGATCGTGAGCTGGGGCGCAAGGCGGGCATCAAAGAAGCCCCAGTGCACGCTGTCGGGCGTGGGCGCTAGGCGATTATCCGGCATGGGGGAAATCCGATCAGGAGGTGTGCGGCGGGGAGGAATGTTGCTCACAGCGCGGCCACGGTCTGTACCTCGATCAGAAAACTCTCCTGCACGAGCCGGTCGACGATCAGCAACGTATTCGGCGGATACTGGCCGCCCGGAAACATGCGCGGGAATTCGCGCGACCGAAAGCTCATGAAATTCGCAATATCCTGAGAATGCACCAGATAGGTGGTGAACTCGACTATATTGGCGAAACCCGCACCCTGGGATTTGAGCGCGGCCTCGATGTTGGCGAACACCTGCCGGCATTGCGCCTCGAAATCGTTCGCACCGACGGGCTTGCCGTTATCGGTCGCCACCTGGCCGGCAATGTAGAGAAACTCGGAAGCCTTCACCCGTGTTATGTGCGAATATTGCCCCAGCGGTTTTCCCAGGCTGTCGGGGTTGAGAATCTTGATCTCGGACATCGTGGCACCTCTCTCCTCGCGCATAAAATCTTGTAGGGCGGATTAGCGCAAGCGTAATCCGCCGCCTCGTGGAGGTGAGTAGGGCGGACTAGCGGAAGGCGTAACCCGCCGAACGGCATGGCCACGGTGCGGCGATTGCCACCCATGCACGTTGGTTGCTTGACCTTGCCGGACTCGGCGGCCAAGTTGGCCCGGAGAGAATAACACAGGGCGAGTGCGTCGAGCCTCGCCTGATGAAAAGCTTTCGAGGAAATGCTCCAGCCCAATCCAGCCATCGAGGTTGAATCGTCATACGCCTGGTACCGGCTCGCCGCCTCCGTCGCCATTGGAGCCATCGGCACGGTGGGCATGTGGTCGGTACCGGTCGTGTTGCCGGTGGTGCAATCCAATTTCGGCGTTGCGCGCGCCGATGCCTCGCTGCCGTTCACTCTCGCCATGGTCGGCTTTGCATTGGGAGGCGTGTTGATGGGGCGCCTCTCCGACCGCTTCGGTATCCTGGCGCCGCTCGCTTGCGGCGCCACACTGATTGGAATGGGCTACATCGGTGCGGGACTTGCGCCGTCTCTCATGGTGTTTGCGCTGATGCACATCCTCATCGGGGTCGGCGCGTCCGCCGGCTTTGGCCCGATCATGGCGGACGCTTCCCGGTGGTTTACGCGCCGACGCGGCATCGCGGTTGCGCTTGCCGGCAGCGGCAACTACCTCGGCGGCGCGATCTGGCCACCGGTCCTGCAGCACTTTGTTGCGGACGAGGGTTGGCGCGCGACGCATGTCGGCGTCGGCGTGTTCTGCTTCCTCTCGATCTTGCCGCTTCTTTTCCTGTTCATGCGACGCCCGCCGGCGATCGAGCTCGCCGGCTCAAGCTTTCTCCCCAAGCAGGCCGCGCTTGGCCTCTCGTCCAACGCGTTGCAGACCCTGTTGTGCATTGCCGGCGTCGGCTGTTGCGTCGCAATGGCGATGCCGCAGGTTCATATCGTGGCCTATTGCGGTGATCTCGGTTATGGGGCCGCGCGCGGAGCCGAGATGCTTTCCCTGATGTTGGCGTGCGGGCTCGTCAGCCGGATCGGCTCGGGACTGGTCGCTGACCGCATCGGCGGCGCGGCGACGCTGCTGCTCGGTTCGGCGCTGCAAGGCCTGGCGCTGTTTCTCTATCTCCTCTTCGACGGCCTGGCCTCGCTCTACGTGATCTCGGCACTGTTCGGGCTGTTCCAGGGCGGGATCGTGCCGATGTATGCCGTGCTCGTGCGGGACTATTTCCCCGCGCGCGAGGCCGGGACGCGACTTGGAATTGTGCTGATGGCGACGCTCCTCGGCATGGCCCTTGGCGGATGGATGTCCGGCATGATCTTCGATTTCACCGGTTCCTATCGCGCGGCGTTCCTCAACGGGCTCTTCTGGAATCTGCTCAATGTAACCATCGTGCTCTGGCTGGTCCTGCGGCCAGGCACCCGGCTTGCCCCGACGTAGCCGATGGAGCGCTTCATCTCGTCGATGCTCATCACCAGCGGAAGCTTCTGCGGTTCACGGATGTGATAGACGTCTTCGGCCAAATCCAATCGCCGCAATGTCACCCGGAACAAGAAGCGCAGCCCGGTCATGATGCGATTGCGGTTGCAGATGCTCATGCCGGTATTGGCCAGGTGCAGCTGGAAGCGCGGATGTCCTCGCATGTAGCCGTGTCGGCTGTGCGCGGATGCAGCCATGGGCGCACCCCTATTCGTGCTGCCGGGTCATGACCGCGGTTGCGGCTGGAGACATTCGCGATGTACGCCTCTCTCATGCGGCGTGCGGAGGCGGACGGGCTAGCCGCCGAGCCAGGAAGCGATGTCGTAGATGACCGCGCCGATCACGCAGGCGGCAAGCGCCGCCCAGACCATGCTAAGCAGCACCGCGGCGTTCGCGCGCTCTATGAGATGCCTGTCGATGAGATGAGCCATGGCGGTGTGACTCCTCGCGCGATTTATTTAATGAACCAGGTCGAATACCGGGATCGCACGGTATGGTTTTGACATGGGCGACGACAAGTCAGCCGTTTGCCGAGCAACGTTGGCATTGGTTTCGACCATATTGGCTTTAAAGCAGAAAATCGTAGCCAAACCCAATATCGTCGCAGCGATTGCAAAAGTGATGTGCTTACGCATCGTGAACCCTCGCACTGGGAGGGTATGGACTATTTGCGAAGGACCTCTGTGAGGTAGCTCACACAAGGTTTTATTATTTTTGGACCCAGTGAGCGTCCTAGCGTCTCACGCCAAGGCTGCCGCGCAGAAGGCGCGCATGGCCGAGGACGCGTGGCGAAGCGCAGGGACCAATGACGGGCCGCCTAAATTGGCGGCCTCTTTCGTCCTCAAACCAGCCCCGCAGCCGGAGGGTCCGGTGCTGCTCAAGCGTGTGGCCGTCCGGTGCGCCGTCAACCGTTTGATCAGACACCTCCACCAGGCGCATAGCAGCGGATCTGCACCTTGCCGTCCTGGACGTACCACCACGCAACGGGAGCGCCGTTGCGGTTAGGGTCTTTGATGACCACTTCCGCGGGGACGGGAATCCATTCGCCGTTGGTGACCTCAAAGCGGGTCCAGTAAACGCCGTTTCGAATATCCTCTTCCGCGTAGGTCCCGTCGGCTTCGTTGCAACACAGGCCGCCGGTCTTCGGCGATTTCTGCGCTCGGAACCATTGGCGGACTTCGGGCGAGACGTTGTTGTACTGGCCGTTGTCTCGCGCCAGAGCAGGAATGCACAGGACAAACAACGCAAGCATTGTTCGAATCATTGCGGCCTCCTAATGTGCAGGAACCGCTCTTAATTGCACTGGCGGCGGGAGCGGTCCCGACTGCTCCATCATGATTCCGAGGGCGCTATTGATCCTCCCAATTGTCGTTTCGCGGTGTTCTTATCTGATTCGGAGCTTGTTTGGCGAGCGTGCGGAGAGGTCTTCTCGACCGCAATGCACAGGGTTGCTGAGGCTACATAGGCGGCCGGTTCGGCTGAGAACGGATGAGCCCTCAGCCAGGCGGGTGTCCAATCAGGGCGCAGGTCGGGGGCATCGGTGAGCGAGCTTTTTTGCCGCCTCCGGGTTACCCAATTAGCCGGTGCCGCGAAGCGTCGCCCGGACTATTTGTAATAGCCGACGCCGCAGCCCTCGTTGTGGATGCGAGTGACGTAGGATTCCTTTGGCAACGGCTCGGTCGTTCCCGGCTTCGGGAATTTATAATCTACCGTGCTGACGGTTCCTTCCGGCGCCTTCTTGATCGTGTCGAAGATCCTTTGTCCGAGAGGGTCGTCTCCTGATTTGATGGTGCGGACATCTTTTCCCATCATGGCTTGATTCACGTGTGCTGTGAATACTCCATCGTTCATATTGTAGCAAAACACGTAGAGATCGCGGTCGTGATAGTCCTTGTTGTTCTTGTCATTGAATGCTGCAAGCGCGGCAGCCTCGTTGGCCTTGAGCGCGGTGACGGCGCGATCGAACATGGCCTTGGCTTCGGTCGCGGTGCCGGATTGCTGGGCGATAGCAAAGACTGTGGCTGACAACAACGCAAACGATGTCAGCGCCAATGTTAGCATCCTCCTGTGCATCACTTTCTCCTTTGGCATTTTTTTCCTCACTGATACATCCTGTGGATGAAGCGCTGCTAAAACGCCAATGCAACACCCTGGCCAGTGATGTACGACTTTAGCACCGCTATCTCTCGTCCGAAAGTGGTGCGTTCGCCCGCTTCTCAACCTCGTCTTCGACGACGGCAGAACGCCCCGCAGCTGCTACGTCATGGGGCGCGCAAAGGCAGGGCATCGGCGTCGCATTCTCCTTGTTGCGTCGCTCAATCACCTTGTTGGAAGCAGTGCGACGGGTTCATCCTGCGGCTTGCGACGCGAATCGATGCGTGCCTGCCCGTTGGGGCAACAGCAGGATGCATCCTACGATGAAAGCCGCGATGACAGCCGAGGCAAGAGGGCGGCTCCAGGCGAGCCCGCCGTGAGAATGCGGCTTATCCAGCAGATCGCCTACCGTCGCTCCAAGCGGCCTCGTGAGGATGAATGCGGCCCAGAACAGGAATACTCGTGACACGGTGGTCCAGTAATATGCAGCAGCTAACAATGCAAGTCCGACGCCGAATACGGCCGCTCCGCCTAGGTATCCGAGCCCTGTCGTGTCGGCCATCCAGTCGCCCAGCGCAGTTCCGAGCGTTTGTGAAAAGGTGATGGCCGTCCAATAGAACGCCTCGGTCTTTGCCGTATAAACGGTCTCGACTGAGATGCTTCCAAGCGACCAGCGCCAGAGCGCCAATGTGGCGAGGAGCAATCCGAGCAAGAGGGTAGAACCGCCCGTGTAGCCTATACCGAGCGATCGGTCGGCAAAGTCCGCCATCGTGGTACCAAATGTCGTGGACGCTACGATGGTTACCCAATATAAAAACGGGTGGAACCTTTTCGCCACGACTTGCAAGCCGACAAACACAACCAGGAGACATAAAAAGATGGCGGTGCCGTCCAGGTACCCCCAATTCAGTGTCATCGTGACCGAGTCGCGGCCGGTCTCCCCGAGAGTAGTCGCGGCAATCTTAATGATCCAGAACGCGAGAGTGACTTCGGGAACTTTCGTTGCAAATTCGTCGACTGTGCGCGTCATGTCACCTCCATTCCGGCGGATCATTCAAAGAACAAACATGGGGGCTGGGCTTTTGCCGTTGCCTCAGAAGGCCAACTCCTTGATTAGATGAATTGACGGAAGTGGGGCAACGATCCCCATTTCACGATGTTGTAATCTTACGGTTTGGTAATCTTGCACCTCAAGAGTTTGTGGAGTTGCTCCGCCTGCATCTTCTATCTCTGTTCGCCGCGCGATCCGATTAGCGCTTCTACGTACCTTGCAATTCATGCTTGCAACTGGACATGCCGAGATTGACAGCGCCGCTCATCTATTTCCGGGTTCGATTTTTGGCGATGGGTAGAGTACGCTGCGACCGGATGGTATGACGGAACGAAGATGACTGCCCGAGGAGGTCGCCATGAGTTCCGAGCAATCCAAGCCGAAAGGACCTGACCTGGCCGCGGGCGTTCCGCTCGGAGATATTTCCGAAGGAAGCATGGTGGCGGGGCACGTGGGTGATGATGCCGTGTTGCTTGCCCGTCGCGGCGATGAGCTGCTCGCGATCGGATCGACCTGCTCCCATTACGGTGGCCCCCTCGCAGAGGGATTGCTCGTCGACGAGACCGTGCGCTGTCCGTGGCACCATGCCTGCTTCAGCCTGCGCACCGGCGAAGCGCTCGCTGCCCCCGCGTTCAATCCGTTGCCGTGCTGGCGGGTCGAGAAACGCGACGGCAAAGCCTTCGTGCGCGAGAAAATAGAGCGAGCGCAGCCGCGCGCGCTCGCCCGGCCTCGGGCCGCAACCGGACAACCCGACCGGGTCGTGATCGTCGGCGGAGGCGCCGCAGGCTTTGCCGCAGCCGAAATGCTCCGTCGCGAAGGGTTTGCCGGCAGCCTGACGATGCTGAGCGACGATGACTCGGCTCCATACGACCGGCCCAATTGCTCCAAGGACTACCTTGCCGGCAACGCCCCCGAGGAATGGATGCCGTTGCGACCGGCAGAGTTTTACAAGGACCAGGAGATAGATCTTCGACTTCGCACCCGGGTTAGCGGCATTGACCTGAAAGCGCGGCAGCTATCGTTGGCGGATGGACATTGCATGGCTTTCGACAAGCTGCTGCTCGCGACCGGCGCCGAGCCGGTTCGCCTGGATATCCCGGGCGCGCACCGGTCGCATGTCCATGTGCTGCGCTCGCTTGCCGATTCGCGGGCGATCATTGCCACGGCAAAAGCGACACGGCGTGCGGTCGTGCTGGGCGCGAGCTTCATCGGGCTTGAAGTTGCCGCCTCCTTGCGGGCACGCGAGATCGAGGTCCATGTCGCGGCGCCTGAGGGGCGGCCGTTGGAACGCGTGCTCGGTCGCGAGTATGGCGACTTCATACGCGCCTTTCACGAGGAGCACGGTGTCATATTCCATCTGGAGCAAACCGCCTCAGCCATAGACGAGCGGAACGTCCAGCTCCAAGGCGGGGCAAAGTTGCCCGCCGATCTCGTTGTCATCGGCGCCGGGGTGCGGCCGCGCATAGAGCTCGCCCAGGACGCCGGATTGAAGATCGACCGCGGCGTTGCTGTCGATGAGTACCTCGAAACCAGCGAGCCGGGCGTGTTTGCCGCTGGCGACATCGCACGCTGGCCGGATCGACATACCGGAGAGCATCTTCGCATCGAGCATTGGGTTGTGGCCGAGCGGCAGGGCCAGACCGCTGCCCGCAACATCCTTGGACAGCGCCAACGCTTTTGCGATGTGCCATTCTTCTGGAGCCAGCACTACGACGTTCCCATCAATTACATCGGTCATGCCCAGACATGGGACGACCTCGAGATCGATGGTGAGATCAAGTCCCGCGATTGTCTTGTACGTTATCGCCGCAACGGAAAGGTGCTGGCGGTTGCCTCGATCTTCCGCGATCTCGATAATCTGAAAGAGGAGCTCGCGATGCAGCGCGCAGGTCGAGCTGATACGTAGGGTGCGTTAGCTCTACTGCGTCACAAACTACTCTGGGCCGTCATTCCGGGGCCGCGAGTGCTCGGATCGGCGCTTCGCGCCGTCCGAGTGCGAGCGGAGCCCGGAATCCATAACCACAGGCCGTCCGGTTGCGAACAGCGAGCGAGCAACTGCCGGCTGGGGTTATGGTTTCCGGGCTCGTCGGCAAGTCGGTGAAACCGACTTGCCGACGCCCCGGAATGACAGCGTAGTTTGTGACGCAGTACCGTTAGCCGTACAAGTACAAACAACGATTGCCCAAGTGTATAGCCGACTTGGGCTGGCTAGCCTCACCCTACGCTGGTGGAATGATGGGCAGCAGCAGATGCGAAGGGCGTTTTGCGTCGTGATAGATCTTGTGCAGCGTGGTCCGGCTGCTGACGATGTGATTGGGGACGTATTCGGCATTGGTGGCGCCGGCCACCCCGGTCGGCATATCCGCGCAGGCGATCTCGACACAAATGCGATGGCCGCGCCGGAAGAGATTTGCGGTCGCGAGTATCTCGATGGCGTATGCGCCACATTGCCGCCGCCGCCGGGCCGGTTGTCGATGACCACCGACTGTCCCAGCCGCTGCGACAGGAATTGGCCTATGATGCGCGCAATGATATCGGGCGTGCCGCCGGCGGGGACGAAGACGATCAAGCTCACCGGCCGAGACGGGTAGGTCTGCGCCCCTGCGATGGGCGAGAGCGTGGGGAGCACGGGGGCGCCCGCGGCGAGCTGCAGGAACTTGCGACGGGGGAATTTCATGGCGATCCTCGCGCCTATTGGAAGTTCTCGCATCAGGGTATCCCAGCAACCCCTGCATGCGGTAGGGGTCGGTTGATCGTCGAGCTGAAAAGGCGGACGGGTGCGAAGCGCCACGCCGAGCCTCGAAAGAGAACAGCCGCGACCGGCTGAGTGAATGAGATGTCGGGGACACAGAGTGGGCCATGCGTGACCGATGCAACACCTCTAGCGTAGTGGCGGCGGTGGTTTTCGTAACCACGAGCGCAACACTTGCAGCGTCGGAAGTATTTGCCCAGGACGCTCAGCCGGTCTCTGTCATCGCATTTCCGGGCGCAGGCAACTGGCCGATCAGGATAGCGCAGGAGAAGGGCTACTTCGCGCAGAACCGCATCGAGGTGACACTATCGCCGACACCGAGCTCGGTCTTCCAGATGACCAGTCTCATCGCGGGCAAGTTCGACATCGCCATGACGGCTGCGGACAATGTAATCGCCTACCTGGAGGGGCAGGGCGAAGCGCCTATCTCGGGACAACCCGATCTTTTCATGTTCATGGGCGGCAGCCCGAGCATACCGGCCTTGGTCACCGTTCCCGAAATCAAGACGTATGCCGAGCTTGAAGGCAAGACGCTCGCAGTTGATGCTTTGACGACAGGTTACGCTTTCGTGCTGTTCGACCTGCTCAAGCGCAATGGCCTGCAATTGGGCGATTACAAGGTCGAATCAGCCGGAGGTACACTGGCGCGCTGGCAAAGCATGCGCGAGCGCAGATATGCTGCTGCAATGCTGACGTCGCCGTTCGATCTGATCGCCAGTGCGGATGGTTTTCATGTTCTACAGTACACCAAGGACATTTATGGACGCTATGAGGAATCGGTGGCGACCACGCGTCGGGCATGGGCCGCGGCTCATGAAGACAAGCTCCTGGCTTTTATCAGGACTTACGTGACAGCGGTCGAGTGGCTGCGCGATCCGAGGAACAAGAAAGAAGCGATTGGGATCCTGCGCAAGTCGCTTGCACAAATGACGCCGGAAATCGCGGCAGGGACCTACGCGAATTTCGTGGGCCCTCGGGGAATTGCTGCAAAGGCACAGCTCGATATTGAAGGAATACGCAAGGTCCTGGAGCTGCGCGGCGAATACGGCCAGCCGAAGAAGACCCTCAGCGACCCCGCTCGCTACTATGATTTGCGATATTACGACACCGCAATCAGGTGACGCGGCGCTGGCTGCGAGGCAAAACCTGGACGGCAATAATCGAAATGCTGGCGGTCCTGATCACGGGCGCAAATCGCGGAATTGGCCTGGAATTCGCCCGCCAGTACGCCACCGAAGGTTGGAGGGTATTAGCCTGCTGGCGCAATCCGAAGACCGCAACGCAGCTTGCAAAATTGGCGAACAGCTCCCGGGGCAAGCTGGTGCCGCTGGCCATCGACGTCACTGATGGTGAGAGCGTGCGCACGGCTGCGCGGGAACTGGGCGACCAGACCATCGACCTGCTCATCAATAATGCGGGCATCGCCGGGGTTCCGGGGCAAAGAACGGGTCATATCGATTACGAGAACTGGGCCCATGTTCTTAACGTGAATACGCTAACGATGTTGTTTCGCGCGTTCTCTGGCAGCGCGTCTGCGCAACCTTGCGCGGCGTTCGGCTCGCTCCTTGGCCCGCTTGCGCGCGCATGCCAGGCACTTGCAGCCGACCGGCTTGATGAACGCCTCGACGTAATTGCGGCCGTAGTGATAGGTGATCTCGTCCCCCAGCTTGATGTTCCTGATCGCACGGATCTTGATCGCATGCTTGACGAAATAGACCTCGGCATTGGGCCGGCACGAGTGGTTGATGTAGCGCGCCCGGTTCCTGCGGGTGGCGCCATCGATGGTCCAGCGCGAGTTGATCTCGAAGAGATAGCGGTTACCAAGGTCGTCGGCAGTTTCGGTGTCGACCTTCCTGCCGCTGTAGCGCACGATAAACTGGCCCTTGCGGATCGGTACGCGGGCGAAGAGGCCCAGGCCGGATTTTGATCTGCCGATCCGCAGGTGCCGTGAGGGAGCGATTTTCGCAGGCATGGGACTGTCGGCGCGAATGGATCATGCCGGGTGGAAGCGATACCCGGCATGATGCAGCGGCTGCTTTTTGGTGTACGGCGCGGCGATTGAGCGAGAGCTATGCAGGCCTACGACGTCATCATCATCGGTGCGGGTCACAACGGGCTCACCTGTGCCGCCTATCTCGGCATGGCGGGGCTCAAGGTCAAAGTCCTGGAACGCAGACACATCGTCGGCGGCGCGGCTGTCACGGAAGAGTTCCTGCCCGGCTTCCGCAACTCCACCGCGGCCTATACGGTGAGCCTGCTCAACCCAAAAGTGATTGCCGAACTTGATCTCGCTGCGCATGGGCTAAAGATCGTCGAGCGGCGCGCGCAAAATTTTGTCCCCGCCTTGGATGGCCGCTACCTCCTTGCCTCCGAGGGTTGCACGCGAGCCGAGGTGGCGAAGCACAGCCGGATCGATGCGGAGCGATATGATGCGTTCGAGCGCGAGCTCGATACTGCCGCTGCCCTCTTGCGCGAATTCGTTCTGCAAGCGCCGCCCAACCTCACGCGCGGTCTGAGCTTCAAATCCCTGCGCGAATTACTGAAAGCAGGCCGGCTCGGCAACAGGATTCGCCGGCTGTCCACGGAATCTCTGAGCGCGCTGCTCGATCTGTTCACCAGATCGGCGGGGGATTATCTCGACGACTGGTTCGAAGGCGATCTGGTGAAAGCACTGTTCGGCTTCGATTCCATCGTGGGCAACTACGCCAGCCCTTACACGCCTGGAACGGCCTATGTGCTGCTGCATCACGCCTTCGGCGAGGTGAACGGAAAAAAACGCGCGTGGGGCCATGCCATCGGCGGCATGGGAGCCATCAGCGACGCCATGGCACGCGCTGCAAGGAGATTCGGCGTGGAGATCAGGACAGACGCGCCGGTGCGGGAAGTTGTGGTGGAGAAAGACCGGGCAGGGGGCGTCGTGCTTAAGAGCGGAGAGGTCATTCGCGCCAAGATGGTCGCCGCCAACCTCAATCCGAAGCTGCTCTACACCTCGCTTGTCCCCGACAGCGTCCTCCCGGCCGCCTTCCTGCGTCGCATGCGCGGCTGGCGCTGCGGGTCCGGGACGTTCCGCATGAATGTCGCGCTCTCGCAGCTGCCGAGCTTTAGCGCGCGCCCTGGCCGCGCGATCGAGGACCATCACACCGCCGGTATTATTCTCGCCCCGAGCCTTGCCTACATGGACCGCGCATTCTGCGATGCGCGTACGCATGGATGGAGCCGCGAACCCATCATCGAGATGCTCATTGCGTCCACTCTCGACGACACGCTCGCCCCAACGGGGGCCCATGTCGTAAGCCTGTTCTGCCAGCATGTCGCCCCGCAACTGCCGGGAGGCGTTTCCTGGAACGATCATCGGGAAGAAGTCGCCGACCTGATGATCGAAACGGTCGAACGCTATGCGCCCGGCTTCAAGGCCAGCGTTCTCGGCCGCCAGGCCCTGACCCCGCTCGATCTGGAGGCGCGCTTCGGGCTCACCGGCGGCGACATCTTCCACGGCGCGCTCACGCTGGACCAGTTGTTCTGGGCGCGCCCCGCGCTTGGCTATGCCGATTACCGTTCACCCCTGCGCGGGCTATATCACTGCGGATCGGGCGCGCACCCCGGTGGCGGAGTGACGGGAGCGCCCGGTCACAACGCCGCGCAGGCGATCATTGCCGACTGGCGCCGGCGTCGCTGGGCGAACTGAGAATCGGATCATGCAACGGCCCAATACCGGAGGTGGTGCTAGCGCAAGCGAAAGCGTCACCACGGCTTGGGGAAATTTCGTTGCGCGCTCGCGCTGGACCGAAATTCCCGCTGCCGTTCGGCATGAAGCAAAGCGTTCGCTCCTCAACGTCATCGGCACCTCCCTGGGCGCGGCGAGCCACCCCGATCTCGCTCGCCTCGTCCGCCTTGTCGCCGGGGTTGCTGGTCCGCCCCGCGCAACAGTTTTCGGACGCTCCCAGCGCCTCGATATCCTGAATGCCGCCTTCGTGAATGCGATCGGCGGCAACCTGCTTGATTTCGACGACACCCATCTCGACACTGTGATCCATCCGAGTGCGCCCATTGCTCCGCCGCTCTTTGCCCTTGCGGAAGAGCGCGGTCTCTCAGGGCCGGATCTGCTGCATGCGTTCGTGCTCGGCGTCGAAGTAGCGTGCCGTCTCGGCAATGCGGTCTCGCCCGGTCATTACGCCCGTGGCCTCCACATCACGGCGACCTGCGGTGTCTTCGGCGCGGCCGCCGCCTGCGCAAAGCTGCTCGGTCTCGATGCGGTCCGAATCGCGCATGCGATCGGGATTGCCGCGAGCCAGTCCGCCGGACTGGTCGAGAGCCTTGCCACGGATGCTAAGAACTTCGGCATCGGCAACGCTGCGCGCAATGGGCTGCTCGCATCGCTGGCGGCAGAGCTTGGATGCACGGCGGCGCCCGGCGCGATTGAAGGGCCCCAGGGCTGGGCGCACGCTTTGGGTAACGAGCTCAAACGCGAGTGCCTTCTCGATGGGCTCGGCGAGACCTGGGAGATCGCCAAGAATACCTATAAGCCTTATCCCTGCGGGATCGTGCTGCATCCCGTGATCGATGCCTGCTTCGATCTGCGCAAGACCCATGCGCTTGCTACCGCCGATATCGAGGCCGTCACCGTGACGGGACATCCTCTCCTCCTCGCCCGCGCGGATCGTCCGGTCGGCAACGAGCGGGATGCCAAGATCAGCATCCATCACAGCGTTGCCGCGGTATTTCTATTCGGCGCGGCAGGCGTGCGCGAATTCTCGGAACCTCTGATCATGGACCCGGTGGTTGCCGACTTTCGCGCGCGGGTGCATGCCGAGATCGACCCCGCCATGCCGGTCGGAGCAGCGAGCGTGAGCGTGAGCACAACCGGTGGAAAAATATTCACCTCCGAGGTGAAGCATGCGCGCGGCAGCCTTGCGCTGCCGATGACCGATGCCGCGATCGCGCGGAAGCTGCGGGATCTCGCGGCGATGGGATGCCCCACCTGCGACGCCGATCAGGTGATCGACGCAGTGTGGGCACTCGATCAGACTGAGGATGTGGGCAAGCTCACGCGCCTTGTTGCGCTGCGCTGACCGGTTCCGGGCACAGTTCCGCCCGCCCCGTTACTGTTTCGGGCTGGTCAGACGCGCCCGTAGCCGTCGTTCCACAACGCGGGCACTTGGTCGGCTCACAGGCACGGCACCAAACCTTGCCGCAGGAAGGGCAGTGCGCTTGGCTGGCTGGGTCCGTGACGTGGAGACGGTCGTCGCAGACGAGCCGCATGCGATCAAGACCGAGCCCGGACTCGCAAAGCGGCAGTTCAGGCGAGCGAACTGCTGCGTGCCAGTCGAGTCGCACGATTCTCTCGCCCTTGCGGCGTTTGATCAGCACCTCGTAGCGATGGACCGGCGCGAATATTTCGAGCGCCTGGATCCAGTTGACCGTCACGCGCAGTGCGTAGTTATGGCGCAAGTCCTCGATCTTGGCGGCGTATTCTCGCTCGATCGCCGCCACCCGGAGGGTCTCGCGCCTGCGCTCGGCTTCCGCCTTCTCGCTTGCAGCTCCGGCGAGCGCCGACAACCGCTTCAGCGCGCTCAGCCGCAAGTCTTGATGATATTCGTGGATGCGCCCGCGATCGCGGTCCAGCCGTCGACGCATGCCGCGCAGAAACGGCTCGAGCTCCCGCCGCACCTTGTTTTCGAGAAGCGGGGAAATGCGTGCTTGCAAGCTCGCCGCATCCCATCGGTTGCCTGCCGCATGCCGGACACCGGGGTCCGGCTCTCGCCACTCGCGCTGCTCTGCGAGGAAAAGAGGAAACAGCCGAGGCAGCAGATCCTCGAGCACTGCGCCCGTGCTTTGATTGAAGCCGAGCCACATCAGACCCTCGCGCTTGTCGTCCGAGACGGCGGTGTAACGAAACAGAAGCAGCAAACAGCGGGCCCAGGCCGGTGCTGCGCCGCGGCATCGCCAAATCGCGTTGGGCAGATCGAAAGCGCGATCGAGCAGGCGTTCTGGGTCGCTCGGAGGCGGAACCGGCGAGGCGAGCGAGAGCTGTCGCTCGGCCCACCGGCCGCGGTCGTGAAGAAGCGCGCCGAACCGATCGAGCCATTCGCCTTCAAATCCGACCGGCGTCGCGCTGCTTGGGAGCACGGCTCCGAAGCCGAGGCGGATGAGCTCCGGCCATCCCATGGACGATCGCAACGGCTCGGGTGCGAGTATGTCCAGGCCATCCGGATCGACCGGCTCTACAGCGGCACCTTCGATCTCCAGCACGTCGGCAACGAAATCGCGCAGCGCCCCCATTCCCGCTCCTCACGCTGTCTCGAATTCCTGCCCGAACAGCGTCTCGTCCAGCGTTTTGGCGCTTTCATGTCGCGACTGCGCCTCATCGAGCTTGCGGCCCAGCAGATCGAAAGCTTCCGCACGACCGTTCTCCGTCGCGTTCAGCCATGCGTCCAACACGAGGTTCGCAAAATCCCCTTCCTCCTCCAGGCCGCCCAGTATCGCACCGACTTCGCCCACTACCAGCTCGAACATGGAGATCTTCTCATCGAGCAGGGTAAGCACCTGCTCCTCCAGAGTCCCGCGTGTCACCAGATTGAAAATAAAGACCTCACGGCCTTGTCCGATACGATCGATGCGACCAATGCGTTGCTCGATGGCCATGGGATTCCAGGGCACATCGAAATTGATCAGCGTGTTGCAAAACTGGATGTTCCGCCCTTCGCCGCCGGATTCCGTGGAGAGCAGCACCGGCACTCGCTCGCGAAACTCCTCGATGGCCTCATCCTTCTTTGGCCCGGTCATGCTCCCATGGAAGCAGGTGAAATCGAGGCGATTGCGAGCGAGCAGATCGCCTATGCAGGCAAGGGTCTCGCGCGAGTGCACGAAGACAAGCTTCTTCTCCACAGGGTTTCGCCGCAGGAGATCGAGGAGCGCCGCCTCCTTCCCGCCCGTGGAGATACGCGCCCAACGGTCCGCCAATGCCTGCCAGCATGGGTCTTCATGATGGCGCGCCGCGAATCGCGTCAGCGCGCCCGCGGCCGCGGACGGGGAAGATCCCGCCGCGCTCAGAAGGTGTTGCAGCGCGAACCCATGGCGACTGCCCGTAGCCGCAAGCCGGCGCACGGCGGCCGCGAGCTCAGCGTATGCCTCGGCTTCTCCCGCCGCGCCGTCTGCTTTGATCGTGACCGCATGCCGGCGCGGCAGCTTGAGCGCGACGACCGCGCGCGTGTTGCGGATCATCGCGCCGCGCATCAGCTCGCGCAGGCGCTGCGGGTTCGCCGGCCGGCGAGGGTGACCGGGGGTCATGTAAGCCGAGCGAAATTCCTTTTGCGTCTTGAAAATGCCGGGCTTGAGCAACGTGAGCAGGTTGTAAAGCTCGATCAGGTCGTTCTGTACCGGCGTGGCCGAGAGCAGCAACAGAAAGCGCTTGTTGAGCGCGTCGACTAGCTTCCAGCTCTGGCTGGAGCGATCACGCAGGTGATGGGCTTCGTCGACGATGACTAGGTCGAAATTGCTTGCAAGCAAGTGCTCCGCATGCTCCCTCCGGCGGGCGACGGAAATGGATGCGATGATGCGCTTCTGCTTCCAGAAGTCATCAGGATCGTCGCGCAGCGATTCTTCCTGCGTCGTCGCGCAGGGCAGGGCAAATTTCGTCTCGAGCTCTTCCCGCCACTGCCCGACCAGCGCTGCCGGCGTGAGCACCAGGATGCGCTCGACCATGCCCCGCGCAACATATTCCTTGGCCACCATGCCGGCCTCGATTGTCTTGCCGAGGCCGACCTCGTCGGCCAGCAGCACGCGGCCGTGAAATTGCTTGAGAACCTTGCGCACGCTCTCGATCTGGTGTGTCAACGGCTCGACGCCGACGAGGTGCGGCAGGCAGAGAAGCTCGTCGAAGCCCTGTGCCAGCCCGAGATGGGCGAAGCGCTCGCGCAGTCGCCACCAGCGGCCCTCCTGTTCCGGCCGATGCGCGCATGCTGAGATCAGCGGCGCAAGATCGATCTCGGCTCTGAACGCAATGTCGATGTCGATCTCCGGCAACGGCGGCGGCAGTGCGGGTGCACTCGGCACCGCTTGCTTGACGCGAACGGCCTTTCGCGCTTGCTGCTTCGGGTTTTTCCTCTTCCTCTCGGGCTTTGGCCATTCCCGGCGGGCATGACGGCGTTCCATGATGGCATCGAGATTGTCCGCCAACCACCGAAACCGGGCTTGGCCGACTGGGAGAGCCTGGAAGGCATCCGGCCATTGGGTGAGCCTATGGGCGGTCAGGAGCTCGCGAGCAGCGGTGCGGTTGTTCTTCTGGAACAGCGCGAAGGCCATGAGCAAATGCTCGGTCGCTCTCGGTTTGTAGCGCTTGCAGAATCGTTTCAGAACACGAGCGCCCTGTCCGGCTGGCGATCCAGCAATGCCGCTGTGGCGGCGAGCGATAAAACCGGTCCGTTGCCGGGGCACGCCGCGACCGCGTCTTCGGCGAGCGGCAGGAATCCCGAATGCCGATTTGGATCGTTGAGCGCTTCCAACAGACGCTGTGCCCACTCCACGGCGGGGTTGGGCAGCTCCAGGGGCAGGAACGGTTGCGATCGGGCGCGCATGATCAAATCACGGGCCTCGCGGCGCGAATCGGAGGAGACGAGTCTACAAAAGCTAACGGCCCTTGCGACCGAATCAAGCCGCGCCCCCCTCGCGATCCCCATTCGTTTGACCCGGTTTGGAGATCCACGTTAGCTTCAACCGGTGGCATAATGGGATCGGTTCTGAGCCGTTCAACTCGCCCAAGCTGCGGAGGTCAACGCATGCAGGTCTTCGATTTGAAAAAAGAGCAGGAGTGGAACCCCAAGCGCCACGTGGAGAAGATCCTCGGCAACATCGGAGAGGGTGACGTCACGGTCGCGTGCTGGGAGCCGGGCCAGGTCAGCCCCAATCACTGCCATCCGCATGCGACCGAGATTTATTTTTGCTTCGAGGGCGGCGGAAAGATGCGCACCCTGCGGGAGACCATCGATGTGGTGCCGGGCTCGTTCGTGGTGCACCCACCGGGCGAGCTGCATGAATACAGCAACGGCCCCGCCCGCACGCTCCTCTTCCGCGTGCGCTATGGGATCGACATGTCGAGCCGCCATTTCGAATGGCGCGGCAATGCCCAGTGGAAGCAGCGACCCGAGGATGACGAGTATTTCCGCGCGCACCCGCCGGCCTGAGCGGGCCCCATGCGGCTGCCCAATCTCGTGGTTCTCGCTTCCACGAAGCGCGGGTGCGGACCGGTTTAGCCTCGCTTACGGGATGGGCAGCAGCGGCGTCTTGCCCGGATGCAGCTGCATATCGACCGCGGTAAGCAGCGCTGCGGTTCCGGCATAGTTGCCCATCAGCAGCACCAGGTCGATGAGCTTGCTCGGCCCGAACAGCGCCTTCGCCTTGGCGAACAGCTCAGATGTCACCTTGTGATCGCGCCAGATCTGGCGGCCGAGCTCGATCACGGTTGCGTCCGCATCGGTGAGCCCGGCCGTGCTCTTGCGATACTTGATCACGTCGATGACGCTCTGCTCCGCGCCTTCCTTGAGCGCTTCCGGCTCGTGCGCGACCCACTCGAACTGGCTGTCCATCTCGCGCGCCGTAGTGAGAATCGCGAGCTCGCGCACGCGGGGGGAGAAGCCCGCCTCGAACCGCAGATAGCGATTGATCGCCGTGAGGTGCGGGGCCGTTTTGGTGCTGTAAAGCTGCACGCCCGCCGGGCCCTGCAGTCCGGCGATGGTCGCCCCCGGAGTCGTTCCGCGATCGTAGGCTTTCTTGCCGGCTTCATCCAGGTCTTCGCGCTTTGGCAGCGGCAGCCGAAATCCTGATTTGGGATCGATGTCGGAGGGCATGGTGTGCTCACTGCTCCATGGTGGTGGGGGAGCAAGGGTTTGCGCATAAACCGGGTCGGCGCCGAGAACCAAGGCCGTCAACCAAAGTACGCGGAGACGGGAGTATCGAACCAGGTAGCATTTTAAAGCCTCCCGGGGGTTGACGATACGATTGCGGCGTGTCGCGCGCTGCAGGACTGGACCCTGCCCGGGCTTGTGCTCTGGGATCGGCATATTATACTCGAATATAATTTTCCAGGGTGACTTCATGTCTCACGCCACGCGGCTGCGAAAAGTCGGGGGATCCGTGATGCTCGCGATCCCAAAGGCCATGCTGGAGGCGCTCGATCTCGCGCCCGATGCGTCTGTCGGGCTGTCCATCAAGGCAGGCCGTCTGGTGGTTGATCCAAAGAAGCGGCGGAGATATTCGCTAGCCGAATTGCTGGCGCAATGTAAACGGTCGGCACGCCGCTCGCACAAGGACCGTGACTGGCAGTCGAGCCCGCCAGTTGGGCGTGAGCTCATCTGATGGAGCGCGGCGATATCTACCTGGTCTCGCTGGATCCGACTGCTGGGCATGAACAGCAGGGAAAGAGACCGGTCCTGGTAATTTCTCCGGGTCCCTTTAATCGATTGACCGGCGTGCCCGTTGTATTGCCGATCACGACCGGTGGCAGCTTCGCCAGAACGGCAGGTTTTGCAGTATCGCTCACGGGTGCTGGCACGCGGACCACCGGTGTGGTGCGGTGCGATCAACCACGCGCGCTCGATTTGCGCGCGAGAGCGGGAAAGAGACTTGAATCCGTCCCGGGCAGTATCACCGATGAGGTGCTGAGTAAGGTTATCCCTCTGTTTGAGTAGTCGCGTTGCCGCGAGGCAGAGGACCCTATAACGCGGTTTCAGAACTGCACCGGAACGAATTTATTGGTGTAGATCGTTTTCGCCTCGGGGATCGTTGGGAGAATTCCGAGCTCCTTGAGCGAGCGCCTGATCACATCGATCGCTGCGGGATCGAACGCGCCGTTTCTCGAGAAGCCGCCGATCTGAGCATCATAGATCCTCCCCGCAATGGTCGGTTTCACAGCGATCGTTCGCGCCTCCGAGGCGATTACGAAATCCCTGTTCGCGCGCGCAAATGCAACGGTCTTGAACCAGCCGCGCAGGAAGTGCCGCAGCAGGTCCGGGCGTTTCTCGATCACCTCGTCGGTGGCGAAGATCACGTGGGTATAAAAATCCTTCACGATGTCGCCGAACAGGAGGAAATTCTTGGCCTTGCCGCTCTCCTCGAGCTCGTAGCCGCTTGCTGCCTCGATCACCATGCCGTCGAGCTCGCCGCGCTGGATGGCGGCGAGACGCGCCGGCATTTGCCCCAGCGCCAATATCGCAATGCCGTTGCTGCCCCAACCCTGCTGAACCGCGAGCTCGCGCACCAGCCAGTCCGTGAGCGAGCCCGTCGTCGTCACCCCGATCCGTTTGCCTTTGAGGTCGGCAAGGGTTCGCACCGGAGTATCGACGGGCAGAACCAGCGCGAGGTTGGCCGGCGGTCCATACATCGCCGCAACGCCGATCGCAGGCGCCCCCTTCGCACGGAAGCCCAATGCCGGGCCGGAGCCGAGGCCGACGTCGAGGCTTCCGGCCGCGAGCGCCTGCTGCAGCTGCGCATCGCCGCGAAAGCTCGTGACCTCAATTTCAAGACCTTCCTGCTCGAAGATCTTGGCCTCGATCCCGACTTCGGCTGCTCCGAAGGCAAAGGAGTTGGGAACAGCCTTTCCCAACCGCACCTGGTCGAGCGCGAGCGCGGTGCCGCTCCAGAACGCGATGATCACCGCGAAGACGGTCATCGATGGAAGAGCGGCGGAGCTCTTGGTCATCAATATTCTCGCAAACTGGTTTGGCTCGCCCACGTCGGGCGTGGGGCTGCGCACTGTACTTCAGCTTCTCCATCGCTCAATATGCCTTTGGGGCGCAAGACTTCTCCGCACGAGGGTTCATCGTCCGATGGTCGAGCAAGGCAATTGGGCCGGCAAAATTACCTACAACGACCTGCGCGAATGGCTCGCGCTGGCGGAACGGCTCGGCGAGGTTCGCACGGTGAAAGGGGCCAACTGCGAGGAGGATATCGGGCTTGCCGCCGAGGCAGTGTTGCGCGAGGAAAGTGGGCCGTGCGTGGTATTCGAGGATATTGCGGGTTGTCCAAAAGGCTTCCGGCTGCTCATGAACATGTTCGCGGGGACGCGCCGCAACATGACGCTTGGCTTTCCCGACCATCTCACCAAGTGGGAGCTGAGCGATGCCTATCGCGAAGCATATCTCAAGGACCAGAAAGTCGTGCCGCACGTCATCGTGGAGGATGGGCCTATCCTTGAGAACGTCATGATGGGCGATGCGGTGGACGTCACCATTTTCCCTGCGCCCAAGTGGCACGAGAAGGATGGCGGCCGCTACATAGGAACGGGAACCTACAGCATCACGCGCGATCCGGAGGAGAGCTGGCTCAATGCCGGCGCGTATCGCGCCCAGGTGCACGATAAGAAGACCGTCGGAATGGTCATGGCGGCAGGCCATCATGGACGCATTCACCGCGATAAGGCGTTCAAACGCGGCGAGCCGCTGCCCGTCGTTACCGTGCTCGGCGGCGATCCGCTCGCCTTCTTTTTCGGCGGGCTGGAGGCGCCGTACGGCACCTTCGAGCTTGATCTCGTCGGAGGGCTGCGCGGCCGACCCGTGGAGATGGTCCGCGGCAAAGTGACCGGGCTTCCCTTTCCCGCCCACGCGGAGGTCGTGCTCGAAGGCTACGTGCCTCCCGATCGTACCCATCCCGAGGGGCCGTTTGGCGAATGGACCGGCCATTATGCCGGCGGTGTGCGTCCCATCCCCGTGCTGGAGATCAAGGCGATCTACTATCGCAACGATCCGATCCTCCTCGGTGTGCCGCCCATGGGAGGGGGCCCGGACGAGATGGCGCGGTACCGCGCGGTGATGCGCTCGGCCACCATCAAACAAAACGTCACCAATGCCGGTGTGCCCGGCGTGCAGGCGGTCTGGTGCCATGAGGTCGGCGGCGCCCGCATGCTGCATGCGGTGGCGATTACGCAGCGCTATCCCGGACACGCCGTGCAGGCCGCCCACGTCGCGGCGCAATGCGGCGCATCCGCCTACGCGTCCAAATACATCATCGTCGTGGACGACGATGTCGACGTGACCAACCTGGACCAGCTGCTGTGGGCCATGCTTACGCGCACCGATCCGAAGGAATCCATCCAGTTCATCACCGGGTCGTGGGATTCGAGCGCGGATCCGGCACTGCCGCCGGAGCGCCGCGCCGTGGGCAACATGACCCATTCGGTGGCGCTGATTGACGCCTGCCGGCCGTTTCACTGGCGCGACAAGTTTCCTCCCACCAATGCCCCGAGTGCGGAGGTTGCCCGCAAGGCGCGCGAACGCTTCGGTTGGCTGCTCGACGGCGCGCCTGGGGCCTGAACACTGAGATGGAGCTGGGACTCAAGGGCAAGGTCGCGCTCGTCACAGGTTCGAGCCGCGGTATCGGGCGCGGCATTGCGCTCGCTTTTGCCGAGGAGGGTTGCGATCTCTTGCTGACGGGGCGCGACAAGGCGGCGCTCGAAGAGGCGGCGCAATCCATCAGGGCGAAGGGGAACACCGCGGTGGTGCACCCGCTTGATCTGCGTGCGCCCGGCGCTCCCGCCGCTCTGGTCGAAACCGCGAAGCGTGAGCTCGGCGGGCTCGATATTCTGGTCAACAATGCCGGCACCACCAGACGCGGTGATTTCTTTACCCTCACTGATGCCGATTGGGAGGAGGGCTACGCGCTCAAGTTCTTTGCCCATATGCGGCTCGCCCGTGCCGCCTGGCCGCTGCTGAAGGAGCGCCGCGGCTCGTTGATCGCCATCGCGGGGACCAGCGGACGCAAGCCCGAGAAGAGTTTCACCATCGGCAGCTCGGTGAACGCCGCAGTCGCGGCCTTCACCAAATGTCTGGCCGATCTCGGCAAAGAAGACGGCGTGCAGGTCAATTGCATTCATCCGAGCCTGGTCGAGACCGAGCGGCAATGGCGGCGCATCCGCGCCGAGATCGAGCGCACCGGCGAGCCGGAAGCCAAGATCCGCGAACGGCTCTGTCGCGACACAGGGATCATCCGGTTCGGAACGGTCGAGGACGTGGCCGATCTCGCCACCTTCATCGTGTCCTCGCGTGCCACCTGGCTGACCGGAACCACGATCGACCTCGATGGCGGCGAGATCCCGGTCCTGTGACTGCAGCGGACAACATTCTCCTCACCTCCGCACGTATCGGTTCGGTCGAGATACCCAATCGGATCGTCATGCCGGCGATGACAACGCGTACGGCGGACGAGGAGGGCTACGTTACCGACGATACGCTTGCCTATTATCTTGCCCGCGGGCGCGGCGGCGTCGGCCTCATCACCGTCGAGATGACCTCGCCGGAGCGGGCGGGACGGCATCGCCGCCGCGAAGTCGGAATCTATGACGACCGTTTCATTCCCGGGCTGAGCCGCCTGGTTGAAACGCTGCACACAGCGGGGTCGAAGGTTTCCATCCAGCTGGGCCACGCGGGAGGGCATACCCGGCGCGACATCTGCGGCGAGACGCCGATTGCACCCTCGGCGATACCGCATCCCGTCCATGAAACGACTTTCGAGACCATCGTGCCCGAAGAGATGACAAAGGAGCGCATCGCGCAGACGATCGCCTCTCACGTCTCTGCCGCCCTGCGCGCCCGGCAGGCTGGATTCGACTGCGTGGAGATCCACGCGGCGCACGGCTATCTGATCTCGCAATTCCATGCGCCTTTCGAGAACCGGCGGAGCGATGAGTACGGCGGCAGTCTCGAGAACCGCGCCCGTTTCGGCCTTGATGTCCTGCGCGCCGTCAAGCGCGCCGTTGCCGAATTGCCGGTCATCTATCGTCTCTCGGTCGAGGATTTCTTTCCTGGGGGGCTGCCGTTTAACGAGGGCCGGCAGATCGCGGCATGGGCAGCGCTTGCGGGTGCCGACGCGCTGCATGTGACCGCAGGCCATTATCGCTCGCTTCCCTCGGCGCAAGTCGTGCTCCCGCCCATGCGCTCTCCCGACGCGACATTTCTCGAGCTTGCTGCCGCGGTGAAGAAGGACGTGCGCATCCCGGTCATTGCGGTGGGCCGCCTCGGCGACCCGGCCATTGCCACCGAAGCGGTCGCCAGGGGAAAAGCCGATTTCGTCGCGCTCGGCCGCAGCCTGATCGCGGATCCGCAGTGGGTGGAAAAATTACGGCGCGGCCGGCCGATCCGGCGCTGCCTCGCCTGCAACACATGCATCAACGAGATGCGCGGCGGAGCGCGCATCGGCTGTGTGGTCAACGGTGCCGCCGGGCGTGAAGCGGAGTTCGCGAATCCGATTCCGCCGGCGGGTGAATGCATCGCCGTCATCGGCGCCGGGCCTGCCGGGTTGACCTATGCCTCCCTCGTTGCCGACACGAACAAGGTCACTGTCTTCGAAAAGGAGAGCCGACCCGGTGGTGCCTTTCGCCATGCCGGGAAAGCACCCTTGTTCCAGGAGGTCGAAGCGAGCGAGGACAGCTTCGCTCGCTACATCGGCGATCTCCACAAGGCCTGCGTTGCGAGCGGCGTGTCATTCCGTTTCGAGACTGATGTCTTGCGCAATCGGAGCCTTCTCGCACCTTTCGATCGCATCGTGATCGCTTCGGGCGCTCGCTATCGGCTTGGGCTCGGCCCGGTGGCGATGACACTTCTCGATTGGGGATGCGCCCGCTGGCCCGGTGTTGCAAATCTTTTCTCGTCGGACCGCTGGCGCAACTGGTTCTACTATCAGGCGCGCACCGGAACCGCCGAACGCTTCCGGACACTGGCACGCGGAAACCAGATCGTGATCGCTCTTGGCGACGCCGTTCGCGCCGGCAAAAGCAAGGAAGCGATACGCAGCGCATTCGACGCTGCCTTGCTGTCGAAGAGTCACGAGTCTGTCATTCCGGGGCCGCGAGCACAGCACGACCTGTAGGGGCGGGTTTGAAACCCGCCCCTGCGATCTGCGCGCCGGCACACGCCTTGCAAAGCAAGATGCGCGTCTGCCATCCTGATCCGGCCAAACCAGACGAGGTCGTCGCATCGTGCAATCCGTGCTCATCGAGTGGCTCAGTCTCATCGTCCGGTGGCTGCACGTGGTTGCCGCCATCGCCTGGATCGGGAGCTCATTCTACTTCATCCATCTCGATCTCAGCCTCAAACCCCGACCCGGGCTGCCGCAGGGCGTGCAGGGTGACGCATGGCAGGTGCACGGCGGCGGATTCTATCACATGATCAAATATCTGGTCGCGCCCGCTCGCCTCCCGGACGAGCTCACCTGGTTCAAATGGGAGGCGTATACCACGTGGCTGTCCGGCTTCGCGCTCCTCGTCATCGTCTATTATCTCGGAGCCGAGCTGTTTCTGATCGACCGTTCCGTGCTCGACCTCACTGCGCCCATGGCGGCGGGAATTGCCTTCGTCAGCTTGGTTCTGGCTTGGCTCGGCTACGAGGCGCTCTGCCGCTCTCCGTTGGGCCGGCACGAAGTTGCGCTGGCGCTCGTGGGCTATGTATTTCTGGTTGCGCTCACCTACGGATTTACTCATGTGTTCAGCGGACGCGGCGCGCTCACCCAGATCGGCGCGCTGATCGGCACCATCATGATCGCCAATGTCTTTCTCATCATCATTCCGAACCAGAAAAAGACCGTGGCCGCGCTCATTGCCGGCAAGGAGCCGGATCCTGCTCTGGGGGAGGAGGGCAAGCAGCGCTCGGTGCACAACAACTATTTGACCCTGCCGGTCGTGCTCCTGATGATCTCCAATCATTACCCCCTGATCTACGCGACTCGCTTCAACTGGCTCATCGTTGCAATTGTGCTCGCGATCGGCCCCGTCATCCGGCACTTCTTCAATTCCCGTCACGAGGGCAAAAGCAGTCCATGGTGGACCTGGGGTGTTGCGGCAGCCGGCATGGTCGCGGTGGCATGGCTCTCCGGCGCCGGACCAAGACAAACGCAGAACCAAAGCCAGAGCTCAATGACCGCACAGCCGCAGAACGTTGATGTTGCCAAGGTGCATGACATCATCTTGTCCCGCTGCAGCATGTGCCACATGAGTGAACCGGTTTGGCCAGGCATATACGCACCGCCCCAGGACGTGCTGCTCGACAGCCCCGCAAACATCCAGCGCCGTGCACACCTGATTGAGATCAACGCCGTGCGCTCGAGTGCCATGCCGCCGGGCAACGTGACGGAGATCACGGATCAGGAGCGCCAGATCATCGCCGCGTGGATCGCGGCCGGCGCGCCTGCAAGGTAAGCACGTGACATCGCAGCAGAGCGCATCCGGCTATCCGCGCGATCTCATAGGCTATGGCCGCGATACTCCCGATCCGCACTGGCCCGGAGGCGCGCGCATATGCGTGCAGTTCGTAGTCAACTACGAGGAGGGCGGCGAGCGTAACATTCTGCATGGTGACGCCACGTCGGAGGCGTTTCTCTCCGATGTTCTCGGTGCGCAGCCCTGGCCCGGCCAGCGTCACATGAGTGTGGAATCCATGTACGAATATGGCTCGCGAGCGGGATTCTGGCGGCTTTGGCGCATCTTCACCGAGCGAAAGATACCCGTGACGGTTTTCGCAGTGGCGACCGCGCTGGCGCGAAATCCGCAAGCGGTCGCAGCCATGCGAGAGGCGCAGTGGGAGGTCGCGAGCCACGGACTGAAATGGATCGACTACAAGGACGTCTCCGCGGCGGACGAGCGTGCTCACCTAGCGGAAGCGATTCGCATCCACACGGAGGCAACCGGCGAGCGTCCGCTCGGCTGGTACACGGGGCGAAGCTCAGCCAGTACATTAACGGCGGTTCTGGAGGAGGGCGGGTTTCTCTATTCCTCGGATTCCTACGCCGATGACCTGCCCTACTGGGTACAGGGACCCAAGGAGCCGCATCTGATCATTCCCTACACGCTTGATGTCAATGACATGCGTTTCATCAATCCGCAGGGGTTCGGCTATGGCGATGAGTTCTTCTCCTATCTCAAGGATGCCTTCGACGTGCTCTGGGCCGAAGGCGGACGCGCTGCCAAAATGATGTCGGTCGGACTGCATTGCCGGCTCGTTGGCCGGCCGGGGAGGGCGGCTGCGCTCATTCGCTTTCTGGACTATCTCGCGAAGCACGATGGCGTGTGGATCCCGCGCAGGCTCGACATCGCGCGCCATTGGCACCGCGAGCATCGCGCGCTCGCCGCGCAGGCGCATGTGCCTGGATAGTACGGGATCTGAACGACTGGGTTCCTGATGAGCACAGTTTCGCTTGCAACTCTGAATAAGGCGGGCGAGGCGGCCTTTATTGCGGCGCTCGGCGATATCTACGAGCACGCGCCGTGGGTCGCGCAGTCCGTGCTCACCGAGCGCCCTTTTGCGTCGATCGCTGCCCTGCATGCCGCCATGATGGCGGCTGTGCGCGCAGCACCGCCCGACCAGCGCTCGGCGCTGGTTCGAGGTCATCCGGACCTCGCGGGAAAGGCGGCGCGCGCTGGAGCCATGACCAACGCTTCCAAGTCCGAGCAGGCGAGCGCCGGCCTCGATCGGCTCTCGGAGGAGGAATTCGCCCGTTTCCACCAGCTCAACGACGCCTATCGGCAGAGGTTCGGAATGCCGTTCATCATATGCGTGCGCCGGCACGGGAAGGCCTCGATCCTGCGCAGCTTTGAACGACGCTTGCAGAACAGCTTGGCGGTGGAGGAAGAAGCTGCGCTCAATGAGGTCTTCCGGATTGCGGCGCTGCGTCTCGATGCGCGCATCGAGGGTCCAGACAGACTCCCGGTGCACGGCCACTTGTCTACCCACGTCCTCGATACCCATCGCGGTCAACCCGCAACCGGCCTGATGATCGAGCTCGCCGAGCTCGTTGGCAACGACGAGCAGGTTGTGCTGAAAGCTGGAGTGACCAATCGCGACGGGCGCCCCGAGGAACCGTTGATCAGCGGACGTCCACTGCCGATCGGCCGCTATGAGCTGCGTTTCCACGTGGGCGACTATTTTGCCGCCTGGGATGTGCGACTGAGCGATCCGCCCTTCCTTGACATTGTGCCGGTGCGGTTCGCGCTCGCCGAACCCGAAGGCCATTATCACGTGCCTCTGCTGCTCACGCCCTGGAGCTACACCACCTACCGCGGAAGCTGACGCGGTCGGTGCCCCGTGAATAGGCAACGGAATGCCCACCGGTGCAGCAACGGGGCGGTCTCGCCTTGATCGTGTGGCCCCCTGGGTCCCGGCTCCTCGCCCGAAAGGGACCAAACGATCAGTCGATCTCACTGAGCGTGCATCAGGGTTCGAAGGGCGCGTTCAGGCGAACGTATTCGATTGCCCACGGTATCATGCGGGCCTTGCGGTCGGGGCGCAATGCTGGCACGTCGGTTGCTCGGCACTCGGTCAGGCACCGACCGAGCCGGTGCAGAGGGAGCTTCAGCCATGCAGATGATTCGCGTGCTCGTGGGCGCAGCGTTGCTGATGTTTGCGGCGAGCGACCTCAAGGCGGACACCGATGTGAAATTCGCCTTGGACTGGAAATTCGAGGGGCCATCGGCGCCTTATTTCGTTGCCATCGACAAGGGCTATTACAAAGCAGAAGGACTCAACGTCACAGTCGATACCGGCCCTGGCTCGGTCGCCGGGATCGCGCGGGTTGCCGCTGGCACCTATCCGCTCGGCTTCTTCGATATCAACTCGCTGGTCAAATTTCTGGATCAGAACTCGGACAAGCGGGTTCAGGCAATCCTGATGATGTACAATAGGCCGCCGTTCGCAATCGCGACCACTAGCAAGACTGGCATCAGCAAGCCCAAAGACCTTGAAGGCAAGGTGCTCGGCGCTCCGGCGGCCGATGGCGCCTTTGCCCAGTGGGAGGCGTTCGTGAAGGAGAACGGCATCGATGAATCGAAGGTGAGAATCGAGAACATCGGTTTTCCCGTGCGCGAGCCCATGCTCGCCGACGGCAAGGTCGACGCCATCGCCGGCTTCTCGTTCTCGATGTATTACAACCTGCTGCAGAAGGGGCTTAAACCGGAAGAGATAAAGATCCTGCTGATGGCGGACCATGGTCTGGTGCTCTACGGCAATGCGGTCATGGTCAATCCGGATTACGCCAAGGCCAATCCGAAAGTCGTGGCGGGTTTCGTGCGCGCGACCATCAAGGGTGCGCTCGACACCATCAAGGATCCGGATGTGGCAATCAAATCCGTGCTGGCACGCAACGAAACCGCTGACCCCAAGATCGAGCTTGACCGCCTGAAAATGTCTTTGCGCGACAATTTCGTAACCCCCTGGGTCAAGGATCACGGCTTCGGCGGCGTTGACATGGGGCGGCTGGCGAAATCCATCGACCAGATCGCGCTGACTTACGACTTCAAGAATCGTCCCAAGGCTGAAGACATTTTTACCGACAAGTATCTTCCTCCCGCGTCCGAGCGAAGGCTGTGACGGCCCTTGCCGCGGTATGAACGGCTCCGTCGACATTGCCGACGTCACGCTGACCTACCGCGGCGCGACGGGAAGCGTGCTCGCGCTGGAAGGCACGACGCTGAACGTCGGGCGCGGCGAGTTTGCCGCGGTGGTTGGTCCTTCGGGCTGCGGCAAGTCTTCGCTGATGAAGCTCGTGACCGGGCTCCTTCGACCCGATTCCGGCGACATCGTTATTTTCGGCAACAAGGTGCGCGGCCCGGTGAAGATTGCCGGGATGGCTTTTCAGAATCCAAATTTGCTCCCCTGGCGCAAGGTCGTCGACAATGTGCTGCTGCCGCTTGAGATCGTAGAGCCGCATCGGCGTCGATTCCGGCAACACAAGCAGCACTACAAGGCGCAGGCGCTGGCACTCCTCAAGACCGTAGGGATCGAAGGCTTCGGCGAGCGCCACCCCTGGGAATTGTCCGGCGGCATGCAGCAGCGAGCATCCCTGTGCCGCGCGCTCATTCACGAGCCGGCGCTCTTGATGCTGGACGAGCCGTTCGCTGCGCTGGACGCTTTCACCCGCGAGGAGCTTTGGGTCGTTCTCCGCGATCTTTGGCAGAAGATCGGGTTCACCGTCATCCTGGTAACCCATGAGCTGCGCGAGGCGACGTTCCTCGCCGACCGGGTTCACGTCATGAGCGCGCGTCCCGGCCGCATCGTGATGAGCAAATCGGTCGATCTGCCCCGCCCGCGTGAGCTCGACATCTGTTTTGAGCCGCGCTTCACCGACATCGTCCACGAGCTGCGTGCCAAGATCGCCGAGGTGCGCAACGCATGAGCTCGGCACTGGAGCGGGCCTCGCCGTGGTTGTTCACCATCGGCCTGTTCGCCCTCTGGGAGCTCGCCTGCCGCGCTTTCCATATCGACAAGTTCATTCTCCCGGCGCCCTCCGAAGCTTTTGCTGCCATGGTGCAGTACTGGTGGCCGCTGACGCGCCATTCGCTTGTGACCCTGTGGACCACGATGGCGGGCTTCGCCCTCGCAATCGCCTTCGGCATCGTGCTTGGGCTCATCGTCGGCTGGTCGCGCGCGATCTACCGCGGGCTTTATCCGGTCATGATCGGGTTCAACTCGATCCCGAAAGTGGCGGTGGTTCCGATCCTGATCATGTGGTTCGGCATCGGCGAGGTGCCGGCGATCCTGACTGCATTCCTGATCTCGTTTTTCCCCATCGTGGTCAACGTGGCTACCGGGCTTGCGACCATGGAGCCCGAGCTCGAGGACGTGCTGCGAGCGCTGGGTGCAAAGAAGCTGGACATCATGCTCAAGGTGGGCATTCCGCGCACCCAGCCATATCTGTTCGGCTCGCTCAAGGTCGCGATCACGCTGGCTTTCGTAGGCACCGTTGTCTCGGAGACGATCGGGGCGAATGCCGGGCTTGGTTATCAGATCGCGCTGGCCGGATCCAACTTTCAGATGCCGCTCGTCTTTGCCGCCTTGCTGCTGCTCGCGATCGAAGGCATCGTGATGTATGCGGTCTTCGCCTATATAGAAGTCTATTTCACGCGCTGGGCGTTTCGCTCCTCCATGAGCGCCGCGGGTTAGTACGCTCAATCGTCATGGCCGAGACAAGCCGAGACAAGCGCGCGCATGACAGTGAGAGCAGCCGTTTAAGATGCGTTATTGGCACGCACGCGAGCGCAGATCGTCGATGGCGGTCAGCACCCGCTCCGGTGTGGCGGGCGCGTCGAGGGAAGGCGCGAGCCGATAATCGGCGAGGCTCGCAATTGCGTCGCGGATCGCGAGCCAGACCGAGATGGCGAGCATCAACGGGGGCTCGCCGATTGCCTTGGAACGGAAGATGGTCGCCTCGCGGTTAGGCGCATCCTCCAGGATGCGTGCATTGAAGATTGGAGGAACATCGCGGCTGCCCGGAATTTTGTAGGTCGATGGTCCGTGGGTGCGCAGCCGTCCCTCGCCGTCCCACCACAGCTCCTCGGTCGTGAGCCACCCCATTCCCTGCACGAAGGCCCCTTCGATCTGCCCGAGATCGATCGCCGGATTGAGCGAGCGCCCGCAGTCCTGAAGCAGCTCAACCCGGAGCACACGTGACTCTCCCGTCAGGGTATCGACGGCAACTTCCGCGGCTGCTGCTCCATACACGAAATAGAAAAACGGCCGTCCGGTGTTCGTCGCCGGATCCCAGTGTATCTTGGGCGTGCGGTAGAAGCCCGCGGCTGAGAGCGATACCCGCTTCTCCCAGGACAATGCGGCAAGCTCGCCGAAGGACACGCTGCGATTGCCGGCGTACACTCGATTCGAGGCAAACACGATCTCCCGCGGCGGTACCGAAAAGTGCTCCGCTGCAACGGCGGTCATCCGCGCCTTGATCTCCTCGGATGCATTCAGGGCTGCCATGCCATTGAGGTCGGACCCCGAAGACGCGGCGGTTGCCGATGTGTTGGGCACCTTGGCGGTGCTGGTCGCAGAGATGCGAACGTGCTCGAGATCGATCTGAAATACTTCGGCCACGACCTGCGCCACCTTGATGAAAAGGCCCTGTCCCATCTCGGTGCCGCCGTGGTTGAGCACCACGCTGCCGTCGGTATAGACGTGCACGAGGGCCCCGGCTTGATTGAGCGCCGGCCGATTGAACGAGATGCCGAACTTGATCGGCATGGTGGCCAGCCCTTTTTTCAGGACCGGGCTGTCGCGATTGAATGCCGCGACGTCCCGGCGCCACGCCGCGAGATCGACGGTGCGATCGAGCTGATCGAAAACCCGTTCGATGATGTTGTCCTCGACCTTCATGCCGTAGGGGGTCACGTCGTTGCGGCCGATGCCGTAGAAATTCCGCCGTCTCACCGCATCGACCGGCAGCGCGAGGCGTCGCGCGACCATTTCGACGATCGTCTCGATGCCGAGCATGCCCTGGGGCCCGCCGTAGCCCCGAAAAGCGGTGTTGGACACCGTGTTGGTCTTGCAAGGCAGGCCCCGGAAGCGGACGTTCGGCACGAAATAGCAATTGTCCGCATGACAGAGAGCGCGCGTGAGCACGGCCGGCGTGTGGTCGGCGACGTTGCCGCCATTGGCCGCGAGAGTGAGATCGAGCGCGAGGATGCGCCCGTTATCATCGAAGCCGACCTCATATCGAATGAGGAACGGGTGACGCTTGCCGGTCGCGCGCATGTCGTCGTCGCGCGGCAGCCGCAGCTTCACCGGGCGTTGCGCCTTCCAGGCGAGCACGGCCGCGATGCCGGCGATGATGGTTGCCTGGCTCTCCTTGCCGCCAAAGGCGCCGCCCATGCGCCGCACTTCGACCGTCACCGCGCTGAAAGGCAGCCCAAGGAGATGCGCGACACCATGCTGCACCTCGGTGGGATGTTGGGTCGAGCTCCACAGGTGCATCTCTCCGGCTTCCCCGGGAGTGGCGAGCGCGATCTGGCCTTCCAGATAGAAATGATCCTGGCCGCCGCAGCGCACCTCACCGCTGAGCCGGTGCGGCGCCGTCGTGAGCGCGCGCTCGACCTCGCCACGGATCATGAGCTGCGGGGGAGAGACGAAGCTTTCCTGCGCGATCGCATCCTCGATGGAAATGACAGAGAGGAGCGGTTCGTAATCGACGCGGACCAGTTTTGCCGCTGCCCGCGCCTGGTCCAGCGTCGTCGCGGCGATGGCAGCAATCGGTTGGCCCTCGGATTCGACGATATCAGCCGCAAGCGCAGGTTCATTGCTGCGAATGGGAGCGATGTCGTTCTTGCCCGGAATATCGCCGGCCGTAATCGCCGCGACGACGCCAGGGGCTGCGAGCGCATGCGAGAGGTCGATATGCCGAATGCGTGCACGCGGGCATGTGCTCAACACGAGTGCTGCTTCGAGCGTGCTTGGGAGCGTAGGGACGTCGTCCAGATAGCGTGCGGCGCCGGTCACATGGCCGGCAGCGCTGTCGTGCCGGACCGCGGCATGCACGCCCCCGCGAATGCGTCCGAGTGGCTGGTTCATAGCGTCTCCAGGCGGACAGGAACGCGCGATGATGTCTCCCATTGAAAACGGCGCAGGAGGTTGGCGGCAGCCCGCAGGCGATAGCCGCCGCCGCCGCGGTGATCCGTGATCGGTGTGAAGTCGCGCGCGACGGCGGCATCGATGTGGGCCAAGGTGTCCTGGGTCCACGGCCTGCCCTGCACGGCGGCCTCGACGCCGGGAGCGCGCATCGCGCGGGAGGCCATCCCGCCGTAGGCGGCGCGGAAATGAGATACCGCTCCGTTGCGCTGCTCCAGGGAAAAGGCGGCGATCACGGTGGCAATGTCCTGATCGAATCGTTTCGACAATTTGTAGGCGGCAAACTGCTGGCCGCCTTGCAGGAATGGAATGCGAATGCTTCTGATGATCTCATCGGGCAGCAGGGCGGTCTTGCGATATCCCGTGATGAAGGATTCGGCCGGCATGTTCCGCTCGCCGTCACTGGATGCGAGCACCACCGTCGCGCCGAGCGCAATGAGGCAGGGCAGCGTATCGCCGATGGGAGAGGCTGTTGCGAGATTGCCCGCTATCGTCCCGAGGTTGCGAATCTGCCGCGAGCCGATGCGCCGGATGAGGGCGGCGAATGAGGGAAAATGCGAATCGAGAAACGGAAGCGCCTCGCTATACGTGGCAGCGCCGCCGAGCTCGAGCGCGCCAGCCGAGGCCCGGATTTGCCGCAGCTCCTCGACGGCATCGACCGCAATCACTGCCGGAATAGCTTCGCGACCCTTGCTGAAGCGCAGCCCCAGATCGGTACCGCCCGCAAGCAGGAGCGCATCGGGGAAATGTGCGCGCGCCGCGAGCAGCTCATGCAGCGAGTGCGGTCGTACAAAGATCTGCTCTCCCACCCGGTACTCCTTGCAAGGCGGCGGCAGTCCCGCGAGCGCGTCTGCGGTCAGCGGTTGTTGCGCGACGAAGCGGTCCGCTGGACCTGAGGCAACGCGTCGGCACGCCTCGACGATGGAACGGTAGCCGGTGCAGCGGCAGAGATTACCCGCAAGCGCCTCATGAATGATGTCGTCCTGCATAGGCTCTCCGCCGTGATGAAAAGCGAACATCGCCATGACGAAACCCGGCGTGCAGAAGCCGCACTGGGTGGCGTCGGTGTCGATCATCGCCCGCTGCACGGGATGAAGCTCTCCGGAGGGGTTTGCCACGCCCTCGACAGTGAGGACTGCGCAACGGTCGATCTGCGGCAGCATCATCAAACAGGAGTTCACGGCCTGGTAGCGCAAACCTCCATCGCTCAAACGGCCGAGAACGATGGTGCATGCGCCGCAGTCTCCCTCGGCGCAGCCTTCCTTGGTGCCGGTGAGGCGAGCACGCCCACGCAGAAAATCAAGTACCGTCATGGTGGGGGGCGCGTCGCTCTCGGTCCAGCGCTGCCCGTTCAGCAGAAACTGCAAAGCCGCCATCTTTCGCGTGCTCCGTGTTTCGGCAGGAGGATGAGAAGGCTGTACTCAACCTTCGCCGGCATGCAGCTGTTCCCTTTTTTGCCCGTGATCGACAATGAGCCCTTGGCATGACATGGGTTGCTGCGGCAACATTGCAATCGCGACGTGACGAGCATGCAATCCTCGTGCCTGGACGGCACCTCGAATATACGGTTGACCCGGTAGGCTATGCGCCGATCAAAACACATCTGCCTGGACGGAGCAAAATCATGAAACATCGAGGTGACAGGATGAAAGCTTCCGTGCGCAGCCTGCGAACCATTGCCGCAGCTACGGGGCTTGTGGGCCTGGTTGCGGCACTGTCTGCACAGCACGCCTTGGCGCAGGCGCCGGAAAAGATAACCATACGCTTCACCTGGAAGCTCAAGGGCGAATATGCGCCGCTGTTTGTCGCCTTGGACAAGGGCTATTACCGCACCGAAGGCCTCGATGTGGATCTGGCCGAAGGATCCGGGGCCCAAACGGTGCTGAAACTGCTGGCCAGCGGGAATGAGAAACTCGGCTACGGGCCGGCGGTTTCCGCCGCTCAGGCGGTGAGCCAGGGGCTGCCGGTAAAAGTCGTTGCGCTCTATCAGACCAAGGCGCCGATGGGAGTGATCTCCTATCCCGACGTGCCGCTCAAATCTCCCAAGGATCTCGAGGGCAAGCGGCTCGCCATCTCGGTTGGCGAGACTTTCGGCGATATGCTTGGGCCGTTCACCCGGATCAATCACGTGGACATCAACAAGATCCAGCAGATCCAGATGGATGCCTCGGCGCGCAGCAGCCAATTCCTGACCCGCAAGATCGATGTGATGTCGGTTTACCTCAGCAACGAGCTCCCGCAGATCGAAAAGCGCGCGGGCATCAAGTTCAACGTCCTGCGGGTTTCCGAGTTCGGGCTCAATCTTCTCGGCGCCTCCGTGATCGTCAGCAATGCCTTCGCCGACCAGAGCGCGGAGACGGTCAGAAAGGTTCTGCGAGCGACGAGCAAAGGATACCGGGATGCCATGGCGAACCCGACCGAAGCGGCAGGCCTCATGGCCAAATACATGAAGGTGCCCGAAGATCCGGATGTCCTGCGCCAGCAGGTCGAGGCAACGGTCGTGACTACCAATGCGCCCCAGGGCAAGCCGCTCGGCTGGCAGGAGGCCGCGGACTGGGAGGCGAACTTGTCGCTCCTGAAAGAGACCGGCGGTATCGCCGAGCTGAAACCACTGAACGCCTATTACTCGAACGTGTATTTGCAGTAGGGTGGGACAAATTTGCATTCATAGCGGCTAAACTCGGTTGTCATCGTCCGCGTAAAGCGGACGATCCAGTAAATCTCAAGGTATGCATTGGTACGGCTGTGCCTCGTACACGCTCGCGTGGGGTTACTGGATGCCCCGCATGAAGCGGAGCATGACGGCTGGGGTGTCATGACGTTGAAGCATCAGGAGCACCGATGACCGTTATCGAGGAAATTCCCTATTCGCCTGCGGTGCCGACCGCTCTGGGAGGATGGATCAACCGGAACGGTCCCGTCATCGGCGTGTTCGCGGCGATCTTCGCGGGCTGGGAGATCGCGGTGCGCACGCTCGGGATACCGGACTTCATCCTGCCGTCCCCTTCGGCCATCGTGATCAAGATCGTCCTTTCCTGGCAGCTCCTGCTCTGGAACGCCTTCGTGACCCTGCAGGAAATCCTGCTCGGCTTTGGCCTTAGCGTTGTCGTCGCGGTTCCCCTCGCCATCGCGGTCGTCTATTCCGGGATTTTCGAGCGTGTCGCATTTCCGTTCATGGTATCGCTGCAGACCATTCCCAAGGTGGCGCTGGCGCCCATCCTGGTGATGTGGCTCGGCTACGGCATCATGCCCAAGGTAATGGTAGCATTCCTGATCTCGTTTTTCCCGATCGTCATCAATTCGGTGATCGGGATGCGCTCTGCCGAGAAGGAGATGATCTATCTCGTGCAGTCCATGGGCGCGGGCGAGCTCACCACTTTCATCAAGATCAGGCTCCCCAAGGCGCTGCCCTCCATCTTCGGCGGGCTCAAGGTGGGAATGGGCCAAGCGGTGGTGGGCGCGACGGTGGGAGAATTCATTGCTGCCGAGAATGGGCTGGGTTATCTCCAGCTCATCTCGCAGGTGCGGCTCGATACGCCCCTTCTCTTTGCCGCCGTGGTGGTCCTGTCGATCCTGGGCGTGCTTCTTTTCAATATCGTCGGGCTGATCGAGCGCCTCGCCCTGCCTTGGAGCCGGGTCGCCACGCAAAGCGAGTAGGTTTGCCGCCCGATGGTGCGCGATGATCGCGTTGGGCTGCCCGCAAAGCGCTCCGGGTCGGGCGTGCCGATCCGCGTGCGCAACGTCAGCAAGCGTTATCGCGCTGCCCGTGGCGGCGAGGTCCAGGCCCTCGCTGAAATTGATCTCTCCGTTGGCGCGGGGGAATTCGTCTCCATTGTCGGCCCGAGCGGCTGCGGCAAAAGCACCTTGCTGATGCTGATTGCGGGCTTGATACCGCCGACAACCGGCGCCATCGATGTCGACAATCACACCGTCAAAGGCGCGGTCGACAATATCGCCATCGTTTTCCAGCGCGACGTGCTGCTCGACTGGCGCACGGTGCTCGCCAATGTGCTCCTCCCGGTCGAGATCAAGAAGCTCGACGCCGCGACCCACCGCCACAAGGCGCGCGAGCTCTTGCGTTCAGTCGGTCTTGCCGAGTTCGAGGAGAAATATCCGGCCGAGCTCTCCGGCGGAATGCGCCAGCGGGCGGCGATCTGCCGTGCGCTGGTGCAGGATCCCGGCCTGCTGCTGATGGACGAGCCTTTCGGCGCGCTCGACGCGCTCACGCGCGAGCAGATGAATCTCGATCTGCAGCGCATGTGGCTGCGCGACCGCAACACTGTCCTGTTCATCACCCACAGCATCGAGGAAGCGGTGCTTCTGTCGGATCGGGTGGTGGTGATGTCGTCTCGCCCCGGGCGCATTGCCGACATCGTGACCAACGATCTTGCGCGTCCGCGCGGCGCTCACACCCGCAGTGAGACGGGCTTCGTCGAGCATGTCGAACGCATCCGGCGCCACTTCCTGGCGCTCGGCGTGCTGTCGGAGAATTGATCAAAACTGCCCAGTGCAGGGAATGCAGGCGCGGGTCTTAAACCGGCGCCTACAATCTCTTCCTTGCGTAGGGGCGAGGCATGCCTCGCCCTTTCTCCGCCCCGCTCGGGGCAAGGGGTCGCCCCAATGGGTTGCCCCTACGAAACCTCGCGGCGCGCAGATCGTAGGGGCGGGTTTCAAACCCGCCCCCACATGGCCAGTGTTGTGCACGCCGGTCCTGCGACTTGGCGGCCGGACTTGAACACCATCCGGTCCGCGGGACGCCGCGCCAGCGCGTCGTCGAATGAGCACGCAGGGATGAGCACGAGATCGGCGGGCACACCTTCCTCGATCGCGCGCCGCCCATCGCAGATCGCCGCGATGAGCTCTGCGGTATCGTCGAGGTGTGCAGCCATCACCGCCAAGCGCGCCGTATCCAGCATATCGCCGTCGCCGAAGGGAAAGAACCAGTCCCGCACGTTGTCGGTGCCGAGACGAACCTTGACCCCGGCTGCCAGCAGCTCGCGAACGAGCGTAATGCCGCGCCGCCGCGGCGTGCCTTCGAATCGATCCTGCAACAGCAGATTGGTCTCGGGGAGCGCAACGACGGTGATATCCGCAGCCGCGATCTTGTCGATCAGCGCGCGCGCAAAATCGGATGCAAGCGCAGAGAGAACGCAGAGATGGCTGAAGGTGACGCGACCTTGCAGCCCTCGCGCAATCACCGCCTCGGCCACCATGGGGGCAAGCGCACGGCTGGGCTCCATATGCTCGTCGAGATGCAGGTCCACGGGTAAATTGCTGCGCTCCGCGAGGGTGAGCAGGGCATCGAGCGCGCGCGGTGCATCGCTGCTGGCGTTGAGGCTCGCTCCGACGAAATTGGCCCCCAGCTCGACGGCGCGTTGAAGACGCTCCAGCGCATGCGTATCGGCAAGGTCGTTACGCGAGGTGGAGAAGGCGACGACATCTACATCGAGCCGCGCGGCAACCGCGCGCTTGGCGGCGAGCACGCCCTGCAGGCACCGCAACTCCACCATGGGATCGATATCGGTGTGGGTGCGCAGCCGGGTGACGCCGTGCGCAATCGAGCGCCCAAAGAACCGCGTTGCCCGCCTCTCGACATCGGCGCTGGTGAAGCCCGCCCGTCCCTCGCTCGCAGCCGCGACGGCATCGGCGAAGCTTCGCGGGCGGAAAAACTCGACCGCATAGCTGCGGTCCGCGTGCGCATGCAGATTGGCCAGACCGGGGAGGGCGAGCCACCGCGCTTCGCCGTCCGGCCCCCGGCCGATCGCGGCGACTTTGCCGTCGCGCACGCTCAATGAGTACACGCCTATCCGGTCGGTGAGGGTGACAGCGTCGATCTTCACCTAATACCCCTGCGGGCCGAAGACCTCGATGCCGAGACGGCGCTCGAGCGCGCGCCCGAAGCGGTATTTCATCTCGGGGCCTTCGTAGGTCATGGGTGGCGTGCGCAAAAAACCGCTCTCCGGTTCGACCCGCAGCACCGTGAATGACGGGCCGTCTTCCGCCGCGATGGCGGGCAGCAACCGTTCGAGCTCGTCGAGATTCTCAATGCTGCGCGCCCGCGAAATTCCAGCAGCCTGTGCAATGCCGACGTAATCGGTGCGCCCCTCGTTCACCATCGGCAACGCGCCGACGGTCTGGTAGACGCCATTGGCGACGACGAAATGCTTGAGGTTCTTTGCACCCTGCGAGGCTTCGGTCAGCAGGCATCCCAGATTCATGCAGAGCGAGCCGTCGGCATTGATCAGCCATACCGGTACATGCGGCAGCGATAGCGCGAGGCCCAGCGCGAAGCTCGCGGCAAAGCCCATAGCGCCGTGCATGTAAAAGCTTTCTTCGCTCTTGGTCGCCGCCCACCATTCGTTTGCCGCCATCCCAAGCGCGCACACTGCAACCGCTTCGCTGCGATGCCGCGCAAGCACATCGATGGCCTCGCGCACTCTCATGCCGATGCTCCGTCGCCCTTCACCAGCTTGCGGGTGAGGAAGAGCACGAACGGCCGCTTCTGCAGCCGACAGGTTTCAAACGCGTCCGGAATGCGGGGGATGTCCTCAACGCGGTCGATGATGTGATAGGGAAAGTCGTAGGTCTCCAGTAACGGGATGGTGCGCCGGCCCTGGACCTCCTGATAGATGCGATGGTCATCGATCGAGCCGCGCTGGCTGACCATCAGGAACACCGGAATCTGATGACGCAGGTTGAGGGTTGCGAGCTCGCCCGTGCAGGTGAGTAACCCGGTCGCCCCCATCAGCGCGACCGCGCGCACGCCGCCGAAGAAGGCGCCGCTGCAGATGGCGATGGCTTCGGCTTCGCGCGCAACCCGGACGTGTCGGATCTGGTTGTCGCCTGCGATGCGCTCGATCAGCGGCGCGATCCAGTCGTCGGGGAGCGAGGCCGCAAGCCGGATACCGGTTTTGGTGAGCTGCGCATGAATCTGCGCAGTCACATCCGAACCATCGCTGCGCTGGGCTTGGCTGGTTGCGCTCATTGGCCCGCCGCTATTATCTCAACTTCCACCAGGAATTCCGGCCGGGAAAATCCGGAGACGATCATCAAAGTCGATGCCGGCGGCGGGTCGCTTACATTGAGATCGCGCACCGTCATATAACCTTGCTCCATGGTCAAGGACGAAAGGCGTGAAACGGCGGCCTTCGGTTTCGTAGGGACGAGTTTCAAACCCGCCCCTACACGCGCGGGCGACTGCCAAGAGTTCCGCTATACCAGCGCCTCCATGAGAATGTGAGTCCCGCCGGAATGCCCATCTCCGCGTTCACCTGCAACCACACCACGCTGCACGACCCCCATGGGGTGATGAATCCCGGCAAGCTCAAGAACTGGCAACCGCAAAAGCTGCGGGCGGTTGCGTTATGAGCGGCAAGCGGTTCTGGGCAGAGCTGCGGTCGAGCGAGTTCGCGAGCCTCGACCCGCGCTCCACCATCGCGATCCTGCCGGTCGCGGCGATCGAGCAGCATGGCCCGCATCTTCCGGTCATGACCGACACTGCGATCGCGGAGGCCATGATCAAGACGGTGCTGACCCGGCTCGGCGCGGAGCTCGACGTGCTGTTTCTGCCGATCCAGATGATCGGGAAGTCCAACGAGCATCTGCGCTCTCCCGGAACCATCACCTATAGCGCGGAAAACCTGATCCGCATCTGGGTCGAGATCGGCGACAGCGTTCATCGCGCCGGCTTGCGCAAGCTGGTGATCGTCAACTCCCACGGCGGCAATACGGACGTGATCGGGATCGTGGCACGCGAGCTGCGCGTGCGTCACAACATGCTGGTCGCCACCACTCAGTGGCGCCGCTTCGGTCTGCCCGCCGGGATCTACTCGGCATTCGATGCGACCCATGGCATTCATGCGGGCGACATCGAGACATCGCTGATGCTGCATTTTCGCCCCGATCTGGTGGAGATGGGCAAGGCCAAACTGTTTCCCTCCAAGGCCGCCGAGATGGAAAAGGATTACAAGTACCTGCGCCCCGCCGGTCCGCACGGATTCGGCTGGATTGCGCAGGACATCAACCTCGATGGCGCGGTGGGGGATGCCTCTGCAGCATCCGCCGAAAAGGGGCGCTTGACCGCCGAGTATCAGGCCGATGGCTTCATCGCCTTCCTGCGCGACGTCGCCCGCTTCCCCTTGAGCGAGCTCGCTTAAGACCGCGGCAGGCTTCTCCGGCGCCTCGCATCAACTCGCCGTAAGCGCCTCCAACCGCATAGATTGAGGTGCCGGGCGGCAATGCCTATGTGATGCCCGTTGGTTGCACCCGACCATAGGCCGGCACGATAATGGCAGACGTGAGCGGAATGACCGAAACGCGTATGGAACGGCGGCTAAGCGCCATTCTGGCGGCCGACATCGCCGGCTATAGCGCGCTGATGGGCGCGGACGAGGCACGCACGGTGCGTGATCTCAAGGACCATCAGGCGGTTGTGCTCCCGATGGTCGGTGAGTTCGCGGGGCGTATCATCGACACTGCCGGCGACGGCATTCTCGCCGAATTCCCCAGCGTTGTGAACGCGGTCAAATGCGCGTTGGCTATCCAATCGAAGATGGCCGAGCGCAATGCTACCACTGAGCCAGCGCGCCGCATGCAATTTCGGATGGGCATCAATATCGGCGATGTGGTCTACGACGAGGCCCGCATTTACGGCGACGGGATCAACGTGGCGGCCCGGCTGGAGGGCATTGCCGAGGCCGGCGGCATCTGTATCTCGAGCAAAGTTTACGAGGAGATCAGTGGGCGAATTGATCTTGCCTGCGAGGACATCGGGGAACAGCAGCTCAAAAACATCGCGCGTCCGGTGCGGGCCTATCACGTGCGCCTGGATGGCATCGCAACGTCGGTCCCTGCGCCTGCACTCCCGGACAAACCATCCATCGCGGTGTTGCCGTTTCTCAACATGAGCGGCGACTCGGAGCAGGAGTATTTCGCCGACGGCATGACCGAAGACCTGATTACCGACCTCTCGAAGGTCTCGGGCCTGCTCGTAATCGCGCGCAATTCGAGCTTTACCTACAGGGGCAAAGGGGTCGATGTGAAGCGGGTTGGCCGCGAGCTCGGTGTTCGGTACGTGCTCGAAGGCAGCGTGCGCAAGGCCGGCAATCGTGTGCGTATCACGGCGCAGCTCATCGATGCCGGCAGCGGCGGGCATCTCTGGGCCGAGCGGTTCGACCGCGATCTCACCGACATCTTCTCGATGGAGGATGAGGTCGTCGAGAAGATCGTGTGCGCGCTGGCGGTCACGCTGACGCAAGGCGAAGAGCGGCGGCTGCGCCGACGCGGTACCGGCAATGTGGAGGCATACGAGTTGTGGCTGCGCGGACGCGAATTGCTCACTCGCGCTACTCGCGAGTCGGTCGCGCAAGCCAGGGCAATGTACCGCCGAGCGATCGAGATCGATATGACATTCCCGGCGCCGCATGCGGGGTTGGCGCTTGCCGCCATCTCCGACTACGTCAGCGACTGGGCGCCCGATCCGGCTCAGGCCCTGGACGAAGCGGAGCGATGGGCGCGCCGGGCGGTCGAATTGAACGATCAGGAGCCGGTGAGCCATTGGGCCCTTGGCAGCGTGTTGCTGTGGAGACGCGATCACGAGGGCGCGCTCGCGGAGTTTGGCCGCATGATCGCCCTCGATCCTAACTTTGCTCAGGGCCATTCTGCGACGGGAGTGGCGCTGATGTATGCCGGGCGGGCAGCGGAGGCATTGGAGTCGATCGCCACTGCAATGCGCCTGGACCCGCACTATTCGCCCATTGTGCTGCACTTCCTGGCCCAGGCGAATTACAGCCTGGGAGAATACGAGACTGCTGCCCAGCTGCTCGTCCGCCGTATTGCCCGCACTCCCGGCACCGACTCCAGCCGCATGCTGCTGGCATCCTGCTACGGCCATCTCGGGCGCGCGGAAGACGCGCGGGCCACATGGGCAGAGCTTCTTCAAGTGAATCCCGACTTCTCATTAAGGCAGCGCGGGGACGTGCTGCCGTACAGGAATCCAGGTGATTTTCATCGCATCGCCGAAGGCCTGGGCAAGGCCGGGCTGCCTTAGACAACCGCACAGGCGTAAGTTGATAATGAACAAGAGTTCTGCCTGTGGTGCGTAGAACAAATTAAGAACTTGTGTATTGTCGTCTCTGTTAAGCCCGACCCAGTTGACGTCCGGACGTCTATGGAGGATCGAAGCCGATGCTGTTTCGGAGCGATTCCATGGCTCGTCCTCCCGGAAGTATTCGTGATGCGATCCTCAACTACATGGCTGAAATCGAGAGAGACGCAACGTTGGACGAGATCAGGAGAGCAGTGACGGCTCGGCTCGGGGATGTCTCGCCCTCCTCGGTTCGTTCCTATCTCAATCTCAACGTACCAAGTACCTTCGAGCGCACAGGTCGCGGGCGATATAGGCTCAAAAAAAAAGTTTGATGAACGGGCACCGACTTCAATCAGGTACTTCGGAGTCGGCGCGCATCTCGTTGTTCCAAGCTGATTGCTTCGATTGGCTTGAGCAACGTGAATCAGAATCCGTTCATGCTGTTGTGACTGATCCGCCCTACGGGCTCCTCGAGTATTCGGCGAAGGAGCAGGGCAAACTCCGAAATGGAAGAGGGGGTGTTTGGAGAATCCCACCGGCGTTTGACGGCCACCAACGCGCACCGCTTCCACGCTTTACGGTTCTAAATGCGAGCGATCGCAATGAATTGCGCAATTTCTTCTTTCGACTCGGGACCCAATTGACGCGGGTAACAGTGCCCGGAGCAAATGTGATCGTCGCAAGCAATCCTTTGTTGTCACACATCGTTGCTTCCGCAATGTCGGAGGGAGGCTTGGAATTGCGCGGCTACCTTGTGCGACTGACGATGACACTGCGCGGAGGCGATCGACCGAAAAACGCTCACGAGGAATTCCAGGATGTCAGCGTTTTACCAAGATCCATGTGGGAGCCCTGGGTGATTCTGCGACGTCCACTACCGGGTCGGGTGCAGGACAATCTACGCCGATGGAAAACGGGCGGCTTCCGCCGGCCGTCCGCAGACAGACCCTTTGGAGATGTCGTCCGCTCGAGCCCAACGCCGGCGGCCGAACGAAAGATCGCTCCTCATCCGTCATTGAAACCACAAGCCTTCATGCGTGAGCTCGTTCGCGCTTCGCTGCCATTGGGTGAAGGTGTTGTTCTCGACCCGTTCATGGGCGCGGGCTCTACGATGGCGGCTGCCATGGCAGTGGGATACGCAAGTATCGGCTTGGAAAGGGATCCCTCTTACTTCCGGATGGCGTCCGAAGCCATTCCCAGGCTTGCTCAGATAGGTGTGAGTAAGGCAACCTGTTCCTCCGGGTTGTTGGATTTTGGTAATGGTGCTGAAGCTTCCGAAAGGGCTAAAGCCAATACATATCGCCAAGGCCGTCGACTTCATCGAGAAGCAAACGGCAGATCTTGTTGATCTCTACTTCGAACAAGCGAACGTTTTCAGCGCAATCGTAGGCATCTTCGGCGTGAAGGCACTCCATTCTGTTAGCCCATACAAGAAGCACAAACATCCCGATGTTGCTCAACAGAGATTTCCTGATTTGTCGCTCGGAGGCAAATTAAATCCACCGGCAACATTGGCCCTCGAATCGAAGGGAAGCACCCGAGCGTGGGCAATACAGTCACACTACGATCATCCTGGCTGGTACGTGATATGGCGCTACACGGTTGATCCGACCGAGAGCATGAAACCTAAAAAGCCAGTGGTGATTTGGCGAGTAGACGTGATATTTTTGAAGAAAGAAGATTGGAAGTACGAGACGAGCAAAGCAGGTGCTTCAGGAGGCGGTCGAACCCACACTTTTGGAGTGAAGGAGCCTGCAACGAAGCTTAAAGACGCGGTCGCGTACGAATTTCCTGGAGTCGAACTCAGGGGTGGACGGCCAGTTCTTACCGAACTCTTGCCCAGGGACTCGGCACCGCCAAATAAAATCTCGTGACCGGCTCAACTGGTTAACGCAGAACTTCACAAAGAGGACCGAACCCAGCTGGTCGAGACGGGTCCCTATCGCGATGCTTGATCTTGGTACGAGTTTTGTCGCCGCTGTGGCGCGGAATGGGAACGCCGTCGCCATTGTGGACGGCGATGTGCGCCTCTCCTACCGCGAGTGGCACGGGAGGGTTTCCGCGCTCGTTTGCGCCTTCGACGAGCTGGGGCTGCGACCCGGCGATCACGTCGTCACGGTGCTGCAGAACCGCTGGGAGGCCGCAACCGTCCATTGGGCCTGTCAGTTCGCGGGTCTCATCATTACGCCGCTCAACTGGCGCTTCACCTCCGATGAGCTCGAGTTCTGCCTGGCGGATGCCGAGGCAAGGGTGGTCGTTTACGAGAGCGTCTCGGCACGCTCCGTTGCCGGATCGAGCGAAGCGCGCAAATGCCCGCGCATGGCCGTGGGACCGGCGCATTTGCATGACCTTCGTTTTGAAGCGCTCATCGACGGCAAAGCGCCGCCGGTCGAGCCGCGGGTCGGGGCCGATGCCTGCTCCGTCATGCTCTACACATCAGGCACGACGGCGCGACCCAAAGGCGTGCCCCGCAGCCACCGCGCCGAACGGGCGGCGGCGGTCGCGCAGAATCTCTATGGCGCCCGGGAGTGCACGCTCGGCGTCATGCCGCTCTATCACACCATGGGCGTGCGCTCGCTGATTGCGATGTCGCTCATCGGCGGCACGTTTGTGTGCCTGCCGCGGTTCGAGGCGCTGCGCGCGCTGGAGTTGATCGCGGCCGAGAAGATCACCAACCTTTATCTGGTCCCCACCCTCTACCATGACCTGCTGCATCACCCGGCGTTCAAAGCAACGGACGTGAGCTCGGTGCGCAAGCTCGGCTTTGCCGGTGCGCCGATGACCGATGCCTTGCTGCGGGATTTGCGGGAGGCGTTCAAACCCGATCTGTTCGTCAATCACTTCGGCTCGTCCGAGATCTACACCTTCACCATAGACCAGAATGCCCCGGCCAAGCCCGGCTCGGCCGGGCGTGCCGGCATCAATCAGATGGTGCGGGTGGTGCGTCTCGGGGCAACCTCGGTCGATGATATTGCCAAGCCGGGCGAAGAGGGCGAGGTCATCGCGCTGCTTTCCGGGGACGAGTCGTTCGAGGGCTATTGGCGTCGCCCGGAGGCGGATGCGAAAGCGTTGCGCGACGGCTGGTATTTCACCGGGGATACCGGGTATTTCGACGCCGAGGGCGATTTGTTCGTCACCGGGCGTGTCGATGACATGATCATCACCGGAGGCGAGAACGTCTCGCCGGTCGAGATCGAAAGCTGCTTGTCGCTGCATCCGGCCGTTGCGGAGGTGGCCGTGGTCGGGCTGAGCGACGAGCGCTGGGGCAAGGTCATCTCCGCCTTCATCAAGCGGCGCGCCTGCGTCGATCCGCAGGAGCTCGATCAGTTCTGCCGCACATCGGGGCTCGCCAATTTCAAGCGGCCGCGCCGCTATGTCTTCGTCGAGGAGATCCCCAAATCGCCGGTGGGCAAGCTCCTGCGGCGCAAGCTGGTCGCGGGCGAATACCAGGTGGAAAAAAGCGGCTAGCAGTCATGTGCGTGAGCGCAGCGACATGCGGGGTTAACCCGGATGTCGCTTTGCAATCGCTTTGCTCATCCGGGCTACAAGGGTTGCCGTGGCCGCAACGCTCCCTTGATGATCTTGCGGGTGGGAGTGAGCGGCATCGCGGCGACGAGCTCGAGGCGTTCCGGCCATTTCATCTTCGCGACGCCGTTGTTTTGCAGCCACTCGCAGATCTCCTGAAGCGTCACGCTCTCGCCGTTGCGGGCGACGATGAACACGCAGGCTTTCTCGCCCATGATCTCGTCAGGAATGGGGATGATCGCCGATTGCAGCACCTTCGGATGCTTGTCGATAAGGACCTCCACGTCGATCGGATTGATCTTGATGCCGCCGCGGTTGATGAGGTCCTTGAGGCGCCCGGTGATCTGAAAGTTGCCCTCGCCGTCCCGGCAGGCGAGGTCGCCGGTGCAAAACCAGCCGTCGACGAAGGCGCCTGCATTGGCCTCTGCATTCTCGTAATAACCGGCGAAGACCGAGGGCCCGCGGATCTGCAATTCGCCGGAATCGGAACTCTCGACCGGCTTCCCTGCATCGTCCACGATGCGGATCTCCATCTCAGGCGTGGGCCGTCCGACGCGGCCGCAACGCAACCCCTCGGCGTCGTCGAGCCGCGTGTTGAGGCCCATGAACAGCTCGGTCATCCCCCACATCTGCATCACCTTGCCGTTCGGCATCCGCTGCTGCAGGGCCTGGGCGAGTTGCGGCGGGCAGGTGGATCCGGAGATCGTTGCGAGCCGCAGCGATGAGAGGTCGGCCTGCGCGATGAGCCCCGCCTTGAGGCACGCGGCGATATGCGCAGGCGCGGCGAACAGAAGCGTCGGCCGGCCTTGCGCAATGGTCTGCACCAGCAGGTCCGGCCGAAACGCCGGCAGCAGCAGCTGCGTCGCTCCGACCGAGAGCGCAAAATTGATGATGCAGATGCCAAAGGCGTGGGTGAACGGCGCTCCGCTCAGGAGAACATCGCTGCCGGTGATCTCATAAAGCGGTCCGCAGAGCCGGTTGTTTGCCAGCATGGTGTAGGAATTGTGCACCACGGCTTTAGGTGCGGCGGAGGTCCCCGAGGTGAAACAAAGGATTGCCGGATCGGCCGCCACCCCGGGATTGCGGATGTCCTCGAATGGGCCGGCCTCGATCAGTTGCTGGAGACTGAGAGTCTCGGGCGGTGCCGGTCCGAGCGTGACGACGTGGGCGAGGCTATCGACCTCGTTGCGCAGCGCCACAAACACCTCCGCGGGCACATGCTCGCCGACGGCAGGGCCGCAGATCGCCAAGCGCGCTTTGGCATGGCGCAGCAGGGGCGTCATTTCGCGGGCGCGATAGGGCATGTGCATGGGCGCCAGAACCGCGCCCATCATGCTTGCGGCGAAATAGACGATCATGAACTCGGCTACATTGGGAAGCTGGATGGCGATCACGTCGCCTTTGCGCAGGCCGAGCGCCGTGAGCGCGCGCAAGCCGCTGGGCACGCCTGGAGACCTCCCGGTAGCTCAGCGTCGCGTCAGGCGCGATGATGGCCGGCTTGTCTGGGGTCTCGTGCGCGAAGCGCGAGAGCCAGCCCGCCACGGTATCGCCAGTCCAGAGCCCTCGCTCGAGCATGCGCTGCACATGGTCGGGCGCAAACGCCACGGTTTCGCGCAAACGCTCGGCATCCTGGCTCATTGCAAAACGCTGCTCGGGGCTCACGTAACGCTCTTCCCGGTAGCGCTTGCCCGCGCCGAGGGCGAGAATGCGTTGATAATGGCCGGTGCGAAACCGGCGATGCTCCATGATGATGCGGATGGTGCGTGCCTGCTCCAAGGAGAGCCCCAGGCGCGCCCCGATTTCCGCGTCCGACATGCCGAGATCGGCACGATCGCGGTCGACGATGTCGAATTGCTTGAGCCGCACCGGATCGCCGCGCCGGAACTGGACGTTGTTGGAGAGCCGAAAGACAAGGTCGCCATAGCTTGCAATCATGCTCTCCGTGACGCCGTATTTCTGGGCGACCACGAAGCCTTCTCGCTATTTGGCGGCGGCTGGGCCATCCCGCTGTTGCGCGCGGGCGGCCTCGCTGCGCAGAATCGGATCTGCAAGCGGCGCCTTGGTTGCGATCGGGCAGACTCGCATGCACTCGAAGCATTGCCCGAACATGGCGTGCGAGCCGGTCGAAAGCTTGTAGAAGAGGAGCTTGCTTTCGAGCGCCAGCATGTCGTCGAAATCCTGCGGATCGTGCTGGCGCATGGCCTCTGCCAGCACCTTCGGCATGGCCTCGAACTGCTGGGTCATCTCGGCGCACGCCGCCATGTCGTAGTACATTTCGGCCTGACGGCCTTGCTCATCGATCTTGCCGGAGAGGCACTGTACCGGACAGAATTTCATGCAGGGTGTCTTGCCCACTTCACGGTACATGGCGACACAGGACGGAGCCGGACACGGATTTTCCTTCAGCGGCTCGTCCGGGTCGAGGCGAAGCTCGGTGAACGCGGAGGCAAAATACATGTACCCGAACTGTGGATGCAGCAGGATGTCTCCGGCGAGCGAGCGGGCGCCAAGGCCGGCCAGCTCCGCGTGCAGCTTGAGCGACTGAAACGGCACCCGCGCGCCGGCCTCGCTGTCCATATCGGGCGGGCAGTAGACCGCCGGAATGCCGAACGTGTGCTCGATGTAGAAGGCAAGGCCATAGGCGATCTTGTAGGCCCGCGCCTCGGTTGAGCCGAAATAGGTGAGTGCCTTGGCGGATACGCCCCACGCTCCGCGCGTGTTGCCGCCCACCCCAACGGAGATGACCGACTTGACCTTGGGCATCAAATCCGCCGGGCGATGGCCGGCCGGGGCCACCCGGTTGATAGCATCGAGATCAGCGACCCCGGCGCAGAGCGCGCCTTTGCGCAGGCAATAGTCCAGCACCTTGCGCTTTGCGGCAGCTGCGTCGATTGGCTTTTTCACGTTGCGGCTCTCAGTTTCAGTATCGGCTCGACTAGACTAACAAGCCCGTCCCTCCGGGCGCAATGCGTGATAGTGACGGTTCAAGGGACGGCGTTTCCGACGCAGTACTGTTTGCATCAGTGGCAAAGTGCGGCCCATCATCATTACCGCCGGTCGACGATGCGCGGGGCCTTTATGCTGGCCTCGAATTCCTTGGCCAGCGTGCCGAGGGGGAGGCGGACTATTTCCGGCGTCAGCTCGAACGTGCGCCTGATCGCATTTGACAAAGCAAACATTGCGGCCTGCGTATCGCAATCGCGCTTGATCTCGACGGACACGCGCAAGACGTCCTGGGTTCGCACCGTCACGGCCTCGCACTTGAAATCGTTGACGTCGCGCTGGCGAAACAGAAGGTCCTCGAACTCGGCATGGCCGATGTTCACGCCCTTGATCTTCAAGAACCCGCTGGTGCGATGCGCGTGCCGCACTACTGGAAAGACCGAGAACGGGCCGTCGCCGCGGGCCCGTGTCTCGCAGCTCACGAGATCTCCCGACATCCAGCGCAGGAATGGCGTGATGTTGTTGGTGAAGAGCGGCGTGACCACGAGCGCTCCGACCTGCCCGTCGGGCAACGGCTCTCTGCTGGCAGGGTCGACGACCTCGATGAAAAACAGATCGGTCCAGGTGCGGAAGCCGCCGGCCTCGCCGTCCTCGGCTCCCATCATTCCCGCTTCCGTCATCCCGAACGAATCGCGCACTCGTGCGCCCCACATACGCTCGATCTTCTGGCGTTTGGCCTGCGAGATAGGCTCTGCCGAGCAGATCACCAGCTCGACCGAGCCGCAGGAGAGCTCGTGTCCGTCCTGATCCGAAAGATTGGCGAGGTGCAGCGCGTAGCTCGACATTCCCATCCACACGCCCGGCTTGACCTTCGCGATCAGCTCGAGCTGAAGCGAGGACGGTGTCGTCGTGCCGGCGCCCGCCATGAGCACCGCCAGTCCGCATTTCTCCGCCGCACGCGCCATCATCTGGCCCGCCGGATGGATGCCCAGCGGAAACGAGCAGTGCACCCGA
>Ga0185299_10001273_pt1 | contig 51063 bp, 44 predicted proteins | sample PaiPotPPA55metaG_FD_128002 | JGI IMG/M metagenome (GOLD analysis project Ga0185299, IMG submission 128002) | Iron sulfur acid spring bacterial and archeal communities from Banff, Canada, to study Microbial Dark Matter (Phase II) - Paint Pots PPA... ... | reverse complement strand
ATCGATCGTGGAAAAGCTATCGCGCTGTCGACAAACTTTGGAACAGATTCGGCCCGGCTGTACCCTACCCCGACGGCGAAAAGCCAAACATTGAGTTGGCCAGTTATTTATCGGACGCTACACTAGTTCGTTTGCCTCAACCAAAGACGCCTTGGCCTAATCGGGAGCGACGATTCCGGTATCAACGAGAAGTTCGATCCAGAACAGTGTTTCATCGGTTTCTTCCAGCACGATACCCAGTTTGGAAATGAAGTCGGGAGTCGATCGCGCTCTGCATTACTGCGCGATAGTTGGCGGCTACGGAAGTTGCGGATCGCAGCATTTGACGGCAAATTACACGGGACTCCTCGGTGCGGGGAACGATCCGACATAAGCGAATTACCATTAGGGCGAAGCACTTGGTGCGATTCCTCATCGCCTCCGGTTCATCGTCTGCGCCGTACAAATCTGCAATCTAAAATCTGCAATCTGAAATTTACTCCGTCAGGAGCCTCCCGTCACTGACAAATCGTCTCCCCACAATTCGAAATTCCCGATTCAGCACTAGATTAATTGCTTCCGAATACGCAAGGTGCTCTTGCTCCAGAATCCTTGCAGCAAGCGTTTTTTCATCGTCCGAGGCTAATACGGGAACTGCTTTTTGCACGATGATTGCCCCGTGGTCGAGTTCTTCATCCACAAAGTGCACGGTGCAACCAGAAACTTTTACGCCGTAGGCGAACGCCTGTTCTTGTGCCTCAAGCCCCGGAAATGCAGGCAATAGGGACGGATGGATGTTCACTATCTCGCGCGGAAACTGCTTTACGAACCACGGCGAGAGCAGACGCATGTATCCGGCGAGGCAGACCAAATCCACGTTGTGCTGTTGCAGCGCTACGACCACTTCGCGGTCGTGGTCTTCGCGGACTTTTCCTTTCGACGGAATGACCCGAGTGTCGATGCCGAGTTTGCGTGCAACTTCAAGCCCTCCTGCGTCGCCGCGATTGGAAATTACGATGGCGATCCGGGCGTCCGGAATTTTTCCCGACGCAATGTTTTTCGCGATGGCTTCGAAGTTCGAGCCGCGTCCGGAAAGCAAAATGCCCAAGTTTTTCACTCGGTCGCTCACTTGGACGGTGCCTCGGCCGGCTGATAGCTCGGATCCACTACTTGTAGCCGTACCGTGGAAGTCTCGGCAGAACTCGGCCCGACCATGATGTCGAACATCCCCGGCTCGACCACGCGGTGCATGTCCACATCTATCATCGAAAGCGCATCCGGTGTCAGGGAGAATTCGACTGTTGCCTTGTCTCCTGGTTTCAGGGTCACGCGTTTGAATCCACGCAGTTCTTTTACCGGCCGCGTAACCGACGCCACTCGCGGATGGACGTATAACTGTGCGACCTCAGCGCCTTTCCGCGTGCCGGCGTTGGTCACATCCACCGAGACTTTCGCGGTTGCACCAGTACCAATCTGCTGCGGCTCTACCCGCAGGTTTTCAAACTTGAAAGCTGTGTAGCTCAAACCGTAACCGAAAGGGAAGAGCGGCGCGCGACCGTCTTGCAGATAACTGCGGTTGCGCGACGGCTTGTAATTGTAGAAATCGGGCAACTGACCAACCGACTTGGGAAACGTGATCGGCAGCTTGCCCCCAGGGTTGATGTCGCCGAAGATCACGTTCGCCGCCGCCGTGCCGCCCTGTTCGCCGAGATACCAGCCTTCGAGAATAGCCGGCACATGTTCTTTGATGTAGTTGATGGAAAGCGGGCGTCCGTTAATCAGCAGGACAACGACAGGCTTGCCCGTCGCAACCACCGCCTCGACCAGCTGCTCCTGGGCGCCGATTAAGTCGAGCGAGTCGCGGTCACCCAGATGCTCTTCTGACCAAGCTTCACGGTTAGTACTTTCATTTTCGCCAACCACAAGGATTGCGACGTCGGATTTTCGAGCCAGATCCACAGCGGCACGAATGCTGGCTTCTTGCGATTTCGGGTCCGGAATATCAACCTTGTTTTCGTACCATGCCGACCAACCCTGTTTGCCGGTCGTGATCTTGCAGCCTTCGGCAAATACGACTTTCACCCCCGGCTCGACCCGCTTGCGGATTCCGTCGAGAATGCTAATCTGATTTCCCGGCCCGGGATCGCGGCTGTACCCGCCGAGATGAACATCCGCAGCATTGGGCCCGATCATGGCGATGGTCTTCAACTTCGCCGGATCAAGCGGCAGAAGATTGCCGTCGTTTTTCAGAAGAACGATTGCCCTCTGCGCGGCTTTCAGTGCCAGTTGCTTGTGCTCGGGGCTGTTGGTGATCCGTTGAGCATAGTCCGGATCAACGTAGGGATTTTCGAAAAGTCCCAGGCGGAATTTCGTCGCCAGCACTCGACTAACCGCGAGGTCAACTTCACTTTCCGGAACCAAACCTTGCTTTACCTGGTCAACCAGGGTCGCATACACCGAGCCATCCGAGAGGTCGAAGTCCACTCCCGCTGCCAGCGCCTTGCGCGCGGCTTCGGCTTTGTCCGCAGCTACGTGATGGGTCTCGACCAGCATCTGCAAGCCGTTTCCGTCGGATGTCACATACCCTTGAAATCCCCACTCCTGACGCAGCACCCGGTCGAGCAGCCAGTGATTGATGTGTGAAGGGATGCCATCAATTTCGTTATACGAGGCCATCACACTACCGGCATGCGCTTCTTCGACGGCTGCCTGGAAGGGAACCAGGAACGATTCGCGAATGATTCGCTCCGAATAATTTCCGGGCGCGGTATTCGTTCCGCCCTCCGGCTGGCCATGCACCGCAAAATGTTTCGCCGTGGCGATTACGTGGTGCCGGTCGATGCTCCACGAAGTTCCCTGCAGACCATTGACTGCTGCCACCGCCATACGCGACACCAGATACGGATCTTCACCATAAGTTTCTTCCGTCCGTCCCCATCGAGGATCGCGAGCGAGGTCCAGCACCGGTGTAAACGCCTGGTTAGTGCCGGCGGAAGCCATCTCATCTCCAGCGGCGGTGAAGACTTGTTGCACCAGTTCGGGGTCCCAGGTGCTGGCTAATCCTAAGACCTGAGGAAAACTGGTGCTGCCGTACGCCATATATCCGTGCAACGCTTCTCCCATGAACAGCATGGGAATACCCAACCGCGTTTTTTCAAGCATGTACTTCTGGGCCTGATTGCGCAACCCCGCCGCATCGTGGGCGCTGGTTTGCGATTCATTCCGGAACAGCTCGCGAAACTTCTGGAAGATGGCCTGACCCTCAGGGTCCTGGATGGTCATCATGCGGCGCCGGCCGCCGGCTAGTTGGTCAACCTTTTCTTCCAGCGTCATACGCTGGAGCAGATCCGCAACCCGGTCGGGAATGGGCAGCTTGGGGTTGCGATAGGCGGGGACGCTGTCCTGGACGCTCTCCTGGGCTAGGCAAGTAATTGCCAGAACCAGCGCGACGCTCAAATTCAACATAATCCGCATGGCGATACAACCTAAACTCTCAGGCGGCCTGCGGTCAATCGGGCAGGCGCGAGACCAGAGTGCCTGGGCAGATTTTTGGGAGGACAGGTAGAGTGGTAGCAGCAGTCCTCGGGATCTGTTTCATGAACTCACGTTGTCCAGTGGTTGCGCTCCTTTCCATACTTTGTATCGGTGCATCCGCTTCGCCTCAGCAAACCTCGCAAGTGCCTGTGGAACCGCAAGACCGCGGGCAGGAGAAGAAGATCGAAAAAAAAGAGCAGTCACGGCGAATGCTCGGCCTGCCCCAATTTACCGTCACTGACCGCAAAAATGCGCCGCCATTGACTCCCAAGGGAAAGTTTCGCTTGTTTTATAAGAGCGCATTCGATCCCGCGGAATTTGTGGTGGTCGGGCTACAAGCGGGAATCAGCCAGGCGCAGAATTCATTTCCAGCGTACGGACAGGGCGCGTCAGGATACTCGAAACGCTACGGCGCTGCCTTTGCGGACCAGGTTTCAAGCACCTTCTTTACCAGTTTTACTTATCCTGTCCTCTTGAAGGAAGACCCGCGTTATTTCCGGCTGGGGGAAGGCACATTCAAGCACAGATTTGGCTATGCAATATCGCAAATAGTCATCGCCCACAAAGATAAGGGCGGACGCACCTTCAACTGGTCCACCACACTGGGCGCGCTTTCTTCAGGAAGCATTTCGAATGCGTACTATCCGCAAACCGACCGCGGATTTGGGCTAACAATGAATCGTGCCGGAATTTCGCTGCTGTACGGAAGTTTAGGCAATCTGGGCAGCGAATTCTGGCCGGACATCGATCAGAAGCTATTTCACCGGCATCCCAAGGCTGCACCTCTACCGCTGAGTCAGCAGCCGCAGAAGTAGCAGGAGCGAAAGCAGGATCGCGCCCCAGGCATTGATGCGCACCGTCTTGTACGTCGCCGGCCAGGGGTACATCAGGACGTCGAAGACCTCGACCAACTTCTCCGGCCACAGCAATCCGGCCACTCCAAAAGTCAGACACAGCTGTACGACAATCGGTAACACGAAGGAATTCATCCTGCGCTCCAACGCGAGAGTTCCCAAAAGTCTAGTTCTAAGGTGTGTGGGTGAGTCAACAGAAAAGTGGCGATCGGGGAACCAAAGTGCACCCGGGGGAATGGTGAAAAGTTTAATTCTTAATCGAGGAGGTTCAGTTTTCGCGCTTATTCGTTCCCGCCAGCCAGCGGAGAAGCATATTGACCAGGCTCAAGACAATCGCTCCCCAGAAGGCGGCGCCAAAAGTATCGACCCGGAAGGCCGGAGACAGCAGTGCAGACGCCAGTTCCAGCATCAGAGCATTGACTACGAGCCAGAACAGTCCCAGAGTGAGGACAGTAAGCGGTAGGGTAATCAGCTTCAGCAGCGTGCCCAGTGTAGCGTTGACGAATCCGATGACCAGTGCGGCAATCAGTGCTGCGGCTATCCCGGTAACGTGAAAGCCGTGCACAAACTGAGCTACCACCCAGACCGCCAGCGCGCTCAAGAACCAGTTGATGAGATGCCGCAAGAGTCCTCCCCAAGGGTTTCTACGGAGACGGCAGAATCATAGACCGCACAGACCAAACGCGCAACGCGGCGACCGTGACACGCTGTATTTCATTCCTGCCTTCCGAAAGTAGTAAACTTTTCCGTCATGCCGCAACTGACCTATCTGGAAGCAATCCGCCAGGGAATTTGGGAAGAGATGGAGCGCGATCCGGCCGTTTTCTGCCTCGGCGAAGATATCGGCGTCTACGGTGGGGCTTTTAAGATCACTGACGGCTTCATTGACCGCTTTGGGCCCGAGCGCGTGATTGACACCCCTATCGCCGAATCCGCCATTGTGGGCGCCGCCTTCGGAGCCTCGCTCACCGGCATGCGTCCGGTCGCCGAATTTCAGTTCATGGATTTCATCGGATGTGCCATGAACCAGATCAGCAACATGGTGGCTAAGACGCATTATCTCTGGGGCGCACCCGCGCCTCTGGTTCTGCGCGGCCCTAGCGGCGGAAACGTTCACGGCGGGCCCTTTCACTCGCAGAATCCGGAGATGTGGTTCGTGCACAATCCGGGCCTAAAAGTCGTCTGCCCGGCCACGCCCTACGACGCCAAGGGGCTGATCAAAGCCTCCATTCGCGACAATAATCCGGTCATTTTCTTCGAACACAAGTACCTTTACCGCCGCATCAAAGAGGAAGTGCCAGAGGACGATTACGTGGTTCCCCTGGGCAAGGCGCGAATCGCGCGCGAAGGCCGCGACATTAGCGTGATTACCTATGCTGCGATGGTGCATTTGGCACTCGAAGCAGCGTCTCTTCTCGCCAAAGAAGGAACCGACCTTGAAATAATGGATCTGCGCACCTTGGCGCCGTTAGACCGCGAGGCGATCACGCAGACGGTAAAGAAGACGAACAAAGTCATCCTTTTGCACGAGGATACGCGCACCGGCGGAATCGGTGGTGAGATCGCTGCCATCATCAATGAAGAAGCCTTCGACGATCTCGATGGGCCGATCGTCCGGATCGCGGCGCTCGACACGCCGGTGCCCTTTTCGCCGCCGCAGGAGGAGCGCTTTCTGCCGCAGTTAAAGGATGTAGTCGAAAAGGCGCGCTGGCTGAAAGCTTATTAGGTTTCTATAGACGTTGGCCGCGTTTCACAGTTTCAAAACGAGGCGCCAAGATGCGAAAATTCATTCTCGGGATCGTCGTCACGATTGTTGTAGCGATTGTTGTGGGACTCATCGTCGCGGATTTCGGTCTGATGCCGACCAACGCCGACGCCACGCCGCCAGCGTTTGAGCAGCACATCGCAATGAGCGCTCTCGATGCCTCGATGGAGCGCCATGCTCCACGGACCCCCAACCCGGTTCCGCCGACCGACGATAACCTGATCGCCGGAATGAAGCTCTACACCATGAACTGCGCGGTCTGCCACGGCACCCTCGACTACAAACCCAGTCTGCTGGAACACTCCATGTATCCCCCCCCGCCGCAGATCATCCTTAACCCGCTCGACGATCCCGAATGGCACATCTATTACGCGGTGCGGACCGGCGTCCGCTATACCGGCATGCCGGCGTGGAGTAAAGCTCTCAGCGATCAGGACCTGTGGAAGATCACTGCATTTCTCTCTCACTTGGATAAACTTCCTCCCGCTGTGCAGGACAACTGGGAGAAATCCTTCGGAGTTTCGCCCAAGAGCCATCAAGGCGGAGAGCACGCTGGGCACGAACACCCCCAGTAAGTCAAAATTCTTGACCGCAAATCAAAACCTGTCATCCCGAGCGAAAAAGATCGTCTGCAATGGCGGACGATCTTAGCAGTCGAGGGACCTGCTGTTAGCCTGCGTCACCGAGAATGCCGGATGAGAAGCGCTCCATCAATGCTCGGCAAACTTTGCGGTTAAACGCTTCCGGTCGCGCCCGCGAGTTACCAATCCTGTCCTTAGCTATAATTACTGGTTGCGCGTGGCCCTGACTTCGCAACTGGGCCGCATAGAACCCGCATAGAAGAAGAGGAATTATGCCGACCGACATTGTCATGCCGCAGATGGGCGAGTCCATCGTGGAAGGGACCATCACCAAGTGGCTGAAGAAGCCGGGTGACAAAGTGCAGCGCGACGAGCCGCTGTTTGAAATCTCCACCGACAAAGTGGACGCCGAAATTCCCTCGCCCGCAGCCGGCGTGCTCCAGGACATCAAAGTCGCCGAGGGCACCACGGTCCAGGTGAACACCGTCGTAGGCACAATTTCGAGCGACGGCGAAGCGCCTGCTGCCGCTCCCAAAGGCGCCGCGCCCTCCGCTGAAAAGAAGGCCGCCCCGCCGGCTCCGGCATCTTCTGCCCCCGCTCCTTCCGCCCCCAAGGCTGAGGTCGCTCCCGCAGCTCCAGCCGAACGCGAGGAAGAAGGCGAACACGCCCGCTCGTCACCCCTGGTGCGCAAAATCGCGCGTGAGCACAATGTCAATCTTTCCCATGTTTCGGGATCAGGACTCGGCGGACGAATCACGAAGCAAGACATCATGGCCTTTATAGAGGGACAGCCAACCCAAGGTTCTGGAGCGACGGGCGTCTCGCCCGTCCAGCCGGGCGGGGACGCCCGGCGCTCCACGTCCGCACCAGCTCCGGCCCCAACTGCGCCCAGACCACCGGCGCCCGCTGCCGTCGCTATTCCTGGCGATCTCGTTCCGCTCACGAACATGCGCAAGATCATCGCGCAGCGCATGATCGAATCGCGCCGGACCAGCGCCCACGTCCACTGCATGTTCGAAGTGGACATCACCCGCATCGTCAACCTGCGCAACAAACTCAAATCCGGATTCGAGCAGCGCAACGGCTCCCGCCTCACCTTCATGCCATTTTTTGTGCGCGCCGCCATCATCGCCCTGCAACAGTTCCCCATCGTCAATGCTTCGCTCGAAGGCCAGGAAAAAGACCAGGGCATCCGCTATCACCGTCACGTAAACGTCGGCATCGCGGTTGCGCTCGATTGGGGATTGATCGTGCCCGTCCTGAAGAACGCCGACGAGCTGAACTTCCTGGGATTGCAGCGCGGCATCACCGACCTCGGCGAGCGCGCCCGCAGCAAGAAACTGAAACCCGAAGACGTGGAAGGCTCGACCTTCACTATCACCAACCCCGGCCAGTTCGGTGCCGTCTTCGGCCTACCCATCATCAACCAGCCCAACTCGGCCATCATGGGCGTTGGCGGAATCACCAAGACTCCGCTGGTAGTCACCGACGCCGACGGCAACGACTCCATTGCCATCCGCTCCGTCGTTCATTTGACACTCGGCTACGACCACCGCTTGATCGACGGCGCTGTCGCCGATCAGTTCATGGCGCTGGTGAAGAAGACGATGGAGGGGTGGGGAGAGGAAGTCGGGTAGGGCGAAAGGCAGAGATCCGTGCCGCTAGGCAGGCGAACACAATTTGACTCTCATTCCTTTGGCCACGATTCCAATCTTGTCGATCCCGGAGACGGTAGCCAGTGAAGGGCGGCTTGCACTTCCAACGGGCAGCTAAATCAACGGTTTATGCGGATCACTCCCCTGTCTTTCCCAATCAGCGCCATCTCTGCCATTCCAATAAACAGCCCATGCTCGACCACTCCTGGAATGGCCCGCAGCTTCTCCGCCAGCGCCGCCGGGTCGGCGATTTCGCCGAAGGTGCAATCCAGAATGTGATGGCCTTCGTCGGTGACGTAGGGATTGCCAGCGCCGCGCAACGAAACCTGTGCTCCGAGCCCTGCGATTCGTTTCGAAATCAGCGACTGAGCGAAGGGAATCACCTCAACCGGAAGCGGAAACTTGCCCAGATGCGCCACTTGCTTGCTGGAATCCCCGACCACAACGAATCGCCGCGAAGCAGACGCGATAATCTTCTCGCGCAGCAGCGCGCCTCCTCCTCCTTTGATCAGATTCACTTGCGGATCAATTTCGTCCGCGCCGTCAATGTCTATGTCAATCTGCGGGTGCTCGTCGAGCGTCGAGAGCGGAATTCCCAATTGCTCGGCTAGCTGCTTCGTCTTCTGCGAAGTGGGGATACCGACAATCTTCAAGCCCTCGCGGACGCGTTGGCCAAGAAAACGAATCGCATAAGTCGCCGTCGAGCCGGATCCCAACCCGACGATGCTGCTGGACTCGACCAGTTCAGCCGCGGCCCGCGCGGCTGCCTGCTTTTCCTGATCGAGAGCGGCGATTTCAGATGCGCTCATTCCGGTTTCGCCGCGTGCTTGCGGAAGGAGTGCAGAATAAGGGCGCTGCTAACGGCGAAACTCCCAACCGCGCCCAAGGCCACCGCTTCAGTGAGCCGCGGCCCCAGATGCAACGCGGCAGGGAACAATGCTGCCACGGCAAACAGGATTCCAAGCGAGTTCAACACCAGCGCCGGCCGCAGGGGGCGAGGCTGAGGATCGTTGCGGAGTCGAAGCTGTAGCAGTACGGCGGCCGCGCCGATGGCCGAAATCACTACCACCGCTGCCGGACTGCGAAACGCCGCCGGACTGGTAAAAAGCACCACTAGAATCAGCGCGCAGCAAAGCAGGCCTGAGGCGATGACGGTCTTGCGTTGTGGGGACGCAGGCATTGACGACTGACATTGTATAACCATTGGGCAGTGACCAGTCGGCAGTTGTCAGTGTGAAACTAAAGCCGTGATGCCCTGCATACAGCACGAGTTCCACGCGGTTTGAGGCCCCTAACTTTTCGAAAATCCGGAAGAGATACTTCTTGACCGTGTGCTCGCTGAGACCGAGTTCGGTCGCGACCATTGCTCGGTCCGTCCGCGACTTGGGCGACGACCAGCTCTTCCCGCGAGGTCAGCAGCCTCTCGCCGTGGGCGCTCACTACACGAAGCGATGGCACCTGGCACACCGAGTCGAGAGGGATGCGGTGGCGAAGGAAATTGCGGCGGCGAAGGAAATTGCGGCGGTTTACGGGGACTTAATATCGCCGGCAACGAAGCCACGGCGATCTGCCGCAAGTTCTACGCGGTGATCGGTTCCAGTTTGGCGGTAAAGTGGCGCAAGAACGGCGCTTCGTGGGTGAGGTTAAGTCCGCGAATGGAGCCTCGCTTGTTCCAGACTTCAAGAATTATTTCCACCACGTAATCCACGTGGCTTTGGGTATAAACTCGTCGCGGAATCGCCAGCCGAACCAGATCCATGGTTGCACTCGCCCCGAACATGAGTCGCCCGATCTCTACTGCACGGATTCCGCCTTCGAGGTAAAGCTCGCAAGCTAGCGCCACAGCCGGAAATTGCTCAACCGGAACATGCGGTAAAAACGCGCGCGCGTCAATATAGACTGCGTGTCCACCGGGCGGTTGCACAATCGGGACGCCTTGTGCTGCGATGTGATCGCCGAGATAAGCGGTAGAAGCGATCCGATAGTGCAGATAGTCTTCTTCCAGCGCTTCTTGTAACCCGACTGCAATGGCTTCAAGGTCGCGACCTGCCAACCCGCCATAAGTCGGATAGCCCTCGGTCAGAATCAGGAGATCTTTTTCCTGTTGGGCCAGCAGATCGTCGTTGGTGCAAAGGAAGCCTCCGATGTTGGCCATGCCATCTTTTTTCGCGGACATCGTGCAGCCATCGCCATAGCCGAACATTTCCTGCGCGATCTGTTTAGGAGTTTTCGCTTGGTATCCCTTTTCGCGCAGCTTGATGAAGTAGGAGTTTTCGGCGAAGCGGCAAGCGTCAAAATAAAGCGGTATGTCGTGCTTGCGGCATGCGGCGCTGACTTGGCGGACGTTTTCCATCGAAACCGGTTGTCCTCCGCCCGAATTATTTGTGACCGTCAGCATCACCAGGGGAATGCGTTGTCGTCTCTTGCGATTGATCAGTTCCTCCAGTGCTGCAATGTCCATGTTGCCTTTGAACGGATGCCGGGTTCCGGGTTCCCGGCCTTCGGGGATGACCAGATCCACGGCCTCCGCGCCGGTAGCCTCAACGTTGGCCCGCGTGGTATCGAAGTGCGTATTGTTCGGGACCACATCGCCTTTCTTGCACATCACTCCAAAGAGGATCCGTTCGGCGGCGCGCCCCTGATGGGTAGGAATCACGTGGCGGTAACCGAAAATCTCCTGAACCGAGATACGGAATCGGTCAAAGCTTTTGCTTCCGGCATAGCTTTCGTCGCCTTCCATGATGGCCGCCCACTGGTGCGTCGACATGGCTCCAGTGCCGGAATCGGTGAGCAGGTCAATGAGAACGTCGGCGGACGGGAGCAGAAAGAGGTTGTAGTGGGCCGCCCGGAGAAGTGCCTCGCGTTGCACCCGCGTGGTCCAGCGGATCGGCTCCACGCTCTTGATACGAAATGGCTCGATGATGGTGCGAGGCATGGTTATGAGCTATGGCACGTGAACCGAATCTTCAGACTCCTGATAGGTAACCGCGGCGGTGCGTTCCAGTTTGTCCCAGGCAAAAGGCTCACCTGAGGCGGCGCGTTTGAGAGTCTTAAACAGCACCACGGAAAACAATTGCCGGTAAGCGAACCGCTGCAGCCATACCTGGCTCAGCAGCCATGAGTCCTCGCGTGTGTCGGGAGTGCTGCGCTCCAGCGCGAAAGCGATCGCCGAGGTGATGAAGTCAATGATCAGGAAGGCACCAAAGAAAATCACCAGCCGCTGAAAACTCGCCGGGTCCGTGGATTCGGGGTGGAAGTGCTTTTGCACAAAGTACCAGATCGCGGCGAGCGCAAACATGATGTCTATAAACGGAGAAACCAAGGGCAGGAGAATCTGGAATACCACGATGTTCGGCAGCGCCACCCAGCCCAGCACACCTTTTCTGGCAAAAACTCCGCGGTGCTTGAATACGGCCTGCAATATGCCAAACGACCAGCGGAACCGCTGCCGCATCAGGCCCCTGGCATTGACCGGAGCTTCGGTGTAGGCCAAAGCGCGGTCTTCGTATTCGACGCGATATCCATTGCGCAATAACGCCATCGTAAGATCGGCATCCTCGGCGACGGTATCGGTGTGGTATCCGCCAGCCGCGCGGACCGCCGAAACACGCCACGCCCCAATTGCGCCCGGGACCACGCTGACTGCGCCCAGCGTATTCAGCGCACGCCGCTCGAAGTTCTGGCTGGTGATGTACTCCAGCGCCTGCCAGCGCGTCCATAGATTTACCCGGTTGCCCACTTTCGCATTGCCGGCGAGGGCGCCAACTTTTGGATTACGGAAGTGCGGTACCAGCAGGGAAATCGCATCGCGCGCGATCACCGTATCGGCGTCAATGCCCACGAAGATTTCTTCGTCAGGATCCAGGCGTCGCAGCGCAAAGTTGAGGGCCTCAGCCTTGCCGGCATTGGGCTTAGTCAGAATCAGCAGGCGCCCGGAACTTTCTTCCTCGGGGAAACAACGCCGCGCGACTTCGAGGGTCTTGTCCTTCGACCCATCGTCAATCACGATCACCCGCAGATTTCGGTAGCTAGATCTTAACGCCGCGCGAATGGTGCGCTCGATCACCTTCTCTTCGTTATAAGCAGGGATGAGGACGGCAACTCGGGTGCGATGAAAATCCCGTTCCAACGGTCGTATCTCATTGCGTTGGCGAACCCGGTCATAAATCGCAAACGTGCCCACAAACAGCAAGCGCCCGGTCATCAGCAGGTCGCCGAGGAAAAAGACTATCACGATGAATCTCTGGACGGCGTCGAACAACCAGAACCCCAGCCCGGTCAGCTGTGCAGACCATCGCTCGGCCGTCGAAAGAGGAGGCATGATCTCGGCGCGGGTTTTGTGCAGCAAGTCAGCGACCGAGACAATCTGGAGCCCCTTGGCGCGAATGCCTTCGATGATCATCGGCAGCGCCCGCACGGTTTCGCGGCGATCGCCGCCACCGTCGTGCAAGAGGATGATATTTCCGCAATAGCGGGGGTCTGAGCAGGGAGGGAGATGGGAGATTACAGAGGCGGCAATTTCTTCGGCGGTCTTGTGGAGCGGGGTTTCCCGCCAATCGTTGGGATCATTCTTGTCGCCGATGGTCAGGTAGCCTTTCTTCTCGGAAATTTCCAACGGCCGCACCTGGTCTTCAGTGTCGGGTTCGGCGTCAATCGAGTACGGTGGACGAAACAAAACTGTGCGAATGCCCAGGCGACTCGCGAACAGACGCTCGGTGAGATTGAGTTCGAGTTCCACGAAAAAGTTTGACAAGTTGCTGATGTCGGGATGGGTGTAGGTGTGATTACCGATTTCGTGTCCCTCGCGGTAAACCCGCTCGGTCAGAGAGTTGAAGGTTTCCGCCTCTCTTCCAATCAGAAAAAATGTGGCGGTGGCGTGCTCCCGTTTCAGGATGTCTAAAATCCTCGGTGTCCATTGCGGATCAGGGCCGTCATCAAATGTGATTGCGACTTGGTTTGGACTGGCGCCATAGCGGCCTACGCGATATGGCTCGGGCAGCGAGTCCATGGTCTCGTCACTGATCAGTTTTGTGGACGCGTCCATGGCGATTTTGCGCTGCCCGTTTCCCGGCGTAGCTTCAACGTTCAGAATTTCCCCGTCGCCCTCCATGTCCACGTCCTGTCCGGGCGGCACATCGGTCAGCCGGTTAGGGGCGTCGGGGTCCATCGGAGAATCCCAAATTTTCCACAGCGAGCGGTCCTCTGATCCCAGACGCCACAAGGCGAAGGTGCGCACTCCCAATTGACGGGCAGCTCGCATCTGATTCAGGGCGCTCACCGCATCCAGAAACCAGATATCGTGCTGCAGGTTGTGCTCGTCGAGATAAGTAACGTGCGGATTGAGGCTGTCGGCGTCGAAAACCACATCGGCTTCTGAATCTCTGGCGTCCAGCCAGGCTTCCTGGACGGTACGGTTGATGTCTCGTTCGCCGGCGGGAAGCTTCCCTCTCTTCGGCTTTTGCACCCAGTCATAGCCGTAGTTCGCGATGGCGCAGATGAGTTTGTCAAGCGGGACCACTTTCTTGATTTTGGTCAGGTTACTGGTGAACCAGTCCTGGGAAGCAACCGGACCGGCCGTCCCGCCGGTGCCCGCGTAGTGCTCGTCATAGTTCATTACCACCACGCCATCCGCCGCGTTTGCGGTCGAGCGGTAATCAAAGTCTGAGTTTCCCGCGGGCACGCTTACGTATAGCTTCATGCCCTGGGCGTGCAAGGCGGCAGAGAGTTCGTTCAGAAGAGCCGTAAAGTCAGGCTGCGAGTTTTTGGGGAGATCCTCAAAGTCCACCATCAGTCCGCGGTACGTATCGCTGGCAAGAAAGGCGGCTATTTCCCGGCGAAATTCGGCGCGGGCATCCTCGTCGTGCAGAAAACCGGAAATGTCGATCCAGTTTGTGCCATCGAAGTTGTTTACCAGAGGCAATACTTCTGTTCCGGTGTCCTCCGACTTGAGAAAGGGCATGACTTTGTCATCCACCGGATGGACCACTCCGCCTTGAATCACTTCAAATGGCTTATTAGTTTGCGAATCCACGCCCTGCAAATGCCCATCCGGGGTGAGCACATGCAGCCATTCTGGATACAGGAGGTCAATCTGCCGCGCGTACTCGCGCAACGACGAAAAACTGGCCGCGTCCCAAGGCACATAGAAAGCCCCGCGGATACCTTCATCGGTGTTCAATTCGACCTGCGATGGGGCAATATTGGTTTTCCGGTGACTGCGACGTATCAGTTGCTTGCGCTTTTCGGTAGCTTTCTCCTTTTCGGTCTCTTTGAGCGCGTGGTAGGGGTGCTTCTGATATTGCAAAAGCAGCTTGGGCAGGGGTTCACTGCGCACCGCGGTATAGATGAACAACACGATCACTATGCCGACAGTGATGCCGGTGACGTCAAACAGTTTACGGAGCCGCTTCCAGCGCGCTCGCCGGGGATCGTAGAAAACAGGTTGCGCCATGCCACCTAGACCAATCACATCCTAGCGGGAGGAGTGTGGGGGGTCAAACCTGTTTGGATCTCCCGAAACTGAAGCCGAAGACATTTTGCCGGATGGAGAATTGCACGAAACACGGTATATTCCCAGCGTGCGTGAACTGGTTCGCCAAAACCTACGATTCTTCGTGTTGTTCTCCGCCGCCGCACTCATTTTGCGGCTGATTTTTCTTCTGCGCTTCCCTGGCGTCGTGACCGATTCCTTCATCTATGGCGACATTGCCAAGAACTGGCTGCAGCATGGCAGTTACGGCCTCAGCGGTCCGGATGAAATATCGCCCACGTACATCCGGTTGCCAGGTTACCCAGCATTCCTCGCGTTCGTATTTGCAATCTTTGGCGTGGACCACTACCGCGCCGTGCTGTTCGTGCAGATGTTCGTTGACCTCGGAACCTGCTTTCTCTGTGCTGCGATCGCGCGGCGTTTGCTGGGTCCCAGACAGGCCAAGCTGGCATTCGTCCTGGCAGCACTATGCCCGTTTCTGGCGGATTACTCCGCTGCCGCTCTGACCGAAACGTTGGAAGTGTTTTTCACCGCGCTGGCGCTGCATCTGGCCCTCCGCGCTTTCGAGCGTGCACGCCTTCGCGACTGGGTGTGGTGTGGACTGGCCTGCGGCGCCACCATCCTGCTGCGCCCGGATGGCGTTCTGCTGTTGATCGCACTGGAAGCCTATGTGCTTGGCCGCATCGTGCTGCAGAAAAGGTCTCCGTTACCTGGAATCACCTCCGGAAAGCTTCTCCAGGCCGCAGTGCTAGTCGCGGTGACCTCAGTTTTGCCGCTGGCGCCCTGGGCGGTGCGCAACTGGTATGTGTTCCACCGCTTTCAGCCACTGGCACCTCGCTACGCCAACGAGGAAGACGAATTTGTTCCCATGGGCTTCAATCGCTGGGTCAAGACATGGATTGTGGACTATACCTCAGTCGAAGAAATCTACTGGGTGGTTCCCGGAAATGAGGTGGACGCGGGGAAACTTCCTGCGCGGACATTCGACACTCCACAACAACTAAAAGAAACAGACCAGCTGATCCGCGACTACAACTCTGTCCTGCACGTATCTCCTGAACTGGATGGCCGATTCGAAGCGATTGCCACAGACCGGATCCACGCCCATCCCGCAAGGTACTACCTGTGGCTTCCAGTGTTGCGAATTGCCGACATGTGGTTGCGCCCGCGCACCGAAATGCTTCCCAGCGACAGCCGCTGGTGGGAATTCGACGATGAGCCAGGCTGGTTAGTGATGGCCATTGCTTTCGGCGCGATCAATCTGCTTTACCTGCTCACCGCAATGGCCGGAGGAATGCGCTTCCGCAAGGCCAAATTGTTAGGATTGCTGGTCCTGTTTGTTGTCCTGCGCTCGGTGTTTCTGGGAACACTGGAAAATCCCGAGCCCCGATACACGCTCGAGATGTACCCGATCGTAATTGTGCTGGCGGCGGCCGCAGTGGCCGGAAAGGAGAAAAAACCTCTAGCCTAACGGCGAGTCAGTCATGCGAAACCGCGTGCGCACATGCTCTGACAACAACTCGATGGCGCCACGGTTTGCCAGTGGATCGCTCTGCGCCAGATACCTCATAGCCTCAACCAGCAGCCGCTGGCCGTCGACGTAGCGCGGATCAGATGTTCGCTCGCGGGCTCGCTTTCGTACAACTTCCGGGGGAACAGGGATAGTGAAAACCTTTGCCATGGGGCTCCGACTTGTTGGGCTATTTTCTCGATCGACGAGGCTGGCGCTTTCCGAGTATAACCTTTCGCCTGCGCTTTCCTGTAGCCAAAAATATCGGCCTAGGAATGGGTAATCTCGTTAGTTTTCAATGAGTTAGAACTTTTGTTTTGGCCGAGGTTTTCAACTTGAATAGATTGTCCGAGATTTTTTGGTTTACCTGGATATCGGAATACTTGGCTAGCCGGTAGTCGCCGCTGGTTTCAAACAGCTGCTGCTGCAGCGAAATTCCCCGTTGCGGGTCGATCCACAGCACTAGGTGGGCAAAGTTCTGTTTAACCTTTTCAGACTTCGGAATGAGATCGAGTTTGGCGGTTTCGGTGCCGCCAATTTTTTCATTGCCCAGAAATTTGATGGCAAAAGATTTCAGCATATCGTGTCCGCCGCCGCCAAATCCGACGACCAGGAAGCTCTCAAATTCTTCGCGATGAGCGCTGGTGTCGTAGGCGTCCACTTGATCGATGCGCGGCTGGTAAACCTGGATTTTGCCATCAGAAAAGATGAGTTGCTTGGTGTCTGGCTCGCTGAGATCGGCGGCCATTTGAATGTCTTTTCCCGCGCGGCGAAAAAAAATCTTCCCCTTCTGGGTGTCCGCGATGTCATCGATAACTTTGTTGTATTGGACCCAGGTGAAATTTGCCTGGGCAGTACGGAACTTCGTGGCTGCCTCGTCCATCTGATTGAGCACTTGCTCGAGATCGGTGCTGGGCTGTGGTAAACCGAACTGCGCCAGTAGCAAGAAAAGGGGAAGGCAGAGTCCGGCCTTCAATCCGGATTTGGCGGTCGGCCTAGAAAGTTTTTGCATTGTAGAAAACGGCTATCTCTGCACCCAGACCCGGTACGCGAGTACGGTGCCTTTCTTATCGGTCACTTGATCATATCTTTTGATGCTGATTTCGCCGGAGATGGGTTCGATGATGCGCAGCAATTGCGCCCGCACCGCAGGATCATCTCCACTTTTGCTGGTGCCGGCCTGAATGGCCTTGCCCTCAACCTGGTAAATGAAGCCTCCACTTCCATTCGGGGAGACGATGATATCGGACGGGTGCGGATTGCGTTCCACCGGATGGTCGTTGAAATTAATCAGTCGCGGGGAAAGAAACACGAACAGCAGGATCAGCGTCACCATCACGTCATATTGGATAGTTCCCCGCTCGTGCGACCATAAGATGAAGCTCTTGATGGTGCGCCAGAAGCTCCTGACCGGCAGCGACGGCGTTGCGGTTGGTGCGGGGTTCAACTCTGCATTGTCCAGTTTGATTTTGGATCCCTCTATCGAATCGCTCGACGCATCTGGCGTAAGCTAAATGCTAACAGCTACGATCTGCTTCTCACAGTCTTCGCGACACGATCCGGTCTGTTCCCATGTAGGGACGCAAAACCTCTGGAATCAATATGCTACCGTCGGCCTGCTGGTAGTTTTCGAGCACCGCCAGCCAGGTGCGTCCCACGGCCAGGCCGCTGCCATTCAGAGTGTGCACGAACTCCGGCTTCCCTTTGCCTTCCCGGCGGAAGCGAATGTTGGCCCGGCGTGCCTGAAATGCCTCGAAATTCGAACAAGAAGAAATCTCACGGAAGATCTGTTGCCCGGGAAGCCAAACCTCCAGATCGTAGGTCTTGGCGGAGGAAAAGCTGGTATCCGCGGTGCTGAGAACCATCACCCGATAGTGCAGCCCCAGCTTCCGCAGGATTTCTTCTGCATTGTGCGTCAGCTTTTCGAGTTCCTCGTAGGAGTTCTCGGGACGGGAAAATTTCACCAGCTCAACTTTCTGAAACTGGTGCTGGCGGATAATTCCACGCACGTCTTTTCCGTACGATCCAGCTTCGCTGCGAAAGCACGGCGTATAGGCGGTGAGTGATACCGGCAGCGTGGCTTCTTCCAATACCTCATCGCGATACAGATTGGTCACCGGAACTTCGGCGGTCGGCACCAGCCACAGATCACCCTTGTCGCCGTGCGGCACGCGGAATAAATCATCCGCAAACTTGGGCAGCTGCCCGGTGCCGTACATGGATTTCGAGTTCACCAGGTAAGGCGGCAGCACTTCGGTATAGCCATGCTCGCGGGTGTGCACATCGAGCATGAAATTGGCCAATGCCCGCTCCAGCCGCGCCCCAGCGTCCCAATAAACCGCGAACCGTGCTCCCGAAAGCTTTGCGGCGCGTTCCAAATCCAGGATCCCAAGCTGCTCGCCCAGTTCCCAATGCGGCTTTGGCGCAAAGTCGAATTGGGGCGGACTTCCCCAGCGCCGCACTTCCACATTGTCCGCAGGCGACTTGCCCACCGGCACCGACGCGTGCGGAACATTCGGCAACTCCACCAGGAGGTCGCTAAGCCGGGTGTCATACTCCTCCGCTGCTTTCTCCAATTCCTGGATTTGCACCCGCATGTCTTTGGTTTCGGCGATCAACTGGCTCACGTCCTGGCCGGATTTCTTCATCCCGGGAATCTTGTCCGACAGCCGGTTGCGGTGCGCTTTCAACTCTTCCGCGGTTGTGATCGCCTGCCTTCGCTGCGCATCCACCTCGCGGAAATCCTTCAGCAGGACGTCAGGATTCATCCCGCGGTCACGCAGCATGGCCTCAATCTTCGACAGATGGTCACGAACAAAACTCAAGTCGAGCATAGGAAGAAGAATAAATGTAATGGAAATATGAGGGGTTTGCACGCGGGCCGCGGTGTGGGCCTTCGGAGTGTGTTCCCCTGTCTTGGCTGGCGTGTAAACTAGCACCCAATGAGCTTCGCTCAAGAAATCGCGAATGGGGAGATCTTCACATGACTCCCGACCTCCGCGTCAGCTTGGCCGGCATCGAACTAAAGAATCCCGTCATCGCCGCCAGCGGCACTTTCGGTTATGGCGTTGAGTTCGAGGACGTAGTCCATATGCAACGGCTGGGTGGATTCGTGGTCAAGGGACTGTCGCGCGAGCCTCTCATCGGCAATCCACCGCCGCGCCTGTACGAGACGGCTGCGGGCATGTTGAACGCGATTGGCCTGCAAAACATCGGTGCCCGCGCTTTCGTGGACGAAAAGCTGCCCAAGCTTCGTGAGATCAAAGACACCGTTGTCATCGCCAACGCTTTTGGCTATACCCGCGAAGACTACGAGTACACCATCCAGATTTTGAATGAAGGCGAGGGCATCGCCGCTTACGAGCTGAATGTGTCATGCCCGAATACGGCGCACGGAGGGATTCAATTCGGCAGTGATCCGAGAACGCTCGACGAAGTGGTCACGACGGCAAAGCGGTTTGCGCAACGGCCGCTCATCGTCAAACTCTCACCCAACGTGACCAGCATCGGCCAGATGGCACACGTGGCGCAGGAAGCCGGAGCCGATGCGATCTCGCTGGTAAATACTTTCGTCGCCATGTCCATTGACGTTCATTCGCGCAAGCCGCGCATTGCCAACGTCACTGCTGGCCTCTCCGGGCCCGCCATCAAACCGATCGCAGTTCGTATGGTCTATGAAGCTTCGAAGTCAGTACAGATTCCGGTCATCGGGATCGGTGGGGTTTCGACCGCTGCCGATGTAATCGAGTTCATGCTCGCAGGAGCGACCGCGGTCCAGGTAGGCACCGCCAGCTTCTGGGACCCGCGGGCAACCGAGAAAATTGCGGCTGAGCTGGCGAGCTGGTGCAAGGAGCACGAAGTCAGCAAAATTTCCGAGCTAATCGGCGGACTGATTCTGTAAGGAAATCCAAAGGCTTTTTACCACCGTGACACAGAGCCACAGAGGAACCAAACCTTTTTGTTGTTTTGTTTCCTCTGTGACTCTATGTCTCTGTGGTAAACGATTTTTTCAGGGTATTCCTTGTTCGCGACTTTTCGCCCGCCCAAGCATCCAAGCAAGCTGATAAACTCAGCCGCAGAGCGAACCATGGCCAAAGCTTCATTTGCAGCGGGATGTTTCTGGGGAGTGGAAGCGACCTTCCGCCAGGTTGATGGCGTGACTGCCACCCGAGTTGGTTACACCGGCGGTGGGCTCGAGAACCCGACCTACAAGGACGTTTGCAGCGATCGCACCGGGCACGCCGAAGCGGTCGAGGTTGAGTATGATCCTGCCAAAGTTTCCTACGACCATCTGCTCAATATCTTTTGGGACAACCACGACCCCACGCAGTTGAACCGCCAGGGTCCGGACTACGGCAGCCAATACCGCTCCGCAATTTTTTTTGAGTCGCCGGAACAGGAACGGGCAGCGCGGGCCTCGAAGGCGAGTCTGGAGAAATCGGGGCGGTTCAACCGACCTATCGTGACCCAGATCGTCCCTGCTGTAACTTTCTACGAGGCCGAGGACTATCACCAGCAGTATCTGGAGAAGCGCGGCTTGGCGAGTTGTCACATCAAGGCTTAGCGGAGATTACGATCCTGTAAGCTTTACCCGCAACTCTTCCGGCAGCCGTTCGCGAATTTCCGCTGGCAGCCGATCATGCACACGGCGCGCGCCGATTCTGGCAACGTCCACCATGGTCGCCGGCGCTGGGGTAGCGACCGCCACAACCAGCCAGATCAGCGCCGAAAGCGCGAATCCAGCCAAGGCAACCAATTCGAGAATCAATGTATGTTTTGGAAGGAAGTGGTGAATCACTCCAAAAGCTAGCAGGAAGACTCCCGCTGAAACCGACGCCAGCACAATCAACCCAACGTCAATTCCGCGATGCAGGCGCTGGCGCGAGCGGCAACGTTCGCAGGAGGCAAAATGCTCCTCATAATCGCCGCGCATTTCCAGCGCCAGGCTGGAAATGTCGTAACGCCAGCCCGCTAGAATTTTCCCGACCACGGGATCAACGCACTGACTCATAAACCGCTACAGGCGGATGCTTTCTGTGGGCGCGTCCTGCGCCGCCAGCACGACCCGGTTGCCCAACAAAGTCTGCTGCTGGCCCAACGCGTTTTCCGCTGCCCGACGGGCGATTTCGGGGTGGTTATTCTGCTCCGACAGGTGCGCCAATACTATGTATGATGCGCCTCCATCATAGTCTTGTGCAAAGAAATCAGCGAGCGAGTCATTCGATAGGTGCCCCACCCGGCTCATTACTCGCTGTTTTACCGACCAGGGATACGACCCCACCCGCAGCATCTCCAGATCATGGTTCGATTCAACTATCAGCACATCGCATTTGCGCAGATGGTCACGCACGCTGGCTGGAATGTAGCCGAGGTCGGTGGCAATCGCGATCTTTGTCCCTTCGGCGCGGAAGGTGAAGCCCACCGGGTCGGCGGCATCGTGTGGAATGGTGAACGGAGTCACAGTAATATCGGCAATCTGAAATGAGCGTCCGGCAGAAAAAATCTCCAGCTTCGTAACCTCGGGAAGCTTGCCTGAGTCATCGCGCAGCGAGCGCGCCCAAACCTGGTGGGTTGCGCCAGTCATGAACACTGGCACCTTCAATTTCTTCGCCAGCATCGCTAACCCAGAAACATGGTCGGAATGTTCGTGGGTGATGAGAATCGCGGAAAGAGTGTTTGCATCAATTGCCAGCGACTTCAAGCGCTTGAAGGTCTCACGGCAGGAAATACCGGCATCCACCAGCAGGCGTGCTTTATTGCTTTCAACTACTGCGGTATTTCCCCGGCTGCCACTCGCCAGCACGGACACTGAAACGCCCATACGCGCAGCATACATTCGTCTACTGTGAATATGGTAGTAACTTTCTGGTTAAGCGGATTTGCGTCGACACTCTAGGGCGTACGAAACAGTTGATCCACGCCTAGCCGGGCCATAGCGCCAGCGTAGGAACCGGCAATTCCGGTCACTAGTCCCAGGCCAGACTCCCAGATCTGCGCCCGATACGGCTTCTGGTTCATCACCAGGTACGCGGCCAGGCGCATCAGCGGAACGAATGCGCCTACGATCACTGTCCACCTCCACGCGCGCCGGGGACGCACGAAACCGAGTACCAGGGTTGAAATCAGAACGCAAAGCGCCGTTGCCAGCAAGTCGCCAACCGTGATCTCCAGCAACCCCGCACTCAGTCCAAAGAGCACCGCGAGCAGGTAGATGAAAACGTCTGATTTCCGCATGGCTAATACTTGTAAAATCCCTGGCCGGATTTCTTGCCCAGTCGCCCTGCATCCACCATTTTGATCAGCAGCGGGCAGGGCCGATATTTCGGATCCCCCAATCCTCGCTGCAGCACTTGCATAATGTCGAGGCAAACGTCGAGTCCGATGAAATCCGCCAGCGCCAGCGGCCCCATGGGATGCGCCATGCCTAGCTTGAAAACCTCGTCCACCGCTTCCGGAGTCGCCACTCCTTCCATGACCGCGTACATAGCTTCATTCAGCAGCGGCATCAGCACCCGGTTGGAAACGAATCCCGGAGCGTCGTTCACTTCCACCGGCGTCTTTTCCAGTTGGAGAGAAAGCTCGCGCACGGTCTGGAAAGTTTCGTCGGAAGTCGCCAGGCCGCGCACCACTTCCACCAGCTTCATCACCGGTACCGGGTTAAAGAAGTGCATTCCGATGACTTTCTGCGGCCGCGCCGTGGTGGCTGCAAGCTTAGTGATCGAAATCGAAGACGTATTCGAGGCGAGGATTATGTCCGGCCTGCAGATGCGATCAAGCTCGCGAAAGAGTTCCGACTTGACATCCAGCTTCTCCGAAGCGGCTTCAACGATGAAATCGCACGCGGCCAGTTGCGCGAGATCCGTCGCGGTCACGATCCGCTCGAGGGCGGCTGACTTCTGAGCTTCGGTGATTTTCGCTTTTGCAACTTCACGGTCAAGGTTCTTGACAATCACCGCCAGCGCGCGCTCCAGAAATTTCTGTTCTAGATCGCACAGCACAACTTCGTACCCGCTGCGCGCAAACACATGCGCGATCCCGTTTCCCATAGTGCCCGCGCCGATGACTCCTGCTCGCTGAATCGCCATAGCCAAATCCGACGAACTGGAAAGTCTAACACTGCCGAAAAAGCGGCCGCAGATTTCGCGGGCTACGCGGATAAGCCGAACCACTCTCTCTCGTCAGGCTCTGAGAGAAGGACAAATCAGCGAAATCCTCGGCTCGCCGCCGGCCCTGGGGGCCCCGAAACTTCCTTCCTGAATTAGGGTTTGAAATTTCTGAGCATGGGCGGAGGCCGAACCAAGCCCCGCAGGAGGACGTATGAAAAACAAGCTGGCATGGGTAGTACTTGCTCTTGCACTGGTTACCGGCGCCTCCGGTCTGGCCGCCGCCCAGGACGGCCGCTACTACGATCGCGACGACAACCGCTATTATGACCGCGACGACTATCGCTACAACGACCGCGATGGCTATCGCTATGACAGTTACCGGCGTGGCCTGAACGTAGCCCGCGATTTCGGCTTCCGCGACGGCTCCCAAGTAGCGCGCGAAGACATGTGGAACCGCAAACCGTTCAATCCCAATCTGCGCGGCCGTTACGACGATGCCGACCATGGCTACCGCCGCCAGTTCGGCAACAAGCATGAATATGGCGAGCATTAGAGCGAGGCTTACCGCGATGGCTACATGAGTACCTTCCGCGGTCGCGGATACTAGCGGTAAATCTTGTTGGGTAGAAATGAAAAGCCGCCGCTCTATCCGGCGACTTTAGCTTGAGTGAGGCGGCTTCTACTCCGGCGAGAGCGCTTCTTCGATGGCCACCTTTTCCCGCTCCCCAACCACAATCACCCGATGCAGGCTGCGGTAGCCCGACATGGTGATGTCGATTACGTAGGTGCCAGGAGTCAGATAAAAATCGAACGGCGAAGTCTTATCCAGCACCCGGTTGTTGACCATGATCTGCGCGCCTTTGGGCTGCGTCTTGATGCTCACGATGCCCATACCGGCAGTATCGCCTCCGCCGAAAACCTTCTTGAAGTGGCCTCCCGCAGCGCGGATTTCGTCGGTGCTGCCCAGGGGCTTCATAACCAGGTTCACATTCGCAATCTGGCCGGCTTCGGTGTTCACGGCGCCGGTTTCATCGAGATACCCGGCCCGGTGGAGAACCACGGTGTGCGTCCCCGGTTTATTCAGTATGAATTGTGAAGGCGAGAGCTTGCCCGTGTCTTGACCGTCAATCACGATGACCGCGCCGGCCGGCACGCTGGAAACTTCCAACTTCGCCGAGGCGGGACTCAAGTCAATGGAAATCGAAGAATTCGCTCCTGAAGCCAACACGATGTTTCGGCTCGCAGAGCCGTACCCGCTCTTGCTGGCGGAAACCGCGTGCTGACCCGCTGCGATCCCAGTCAAGGTGCAGGGTGTAACGCACAAAGCGCTTCCGTCAAAAGTGATTTGTGCTCCCGCGGGATTGGACGACACCGTGAGTTGCGCCTGAACTGGCGCGGCCACTGTCCGCGATTTTATTTTCCGTCCGCGGCCGCTTCGGGGCGAGGCCTCGGGTGAAGAAGTCTCGGCAGTCTGCGGTTGAGCATCCTGAGAAGGCGCTGTTTGGCTCTGTAGCTGGGATTCAGGAGCAGGTGCTTGAGCCGGCGGTTGAACGGGCTGTGCCGGATTGGGCTGCGTCACTGCCGTTGCGGGAGCCGCACTGCTGGATCCCCCGCTATCGCGATCTTGCCAATAGTTCGAAAGCGCCATTCCTGCCACGATCAGCGCAATGATGAGCGCTGCCCCGCCCATCGCATACAGGTACAGCTTCGGAGGCGTCCGGCGGACTGCAGTGGCCGCTTTCTGCGCCACCTCACGAACTTGAACGCCAGGCTTCTCCGGCTGCGCCTTCTTCAGCGTCACCTGAGGTAATGGCTCAGCAGCCTCAAGTTCATCGGCTGCTGGCGGTGGCGGAGGGGCCACGAAAACTTCTTTGAGCGGCGGCATTTCGCTCATGTCCGAGAAACTGCTCCGCACCGCGGCCGCCGGAATGTTGTCATCGTCAGCCATCATCGGATCAACCGCAAATCTGGGCTTGGGCTCTTCGACCGTGGCGAATGACGCCGTCGTTTTCGCTAATCCGCGCGTGGGTGACGGTCCTGGCAAAGAAGCCGCGCTCGGAGCTGTTTTCGCAGTCAAACTGGGCGCCGCGCCAGTTCCCGCTGCCGGCAGTGAAGTCGAACGTGCCGCGGTCGGACCCGGTCCCGCCCCAGCCGCGGCAGCCTGCGCCTTCAGTTTTTGCGGACTGGGAACGGCCGCAGATGCCGATGTGTTGGCGCTACCCTTGCACTGTTCGAGATCGCGCACCAGTTCTTGGCCAGAGTGATAGCGCTCGTCCGGCAATTTCGAAAGCGCCTTCATGATCACTTTGCTCAATCCCTGATTCACATTTGGCTTAAGGCGAACTGGCAGCGGCGGCTGGTTTCCCAAAATGGCCTGACGAACCTGTTCCACCGTTTCTCCCGGAAAAGCCTTCTGCTCGGTGGCCATTTCGTAAAGTACCGCGCCCAGGCTATAGAGCGCCGAGCGATGATCGCAGACCTCGCCCCGCAATTGTTCCGGCGAAGCGTAATGCAACACCTCCGGAACGGCGCCGGAAAGTTCCGCGGCGTGAGCGCTCATAGCTGAAATCCCGAAGCCGAGCACCTTTACCTGCCCGTCCCACTGCACCATGATCTTCGCTGGCTCGAGCGACTGATGAACCACGTTGTGCCCCTGCGCATGATCAAGCGCGTGACAAACTTGGCGGGCAATATCCTGCAAGTCCCAGATGGAGAAGCCTTCGTGGCGGGCCAGCGTGGTGGCGATTGAGTTGCCTTGTACGTATTCGGTGGCAGCCAGCAGTTGGCCGTCTTCGTCGCCCACGCCGTAAAGAACGGCGATGTTATGACTGCTTAGCGGTTTGGCTTGGTCGGCCTTTTCCAGAACGGTTTTCAACAAAGCTGCGCCGTCTTTTACCGCGCTCAGTTGCACCACCTTGAGCGCGACCGTCTGCTGATTCTCAGTATCGAGCGCCTTATAAACCGTCGCTACTGAAGACTGCGCTAGTTGGCTGACGAGTTCGAAACGTCCAATCTTATCCGGCATCTTTGTGCGCCCGAAATTCCGCAACCGTCCAGGCAATATTGCTGACAAACAGCGGAAAAGGAATGATAAGTCGCAACCTCCTTCGGGCGGGAATTACCGAAGTACCCTTCCCTCACTTGGAAATCGAATCGGAAGCTTCAGTGCCTCTTAGCAGCCGTGGAATCAGCCACTTCCAAGAAAGCAGCGACGCTCGTCGGGTGAGGCGTTGAACCGGGGGCGTGGCCGGAAACGTAAGATCCAGGGGGGAGGCTCGCGGTCCTGGCCGAATCTGCCACCAACGTGACAAATGTCAGCCGCCTCCGCTGACGATCTGCACTGGCAGCTTAAGGCTAGGTAAACGATTCTGTGGAAGGTTGTTGAACGTCTTGACATCGTCTATGCTGAATGTCTGCTTCCAGGGCTTTCATTCATTCAGTACCAGTTTCCCGGAGTTCGAATATGACTCTGACTACTTTTGTCCGTAAGAACGCTTTCCGCAACCTGCGCCGCAGCATCCTGACCGTGCTGAGCATAGGCTTCTCCTTACTCTTGCTCACGCTCATGATGGCAATCTGGAAGAACTTCTACCTGCAGAAGGGGACTGAGGTCTCGGCCTTGCGTCTGGTCACCCGGCACAAGGTTTCGCTGGTCTTTGAGATGCCCAGCTACTATCGCGAGAAAATCCGCGCCATCCCCGGTGTGGCGAACGTCTCCCCCGGCAACTGGTTTGGCGGCAAGTACAAGGACGACAAGTCGAACAATTTTTTCGCGCAATTCGGCACCGATCCTAACGAGTTCTTTCAGGTTTACAAGGACTGGAAAATTTCTGACGATGAGATCACTGCCTGGCAGCACGATCGCGCCGGGTGCGTCGTGGACACCCACCTCGCGAAGAAATTTGGTTGGAAGCTGGGCCAGAGGATCATCATTGTGGGCACGATCTTTCCGGTGGACCTGGAGTTGAACATTCGGGGCTTTTACACCGCTCCAGAGGACACAGGTTCTCTGTACTACAACCAGAAATACGTGGAAGAGGCGGTGCCATACTTGAAAGGCCAGCAGGGCTTCTACACCATTCTGGCCAAGTCAGCGGCGGACGTACCCAAGATTCAGGCTGCGGTGGACGACACCTTTCACAGCTCGCCACAGCCGACCAAAACCGAAACCGAGAAAGCTTTTCAGCTCGGATTCCTCGCTATGTTAGGCAACGTGAAAGCGTTCATTCTGAGCATTTGTGGCGCCGTGGTATTTGCAATCCTGCTGGTTTCGGCGAACACCATGGCCATGTCAATCCGCGAGCGGACGCGAGAAGTCGCCGTGCTTAAGACCCTCGGCTTCACACGCCAGACCGTTCTCAGCTTGTTCGTGGGCGAAGCCGTCATTCTCGCCCTGATCGGTGGAATTATCGGTTCCTTTTGCGCATATTCTCCGCTTTCGCTGGCGGGCGCCGTTGTCTTTTCGCTGGCCTTGTTCCTTTTGGGAGCCGTGGTCAAATTATTCATCCGGATTTTGCATAGCAAACTTAGAGTGCCCCTAGGGATGCTGGCGTTGATCGGTGCGGTTGTTGGCGCGCTTCTAGGATTTGTAGCGGGTAAGTTCGGGAACGTGATACCGAGCGGCGGTTTTGTAAATGCTTTGCAGGTCGCTCCGTCCACCATGCTGGTGGCTTGGGGCGCGGCAGCAGTCATGGGCTTTTTCAGCGCGCTGGTACCGTCCTATCACGCGTCGCGGTTAGGCATTGTGGAGGGCTTGCGCCACATCGGCTGAGCGGAAACTTATGGCAATCCCTATTAGCTACAACATCCGCAATCTGAGGCTGCGTAAGAGTCTCACCATCATGACGGCGCTGGGTATTGCGTTGACCGTGACTACTGCGCTTTTTATCATGGCGCTGCTGGCTGGCCTGAATCGCGCTTTCAAGACTAGTGGCAACGCTCTCAACGTCATGGTGCTGCGGAAGGGTTCCACTAGCGAACTGACCGGACCATTTCCGGCAGAAGATTTCCCGGTCTTTAAGACCTTGCCTGGCGTCGCCAAAGATAGTCATGGCGAACCGCTGGTTTCAGGAGAAACCGTGGTAGTCATCGTGCTACCGCGTTCCGACGGCTCCGGAGAGGTCAACGTTTCCGTGCGCGGCATGATGCAAGACGGTCTGGAGCTCCGCAACGGAGTGAAACTCGCTGAAGGCCGCTGGTTTACGCCAGGTCAGCGGGAAGTGGTGGTGAGTGACAGCATTCATAAGCGCTTCATGCATTCCCATGTGGGCGACACCATGGAGTTCGGTAAAGGCCCCTGGAAGGTTGTGGGCGTGTTCGATGCTGGAGGAACCGCCTACGAGTCGGAGATCTGGGGCGACGTCAATCAGATGAACTCTGACTTCGATCGCCAGGGCGTCTACAGTTCCGCCTACATGAGGGCTACCGATCCGGTTTCCGCCGAAGCGCTGAAGAACCGGGTGAGCGACGATCAGCGCCTGAAGCTCGATGGCGCTTTGGAGACCGAATACTACGCCAAGCAAACCAGCTCCGGCGCGGTCATCCGCTTCATCGGAATAGTTGTCGCCGTGATCATGGCCATCGGATCCAGCTTCGCCGCGATGAATACGATGTATGCCGCCGTTGCGTACCGCTCGCGCGAGATTGCGACTTTGCGGGTGATCGGATTCTCGCGTCCGAGTATTCTCACGTCTTTTGTTCTGGAGGCCGTTCTGCTGTCATTGCTAGGTGCGGCGGTCGGAATCGTGCTGATGCTGCCGTTCAATGGCATGACCACCGGAACCCAGAATCAGACCACGTTCAGCGAGGTTGTGTTCAGCTTGCAGATGACCCCTGTCGTGATTGCGTCGGCCATTGCGTTTGCCGTGGTTATGGGACTATTCGGTGGGATCGCACCCGCCTGGCACGCGGCACGGCAAAACATTCTCAACGCTCTCCGAAGCTAGGGAGACGGTAAGCAGAGTGAACTCGAAAGAGATTTACGAACATGGCAACTGACACCAAACACGACGACTTAAAAAGTTTGCGGATCGACCGCTCCGAAAAGGTCGAGGGCGAGCCGCCGGTCTGGGCCCGCCGTTACATCATTGTCGGAATTGCCGTGGTCGTGCTCCTCGGCCTGGCTGCGCTGGGATACCGTCTATTTGCCTCGGACGCTCCGGAAGTCGAAGTAGTCCGCGCAGCAGTTGAGAGCAGCGATGTTGGCGGCACCATTCTCAGCGCGACTGGTTACATCGTTCCCCACCACACCATCAACGTTAACTCGAAAGTTACCGGTCGTCTGAAGTGGATCGGCGTAGAAAAAGGTGATCTGGTCAAAGAAGGACAGATACTCGTGCGCCTCGAGGACGACGAGTTTCGCGCTCAGTATCAGCAGGCGCGGGGAGCCGCAGACAGCGCGCGGGCGTACTTAAACGAGCTGCAGCATGGGTCGCGTCCCGAAGAAATCGCGCAATCGCAGCACAACCTCGATGAAGCCCGCGCCACGCTAGCGAATGACAAGCTAACGCTCGACCGCACTCGCGATCTCGCTAACCAGGGAGTCGTTTCCCGGCAGGCGCTGGACGACGCTACCGCTAAATTCGATGCCGACCAGCAACGGGTAAACTCGCTCGAGAAAGTGGCGCAACTCTCGAAAATCGGACCTCGCGCCGAGGAAATTGACCGCGCCAAAGGAGCGGTTACCCAGGCTGAAGGGCAAGCTGCGTACGCCAAGTCGCTGCTCGATGCGACCGTGATTCGCGCGCCGGTCAGCGGCACAATTCTGGATCGCACCGCGGAAAAAGGCGAGTTGATCACCGCCCAGTTCGCCAGTGCGGCAGCAGGCGGTCCTCAAGGCTCGGTGGTTTCGCTGGCCGATTTGAACGATATTCAGGCCGATCTCGACATCGCGCAGGATGATTTCTCAAAACTCGGCCCGCACACCAAGGCGGTCGTAACCGTCGATGCTTTCCCAGACCGTAAATGGGATGGCGTGATCGCCGAGATTTCTCCACTTGCCAACCGCCAAAAGGCGACCATCGAGGTCAAAGTCCAGATCCTGAATCCGGACTCGCATCTGCGGCCGGAGATGAACACTACCGTCCATTTTCTAGCGGACGAGAACAAGAACACCGGAACGCAACCTACCGGCGCGTTTGTTCCCACCGCAGGCGTGCGCGATGCCGACGGCAAGAAATTCGTGTTGATTGCCTTCAACGGCAAGGCGATGAGCCGCGGCGTGAAAGTGCTTTCGCAGCGCAGCGGAGGCGTTTTGGTGGAAGGTTTGAATGGCGGCGAAAATGTGATTACCACCGCGCCCCAGACTTTGAAAGATGGCGACAAAATCAAGATCAAGGGACAGTCATGAGCACAGCTATCGCAAATAACGTTGCTACCGCAACCAAAGTCGTATTGGCACGGAACGTCAGCAAGATCTTCAAGCGCGATGCCTTCCAGGTGAAAGCGCTCGACGACGTTTCCATCGAGATTGCCGGCGGAGAGTTCCTCGCCCTGATGGGGCCGTCAGGCTCAGGCAAGACAACTCTGCTCAACATGATCGCCGCCATTGACCGGCCGACTGCTGGTGAACTGCTGGTTCTCGGCCAGAACATCTTCGCCTTCAGCGACAGTCAATCTGCGAAATGGCGGAATGAGCACATCGGCTACGTGTTTCAGACCTTCAACTTGATTCCGGTTCTGACCGCGTTTGAAAACGTCGAGATGCCCCTGCTGCTGACCAAGTTGAATGCACAGCAGAGAAAAGATCACGTGATGACGGCGCTGAAGCTGGTCGGCCTGGAAGACCGCGTCCATCACCTGCCCAAACAACTCTCCGGCGGACAGGAGCAGCGCGTAGCCATTGCCCGCGCCATCGTCAGCGATCCCACTTTGCTGCTGGCCGACGAGCCGACCGGAGACCTCGACAGCAACTCTGCAACCGAAGTGCTGGAAATCCTTAAGCGTCTGAACGAAGACTTTCACAAAACCGTGGTGATGGTTACACACGATCCCCACGCCGCGTCTTATGCGCGCGTAACCCGGCATCTGGAAAAGGGCATGCTGCTGCCGGAGTAATCCCTGGTCGTGCGGCGCGGACACTCCTGTCCGCGTGTTTGCGGCGAAGAAAAAGCCTCAGGCAAAAACCTCAGGCAAAAAACCTCAGGCAAAAACCTCAGGCAAAAACTTCAGGCAAAAACTTCAGGCAAAAACCGCAGGCCCGTGATGCTCCTCAGAGGGTCTTCTAGACAAAAATGCGGACAAGAGTGTCCGCCCCCCACGGGCTACGGTTGGAACCCCGCCACGCCTACCTGCCAGAACAAAAACGCAACCTCATCCGCCAATTCCATGTCGCGTTGGGTCTTAGTCGAACCCATGCCATGCCCCGCGTCGTAGTCCACACGCAACAGCACCGGCTTGCCGCTGGTGGTGAAAGCCTGCAGCCGCGCCGTCATTTTCGCCGCCTGCCAGGGCGCGACCCGCGGATCGTTCACTCCCGTCGTGAGGAATACTGAGGGATACGCATTTGCCTTCACGTGCTGGTAGGCGTCCATCCCATACAGCGCCTTGAACCCATCCGGCTCCTTCACGGTGCCAAATTCCGGGATGTTGGCTGGTCCGCTGGCCATCAATTCCGAACGCATTGAATCCGAATCACCCACGCGGATAAACGCCACCGCAAACAGATCAGGGCGCTGAGTGACCGCCCCACCGATCGTGATTCCGCCTGCGCTGGTGCCTTCGCCCGCCAGCTTCGCCGGGGAAGTGTACTTGATTTCGATCAAGTATTGCGCGCCGGCAATAAAGTCATCAATCGTGTGTTGCTTGGTCAGCTTCTGTCCGGCAGTGTGCCAATCTTCACCGTATTCTCCGCCGCCGCGCGCATGGGCCGCGGCATAGATCCCTCCACGCTCCAGAAATGCCAGCCAATTGGGACGAAACACCGGGTCAATGGTGATTCCATACGCCCCGTAGCCCTCAAGCCAAGTCGGATTCGAACCGTCCATCGGGATGCCGCGCTTGTGCACGATAGACAACGGAACCATGGTCCCATCGGCGCTCTTGGCCTTCACCTCTTCAGAGACGATATTCGAATAATCGACCGGAGAGGGAGGAACAATCCCGGTGTCTTCAAGCTTGAAATTCGCTTTCAGCGAGTACCAAAGCGGTGATTTCGTCCAACCGACCAGTTCCAGCCACGCGCCTTTCTCCATTGGATTTGTGAACAAAGCCTGGATAGCGCCATCAAACGGCAGCTGCACCGACTCCGCACTCCCGGAGCCATAAGGCAGACGCCGCAACCGTCCGATGCCGCCGTCCAGGTCCTGCACATAAAGCCCATCCGCCGCAGCCGTAATATTGATGACCACAACTTCGCTGGGAGGCACTACCAGCGCGGCTTTTGCTAGATCTGGATTCGAGAGACTGGTGCGCAGCACCTTGTACCGGGAAGCATCTTTATGTGAAAGCAGAAACAGGTCGTCGCCATGGACGTCGAGAGTGGTGACGTCATCGGAGTCGTCGGCCACCTTTTTCCATGCCGTGGTTGCAGTCGGCGTGTCAGCGGAGGAGGTGACATACAAATCCTTCTCGTTTTTTACCCCGTGAATCACCAACCCAACCAGCGACTTCGGCGCGGCGGGCGAGTAGAGCAGCACAGGAAAATCGTCCTCTGTCACTTTTATGTTCGGACTTACTTCGTAGCCAAAGACCAGACCATCTTTTTCCGGATCGGTTCCGAGGGTGTGCCGGTAGACCCGCAGCTTCTGATATTTGGCAGTGGGAGGAGCGTCCGGGCCAAGTTTTTGCGTGCGAGTGAAAAAGAACGACTTGCCGTCCGGCAGCCAGCTCGGCGACCCGAATTGCGCGCGGTCAATCACATCGCTCAAAGCCTTGCCAGTCGCGGTTTCGAGGATATGAAGCACGCTTTCCTCAGAGCCGCCGGGCGAAATTCCGTAAGCCAGATATTTACCGTCGAGCGAAGGCTGGAAATAATCAATGGAAAAATGCTTCCCGTCAGCCGTGGTGAGTTTTTCCGGATCAACCAGCAATCGCTCGGGAGCAGTCACCGTATCCCGGACATATAGACGGCGGTTGTCGGAGCCCGGCTCCGCCTTCAGATAGAAATAGTGCCCGCCCCAAACCTGCAGCGAGGAAACAACCGGGCCCGCATTGTCGAGAGCCTTGATGCGATCAAGCAATTTCTCCCGCCCTGGGATTCGCGCCAGTGCCTCGCGAGTGTAGTCGTTCTGCGCCTTCATCCACGCCACCACTTCCGCGTCACTGGTGTTCTCCAGCCAGCGGTACGGGTCGGCGACTTTGGTGCCGAAGTAGTCTTCGGTGACTTCGCGCACCGGAGTCTTCGGCAGTTGGGCCTGAGAAAATGCGAGGCCAGTTAGAAAGACAGGTACAGCCAAAATGATTAGAACAGTCCGTCGCATGAGTTTCCTCCGAAAGCGCGCCAAGTAGTGTTAAACAAATAGCAGGTGAAAACGATAGCGCGAACCCACGCCGGTCGTCCAGTAAAGGTGTGCAAAGTTGGTTAAGTCAGTTCGACTCGTACACAGTTTTCCCGCCGACCACGGTACGTAGCACGCGAGTCCCAAGAATTTGCTCTGGGGGGATCGCCGTAAGGTCGCGATCCAGAACCACGAAATCCGCCAACTTTCCAGGAGCTAGAATTCCTTTGTCTTTCTCAGCGAATTCTGCGTAGGCCGAACCCGTAGTGTAGGCCGCTATCGCTTGATCAATGGTCAGTCTCTGCTCGGGAAAATATTCCCGTTTGCCGTCTTCGCTCTTGCGCGTGACCGCAGCGTACAGCCCGCGAAACGGCGCCACCGGCTCAACTGGATAATCTGTGCCAAATGCTAACGTGACGCCATGATTCAGAAATTCCGCCCAGGCGTAAGAATGCGCCGCCCGCGCAGGTCCCAGTCGCGCCGGAGCCCAGTGCATGTCGGTTAGTAAGTGGCTCGGCTGCATCGAGGCGATGACGTTCAGTTCGCGGAACCGAGCCACTTGGGCCGGATTCGTGACTTGAGCGTGCTCAATGCGCAGTCGGTAGTTTTCGGTTCCGTCATACGCTTTGGTACCCTTAGTCCGCGCGGCCTTCTCGGCTTCGGCGAAAGCATCCAACCCCATCTGGACCGCCTTGTCACCGATGGCATGAAAACCAATCTGAAATCCGGCTGCAAGGCGATCCTGCGTCATTTGGTTCAGCGTGGCCTGGTCAGAGCGAAGTAAGCCGGAATTCGACGCATCGTCGGAATAAGCCAGTAGCAGGGCTGCGGTATGCGAGCCCAGCGAGCCATCCAGATATGCCTTCAGCATTCCGGTGTGTAACATGCTGTCACCCTGCGGATGGGCGTCGCGGCGTTGTTGTAAAGTCTCCAGCGGCGCGGCAAATGGTATCCATTCCGAGATTCGGACTGTTAACTTGCCTTCGTGCTCCAGTTGCTCGAAGATGCGGAAGTCATCCCAGTAAGCCTCGCCATTTTCCGAATCCGAGTTGTCCTGTACTGATGTCACTCCCGAGCGCGCGAGGTCCAGCAGCGCCGCCTCGATTGCCTGGCGGCGCTTCTCCGGCGTCGGCGCCGGGATGACCGACTTGACCATCTCTTTCGCAGTTTCGCGCAGGACTCCGTTCGGTTGCCCCGTAGAGTCGCGCCCGATTTCTCCGCCCTCGGGGTCTTTGCTGGCCAGTGTGACTCGCGACAATTTCAACGCCAAAGTATTGGCTGCGGCAACGTGCCCGTCAATTCGTTCCATATAGACCGGATGATCCAAGGTGACTTCATCAATGTCCCAGCGGCTGGGGATTTCTTTTACCGGCCACAGCGTTTCGTCCCAGCCCGACCCCGTAATCCATTCCGTCGGCTCAGCCGTCTCGACCCGCTTACGAATCCGCTCGCGAAATTCCTCGAGCGACCGCGTGCCCGTCAAATCAACCGTAAGCCGCTTGAAACCCGCATTGGTCAAGTGCATGTGTGCGTCGTTGAAGCCGGGCATTAAGAAATGTCCTTTGAGATCAACCACCGTAGTTGCCGTGCCCTTCAGCTTCAGGATATCGGCTTCACGGCCCACGGCGAGAATGCGGTCCCCGCGCAACGCCAGGGCTTGGGCCCGCTGAATTTCGTGAAAAGACGAAGCTCCAGCCACGCCGGTGTAGATGTTGCCGTGGACGTAAATTGCGTCAGCTTTTACCGCAGCCGCTGCGGTTTGCGAACTCAAGCTGGCAGAGAGCAGAGTCATCGGAACCAACAGTGCCGGAACCAGGAATTCGAATTTGGGAATCATTTCACCTTCCCGGCCAGAGCAAGAACAATCAGCAAAATTCGCTGCAGGCCGAATTCTCTGCCTGCGGTATCGAACCACTCCTGCAGGGTATGGGCGCCGCCGCCGGCGCCGCCGGCGCCGATGGCAATCGCCTCACGTCCCAGGGAAATCGGAATATTGGCATCGGTGGAAGCGCGCTGCACGTGTGCCGTGTTACCCAAGTGGGCATCCACGGCGCGCGCAATCTGCAAAATCCTGGCATGGGGCGGCAATTCACCGCCGGGTCGGTTGCCGATGACTACTATTTCCGTCTCCAGTTCAGTGCTCGGCAGAGAATCGTGATTCTTGCTGCCGCGAACGTCTTCCTCCTCCATCGCCTGCTCGATCGCGCCCCGCAACTCCAATTCCAGCCGTTCAATCTCAAATGCCGAGGTGGACCGGATATCCACCCGCATGCTGGCCGACTCAGGAATTGAGTTCACCGACGTGCCCCCGTGAACCACTCCGATATTGAAGCTAGTCTTCGGCGTCGAGGGGACACGGGTCTGTGAAAAAAGATGAATGGCCCGCGCCAGCACTGTAATGGGGTTAGGCGCCCCGAAGTCACTCCAGGAATGTCCGCCAGGGCCGCGGATGGTGACTTCAAACCTGCGGCTGCCCAAAGCCTCGGCAACAATCGTGTCGGTGCCGGCGCCGTCAATCACGACACTGGCAGTGATTGAATCTTTCCATTGTGAATCAGAAAAAATGTAGCGCATGCCACGCAGGTCGCCTTCACCTTCCTCGCCTACGTTGCCGATAAACAGCAGCGAGCCTGTCGGTGGAAGCTTAAAGCGGACCACTGCGGCCGCCACTGCAAGCAATGCTGTGACTCCGGCGGCGTTGTCCGAAACGCTCGGCCCGTACAACCTCCCGCCTTGTTGCCGGATATCCAAAGCGGTGCCAGCGGGAAACACCGTGTCCAAGTGCGCGCTTACCGAGACACACGAATCTCCGGTTGCGGGCTGCGATCCGAAAACATTTCCAATGTTGTCTTGCTCGACGTTGCGCAATCCCAGTTCCGCAAACTTCGCGACCAGCCACTCCGAGCGGGCGCTCTCGCCAAACGGCGGAGCCCCAATGCGCGACACCTCCAACTGCCAGCGCGTGAACTGCGCTCCTTGATCGCGAAACCACTCCATGGCCGAGCGCACTTCCGGCTGCGCAGCCATCCGTGCGATCTCCTGTTGGATTGCAGGCAGTGGTTCAGCGGCGGAAGCGCGGGGAGCGGGAGCCATTGGTAAATGTGGTCATATTACAACCAATCCGCGCGAAATTTGTGCAAATCCAACCTCGAGCGCGGGAGACTCGGGTTCATCGAGGCTCGGAGTCCGGCGCAGTGATCTTAGCGGCACTGCCGCTCGACCCCTTCCGGTCCGCATGTAAAATCTCAAATAGCTTGAAACGCCTCGATCGCCGACACGCATGAAACTTTTGCGAAGTACGTTGTGGTTAATCGCGACCGGGCTCACGCTGATCCAGGCGGGAGTCTCGCAGGAAGGCCCGCTCGACCCCGCTCCACCCAAGGGCGTCACTCCGCAAGAAATCATCCAGAAATTTACTGCTAAAGAAAAAGAATTCAAGAACGCACGCAAGCGCTGCACTTATCGCCAGTCCGTGAAAATGCAGGCCCTCGACGGTCAAGCTGTGACTGAGGAGTACCAACAGGTTGCCGATGTCCGGCTCGATGAGAACGGAAAGAAAGTAAAGACTGTAGTCCTTGCGCCCCAACCCACAATGATCCTGAGTCCGGAAGACACCGAAGATATCGAGAGCCGCCTGCATTTCACCCTCAGCACCGACGAACTTCCCGAGTACAACGTCTCCTATGTTGCACAGCAGCAGCAGGACGACTTGCGCTGCTACGTGTTCGACGTCGCGCCCCGGCAGATCGAAAAAAACCAGCGCTATTTCCAGGGTAGAATCTGGGTGGATGACCGCGACTTGCAGATCGTGAAAATGGCCGGTAAGTCCGTGCCTGACATTATTCGCAAGAAGAAAGGCCAGAACCTGTTCCCGAAATTCACCACCTACCGTGAGGTGATCGGCGGAAAATACTGGTTTCCCACCTATTCTCTAACTGACGACACTCTGAATTTTTCCGGCGGGGAAGTCCACATTCGCGGAACTGTAAAGGGCACCGACTACAAATGCGCTGGGAACTAGCCCCACAGCTGAATCGGCCGTCACATCTCCCGGGGCCGGAGGGTCTGCCTAAAAGCAAAACAAAGCAGTAGTTCCCGTTTTCGCTGCATCTAACAAGTGAGACATTCCACGATCCCACTATGAAAATCATCCGAAAGTTGTTGCCGCTGCTTGCGACCGTCTTGACCCTTCTCTCCCCCGCCTTCTCCCAGGAAGGCCCGCTCAGTTCCGATCCTCCGAAGGGTATTACCGCGGCCGAGATCATCCAGAAATTTTCTGCCAAGGAAAAGAAATTCAAAGAGGCGCGCGACAACTACACCTTCCGCCAGAATGTGAAAGTCCAGACCCTGGATGGCGACACCACCGTCACCGGCGAATATAACGAAGTGTTCGACGTCACCTATGACAATCAGGGACACCACCTGGAGAACGTCGTCTTCGCTCCGCAGAACACCCTGACCTCGATCATCATGATGCCCGAAGACATTCAGAGCCTTCGCCATCTGATGCCCTTCGTGATGACTTCAGATGACATCCCGGAATACGACGTCCTTTATGTAGGTCAGCAGCAGGAGGACGAGCTACATTGCTATGTTTTTGACATTGCGCCCAAAAAATTCGAAGCCAAGAGGCTCTACTTTCAGGGTCGCATCTGGGTGGACGATCAGGACTTTCAGATCGTGAAGACGTCCGGCAAAACTGTTCCCGAGACCCACAAGAAGAACAACGAAAATCTGTTTCCCAAGTTCACCACCTGGCGCGAACAGGTGGACGGCCAGTACTGGTTTCCCGCATACACCCTGGCCGATGACACCCTGCATTTCCGCAAGGGAGCGTACTCGGACGTGCACATCCGCGAAGTCGTCAAGTACGCCGACTATAAGCGCTTCGGTTCGAAGGTCAAAGTGATCTACGAAGGCAAGGAATTACCCAAAGACCAGCCAGCCGATCAGAAAGATAAAGACAACGAAGAGCAAAAACCACAGTAAAGCAGCCATCGGCGGAACCCAAAGCGCTCACCGCCTGTAACTGACAGCTGATACCTGAAAGCTGACAACTAGTAAAAAAGATACTTCCGCCACTTATCATCCGAGCGCCCCATCAGCCGCATGATGTGGCGGCTGGTGTGCAGATTGAAGGCGTGGGGCTCGCGCATCAGCTTCATGCCCGCCTCAATCGGCATCTGGTTCCCCTTGCGCCGATTGCAGGTATGGCAGCAGGCCACCAGGTTTTCCCAGCTCGAAGCGCCGCCGCGCGACCGTGGCACCACGTGATCCAGCGTCAAGTCACCCGACGACACGACTTCCCCGCAGTACTGGCAGGTGTTGCGGTCCCGTAGCAGGATGTTCTTGCGCGACAAAGCTCGCGTCTGGTGCGGGATACGGCGGTACTCCAGCAGCCGGATGACCGACGGCACCCGCAGCGTAAAACGCGCGGCGTGCAGAAAATGTCCGTTCTCTTCTTCCGCCATGGCCACGCCCTTCAGCACCAGCACAATCGCGCGCCGCGCTGCGCAGATATTAATTGGCTCGTACGAGGCATTCAGGACCAGCACCGGGGCGTGCAGCGCGTGCCCGTCGCTGGACTGGTGGATTCCGAATGCAGCCGAAACCGACCGTCCGTCGTCCATCCCCGAGTTGTGTCTGTATGACCCCATCTTCGTTTCGTGTTTCTATGATGCTCGTGCCGCGATTTCGAAATCCGGCTCCGCGGCGAAATTCTGGCCCGTCTGCTTCAAAGTACGCGCCACGGTCGCAACCCAAACCTTCTCGGCACCCGCTTTCTCTAACACGCGAGCGCACTCGGATGCCGTGATTGCGGTTGTCAAAACGTCATCTACGAGCAAGACGCAGCGACCTGCGATCTTTTCCGGATGCTCCACCCGAAACGCCCCACGGATATTCTCCGCGCGCTGCGGTCGGGTCAGTCCGATTTGCGAAACTGTAATCCGCTGCCGTACCAGCAGGTCTGCGGCCAGCTCTATGCCGGACACAGCCAACCGTTTGAGCGCAGCCCGAGCAATCAGTTCCGCTTGATTAAATCCCCGCCGCCGCCGCTTCGAGAAGTGCAGCGGGACGGGGACCATCAGCACCGGGTGTGGTATCTCCAGCTTCTTGATCGCCACGGCCAGCATCTCGCCCAGCAGGTTCGCTGCTGGCGTCACCTGCTCGTATTTCAACAGGTGGATAAGCTCGCGCAGTTCGCCATCATAGGAACCGTACGCGCAGGCTTTCTGAGAGCGCGGACGCGCTTCCCGGCAAGCGGCGCAGGTACGAATTTCATTCAAACGCGCCAAGCCGGCCATGCCCTCTCCACAAATCTCACAGGTACTAATCGAGATCGGTTGCATTGCGGACATGCACTCAAGACAAACCGGAAGCCGGGAAATATTCACCAGCGGGGCGCCGCAAAGACGGCAATCGGAAGGAAAAAACGCAGCGAAAAGGCTTTGGGCAACCGTTGCCGCTCCCGAAACTGCCGAGTTCAGCAGGTTTCGCCCTGGGTTAGCGGACGTGCGAGTTATGTCTCCGGTACTGCTGAAGACCAGCCTCCCTCGCCCGGCGCCTGGTTAGGCTCCAGCCGAACGAATTCTTTTCAGTATAGCGGGGAGTCGGGGCCCGCGCAATTGCTCAGGCCGCTGCGGGGCGTTTCACATTCGGCTTCTCTAACCGGTCGCGCAGGTTCATGAACGTCGAGACACTGCTTCTGCGAAAACAGTTCGCGCAGCGCGCCGGCTGCAACAGCAGCAAGGGAAGTATGTATTTCTCCAGAAAGGTGCGGCGCCGTGAGCGATATCCCTCTGAACCACCGCAGTCTGAACACTTATATTGGGTCGAAAAAAGCTGGCTTCGGAACATTGACCTGACACCCCAGCCCGCGCGAGGAAGGTGAATCAGACTGGTGGCCTGGTTTGGATTATATCGTTGTCTCAGGAGGATTCCGCATCACATTTCAAAGCTGCACCGAACTTGTAAATCGTCCCGCCGTCATGCTAAGGTGCGGCGCGGCCATAATAAGTTACTTTAGTACCAAAGGACTCCTGCATGAGCACTCCGAGTTCGGTGAATCCCCCGAAAAAGCATCAGCCTTACGTTCCGGAAAGCATGGAAATGAAGGAGTTCACCTGGCGGGCAGTGCTGCTGGGCTTGGGCATGACGGTGGTTCTGGGAGCGGCCAATGCCTACCTCGGACTGCGGGCAGGTCAGACCATTGCAGCGACCTATCCAGCCGCCGTGATAGGGATGGCGGTGCTGCGGTTGTTGGGGCGGGGAACGATTCTGGAAGAGAACATCGCACGTACCGCAGGGACCATCGGCGAGTCCGTGGCCGCCGGCGCCGTATTCACCTTGCCGGCATTCTTCATAGCGCGGGCCTGGACCCCAACCGTCATCCCCAAAGGCCTGGGATTTTGGGCGAGCATGTGGGCGCTGGCTGCGGACAAGACTTACTTGAAGTCCACCTCTCTGATGATGGTTGGCGGCGTGCTGGGTGTTTTGTTCGTCTCTCTGATTCGACGGGTGATGGTGGAAGATCCCGATCTGCCGTTTCCGGAATCGGTGGCAGCGAGTGAAATCCACAAGGCCGGACAGGCTGGCGCTCGCGCAGCAAAATACCTTTTCTACAACATCGGATTCGGCGCCCTGGTTTATCTCGGCGGCGTATTTAACCTGTTTGCGCCCGATCACGACTTTTTTTTCCGCGTAGGCCAGTTGGGCAAAAGCACCCTGCGACTGGGCGGGGCCGGAAGTCCGCAAGTCTTGCAGGCTGGCGGCATTTCCACTTGCGCCGGACCTGAAATAAGTCCTGCATACATCGGCGTCGGCTATATTATCGGGCCAGAACTTGCAGCGCTCAACTTTTCCGGCAGCATCATCGCCTGGGGACTGCTAATTCCTCTCCTAATTTTTTTCTTAGGGCCGCAGTTGCACGATTACTTGCCGGCGGGATCAACTTCCGACGATAGCTGGCTGGGGCTGGCCAATGCCGTGTGGCGCTACGTCGTGCGGCCGATTGCGGTTGGTGGCATGATGGTGGGCACCTGCTACACCCTGTTTCGCATGCGCAAGAACCTGATGGCCGGCCTGGGCAAGGCGTTTTCTGAACTGCGCGGCGTCGCATTGGCCCAGGAATCCGTTGCCCGCACTGAGCGTTACATGAGCTCGCGAACGGTTTTCGCGCTGATAGGCTGCACTTTTTTGGTAATGTGCGTTCTGTACGTGCGTCTCTCCGGCCTGGTGAGTGGGGGCATCGCGGCTGCCCTGGTGATGCTGATTGTGGGATTTTTCTTTGCCACGGTTTCCGGCTACCTGGTCGGTGTCATCGGCTCTTCGAACAACCCGATTTCCGGCCTGACGCTTTCCACGCTCGTAATCGCTGCCCTTTTGATGGTTTCCATGGGAGTTTCGGGGATGAGCGGTGTGATCGCGGTGTTGGGTGTGGCCGCAGTGGTTTGCGTTTCGTCGGCCGTAGCCGGCGAGCTTTTGCAGGACTTCAAAGTCGGCTACATTCTCGGCGGCACTCCTCGCTCAATCCAGATTACTGAATTGATCGCCGTAGTCGTGGCCAGCCTGGTCATGTATTTTCCATTGATGATTCTCTATCAGGGAAACATCAACATGGGCGGTACCGGGTTCGGCGACAAGGCGCTTTCTGCTCCCCAGGCGGGATTGATGGCCTCACTCGCCCAGGGCATCGTGGGCGGCGAAATGGCGTGGCCCCTGGTAATCGCCGGCATCCTCATGGGCGTCGCCATGATCATGTTCAAAGTTAAAAGTCCCATGCTAGTGGCAATCGGGATGTACTTGCCGTTCGCCACCACGTCGGCGATCTTTGTAGGTGGAGTGATCCGATGGATGGTGGACCGGCTCCGCGAGCGTAAAGGCTTCAATGAAGCCCAAAAGGCGCGTGTAGAAAATGTGGGCGTTCTGGTGGCCTCAGGATTAATTGCCGGCGAAGCCCTGGCAGGCCTGGTGAAAGCCACATTCGATTTCCGCAACAAGACCTTGCCGTCGGTGTTCGATCATCCCTCTTACATTACCGGTGTGTTCGTGATGCTCCTGATTGCGTGGGTGATGATCGGGGTGCCACTTGCGAACGCAGGCGATCCGAGCGAACCCGCGCCGCCTGTGGCGATGATGTAAACAATGAGTCTATGAAGAGAGAGCATTCGAATGAAATATCTGGACTACGCTTGCGCCTGGGTGATTTTCTTATCGGCGCTTGTCTCGGTCGTGGTCATCGCGTTCTGGCACCCGCAGGGAACGACGCTGGAGGCGCCTCTGCTGTGGATAGTGGTCGCAATGATGAACTTTCTTCGCTTGCGCAACGGATATGCCGGGACTCGCGGACTTCGAACGTTTTGTATCGCGGCCAATCTGATAGCCCTTAGCTTGGAAATGCTCCGGTTCGGATTGTTCGGCGGGTGGATCTTTGAGAGTGGAGGGCTTTACTACTTGCTTTCAGCTTCGAATGAATGGACCGCTTATCTCATCGTTGCTCTAGCTGCGTTTGGAGAAACTGTATTCTCCGCATTTCAGAAGAATGGTTCTGAGGAATCGGCCCGTCCCTGATGTGTTAGTGCAGCAATTCCCGCTATGCCAGCTTTCCTTCGTGTACCTTAGTGTCCTTAGCGGTTATCGCTGTTATGCCTTTGGCTGACAACATCGAGCACGTGCAGCAGCGCATTGCCGCCGCCGCCCTCCATGCCGGCCGCAAAGTCGAAGAGGTTACTCTCATGGCAGTGTCCAAAACTTTCCCTCCAGAGCAAATTCGCGCGGCTTACGACTCCGGTCTGCGAGTATTCGGCGAAAACCGAGTCCAGGAATTTGCCGGAAAGATCGCAGCGTTGCGCGATCTGCGCGAGGCCGAATGGCACATGATCGGCCACCTCCAGACCAACAAGGCGGCCCAGGCGGTGGAACTGTTTAGCAACATTGATTCCGTGGACTCAGTTCGCCTGGCGCGCAAGCTGAACTCTGCTGCCTCGGGCCTCGACAAAAAACTGTCCGCGCTGATTAACATCAACATCGGTGGCGAAGCAGCGAAAAGCGGTGTAGCGCCGCATTCCGCGGAACTCGAAGATCTGCTGAACGCCGCTCCGGAGCTGCCTTTCCTCGACTTGTGCGGACTGATGACAGTGCCGCCCTTCAGCGATGATCGCGAGCTTTCACGTCCCTACTTCCGCAAGATGCGGGAGCTTTTCAATCACATCGCCGACCGCAGATTGCCAGCAGTCCGCATGGAGGTTCTTTCCATGGGCATGTCCCACGACTACGAGGTGGCCATTGAAGAAGGTGCAACCTGCGTCCGGGTCGGGACAGCTATCCTCGGTGCGCGAACATCTTTGTGAACGCAAAGGTTATAACTTCCGACCACCGCCACTTCCAATGGAAGTGAAATCCTTGCCGGCCAGGGGTGCTGACGCCGGGAAGAATCTTGGCACCGAGGCATACTCGCCCCAGTCCTCGGGGCTGGGCATTAGACACCAGAGATTTGCCGGAGAGTCCAACCCGATCCCAACCATCCAGAACTTGTTGCCTTTGGTCGGCGGCAGACTGCAAGCCACCCGGGCGGTCGCGATTCCACCTCCCGGCAACTGATCAAGCCGGACCCGCGACCCTGGCTGAAGCGCGCGAGGGAAGCGGACTCCGCATCCTTTCGGGTTCACCATCAGGGTATGGCAATTTTCGGAAAAGTTCGTCACCGGATCGAGGCTGGTGACGCGCACGGGAATTTGGGCTCGCACTCGCGTGCCATGCCGCTGATAAGAGGGGGTTTCCATGCGCAGTTTAGTACTCCACGAAATTGTATTAGCAGACCGGCGGTGAATTGGCTGGTATCGTGACGGCTGGGAAACCAAAGTAATGGACAAGTGTCAGTAAAAACAAAGTGTGCCCAGCTGCCGGGCGCGGCGGACCGCCCACGAGAAGAAGGTCACACTGAGCGGCAGAAGAAGCGCAGAGAATACGGCGAGAATTTCGATTTCATGCACCAGCCCCGCCGAACTCGTCGCTTGCAGCAGTGCCAGCCGCATTCCCGTAAGGGAATGGGTCAAGGGCAGCAAGTTCGAAAGCAGGCGTATCGGCCGCGGTAACGCGTCCACGGGAAACAGAGTGCCTGCCATTAACCATGCGCTCGACCCGAGCAGCCAAAGCACAGCCGAACCTTTATGGATGGAAATCTGGAGGCCGGCGGCAAAGATCCCAATCGCGATCGAAATTAACACCGAAAAAACAAATACCGACACGCAGCCCAGCAAGCTCACAGATACGGCAGGCGAAAATAGCAGTATCCCCACTCCTGTATACAGAAGAAGCTGCACCAGACCGCCCGCGAACGCAGATATTGCGCTCAAGGAAAGAAAAACCTCAGGCGGAGTGGAAGTCGTCATCAGCACCTCGAGCGTGCCGCTTTGCTGTGACTCCTGGATGGTCCGCAAGAAACTATGCATCCCCGTGATCAGGAAGGTAAAGAATCCAGTTCCCACCAGAAGGAATAAGAAGTACGGCATTCCTTCAGGGTGAAATTGTGGTCCCACAGCGCGCGATAAATAGTAAAACGTGGCCAGCTGCACCCCTGTTCCTACCCCACCGAGCACCAATCCGTTGCGATAGCGAAGAGCGGTAAGTGCGTCCTTCTTGAGGACGGCGACTGCCTTGTCGAGAATCACGCCGGTACTCCTTCCGGCCATTCGAACGCCTCTCGCTCGCCGGTGATTTCCAGATAGAAGTCCCGTAACTGCTCAACGCTGAAGCTACCCGCGCGCTGCACCGCGAGCAACTCGCCTTTTTGCAAAATTGCGATGTGGTCAGCAACTGCGACGGCTTCGGAGAAATTGTGAGTAGCAAGAAGAATCGTGATGCCGTTGCCCGCCAGCTCGCGAATCAAGCGCCACAGATGGCTGGCGGCCGCAGGGTCGAGACTGCGCGTAGGCTCGTCGAGCAGCAGGACCGACGGCCGCTTGATGACGGCGCGAGCAATGCCCAGTCGCTGGTACATGCCGGAGGAAAGCTTCATCGCCTGTTTGCCGCCGAGGTCGTCGAGGCCCACATCACGCAGGACACATTCCACCCGGTGCGCGCGTTCGCGGCGGGGCAAATCTTCCAGTGCAGCAAAAAAATCCAGATTCTCCCGGGCGGTGAGGCGAGGAAAGAACGACCGCTCCGACGCCAGCGCGAAACCAACTTGCCTGCGGATCGCTTGGGCCTGAAGCCGAGTGTCAGCGCCGCCTACACAGACCCGGCCCCGATCAGGCAGCAGCATAGTCGAAATCAGTTTCAAAGTCGTGCTTTTCCCGCTTCCGTTAGGCCCGAGAAGCGCCAGCACTTCTCCGGCAGCGGCGTTCAGCGAGATCCCGTTCAGCGCATGGGTTTCCGCGCGCGATCTTCCAAACCCAAAAAAGCTCGCGGGGTGAAAAATCTTGTGAACGGACTCGATGACTACGCTGTTCATCTTGGATAGAGGCGGTTCAACCGCAGGTACTTTTGCATTGCTCTTCGCTGTAAGAAGATTCTATGGAACAGGCACAGCACTTGTCCGAAGCAGAATTCGTGGGCGGACATAGTTAGTTCACAGCGGCGCTATCGAGGATCTCATTTGGCGGCAGCAGCACAAATCGAACCAATTCGCACTGAACCAGCACCAATGCGCTTTGCTCCGGAGCTGATGCTGCTGCTTGCCTGCTCCCAGCCGGAATCTGATCGCGAATCTAAGCTAGGCATGATACTCGCCTCGCCGCTCGATTGGGACCGCCTTTTCCGCCTTGCCAACCAGCATCGCCTGCTGCCCCCACTCTACTCAGCCCTGCAGGGACGCAACGATATTCCGGCGAGTATCCACTCTGCGATTGTTGCGAAATTTGAGCGCCAAGGACGCCGCACGCTCCGCTTCACAGCCGAACTGGCCGGTATCTTGCGGCAGTTTGACCGGCATGGAATTCGAGCCTTGGCCCACAAGGGCGGGGCCTTGGGCCAGCTGTTGTATGGTGACCCGGCCATGCGGCAATTCGGCGATCTGGATTTTCTAGCGCAGTCAGCCGATGCCGCGCACGCGCGATCGGCGCTAAACGAACTGGGCTATGCGCCGAAAATGCAGCTCTCAGCCCGGCAGGAAAAGGAATATTTGCGCTCCGGCTATGAATACGTATTCGGACTGAACGCGGAGCGAAACCTGGTTGAAGTGCAGTGGCAGATCGTGCCTCGTTTCTATTCAATCGATTTCGACATGAAAGCCCTGTTCTCGCGCTCCATAGAATGCGACCTCGATGGCTTGCGGCTTCGGACCTTGGGCAGGGAAGACCTGATGCTGGTTCTGTGTGTTCACGCCGCGAAGCATGAGTGGACCCAACTGGGGATGATACGCGACATCACCGCACTGGCACGCCTCGAGCTGGAGTGGCGCTGGATTGAGACCGAGGCGCGACGGCTGGGGCTTATGAGAATCTTGGCCGTTTCTCTGTCGCTTGCGGGCAGCTTATTTTCTTTAGAACTGGCTGTGCCTACCGTGCTTCAACAGGAAATCTACAAGGTCACAGAAATTGCCGCCGCGATGGAGCGCAGAACCATCGCCGGCATAGAAGCGGAGACAGAATCGTTACGCTATTTCCGCGCCATGATGCGTCTGCGCGAGCGCTGGCAGGACCGTGCCCGCTTGGGCTTGAGACTGGCTGCTACACCCAGCGTCGGTGAGTGGCAGTCGGTCGGGATTCCCGATTCGCTCTTCATGTTGTACCGGGGGGTGAGGATGCTACGGCTGTTGAAGCGATTTTGTTTTCCCTCAAAGCCGCACCTTGTTCCTTCAGCGCCATCTGAATGACCTCGGCCACATGCAGCGCGTGTCTTCCAGTGCACTGCTGAATTTGCTCGCGGCAACTGAAGCCGTTGGCGATGATGAGCCAATCGGCGGGCGTGTTCCGTACTGCCGGCAGCAGTTCAAGTTCGCCAATCGCGATAGAAACCGGATACCTTTCCTTTTCAAATCCGAAGCCGCCAGCCATCCCGCAACATCCGGGCGAAGGCATTTCGTAATCCACCCCGAGTCGCCGCAGAACCGCTTCCTCATCTGTCATCTTCAGGGCAGACTTCTGATGGCAATGCCCGTGGACTAACGCCTTGCGGGAAATCACAGGCATTCGCAACTGATCAGCGTTGTTTTCCAGGAATTCGCTGAGCAGGAACACCTGCGCCGACAGCTTCTGGGCGCGCGAGTCGCCGGGAAATAGATTCAGCAGTTCGTCGCGAAATACCGAGGCACAGCTCGGCTCCAGAGCGACGACGGGGGTCCCGTCCGCGATCTCGCGATCCAAAATCTCCAAGGTTCGCAAGAGCAATCTCTTGGCCCGGTCCAACATGCCGAAGTCGTAGAGCGGGCGCCCGCAGCAGACGTTCCCCTTAGGCAATCGCACTTTGAACCCTGCCGCTTCCAAAACCTCGACCGCCGCAATCGCCGTCTCCGGATGGAAGTAGTTATTGAAGGTGTCCGGCCACAACACAACCGGCGGAGCCTGCAGATTCGCGGGTTTCCGCCGCACGAACCAGCTCCGAAAGCTGCCGCGCGCGAAGGCGGGAATGGCCCGCTGCGATGCCACCCCTGCCATAGCTTTGGCAACATTCCGCAAGCCCGGCGTCTGCGTAAAGAAATTCGCCACACCAGGAAACGACGACGCAACCCGCGCCCACCGGTCAATGTGCCCAAACGCGTAATGATTCAGCGGACGCCGCTTGTCTTCGTAATGATGCGAAAAAAATTCCGCCTTGTAGGTCGCGACGTCCACTCCCACCGGGCAATCGCTCTTGCACCCCTTGCAGGACAAGCAAAGATCGAGTGACGACTTCACATGTGAGTCGCGCCACTGGTCGCGGACCACGTCCCCCCGGGTCATCTCCCAGAGCAGGTGAGCACGCCCGCGGGTTGAGTGCTCTTCTTCGCGAGTGGCGCGAAAGCTCGGGCACATCATGCCACCTTCATATTGGCGGCACTTGCCCACGCCCACGCACCGCAGCGTGGCTTGCGCCAGACTTCCGTTGTCCTGCGGAAACTTGAAATGAGTTTCGGGTTGCCATGGGTGGTACTCGGTGCCCAGGCGAAGATCGGCATCCAGTTTGTTGGGCAAGACCACTTTGCCCGGATTCATCTTCCACTCCGGATCCCACAGAGCTTTGAACTTTTGAAACGCCTCCACCAGTTCAGACCCGAACATTCTCGGAAGCAGTTCGGCTCGCGCCTGCCCGTCGCCATGCTCGCCGGAAAGTGAACCGCCATAAGCGATGACCAGATCCGCAGCCTCTTCCACGAACTTACGCATTTTCTTCAGGCCATCACCAGACTGAAGATCGAAACTAATGCGGTTGTGGACACAGCCGTCTCCAAAGTGGCCGTATACCACGCAGCGATAGTTGTAGGCTTCGGTCAGCCTGCGGAATTCGCGCAAATATCCACCCAGCTTCTCAGGAGCGACTGCGGCGTCTTCCCATCCTTCCCACGTTGCCGGCTCCCCGGGAACGTTAGAAACCGCACCCAGCGCCGATTCCCGGATCTCCCAGGCCTTTCTCGCTAGCCGCCTTTCGCTAAGCAACCGAAAGCGCGGTGGACGAGTATTTCGGCCGAGCGCCTCCATCAATCCGCGGGCTTGAGCGTCCGCCTCGCCCCCTGTCTGCGCGCCAAACTCCGCCAGCAGCCATCCCCTGCCTTCAGGAAGCAATGCCAAACCCTCCGGGTTGATTCCTTTGCGGCGGGTGTATTCGACGAGCAGGCTGTCCATGCCCTCGAGCCCGATCGGGCGGTAAGACAGCACCTCGGGAACCAGATCGGCACATTCATACACATCGCCGCAGCCGATCAAAAGCAGTACCCGCTCAGGCGGACTCTCGACTAGCCGGCAGGTAGCTTCGAGCACGGTGACGCACGTGCCCTCCGATCCAACTAGTGCCCGCGCGACGTGAAATGCGTTTTCCGAAAGCAGGAAATTCAGGTTGTATCCAGAAACCCGGCGCGGAATGTTGGGATAGCGTTGCCGGACCAGATCGCCATACTGGTCACGGATGGCCCTCATGCCCGCATAAATCTCGCCACGTCGGTCACCTTCGCGGATGATGGCTTCTAATTCGGCATCGCTAGTTGCCCCCACGCGCATGCGAATGCCGTCGTAAGTGAGAATTTCAAGCTCCTCAATGTTCTCATCGGTCTTTCCTGCCATCACCGAATGCACGCCGCAAGAGTTGTTTCCCACCATTCCGCCCAGCGTACAGCGGCTGTGCGACGCCGGATCCGGGCCGAAAGTCAGGTTGTGCTTCTCCGCCGCGCCGCGCAGATGATCGAGAATGACGCCCGGCTGGACCCGCGCGATGCGGCGTCTCGGGTCGAGTTCGACAATCGCCGCCATGTACTTCGAGAAATCGAGCACCACCGCGACGTTGCAGCACTGGCCGGCGAGCGAAGTTCCTCCGCCGCGACAGAGCACGGGAGCACCGTGCTCGCGGCAAATGGAGATCGCGGCGATTGCATCGTCTGTGTCTTTAGGAAGGACAACCCCGATGGGTACCTGGCGGTAATTGGAGCCGTCCGTGGCATACAGGGCACGGCTGCCGCTGTCGAAGCGCACTTCGCCTCGGAGATGGCGGCGCAGCGCGGCTTCCAAGACTTCAGCGTCAAGATGTGGGTGTCTTGCTGACTTTGCAGACATTAAGTGAGGCTGATGCAACGATCAAAGATAACATTCCACCCCCCAGTTCATTGGACGGGATCATTGACGAGGCCCGCTTGATGGGCGAGACGCCCGTCGCTCCACAAACCGTTGTTGGCTGAATGCTCTATCCGGCGTAGCGCGAGGAGTAATCGGTCAGGCTCAAGAAAAGCAGCAAAATCAGCCAAGCCACCGCGAACAGCAGCACCGCCTTGGTCATCTTTTCGCTAGTGTATTTCACCTGCATGAAGATCAACACTACGATCGAGGCTTTGCAGGTGGCAATGACCAAGGCCACAACCGTATTGAACCGCCCAAGATCAATGGTCGCGATCCAGGCGGTGAGGCACGTGGCCACGATCAGGATGATAAATACGAGCCAATTCAATCTGCTCGGAACAATGTGCCCGGAATGTTCAGACATAAGTTCGCTCAAGCTCCCGGTCGTCGGTCAATCAAATACAGCAAGGGAAA
>Ga0185299_10001272_pt1 | contig 51081 bp, 40 predicted proteins | sample PaiPotPPA55metaG_FD_128002 | JGI IMG/M metagenome (GOLD analysis project Ga0185299, IMG submission 128002) | Iron sulfur acid spring bacterial and archeal communities from Banff, Canada, to study Microbial Dark Matter (Phase II) - Paint Pots PPA... ... | reverse complement strand
AGGCGAGTGCCGTGCGCTGGTCCGGCGAGGCCAGCCGGGCCTTCGGGTCCGCGTCCAGATCGCGCCCGTCCAACGCCACCGGCTCCCCGCTGACCGGATCCACCATTAGTACGCTCGCTGCGGAATCTCGCATCGAGGGCAAACCCTCGGCCGGGACCAGTTGCCCGTATACCGTCTCCGCGCAGCCATCGGGAATCTCCGACATTCCGGGGGTGGTGTCGTCGGCTGCGGAATTCGACGCTGAGCCCGGTGCGCGGGTGATGAACAGGGTGCGCGGCCGGAAGGCCTCGCCCCGCCGCTGCTCCGAGGCGGTCAGATACACCTCGGCGAGCCGGGTCAGTGCCTGCGCGCCCATCTGTTCGATGGTCGCCACGTCCTCGGCCAGCCGTTCGACCTTGTCGTACTGCCGGGCGTGCAGCCCTCCGGCGACCATCTGATCGATCACCGACCGCACCACCGTGCCCCGGGCCGCGTCCAGGAGCGCGTCGATGCGGACCATGCCGTCCTCGGTCTCGCCGACCCGCAGGAACGAGCGCGCCCGTTGCCTCGCCGCGAGGTCCTTGACCGTCCCCGGGGCGAGGGTCTCCTCCAACACCCGCACCCGAGCTTTCGCCCCTGACACACCCTCCCGCTCAATCACCGCGAGAGTCTCCACAACCGCCGCGCCCGCGTCGATGCCGGAGCCGTGGGCGGCCTTGACGGCGCGCTCCACGACCCGGGTCTGATCCTGATTCAATTCCCCGGCGGTCAGTTTCCCGGCGAGTTCCGGCATGGCCCCGATCCGGCGCGCCTCTTCGGCCAGGCCGCGTGCCCGGCTGCTGCCGTAGCCCAGTTCGGTCGAGAGCCATGCGCCGATCCCGGCCCGCGCGCTCTTGCGGCGGTCCGCTTCGGCGAGCAGTCGCAGTTTCACCCCGTGCGCGATCCGTTCGGCCACCTCCACCCGACGCACCGCCTCCAGAAAATCAGCCGACTCCCCGGACTCGTCGTCGAGCAGGCTGATCGCCTCACGCGCCGCCTCGGCCAGGCTTTCCAGGCCCTGCCGCATCCCCTGATCCATCCCGACCCCGCCTATCGCTTTCCGTGCCTGATCTGCTACTTCAAGTATAGCAATGGGATCCGACAAAAGCAGCATATTTCCATCAAAAACGGCAGGAAAATACAGGAACCTTCGATACCCGTGAACCGTTGACCAGGTAAGGGAAACGCGCATGCGAGGCAGCCGATGTTAAATCCCGCATCCGGAGTACCGCAGGCCGATGCGGGATTTGGCAGCCAAGCGCAGCGCACACAAGCCCGGCCCGGGGGTGGGGTCCTCTCCTCGGTCGGGCAGGCGAAGCCCTATCAGGGTTCTGCCGGGGGCGCAACCGGCGAGCCAGAAGCCCCGCGACAGCCGACCAAACCCACCGCCGGTTGCGCCCCCGGCAGGTTCCTGATCGCCTCCAGGTGCCCGACCGAGGAGAGGACCCCACCCCAACCCCACCACCCCAAAACCCCAGCCCGACGAGCCAGATCACTCTCCGAGGGAGGGCCCGCCGGAGGCAGCAGTTGACCTTGACTTTCACACCAGACACAAAACAGAAGCCGGACGCCAACACACGCCAGATACAGCGCGAACTAGGGCGACGCTTGAATGTCACAGACGCGCAGCGGCGATATTGATAACCAGGGATAACAGAAGGCAGATAGCGCCCGTGCCAACTCAGCCCAGCGGCAGGGTGACGCTCGACGGGCCGCTGAAACTGACTGTGCTGCCGGACTGGTCCGAATCTAGGAACAGGGGATCCTTTGTGCCGACCACGACGGCGATGCTGTCGCCGGAGGGGATGTTGTAGGCGGCGGTGAGGAACTGGGCGTTGATTGTCAGCGGCTGGCCGGGGGTGGCGTTTAGGTAGGTGTAGGGGACGTAGGAGATCAGGGTGCCGTTGTCTGCCCAGTTCACGTCGTACAGGTAGGCGTACAGCGTGCCGGTGCTTGCGCTGGGCGTGACTGTGAGGCTGATGCTTGCTGCGCCGCGAAGCTTCTGTTGGGAGGTCATCGTGTCGGACTGCCACACCGCCGCGTCGCTTCGGTCGATGACTGGCAGCCAGCAGGACGGCGGCAGGTCTAGTAGTTGGGTTAGCAGGCCACTGACTTCCAGAGTCCCTCCCGAGGCGCAGGTTGCGGTGCCTACGTTGATGCCTGTGCTCCACTCGCCGGGGGCGGCGTAGCTTAGGGCGCCGGTGCCGAGCCAGTTGGTGGCGCCTAGTTGGAAGGTCGCGGTGTTTGTGCTTAGGGCTGAGAGGCTGGAGTAGGACTCGTAGGTGCTGCCGCCTACCGGCTCTACCTGGACGGAGGGCTGGGTGTTGATGCCGTTGTCGGCGCCGGTCAGGTAGTGGTCGAACCAGGCGTGTGCGTTCGTCCAGATGGCGTTGGTCGCGCCAAGGAGGCCGCTGGCTTCGGCGGTGGCGTGGTCGCCGGGCTGGAGCATCAGGTGCTTCGGGGTGGTCAGGTCGTTGTAGAACGGCGTGAGCTGGTTGGGCGCGAAGATGCTGTCTTGTAGGCCGTTGGAGATGAAGACGGCGGTCTTGTTTGCGTTGATTTCATTGATGTACGTCTGCGGGGAACGGATCGCGCCCCATTGGAGGATTTGAGGGACGTCCTTGTCGGCGTAGAAGTCCGAGACGATGTTCTCGAAGTCGGGGCTCAGCCGTCCGGTCAGTTGGCCTGCTGCGACCAGCAGGTCTGTGGACTCCTGGTGGCGGGTGTTGTTCGGGTAGAGCGAGTAGTCGAGGTCGGTCCACGTGCTCATCGAGGCGACGGCTTTGATCCGCGGGTCGTGGGCCGCCGCCAGCAGGCTCAGGCCCGCGCCGTAGGAGATGCCGCCTACGCCGATCTCGGCCGGGTTCGCGCTCGTGTTGCCGAGCAGCCAGCTGATCATTGTGGACACGTCGGCCACGTCCTGCGGGCTGGCCACGTCGATGGTCCCGCCCGAGTTGTAGAAGCCGCGCGGGTCGTATTCGAGGACGATGTAGCCGTCTGCGGCGAACTGCTGGGCTTGATCGTAGTACTCGAAGTCGGGCAGGCCCCAGCTGGAGATGAACACGATCGCCGGGTGCGGGCCGGGCGTGCTCGGCTGGGTCAGGATGCCGGCCAGGCCCACGCCGTCGGACATCGTGAGCGTTACGTCGGTGTTGCTGACGGACGTGCTCGCGGCCCGCGCGGGGGCGGGGGAGAGCGCGGCGGGCGCGGCCGAGGCGAGCAGCGTCAGGGCTGGCAGCAGGGCTAGGGCGGATAGCCTGCGCCTGCGCGTGCGGGGTCTGCCGTCGCGGCCTGTGGCGGAGCCTTGTCGGAAGGGCATCGTTGACCTCCGGATGTTCACGGGACCTTACTCGCGAGTAAGGAATGGGTGAGCAAAATTTCCTACCGGCCGGTAACCAAGTCAAGATCCTGTGCTGCGCGGCTTCGTCAAGCTTGGGCAAAGCGTCGGCGATCACTGCCTTCCGGCAGGCGGGACTCCTGGTTAGAGTGGGGGCCGGTAACCCACGCAATCGGTCTGTCAGCGGCTCGATGTCGACGAGCTGTCCCCCGCACAGGCCCTCCGGGGAGGCTCGTCCCGTTGTCGGCATCAGGTGACTTCACCCCACCGGAGTTCCCCAGCGGCATAACTCAGGACCCGAACGACGGACCGCCGGGGGTCTCGCCCGGCGTGGCCCTCGCCATCCTGGCCGGTGTGCTGGCGCTCGGCATCGTCGCGGTGTTCACCATCGGGCAGACGAAGTCGGGCGGTACGAAGTTGGTCGCTCGGCCCACGGTCGGGGCGACGGTGCCCGGGTTCAGCCCGTCTGCGGCGCCCTCGGCCGTCGCGCCCACCGCTAGCGCGTCCACGGATCCGGCGACGGGCGCGACGGGTGGCACGCCGTCGGGTGGCGGCACCGTGTCAGACGACCCCGACGGCTCCTCGACTACGGGCACGAGCGTCTACACGCCCGAGTTCTACGTCGGCGAGTGTGTGAACACGAACGGCACCGGCATCGACTTCTCCGTCAGCGCGGCCGGTTGTTCGAACGCCGACTACAAGATCATCTATGCGTACCAGAACGAGACTGGCAGCATCGATAACGACATGTCGCAGTGCTACACGGTCAACGGCAACGACAACGAGTTCGAGAACGGCGATACCGCCGACGGGTACACGCTCTACTGCATGAACTCGCTGATCGGCGACTACAGCCCGCGCCGGGCCAATGTGGACAACTGCCTCGACTCCACGGCGACCTACGAGGTGGACTGCTCGAATTCCCGGGCCACCTGGATCGTGATCGGCCGACTCAACGGCACGACCAATACCAAGGGCTGTTCGCAGTTCGGCAGCTACGACAACTCGTACTTCTGGCCTTCGGCGCCGTCGTTCGTGCTCTGCGTGGACAAGTACAAGCACTGACCCGACCAAGGGCTCACTTGCAGGGCTTCTCCTTGCCCAGCTTGTCCTTGCGCACCTTGCCCATGGCGTTGCGCGGCAGCTCCTCCAGGAACACGATCGCGCGCGGGCGCTTGTGCACGGACAGGTCCCGCGCGACCGAGTCGATCAGCTCCTTCTCGGTGATGCTGCCTTTCGCGTCGGGGACTACGTACGCGACGATCCGCTGGCCGAGGTCCTCGTCCGGCACGCCGATGACGGCCGCCTCGCGCACGGACGGATGTGCGAGCAGCGCGTTCTCCACCTCGCCCGCGCCGATCCGGTAGCCGCCCGACTTGATCAGGTCGGTGGACGCGCGGCCGACGATGCGATGCGAACCGTCCGGCTCGATGATCGCCATGTCGCCGGTGCGGAACCAGCCGTCCTCGGTGAACGACGCGGCCGTGGCTTCCGGCTTGCGCAGGTATCCGTCGAACACGGTCTCGCCGCGCACCTGCAGCTCGCCGACCGTCGCGCCGTCGTACGGCACCGGCTCGCCGGACTCGCCTACCAGCCGCGTCTGCACACCCTGGATCGGTCGGCCGACGACGCCCGGCCGCCGGTTCTCGTCGTCGGCCCGCGCGGCGACCGTGATCAGCGTCTCGGTCATGCCGTAGCGCTCGGCCGGTCGCAGGCCCGTGAGAGCCTCCAGCTGGGCGAAGACGGGCGCGGGCAACGCGGCGGAGCCCGAGACCAGCAGCCGCGCGCCGGACAGGGCCTTGGCCGACGCGGGGTCCGCGCAGATCCGCGACCACACCGTCGGCACGCCGAAGTACAGGCTGCCGCCCATTCCGGCGGCCTTCGCGTACTTTTCCGGCGTCGGCTTGCCGGTGTGTACGAGCCTTGAGCCGACCCGCAGCGCGCCGAGCAGGCCGAGCACCAGGCCGTGCACGTGGAACAGCGGCAGCCCGTGCACGAGCGTGTCCTCGGGCGTCCAGGCCCAGGCCTCGGCCAGCGCGTCCAGGTCGGCGGCGATCGCCCGGCCGGTCACCGGCACGCCCTTGGGCACGCCGGTCGTTCCCGAGGTGTAGAGGACCAGCGCGGTCCCGTCCAGGCCGGGGGTCGGGCCCGTGGGCGGCTCGCCGTGTACGGATGCTGAAACCGAGGCGATCGGCACCCCGCAGTTGGTCCAGGCCTCCAGCTCCACGCCGGGCTCGTCCGCGCCCGCGAGCACCAGTTCGGCTCCGCTGTCCGCCAGCACGTGGGACAGTTCGTGGCGTCCGCTGTCCGGGGCGATCGGCACGATCGGCACCCCGGCGAGCAGCCCGCCGAGCACCGAGACGGCCGTCTCCAGCGAGGGCGAGGCGTAGACGGCGGCGGCCGGCGCGCCGGCGATCCGCGCGGCCACCGCTCCCGCCGCGGCGAGCAGTTCCTCGCGGCGCAGCGTGCGTCCCGCGATGGTGACGGCTCCCGCCGCCGGGTCGTCGGTCCGGACCAGTGCAGGCAGCAGCTCCATGGCTCCCCAGCCTACTGCAGGCCTGCGCGGATGCCGGAGCGGCCGGACCGCGCCGCGAGGCGCGGCCCGGACCGGGGCGGCGAGAGGCGGGTGAGCTGGTCGGTCAGCGCCAGGGCGGCGAGGGCGAGGGGGAACGCGGCGAGGGCGCCGAGCGGTTCCAGGGCCGCGTCGAGCACCAGCAGGAAGCCGACGGTGGCGGGCCCGGAGGTGAGTACCCCGTGGGTGAGCTGAGCGGCGGCGGCCGGCCCGGCCGAGCGGTGGATCGAGGGAGCCATGACCGCGATCAGGATCGGCAGCGAGGAGAGCACGCCGCCGACGAACGGGCCCGCGGCCTGCGCGATGGTCACCGCGAGGAGCACCGTCACGCCCGAGATCGCCATCCGAGCGGGGATCTCCCAGCGGCGCGGGGTGTCCGAGGGCCGATCACTCGTTGCCGGCGCGCGCCAGGTGAGCAGGCCCGCGGCGACCAACACCACGTCGAGCGCCGCCGCCTGCCAGATCTCGGCGCACGAGGCCGCGGCCAGCCCGGCCACAGCGGCACCGGCCAGCGCCGCCGCGAGGGTCCAGGCCGGGCGCAGCCGCGGGGCCAGCCTGCCGTAGCTGAGACAGAAGCCTGCGACAGCGGCCTGTCCGGCGACGCAGCCGGGTACGGATCCCGCCGCGGCCTTCGTTCCGTCGCCCAGGGCGACGAGGAGCAGGAACGGGCCGGTCGTCGTCGGCGTGCCGAGCAGGCGTCCGCCGGCGCGCGGTCCGATCCGGCGCGCGGCGAGCGAGACGAGTAGCACGACGCAGGGGGCGAGGACGGCTCTGAACAGCAGGATTTCCATGTCTTCGACACTGCCGCCGATAGCGTCGATTTTGGCTCGGAGTTCGCGGAGCATTGAGTCCAAGTGCCGAGGAAAGCCCGGTAGATTCCGATAATCGACGAGGAAATATAAGATGGACGGGTGGACCGCATCGATCGGATAGACCGGGAACTGCTCGCGCTGCTGCTCGACGACGGCCGGGCGACGTACCAGGAGCTCGGGCGCCGCGTGCGGCTGTCGGCGAACACGGTCGCCGAGCGGGTCCGCCGACTGCGCACCGCGGGTGTGATCCACGGGTACCGGGCCGAGCTGAACCTCGATGCGTTCGGCCGTGGCATGCACATGGTCAGCGACATCCGGCTGCGCGAGGGGATGGACCGCAAGGCCTTCGAGGAGCAGTTGCACGAGGTGCCGCAGGTCGTCGGCGCCATGCGGGTGACCGGCGAGTACGACTACCAGCTGCGGATGGCCTGCACCGATTCGCGCGAGTTCGAGCACGTGATCGACCTGCTCAAGGCCGAGCACGGGGTGCGCGAGGCGCGCAGCAGGCTGGTGCTGCACGAGGTGCCGCTCGGCCCGGAGCGTCTGCTCGAGCACTGATTCACCCGCGAAACGTTGACGCAATCTCGGTTCGCCGTCATAGTGACGTACCAAACCCCGCTGGACTGTCCGGTGGGGTGAGCAGCCAGGAAAGTTGTTAGCGTTAACAACTTCCGTGCCCGCGCTGACCGGGCACGACAACGTCATATTCACCGGAAGGACAGAGTCGTCCACCATGACCCACCGGATTCGACCGCGTCATCTGCGCAGGGGGCCGCTGGCGCTGCTCTCCGCGCTCGCGCTGGCCTGCGGCGCACTCATCGCGAGCACCGGCGTCGCCCAGGCGGCCACCGAACTGCCCTGCGACATCTACGCCTCCTACGGCACCGCGTGTGTGGCCGCGCACAGCACCGTGCGCGCTCTCTACGAGTCCTACGACGGACCGCTCTACCAGGTGGAGCGCCTGTCCGACTCGACCACCACGGACATCTACCCATTGACGACCGGCGGTTACGCGAACGCCGCGACCCAGAACAGCTTCTGCGCCTCCACCACCTGCTTCATCACCGAGGTCTTCGACCAGTCGGGACACGGCAACAACCTGACCGTCGAGGGCGCCGGCGGCAACGGTTCGGCGGACCACGCGGCGATCGCCACCGCGCTGCCGGTCGTCGCGGGCGGCCACTCGGTGTACGGCCTGTCCGTGCAGGCGGGCGTCGGCTACCGGGACGATTCGACCACTGACATCCCGACCGGCTCCACGGCTCAGGGCGCGTACATGGTCACCAGCGGCACGCACGTCGACGGCAATTGCTGCTTCGACTACGGCAACGCCGAGACCAGCAACGATGACGCCGGCAACGGCCACATGGAGTCCATCAACTTCGGCACCGAATGCTGGTTCACCCCGTGCACCGGTTCGGGTCCGTGGGTTCAGGCGGACCTGGAGAACGGCCTGTTCATGGGCGGCAACGGCGTCAACTCCGCGAACACCGGAAACTCAAGCGCCTTCGTGACCGCGCTGGTGAAAAGCAATAACACCACGACGTACGCGATCAAGGGCGGCAACGCGCAGTCCGGCAGCCTGACCACTTGGTACTCCGGCGCGCTGCCGACAACCAGCGGCTACACCCCGATGCACCTCGAGGGCGCGATCGTGCTGGGCACCGGCGGCGACAACAGCAACGAGTCCGATGGCTCGTTCTTCGAAGGCGTGATCACGAGCGGCGAGCCGAGTGATGCGGCCGACAACGCGGTGCAGGCCAACGTCGTTTCGGTCGGCTACACCGCCGCGTCGCAGACCTTCCCGGCCAGCGGCACCGAGTACGCGCTCACGAACGTGAACAACGGCAAGGTGCTGGACGACTACAACTGCAGCACTTCGAACGGCGCCGAGGTCGACACGTGGGCCGCGCTCGGCAACACGTGCCAGGGCTGGGCCTTCACTAGCCTCGGCAACGGCCGCTACACGATTACCAACCAGGCCAGCGGCAAGGTGCTCGACTCAGTGGACTGCGGTAACGGCAACGGCACCGGGGCCGATCTGTGGGCTTCGCTGAGCAACCTCTGCCAGGAGTGGAACGTCACCGCGTACGGCAGCGGCTACACGATCAGCAACGTCGGCAACGGCATGGTGCTCGACGCGGAGAACTGCGGCACCGCCAACGGCACGGTCGTGCGGCAATGGGCACAACTCGACAACAAGTGCCAGGAGTGGAACATCACGAGCTGAGCGGGTTGACGAGTTGAGGTGACGAGCCTGAGGTCGTGGCGGGGCGAAGCCGCCGCGACCTCAGGCGAGTTACTGTGCCAAATTATAGAACCGTGTGACGCTATATCGGACTTGTGAACGCTCACTCTCCGGCATACCGGCGCGTATGCGCATCTACATGCCCTATCGGATGTTTGACATAAGTCGGACATCGCGGTTTCATCCGAATCAGGGCATGCAAATGCGGATGCCATGCGATGCTGAATCGGGGAGGGGCCGTGCGCGCTCGGCGTGCTGTTTTCGTAGTGTTGGTGACCCTTTTCGCAGGCACCGTCCCCGCGGCCGGTGCGCACGCCGCGTCCGCCGCCGACTCGGTCTCCTGCCCCTGGGTCGGCTCCAGCGCCCCGATCCCGGACCGTGTCAGTGAGCTGCTGTCGCACATGACGCTCGCTCAGGAGACGACGTTGATGACCGGCGCGCTCGGCTCGAGCTATACCGGCTACACCCAGGCGATCGGGTCGCTGTGCATCCCCGCAGTGAACCTGCAGGACGGCCCGGCCGGCGTCGGCGACTTGATGACCGGGGTGACCCAACTGCCGGCGCCGGTGAACGTCGCCGCCACCTGGGACACCGCCGCCGAGCAGCAGTACGGGCAGCTGATCGGCGCCGAGCAGGCGGGTAAGGGTACGACGATCGACCTCGGCCCGACCGTCAACATCGTGCGCGATCCGCGCTGGGGCCGCGCCTTCGAGACCATCGGCGAGGACCCGTACCTGAATGGCCAACTCGGTGCGGCCGACATCCAGGGCGTGCAGTCCACGGGCGTGATGGCGCAGGTCAAGCACCTCGCCGTGTACAACCAGGAGACCAACCGCGATACAGCGCTCGACGACGCGATCATCAGTACCCAGACGATGCAGGAGATCTACCTGCCCGCGTTCCAGGTGGCCGTGCAGCAGGGCGACGCCGCGTCCGTGATGTGCGCGTACAGCGTGATCAACGGCACCCCGGCCTGCCAGAACCCATACACGCTCAGCGCCGTGCTGCGCCAGCAGTTCGGCTTCACTGGCTTCGTCGGCTCGGACTGGCTCGGCACGCACTCGACCGTCGCGTCCGCGAACGCCGGACTGGCCATGGACATGCCGGGCTACGACGGTTACTACGGCACCGCTCTGCAGCTCGCAGTAGCCGCAGGCTCGGTGAGTCAGAGCACGATCAATACGCTGGTCTCGCAGATCCTCACCGAGATGTTCGCCTTCGGCCTGTTCGACAAGCCCACCTCCGGCTCGCCGACCGCGACCGTGACGGACGCCGCCAACCAGGCCGAAGCCGCGTCCCTGGCCGAGGAGGGTACGGTCCTGCTCAAGAACTCGGGTGACGTGCTGCCGCTCGGCTCCTCGGACAGTTCGATCGCGGTCATCGGCGCCGACGCATCCAGCAGCCCGCAGACCGCAGGCGGTGGCAGCGCGGCCGTCACGTCCAGCGGCACGATCACTCCGCTCCAAGGGATCGAGGCCGCCGCGCCTGCCGGGACCACCGTCACCTATAACGACGGATCCCTGGACAGCTCAGCCGCGTCGGCTGCCGCAGCGGCGCACATCGCCGTCGTGTTCGTGTCCGACGACGAGTCCGAAGGCAGCGATCTGACGAGCATCGACCTCGGCTCCGCGGACGACAACCTGATCTCGGCCGTCGCAGCCGCGAATCCGAACACGATCGTCGTGCTGAACACCGGTTCCGCCGTCGCAATGCCCTGGCTCTCGTCCGTGAAGGGCGTCCTCGAGGCCTGGTATCCCGGGCAGGAGGACGGCAGCGCGATCGCGAACGTGCTGTTCGGCAACACCGACCCCTCCGGCCACCTGACCGTGACGTTCCCGACCTCGCTTGCGCAGGTCCCCGCGAGCACGGCGGCGCAGTGGCCCGGCGTGCTCGGGCAGGTGCAGTATTCCGAGGGCATCGACGTCGGCTACCGCTGGTACGACAGCAAGGGCCTGACACCGCTGTATCCCTTCGGCTACGGCCTGTCCTACACCAGCTTCGCGTTCAGCGGCCTGCATGTCAGCAGTCTGTCGCAGGGCGGAGTGGCGAAGGTGACAGCGACCGTCACCAATACCGGCTCACGCTCGGGGGCCGACGTGGCCCAGCTCTACGTCTCGGATCCGACCGCCTCCGGACAGCCGCCGCGCCAACTCGAAGGCTTCCAGCGGGTGAGCCTGCAGCCGGGACAGAGCAAGGCCGTCACCTTCCAGCTGACGCAGCAGAACCTCCAGTACTGGAATTCGAGTACGAACGGTTGGGCCACCAGCACGGGTGACTACGGCATCGAGGTCGGCGACGCGGACACGACAGCGGACCTGCCGCTCAGCGGAACGCTCCCGGTCACGTCGGCCCAACTCGGCCAGCCGGTCACAGCCACCAACCCGGGTCCGCAGGAGGGCCTGGCCGGAACCGCCGTCTCCGTCCAGGTCACGGCAGCCGACACGACCTCCGGCCAAACGCCGGCGTTCACCGCGACCGGGCTGCCCGCCGGAGTCTCGATCTCGACGTCCGGTCTGATCAGCGGCACACCGACGACGGCCGGTACGTACACCGTGGACGTGACAGCCGAGGACGCGAACGGCGCGCAGGCGACGACATCGTTCACCTGGGCCGTCGAACCCTCATCCGACGGCGTGCCGACGACGTCGATCGTTGGCTACGCGGGTTTGTGCCTGGATCTCGCTTCCGACAGCAACGCCGACGGCACCAAGGTGGACGTCTACACGTGCAACGGCACTGACGGTCAGCAATGGACCGAGGAATCCGACGGCACGATCCACGCCGATGGCAAGTGCCTGGACGTGACCGGCGGCGCTACTGCGGACGGCACGCTCGTGGACCTGCACACCTGCAACGGAACCGGCGCGCAGGCCTGGGTCGCGGAGTCGGACGGCGCGCTCTACAACCCGCAGTCCGGCAAGTGCCTCGACGACACCGACTACTCGATCCTTCCCGGGACGCCGACGCAGATCTGGAGTTGCACCGGCGCGGCCAACCAGGAATGGAATCGCTCATGATCAAAGATGAGTGATCAAACCGTGATGTACTGAGCGGCGATGGGGTTTGACCCTGTCTTCAGCGTCCGCTTAGGATCGCTGGTATGAACCTGTCCGCGCCCCAGCCGACGACCTATGAGGTCGTTCTGCTTGGCATGAGCGCGCACAGCGTCGCCGACATTCTGTGTTGATACCCACCGCGCCCTGAACCTTCTCGCGCAGCTGGGACCGCATCGTCGCCGTCCCGTTCCACCCTCTCCGCGCGCCGCTGAATCGAACTCAGTCGAATTCGATTCGACGACGCACTTTCCGCTGCCCTTTCGTAATCCCGCGCTCCGCTCCGCCTTGCCCCGAAACGGAAATCCCCTGTGTCCAGACGACGAATAAAGCTCGCCGCCTTCGCCTCCTCCATCACCCTCGTCGGCGCTCTCGCCGCGGCCTGCGGCGGTTCCTCCTCGACCGCGAGCTCCGCCGCGTTCGACGCCGCCACCTGCCAGGGCGGCACCCTCCAGGTGCTCGACCAGTCCACCGAGGACACCGGCCTCGACCCGGCCGTGCTCTACACCTCTGGCGGCGGCGCGATCCCGCGGCTGCTGTTCCGCACGCTGACCACGCGCGACACCGTGGCCGGGGCGCAGGGCCGCACCGTCGTGCCCGACCTGGCCACCGACACCGGCGAGTCGAGCGACAACGCCACCGTCTGGACGTACCACCTCAAGTCCGGCCTGAAGTACGCCAACGGCGAGACGATCACCACCGCCGACATCAAGTACGGCATCGAGCGCTCCTTCTCCTCGGTGCTCGCGGGCGGCCCGCCCTACCTGCGCGACTGGCTGATCGGCGGCGAGACCTATCAGGGCCCGTACGGTTCGAACCCGGACCTGGCCTCGATCAGCACGCCGAACGCGACCACGATCGTCTTCCACCTGCGCAAGTCCGAGGGCGACTTCCCGTACCTGGCCGCGGAGACGCAGTTCGCCCCCGTGCCGCAGAAGCTGGACACCGGCAAGAACTACAACGCCGACCCGGTGTCTTCCGGTCCTTACACGATCGAGAACTTCACCAAGGGCAAGGACATCGACCTGGTCCGCAACACGTACTGGAGCCGGAGCACCGACAGCCAGCGGCTGGCCTGCCCCGACCAGATCGACATCAGCCTCGGCCTGTCCCAGGCGGTGATCGACCAGCGTCTCGCCTCCTCCTCCGGCCAGGACGCCGACGCGATCACCACCGACACCGACGTGGACACCGCCACGCTCGCCAAGTCCGCCGCACAGCCCGCGCTCAAGGCCCGGCTGACCAGCGGCAACTTCCCGCAGACCGTGTACCTGGCGTTCAACCTCAAGAAGGCGCCGTTCAACAACCTCCTGGTGCGCGAGGCCTTCTCCTACGCGGTCGACCGCACCGCGCTGATCAACGCGGAGGGCGGCAGCCAGCTCGCGACCGCGCTGACCACGTACACGCCGCCGAGCATCGGCGCCGCGTACCACCCGTACGACGCGTTCCCGGCCGGTGCGACCGGCGACGCGGCCAAGGCCAAGCAGCTGCTCGCGCAGGCCGGCTACCCCAACGGCCTGACGGTCCAACTCGCCTACGACAACAACGGCACAGGCTACGACGGCCCGGCGAACGCGGCGGCGCTGCAGCAGGCGTACGCCAAGGCCGGCATCACCCTGCAGCTCGACCCGATCGACGACTCGAACTTCGACGCCGTGGTCACCAACACCACCACCGAGCCCGCGCTGACGGAGTTCACCTGGGGTGCCGACTGGCCGAGCGGCGCGCCGTTCCTGACCCCGATCTTCGACGGCCGGGACATCGTGCAGGGCGGCGGCAACTTCAACCTCGCGCAGTACAGCGACGCGGCGGTCGAGGCGCGCATCGACGCCATCAACCAGATGACGGACTACGCGCAGGCGCAGGCGGCCTGGGGCGACCTCGACGCCCAGCTCGGCAAGCTCGCGCTGACGGTTCCGCTCTACACCACGAACGACGTCGTGCTGCACGGGACCGCCGTGAAGAACACGTACGTGGACCAGTGGCGCGGCTGGTACGACATCTCCTCGGTGTCGGTGAAGTAGCCGTCATGTCCATCGTCACCGCGGCAGCGGTGGACGACGACGCATCGCGACCCTCGACCGTCCGGGCCCGCCTTTGGGCGCGCCCGGGCGGCCGGGTCGCGTTGGTCCTCGTCGCGCTGCTCATCCTGATCGCCGTCCTCGCCCCGGTGCTCGCCGGGCTCGAGGGTCAGAACCCGAACACCTACAACGACGGGCTGCTCGACTCGGCCACCGGCGGCGGTCCGTCCGGCGCCTTCGGCGGGATCAGCACCGCGCACTGGCTGGGCATCGAGCCGAGCACCGGCCGCGACGTGTTCGCCCGGCTGGTCTACGGCGCGCGCATCTCACTGCTGGTGGCGGGCGGGGCCACGCTCGGCCAACTGCTGATCGGCCTGCTCGTCGGGCTCGCCGCGGGCCTGGGCAACCGCTGGGTGGACGGCCTGCTGAGCCGGTTCACCGACCTGGCGCTGTCCTTCCCCGCGCTGTTCTTCTCGATCGCGCTGCTGGCCATCGTGCCGCAGAACTTCCCGCGTCCGCTGCTGCTGTGCATCATCCTGGCCGGGCTCTACTGGGCGCCGACCGCCCGGATCGTGCGCGCCGAGACGCTCGTCCTGCGCGAACGCGAGTTCGTCGCCGCGGCCCGGCTCTACGGCGCGAGCGGTTGGCGGATCGCGCGCAAGGAGATCCTGCCGGGCCTCGCCGCGCCGGTCGCCACGTATACCGCGCTGGCCATCCCGACGAACATGGTCGCCGAGGCGGGTCTGTCCTTCCTCGGCCTTGGCGTGCAGCCGCCGACCCCGTCCTGGGGCCAGATGCTCTCCACCGCCACGACGTGGTTCCAGACCGACCCCGAGTACGTGATCGTGCCCGCGTTGACGCTGCTGCTGACCGTCCTCGCGTTCACCGCGCTCGGCGAGGAGATCCGCCGGGCCGTGGATCCGAAGGGGCTGAGCCGATGACCGCGTTCCTGCTGCGCCGCCTGCTGTCGATGGCGGCCGTGCTGCTGATCCTGGTCGCGATCGTGTACGGACTGTTCTATCTGACGCCCGGCGACCCGGCCCTGCTGGTCTGCGGCAGGCGTTGCAACCCGGCCGAACTCGCCCAGGTGCGTCAGACGATGGGCCTGAACCAGCCGATCATCCAGCAGTTCTGGACGTACATCGAGTCCATCTTCGTCGGCCGCGGCTACGACACCGGCGTCGGCACGGCCTGGTGCTCGGCGCCCTGCCTCGGCTTCTCCTTCCAGAGCGACGAGCCGGTGACGCAGCTGCTGACGCAGTCGCTGCCGGTGGACGTCTCGCTGACCGTCGGCGCCGGGATCCTGTGGCTGGGCCTCGGCATCGGCTTCGGCCTGTTCGCCGCGCTGCGCCCGAACGGCTTGCGGGACAAGGCGACCACGTTCGTCGCGCTCGCCCTCGGTTCGGTGCCGATCTTCATCATGGCGCTGTTGCTGCTGCTCGCCTTCTGCGTGTGGTGGCAGATCCTGCCGTTCCCGACGTTCGTGCCGATCACCCAGAACCCGGGTCAGTGGTTCGAGAACCTGCTGCTGCCCTGGTTCGCCATCGCGCTGGTCTCGGCGGGCAGCTATCTGCGGCTGACCCGCGCGGGCGTGCTCGAGGCGCTCGGCCAGGACTACATCAGGACCCTGCGGGCGTACGGCTACACGGAGCGCCGCGTCGTGCTGCGGCACGCCGTGCGCGGGGCCCTGCCGACACTCGCGACGATGGCAGCGATGGACGTCGGCACGCTGCTCGTCGGCGGCGCAGTGTTCACCGAGTCGATGTTCGGCCTGCCGGGCCTCGGCAAGCTGATGGTGGACTCGGCGAACAACGTCGACCTGCCGGTGATCACCGGGATCACGCTGCTGGCCGGCACCGTGATCGTCGTCGCCAACACGGCCGCCGACCTGCTCTACGCCGTGCTCGACCCGCGTGTGAGGATTCGATGACAACCCCCATTCTCACGGTCGAGGACCTGCGCATCGAGTTCCCCGGCGCAGGCGGCTCCTCCGTCACCGCACTCAAGGGCCTGAGTTTCGAGCTCGAAGCCGGACGCGCGCTGGGTGTGGTCGGCGAGTCCGGCTCCGGCAAGTCCGCCGCCGCGCTCGCCCTGCTGGGCCTGCACCGCGGTACTTCGGCCGAGGTCGGTGGCAGGATTCTGCTGCATCCGCGCGCCGATTCCGACGACGAACCAGTTGAGATCAATACCGCCGATTCAACCTCGCTGCGCCGGATCCGCGGCCGCGAGCTGGCGATGATCTTCCAGGAGCCGCTGACCAGCCTGGACCCGTACCGGCGGGTCGGCGAGCAGATCGCGGCCGTGCACCGGCTGCACTTCGGCACCGACCACGAGGAGGCGCGCAAGCGGGCGTCGGCCGCGCTGGACCAGGTGGGCATCGACGCGAGGGCCAAGTACCGCGCGTACCCGCACGAGTTCTCCGGCGGCATGCGGCAGCGCGCGCTGATCGCGATGGCGCTGGTGCTGGAGCCGCGCGTACTGGTGGCCGACGAGCCGACAACGGCTCTGGACGTGACCGTTCAGGCGCAGATCCTCGCGCTGCTCGGCCGCCTGCGCGAGGAGATCGGCCTCAGCCTGATCCTGATCAGCCATGACCTGGCCGTCGTCGGCGGCAATGTGGACGACGTGCTCGTGCTCAAGGACGGCGAGGAGGTCGAGCGCGGGCCGGTGCGCGAGGTCCTGTCGGCACCTCAGCACGATTACACGAAGGCATTGCTGGCGGCGATCCCCCGGCTGGACGCCGATCTGCCCGAGCATACGATCCCTGCGTCAGCCGAACCGCTGCTGCGTGTCAGTGATCTGAGTGTCACCTTCTCCGGGAGACGCGGCGCGACGGAGACTCGGGCGGTAGACGGCGTGAGCCTGGAGCTGCTCGAGGGCGAGTCGCTGGGCATCGTGGGGGAGAGCGGCAGCGGCAAGAGCACGCTCGGCCGGTCCATCGTCCGGTTGCAGAAGCCGACGTCCGGCCGGATCGAGTTCGCCGGACGCGACCTTGCATCGTGGCGCGGCAGGGCTCTGCGTGAGCATCGGAAGGACCTGCAGTTGGTCTTCCAAGACCCGGCGTCCTCGCTCAATCCGCGTCGGACCATCGGCGACTCGATCGCCGAGCCGCTGATCGTGCACGGCGAGAAAGACCGGACGAAGCTGCGTGCCGCGGTGGACGAGCTGCTCGAGCGGGTCGACCTGGACCGCTCGCTCTACCACCGCTATCCGCACCAGCTCTCCGGCGGCCAGCGGCAGCGTGCGGCCATCGCCCGAGCGCTCATTCTGCGGCCGAGGCTGGTGGTGTGCGACGAGCCGGTCTCGGCACTCGACGTGACCACGCAGGCGCAGGTCGTGCGACTGCTGCGGGAACTTCGCGCGGAGTTCGAGCTGACGCTCGTCTTCATCGCGCACGACCTGGCCGTGGTCCGGCAGGTCAGCGACCGGATCGCGGTGATGAACCAGGGCCGGATCGTCGAGACGCTGCCCGCCGCCGAGCTTCATACGGCACAGGACCCGTACACGCAGGCCTTGCTGGCGGCGGTGCCCGAACTGCCGGTCGTCTCCTAGACCGTCGCGTAGTTGGTCTTAACCATCGGTCGTATAGTGGGGCCGACGATAAGGCTGACGTGCAGGGGGACCATCGTGTCGAATAGTCGTCCCGGCTGGGCGCCCGATGATGTGGACATCGAGCGCCCCTCAGCCGCGCGCATGTACGACTACTATTTGGGCGGTTCGTGCAATTTCGCGGCGGATCGCGCGCTGGCCGAGGAGAATCTGCGGGCCTGGCCGGACATGCCGCAGATCGCCCGCGCCAACCGCGACTTCCTGCAGCGCGCCGTCAGCTTCCTCAGCGCCCAGGGCGTGGACCAGTTCCTCGACCTCGGCTCCGGCATCCCGAACGCCGGGAACACGCACGACATCGCGCTCTCGCTCAACCCCGAGGCGCGCATCGCGTACGTGGACGTGGATCCGGTGGCCGTAGCGCACAGCACGGTGATCTTGCAGGACGTGCCCAACGCGACCGTCGTGCACGCGGACCTGCGCGACCCCGCCATGATCCTGGAGCGCACCGAGGTCCCGGCCTTCCTCGACCTGAGCCGCCCGGTCGGCGTGATCATGCTGGCCGTGCTGCACTTCGTGACGCCGGAGCAGGACGCGGCCGGGGTCGTCGCCGCGTACCGCGAGGGCACCGCCGCCGGCTCGTACCTGGTGATCAGCCACGGGACCCACGACTACCTGCCGGAGCGGGCCCGCCGAGCCGAGGGCGTGTACGCGCGGGCCAGCCACCGGCTCACGTTCCGCAGCCGGCCGGAGGTGGGCGAACTGCTGGACGGATACGAGCTCGAAGCGCCGGGCCTCGTGGACATCTTCAGATGGCGGCCCGAGCTCAGCATCGGGGAACCGGACCCGATCGGCGGCGGCGACGCGGCCCGCTACTCGGGCTACGTGGCGGTCGGCCGGAAGGCTTGATCCGCAAAGGTCTTATGCGCTGATCGGGCGTGGCGGGTTGCTGGTGATCGTCGGCGGCCCAAGCATGGAGGTTATGGCCGACGACGTCCCCGGGTACCTGCGCTATCCCCACGTCCGCGGCTCGCTGCTGGCCTTCACCGCCGAGGACGATGTCTGGCTCGCCCCGCTGCGCGAGGACGGCTCGGTCGGCCGGGCCTGGCGGGTGACCACCGATCGGATGCGGGTGGGCAGCCCGCGGCTGTCCCCGGACGCGAGCACCCTCGCGTGGACGAGCTGGCTCTCGCCGACGCCCGAGGTCTGGACGGCCCCGATCTCCGGCGGCCCGGCGCTGCGGCTGAGCTGGTCCGGCAGCCAGGACACCCGGGTGCTCGGCTGGATGCCGAACGGCGAGGTGCTCGCGCTCTCCTCCTTCCACCAGCCGTTCAGCCGGTACACGTGGGCTTATTCGCTGCCGCTCGAGGGCGCGATCGGCACCCGGCTGCCCTGGGGCCCGATCTCCGACGCGGCGATCACCGCGCGGCACACACTGCTGCTGACCGGCGCCGCGCCGCACGAGCCCGCGGGTTGGAAGCGGTATCGCGGTGGGGCGACCGGCCGGCTGTGGCTCGACGGCGTGCGGCTGCTCGAGGACATCGGGGGCCACCTGGCCGCGCCGATGCTGGTCGGCGAGGGCTCGGATGTGCGCGTGGCGTTCCTGAGCGATCACGAGGGGATCGGCAACGTCTACTCCTGCCGTGTCGATGGTGGCGACCTGCGCCGACACACCGACCACGCGTCGTTCTACGCGCGCAACGCCTCGACCGACGGACACCGCGTCGTCTACCAGCACGCCGGTGACCTCTGGCTGCTCGACGGCCTCGACACGCCCGCGCCGCGCAAGCTGGAGGTCCCGCTCGGCGGCGCCCGCACCGGCCGCCGGCCCTATCAGATCCCTGCGTCGTACAACCTGAACGGCTTCGCCTGCGACGAGGACGGACGCGCCAGCGCGGTGCTCGTGCGCGGCAGCCTCTACTGGCTGACCCACCACGACGGACCGGCCCGGGTGCTGGCCGACTCGCCCGACGTACGTGTGCGTATGCCGGTGATGCTGGGCGCCGAGCACGTCGCCTGGGTCAGCGACGCGGAGGGTGACGACGAGCTCGTGGTCGCCCCGCTGCCCGGCGGCGCGCACAATTTCGCCGACCTCGGCGTGCCGGTCCCGCGCGAACTGGCCACCGGAAAGATCGGCCGCGTCGTCGCGCTCCAGGCCGCGCCGGACGGCGCCCGGCTCGCGGTGGCCACCAGCGACGGCAGGCTGCTGCTCGTCGCGGCCGACAGCGGCGCCGTGCACGAGGTGGTGCGGTCGAGCTACGGACCGATCAGCGGCCTCGCGTTCTCGCCCGACTCGGCGTGGCTGGCCTGGTCGCAGGCGGTCGCGAACAGGTCGCTGCGGCGGATCCGGCTGGTCGACTGCGGTCATACTGATCGCATTTACGACGTCACCACCGGCCGTTTCGAGGACGAAGGGCCCTGTTTCACCGGCGACGGCCGGTACCTGGTCTTCCTGTCCTGGCGCGGCTTCGATCCGGTGCACGACGTCCATACGGGTGACATGTCCTTCCCGCTGGGCTGTCGGCCGTACCTCGTCCCCCTTGCGGTCGACGTTCTCGCGCCGTTCTCTACTCCAGTCGAGGGACGCACGCCGGACGGCACCGCGTCCTACGAGCCGCCGGCCGACGGCAGCATGCACGTGGACCCGCGGGACCTGGCCGAACGCCTCGTCCCCTTCCCGGTCATCGCCTCGAAGTACTCCGATCCGGCACCGGTGACCGGCGGCGTCGTCTGGCTGCGCTGGCCGATCTCCGGCGCGCTCGGCCAGACCTTCGCGAACCCCGACGACCTGTCCGGCCAGCCCGCGCTCGAGTACTACAACCTCGACCGGGGTGAGTCCGAGGTGCTTGCCGAGGACGTCGAGGGCTTCGCGGTCTCCGGCGACGGCAGCACCATCGTGCTGCTCGCGGACGGCGACCTCCGCTTGCTGAGCATCGCGGACCCGGACCGCGATTTCGCTGTTGACCTGCGGCGAATCACGCACACCGTGCACCCGGCGGCCGAATGGCGGCAGGCGTACCGCGAGGCCTCGCGGGTCGTGCGGGACCAGTACTGGGACCCGAACATGTGCGGTCTCGACTGGGACGCGCTCACGAAGCAGTACGCGCCGCTGATCGACCGCGTGGCCAGCCCGGACGACTTCGGCGACGTGCTGCTGGAACTGCTCGGCGAGCTCGGCACCTCGCACGCGTACGTCGTCCCGGCGCGGCTGGCCGAGGGGCCGACCCGACCGGAGCGTCCGCTGGGCCTGCTCGCGATGGACGTGCACCGTGACGAATCCGGCAGATGGGTGATCGACCGCGTCCTCGCGGGTGAATCCTCGGATCCCAGGGCGCGTGCCCCGCTGGCCGCGCACGGCGTGAAGCCGGGGGACGAGATCGTCGAGATCGCCGGCCGCGTCCCCGATCCGCTGCGCGGCCCGCTGCCGCTGCTCGCCGGAACCGGCGGCACCACGATCGAACTGGTACTGCGTTCGGGTGCCGACGGCAGGCTGCGGCGGATCGCGATCACCCCTTTGAGTGACGAGATGCCGGTCCGCTACCAGGACACGGTGCTGAATCGGCGTGCACAAGTCCGCCAATTGAGTGACGGACGCTGCGGATACCTGCACATCCCCGACCTCAGCGGCTCCGGCTGGGCCCAGTTCAACCGGGACCTGCGCCGCGAGTTCAACTACCCGGCGTTGATCTTGGACGTGCGCGGCAACGGCGGCGGCAACGTCTCCCAACTGGTGCTGGACAAGCTCAGCAGAAAAGTCCTGGCCTGGGATTTCACCCGTGACCGCCGCCCGGCGCGCTACCCGAGGGACGCCGTGCGCGGCCCGGTCGTCGCGGTCGCGGACGAGGCGACGAGCTCGGACGGGGACGTCATCGTCGCGGCGTTCCGGGCACTCGGCCTCGGCCCGGTCGTCGGCCAGCGCACCTGGGGCGGCGTGGTCGGCATGACTGGCCGACACACCCTCGTCGACGGCACCCAGATCACCGTGCCGAAGAACGCGGCGTGGTTCCCCGGAGGCTTGGGCTTCTCGATCGAGAATCACGGCGTCGAACCGGACGTGGCGGTCGTCCGCGGGCCGATGGACTGGGCCGAAGGCCGCAACACGCAGCTGGAGGCGGCCGTCCGCCTCGCCCTCCGACTGCTGGAGCGGCACCCCGCCGCCGCCGAACCCCCGACCTCCACCCCCCGCCCCGACTGGCGTCGGCCTGCGTTGCCGCCGCGGGCCTGATCCCGCCCCCTTTTCTACCTTTTTATGCGCGAATGTGGGGCACGTCGCGACGTGCCCCACATCCACATGCCTGCGTTCAGCGCTCAGGGCGCCGAATCAGTCGGCAGCAACGGTTCTCACATCTCCGGGTGCTGCGGCTGTCCCGGTCGCTTGGCGCGCTGCTGCTGTTGCGGCTGCTGCCCGCGACCGGCCTGCTGCTGGGCACGCCCCGGCTGTGCGGAACGCTCGCCGGACTCCCCGAAGGCGTCGCCGCGCGGGGGCTGGCCGGTGTAGGCCGAGCGCTCGCCGGACTCGCCGAAGGCGTCCTGGCCGGGACGGGGGGCCTGCTGCTCAGCCCGCTGCTTGGGCTTGCGCTCGGCCTTACCCTTTTTGCCCATTTTCTCCTCCTTGAGAAGTATTTGATGGGGGCTCCACCAACATCACACGGCCGCCGACGGCTCGCATCCCGGGCAACCGGCCACCGATCGCCCGCTACCCCCGTCAGTCCGGTGCCCCTCGCGTTGACCTGCGGTGAAGCCCGTTCCCCCGGCTCCGCCGAACCCGCATCCGCGCATCGTCTATTCCGGTGAAAGGCGACCTGATCACGCTCAGCGAGTGGCGGTGACGTTGCGCCGCAATGGAAATTGAGAAAGGTCCGGTACTTTCGCACCGCGAAAACTCGAACGCGGGTTCACCATCATGGGGCTGAATTGAATGCGGGCGCGGCGGTGCTTCCGCCGTGTAACGCAGAGGGCACATAAAGGTTGCGCGGGTAAAGAATCGCTATAGAGAACAGATCGCGTGCCGCGAGAGCATTGACCCTCACAGAACCCACAGGTAACTTCAGGTTCAGTTCAGTTTCGCGCCGGTTCGGGCCCGGCCCGCCTGTCGCGTGACTGCGCACGCACCCATCCGCACCGCACCCACCCGCAATACCGATACCCACCCGCGACACCCGCCGCGGGCGCGGGAGCAGACCGTACATCAAGGCAATGACTTGAGCTATGGCCATTGCTCCATATCTCCGTGCCCCGCAACAAATCGTCGGCCCGCCAGGTTCCGCGCGGTGATCCCGCGCGCCCCGATGTGCCGGCACCACCTGAAAAAGGACTACCCACACCATGTTCAATGTTCGAATAAACCGGCCGGCCCGCACGGCCACGGCGCTCGCCTTCGGCGCCGCCCTGGCCCTCGGAGGCGTGGCCCAGGCCACCGCCGCCACCGCCTCGACGACGGCCGGTACCCACACCGCCGCGTCGTCGGCCGCCTCGTCCGCCGCGAAGGACTACAAGGCCGTGTGCGCCGACGCCGTCGTCGGCCACATGCACTGCGACGCGTTCGAGCGGACCAACGTCACCCGGCACGTCCAGGCGCACGGCGTGCACGCCGCCGCGTCCTCGGTCTCCGGTTACGGCCCGACCGACCTGCAGAGCGCGTACAACCTGACCAGCGCCGCCGCGTCGAACGGCTCGGGCGAGACGGTCGCCGTCGTGGACGCCTACAACGACCCCAACGCCGACTCCGACCTCTCGACCTACCGCAGCCAGTACGGCCTGGCCGCGTGCACCGAGGCCAACGGCTGCTTCAAGGTCGTGAGCCAGACCGGCAGCACCACCTCGCTCCCGGAGAACGCGCCGACCAGCGACGACTGGACCGGCGAGGAGTCGCTGGACGTCGACATGGTCTCGGCGATCTGCTCGGGGTGCAACATCGACCTGGTCGAGGCGAACTCCGACAGCGACGCCGACCTCGGCACCGCCGTGAACGAGGCCGTGGCCCTCGGCGCCACGTACATCTCCAACAGCTACGGCGGTTCGGAGAGCTCCTCGGAGACGAGCGAGGACAGCTCGTACTACGACCACCCGGGCACCGTGATCACCGCGTCCGCCGGTGACAGCAGCTACGGCGTCGAGTACCCGGCCGCGTCCCCGTACGTGACCGCGGTCGGCGGCACCAGCCTGAGCACCTCCTCGAACTCCCGCGGCTGGACCGAGTCCGTCTGGTCCACCTCGTCCACCGAGGGCACCGGCTCCGGCTGCTCGGCCTACGAGTCGCAGCCGTCCTGGCAGACCGCGCTCGGCCTGTCCGGCTGCAGCAACCGCATCGTGGCCGACGTCTCCGCCGTCGCCGACCCGAACACCGGCGTCGCGGTTTACGACACGGCCAACAGCAACGGCGGCTGGAACGTGTACGGCGGCACCTCCGCGGCCTCCCCGATCATCGCCGCGACCTACGCCCTGGCCGGCACCCCCGGCTCGAGCGACAACCCGGCCGCCTACCCGTACAACGACCCGTCCGCCCTGTACGACGTGACCAGCGGCTCGACCTCGACCTGCGACCCGTCGTACCTGTGCACCGCGGAGACCGGCTACGACGGCCCGACCGGCCTCGGCACCCCCGACGGCACCGCCGCCTTCTCCGCGTCGAACTGAGTGCGTAGGCCGTAGCGCGTAGCGTGTAGTGCGGTGTGGATGTAAATGTAAATAGTGCGTGCAAGGCAATACAAGGCCCCGGCCCCGTCACAGCCCACTGTGGCGGGGCCGGGTTCGTTCATCGTCTCACCTCAGTCGCGGGACAACCGCTCCCGCGCTTCCATCAACGCGAAACCAAGCAGATTCGCGCCGCGCCACCGCCGAGGATCGGCAGCGTCGTCGTTGGTCGCGGCCAACCCGATACCCCAGATTCGGTCCCTCGGACTAGCCTCCACCAAGACGCGATTCACCGTCCCCAGAAGGAATTCCCGCAACGAGGCATCCTGCCCGAACTTCGCGATATTCCCCGCGACGACGATCTCAAACCGAGCCGCGTCCCAAGCCGAATCATCAAAACCCTTAATAAGTCGCCCGAGCTTCTTGGCCTCCGCCGGAGTCCGCGCGCCAAGAATCCGCTCCAGCGCCGACACGTCGCCGAACAGCCGAGCCTTCTCCGCCATCATCCAGTGCTCCGCGGACGCGTACTCCACCCCGTCCACGCCGAACCCGCACGGCCACCACTGCGACAGCACCCCCTTGCCGATCCCCCCGCCCGCCTCCGCCCGATGCCCCCAGAACATCAGCCACTTCGGCGCCGCCCCCGCCTCGATCGCCGCGACCAGTTCCTCCCGAGTCCGCGCCTTCGTCGGGTCGAACGGGTCGTGCTGCTTCTGCTCGCGCTCATCCACCATGACGTAGATGGTGCCAGCGGTGCCGGGCATTACGTGAGAGATTTTCTCTGCGGAGCGCGAGGGAACCGGGCGCGGCGCTCGATCGACGCTCGGACGAGGAGGTGGGTCGTCGGATGGCCTCAGCACCTGTCGATGCGGGGGAGTGGTGGATGACCGTTCGCCCCGAACGCGAGGTTTTGATCATGGTGCCCACGATGACGAGCGTGAAGCGCCTGCTGGACATCGCCGCCGTCTTCGCGGCGGATCTTCGTGTGCAGTCGCATTTCACGGTGCCGCCGAATGCGCTGGGACGTGGGACCGAGAGATTGCTTGACGACCTGGGCGCACCGCTGGTGCGGTGGAATGAGGCGGTGAATCGCCGGTACGACCTGGCCGTCACCGCGAATCTCGGCGGGATCGCCGAGGTGGACGCGCCGGTGGCGCTGTTCTCGCACGGAGCCAGCCGCAACAAGCGGGTAAAGCCGCGTGGGCATGGATCAATCCCGGTGCAGCCGCGGGTGCAGGGTTTCAATCGGTCCGCGCTGATCCAGGGAGGCATGCTCGTGCCTTCGGCCATCGCGATCGGGCACGAGTACGAACTCGCCATGCTGGAGCAGGATTGCCCGGAGGCGCTTCCGGTGGCACGAGTAGTCGGCGACCCCTGCTTCGACCGCCTTGTCGCGGGCCGACGGTCGCGCGATCGCCATCGGCGCGCGCTGGGGCTTGAACCAGGGCAGAAGCTCGTCGTCGCGACGAGTACCTGGGGAGAGGACTCGCTGCTGGGAAGTGCCTGGTACCAGCTTGAAAGGCTGGTCGAGCAGCTTCCGTCTCCGGAGTACCGCGTCGTGTTGTTGATGCATCCCAACGTCGTCGCGGCGCATGGCACGTACCAGTTGCGGGCATGGTTGGCGCCTCTTGAGCGCAAAGGTCTGATACTCACCCGACCGGAACACGAGTGGGAGCCGTTCCTGCTGGCTGCTGACTACATCGTCGGTGACCACGGTTCGGTGACGCTGTACGGCTCGACCGTCGGCGTGCCGATCGTGCTCGGGGCGTTCCACGAGGCCGAGGTGCATCCGAGTTCCGGTGCCGCCGCACTCGCGGCGATCGCCCCACGGCTGATCGATTCGGTCTCCGTACCTGAGCAACTGGCACACGCCGACGCGGAGTTCGATGCCGAGACGATGGCCAAGGTCTCGGAACTCATCAGTTCCCAGCCCGGCATGTTCGCGAGCCGTACCCGGGCTCTGCTTTACGACATGGTCGGGCTCAGCCAGCCGTCCGGCCCGGCGAGTCTGGCCGACACTCCGGCTCCGCCTTCCCTTCAGGCGATCGCACGGTAAACCGGGGCTTGGAGTGATGGCGATCTGGATCCGCGCACGATTTCCGAGATGACTTGGTCGGGTCCGCCTCAGCGAGCGGCGAGATGAATCTAGAGCCGCCACTTGCTCGCCGTCGAGGCTTCAGTCGCGTCGAGCGATTCGGATAGACGAAGACTGACCCGCCCTGCCGCACCCAGGTCGATCGCCGCGAAGAGATCCGCTGCTTCCTGGAAGCGCTCTTTGGCCTCCGCCTCGTTTCCGCGGGCCTGATGAATGTGTCCGTGGATTTCCATGAGCCCGGCCCGGCCGAATGCCGATCCGGTGGTCCGCATCATCGCAACCGCCTCTTCGAGCAGACTCGTCGCCCGATCGATGTCACCGAGTTCCGCGACGGCCTGAGCGCGAAGGCCCTTCGACCACGCCGCGTCGTACCGGTCGCGCTCGGCTTCAAGACCGGTGTGAGCGCGCCGCAGAAGGTCATCCGCCTCGTCGAGTTCGCCTCGGGCGGCGGCGGCCCTGCCCAAGCCCTGGTACGCCAGCGCGACTCCTCGCTGGTAGCCGATACGCTCGTGAAGCTCCAGGGCTTGGTGAAAGAGCCCTTCAGCCTCGTCCCACTCGCCCAGCCGTGCGTGGATCTTCGCACGGCCGTAGTAGGCCTGCCCCATACCCCGCGGGTCCCCGAGCCGCCGGTACAGTTCCATCGCCTGATCGCAGTACTCTGCCGCCAACTCGTGTTCTTCGTGAGCCGAGAGCGCGGGCGCGAGGGAGAGCATCAGGGAACCCTCGGCGGTCTTGTCGCCTCTGGCACGGGCGGCCGTGACGGCAAGGGTCTGGGCTTCCCGGCGGTCTTCTATGCGCCGTTGTCGCAGGAACAGAGGCCACATCCCGTCGGCGAGCTGCTGGACGATGCGGTGCATGTCACGGTGTGCGCAGTGCCGGAGCAGGGACATGAGATTCTGCCGCTGTGAGTCCAGCCATTCCAAAGCGTGCGTCTCGGAGTCGAACTCCATGCGTGCCACCGGCTCGTGGTAATAGTCGCGGACGAGGATCCGGTGGCTCGGTGTCATGAGCTCCTCAGCCGCGGTCGCCGACGCGAGGAAGAAGTCCAGCAACCGGGCGAGCGCCTCGTCGCCGTCGAGGCGCGGAGCCCGATCCGCGCACTGCGCCGCGTGCACACGCACCAGGCTGTGAAAGCGGTACCGGTCGTTCCGGCCGTCGACAGCCTGGAGCAGGTTCGCCTCGATGAGCGCATCGATCTGCTCCTCTTCGTCCGCGATCTCGCAATTCATCAACGCGGCGACCATCTGAGGCTCGAACCACAGCACCGGGCACCGGCCGAGTGCGTGGTAGAGGCGCGCCTGATCCTCGTCGAGCGCCCGGTACGACCCGTCCAATGCGGACTGCACGGGGCTGCCTTCGCCGGCTTCGAGTAGCTCGAACAGTCCGCTTTCCCGCGCCAGGAGCGTGGCGAAGCGGGTGATCGTCCACCGCCGACGTGCGGTGAGTTCCACGGCGACGCCGAGGGCCAGCGGCAGGCCTCCGCAGAGTTCTGCCACCAGCCGCGTCGCTTCCGGGTCCTCGCTCACACGGTCCTCGCCGAGCGCACGGCGAAGGAACGCGACGCCGGTGTCCGTGCTCCAGGGATCGAGCTGGTGAAAGCGTGCTCCGTCCAACGTCAGGCCGGGGATGGAGCCGCGCGTGGTCACGAGTGTCGCGCAACCCGGTGCGGTGACGGCGAGAGTCCGCACTTGGGTTGTGGAGAGCGCGTTGTCCAGCAGTACGCAGATGCGCTTGTCGTGAGTGATGGTCCGCAGCAGTGTCAATCGCTCGGTCGACCGGGCGGGTACCTGGTCTGGTGCGACTCCGAGCGAGCGAAGGAACCAGCCGAGCAGCTCCCCGGAGTCGACCGGCTGTGCCGGGGAGTAGCCGGCCAGGTCCGCGTACAGCTGGCCGTCGGGGAAATCCTCGCAGTGGTCTCCCAGCCACTTGATGGCGAGCGAGCTCTTACCGACGCCGGCCGTCCCGGAGATGACGAACAGCGCGCCGTTGCGGTCGGCGGTGGCGTGCTGCCAGACCCGGTCGAACCAGTCGAGGTCTTCGTGGCGTCCGGTGAACAGTGCCGAGATCGGTGGCAACTGCCGTGGCGGACCGACATGCGCGGCGTCGTCGTAGAAATTCGCCTGATCGACACGTCCGAATTGCGTGACGTGGCCGGTTACCCGCCCGGTGACATCGTTCCTCGGCGACGGCTCTGTGCTGGGCCCGTCCATGCGCTACACCCACCCCAACCAGCAGAAGCTGAAACCGATACCACCAAACAACGCTATTGCATGTGAGCGGCATGGCAAGTCGCAGCATTCGAGGCCTTACCGCGTATCGGCTAGGTGGAGAAGGCGCAGCGAATGAGATCACTGAGCTGGGTCTGAACGCGGATGGTCGCGGCGCGCATCAGCGGGTACTAGCTTTTCCATCAATGTCAGGATGCTACTGCTACCGACCGAAGGTGATGTTGCCGTGGATGTCGCCCGCCTGCACCGCGTTTCCGTGCACCGTGCCGCTGATGGTGTTGTGCACGTTCGTGGTCTGCGTCGTCGGCGCGCCTTCGCCGAGCAGCGCCGGGAGTTCGGCCAACGCGCCGGCCAGTTCGGGGCGGGCGGCCAGTTGGCCGGCGAGGTAGCCTGCCCAGAACAGCCGCATGCGTGCGGCGCGGTCGGACTCGGGGCCGTTGCCCGCGAGCTCGAGGGCCTGGCGCCGGGCCGCTTCCAGTTCGTGGCCCGCCTGCTCGATCGCGGCCGGGTCGGGGTCGGCGTACGTGGCCGTGCCCGCGCCCGGAGCTGCGCGCCTGCGGGCCCAGAGCTTCGCGATCGCGGTGTGGGCCTGGTTCCAGGTGTCGGTCAGGATCGCTGTGACCAGGGACTGCGCGCCGGGCATGATCACTGTTGTCAGGTCCATGTGACGATCGTACCGACCCGGCGACGGTGCGTCGCGGTTTCTCGACGGGCCGTGGCCGCCCGATAGAGTACGGCTGCCCGGGGCCGGTCCTCGGGCGGATCTTGGGATTCGGGCAGTCGGCGGGCCGGGCAGCGTCGGCGACAGACGGATGGGAAAGTGCGATGAGCGAGGGGCAGCAGGACGTGCGGCAGGCGGGGTCGCGGGTGACGTCGAGGTCGAGTGGGCCTGCCGCGAAGCGGTTGGCCCGGGTCGGCGCGGGCTTGGCGATCGTGGCGGCTATCGGCGCGGCGACCTCCGCCTGCTCCTCGAAGTCCGCCTCGTCCGCCGCCGTTGTCAGTTCCAGCACCGCCGCGGCCACGGCGGCGGCCGCCGCGTGCTCGCCTGCTTCCAGCACGACTGACGAAACGGTCGGCTACGTGGCCTGCGGCACCGCGGCGCGCAACGTGGGCGTCCCGACGTACAGCGCGGCCGCTGCGGCGAAGACGTACACCGCCACTCTGCAGACCAACCGGGGGAACATCGTCTTCACGGCCGACGGCAAGGACGCGCCCTACACCGTCTACTCCTTCGTCTACCTCGCGGAGAAGGACTACTTCAACGCGACGAAGTGCCACCGCCTGACGACCGCGGGCATCTACGTGCTCCAGTGCGGCGACCCGACCGGCACCGGCTTGGGCGGCCCCGGTTATCAGTTCCAGGACGAGAACCTCGCCTCCCTCGGCACGCCCGTCAGCGGCTCCGTCACGTACCCGGCGGGCGAGGTCGCGATGGCCAACTCGGGCCCGGGCACCAACGGCAGCCAGTTCTTCCTGGTCTACAAGGACTCGCCGCTGGCCCCGAGCTACACCCCCTTCGGCAAGATCACGCAGGGCCTCAACCTCATCCAGCAGGTCGCCGCGGCGGGCACGAACAACGCCAACGGCACCGGCGACGGCGCGCCCAACGACCCGGTCGAGATCGAGAAGGTGACTGTGCAGTAGGCGTAGGCGTAGGCGTAGGCGTCTGCCGGTCACGTCAGTCCGAACCCCCGATCGCGGCGCGGAGCTTGCGGGCGAAGCGGTGCGTGTGCGGGTCGAAGCGGGTGATCGGTTCGGCGAGGAGCGCGTCGAGGGTGAGCCGGCGGACGGCAGTGAACTCGCGGGGGTCGGGGCGCAGGTCCGGGTTCGTGGCGGCGAGGTCGAGGACGTACCAGAGGCTGACGTCGGTGTGCCGGCCGACGTCGGCACGGGTCTCGGTGACGGTCAGCAGCAGCGGGTGCGGGCTGATCGGATCGGCGGGGACGGCGGCGACGCCGAGTTCCTCGACGCACTCGCGCTCGACGGTCTGCCAGGGCAGCTCGCCCGGTTCGCAGTGGCCGCCGGGCGGAAGATCGAGGCCTGACTTGCGGTGCGCGGTCACCAGGACAGAGTTCGTCTCGCGGTCGTAGGGCACGAAGTACGAGACGAGGTGCATTGGCGGATTGTCCGGCGGGACGACGCGGTAGAGCTCGGCGCCGGAGTCGATCCAGTCGCGTACGGAGGCCTGGTGTCTGCGCTCGACGTCGTCCAGCGGATCCAGGTCGTGGACGATCCGGGCGATGGCGGTGCGCGGGTGGGAGTCGGCGGCGGTCTCGTTCACGGCAGCGACGTTAGCCGCGGGCACCGACACCTTCGGCCAGCGACGCGAGGATCTCGGTGGCGGGCGCCGCCTGCGTGAGGCGGAAGTTCGTGCCCGCGTACATGCCCATGCCGTCCGGGTCGCCCTGCTTGGCCGCTGCGGCGCGAAGGGGGCGGGTGAGCTGGTTGAGCGCGGGGTACGCGGCGGGTGCGTGCGGGTGATCGTTCGTGAATCGATTTCGCAGGGTCCTCACCCACCTGCCGGAGAACGCACGGGTGAGTACGGTCTCTGCGAACCGTGCGTCGGTCAACGCTCTGCGGTGCGGCGGCAGCGTCCCGGCCTCGTCGGCGCGCAGGAACGCGGTGCCGTGCTGGGTGAGGTCGGCGCCCCCGGCACGGAGCCGGGCCACGTCGTCGGCCGTGGCGAGGGCGCCTGCCGCGATCAGCGGGAGCGGGACGGCCAGCGTGCCGACGGCGGCGCGGATCTCGGCCAGCAGGGGGAGGAGCGGGGTGGTGGACGGGGTGGCGGCCGGGTCGAAGACTCCGCGGTGGCCACCTGCCTCAGGGCCCTGAATGCAGAGTGCGTCGACGCCGACGTGTGCCGCCTCAAGTGCTTCGGCCACACTCGCCACCGTGCCGACCAAGTATGTGCCCTGATCTTTGAAGCGTGCCACGGTCGCCGCGTCCGGCAGCCCGAAGGTGAACGAGACGACGGGGACCGGGTCGTCGAGCAGCAGCGTGAGCTTTTCTTTCCAGTGGTCGGTGTCGGCGAGGTCCGGCTCGGGGAGCACCGCGCCGTATCGCCGCGCTTCCGTCTCCTGCAGCTCACGGCGGTACGCGGCGACACGTTCGGGCTCGACGACGGGCTGCGGGACGAAGAGGTTGACGCCGAAAAGGTCAACCGACTGTCGCACCTCGGCGATCTGGGCGGCGACGGCGTCCGGGCTGAGATAACCGGCCGCGAGGAAGCCGAGGCCGCCGGTCCGCCCGACGGCCGCGGCGAGCGCCGGGGTCGAGACGCCACCCGCCATCGGGGCTTGGATCAATGGAACGCGCAGGTCAGCGGGGTAGAAGGCGGCGGAACCGGTCAGACGGGCCATGGGTGACATCGTACGACGGTTGTTACCTCACGAGAGTTGTTACTTCACGAGAGTGTGGCGGGGGGCGGACCTCACGACGATCCCGGCCGACGACGCGGCAGGACCAGGTCCGCCGCCTGCCAGCGTCGCACGACCTCGGCCGCGCCACGCTCGGTCAGCTCGCCGTGCACGCGCAGCCTCGCCACGCCGCCGTCCGGGAACGCGTCGAGCCGCACGTGGGTCACCGGGCCGGCGTCCTCGATCCGGAACCGGTGCAGCGCGTCCGGCTGGATCCGGGTCTCGGGCACGAGGTCGAACCACTCACCGGAGCCGGAGCCGGAGCCGGAGCCGGAACTGGAACCCGAGCCCGCACCGTCGACCCGGCCCCGCAGCGTCACCCGGTCCGGGGCGTTGCCCACGTAGTTCGCCGTGTCGATCTCGATGATCCGGGCGATCCCCTCGCCGACGAGCTCGACCTCGATCCAGTCGTTGCCGCCGTCGCGCCGCCGCACGGTCTCCCACCCCTCGCCCATCACCCGCGACTCGCCGGGCATCAGCACCGCCGTCGCGGGCGTGTAGACCGCGCTGCTGCTGGTCGCCACGACGCGGCCGCCGTTGCGCGCCGCCGCGAGGTCGCACTGCACGAAGCCCGCGCCTACCGTGAACTCCGGTTCCGCGAGCACCCGGCCGTGCACGCGCAGCCGCGCTATGCCGCCGTCCGGGATGTTGTTGAGGCGCACGTGCGTGAACCGCCGCCGCGCCAGCTCCTCGCTCTCGATCGCGAAGTAGTTCTCCGCGTCGCCTTCGAGCTTCTGCCGGGCCACGATCGTGACCCACTCGGCCTCAAGCAGCTCCTGCGGGCTCGGGAATCCGCGCACGTCCACGGCCTCGACCGAGCATTCCGGCGGGTAGTTGCCGGCGAAGAACGACGTGTCCACCGTAACGCCGCTGATCAGGCCTGGAACGCCGAGCCGGACGATCGCGGAGTCGTAGTCGTGCGCGTTGTACCCGACCCCGCGCCCGCGTCGCCGCCGGGTCTCCCAGCCGTCGACGATCTGGCCCTTGAGGTTGAAGGTGTGCGGCCGGAACGTCGGCGGGTCGTCGGTGACGAGGTTCTCCTTCATGCCGAAGAACTCGTCGTTCGCCCAGACGACCGCACCGCCGAGCGCCCGCGACGCGAGGTTCACGCCCGCCATTCACATCACTCCTTCAGGACGACGGCTACCTCTTGCAGTGTCACGCGTGTGTCCCCTGATGACTAGAGTCGGGACTATGGAGAAGAGGACACTGGGACGGACGACCGGTCGGCAGGTCGGAGTGATCGGGCTCGGCGCCTGGCAGCTCGGCGCGGATTGGGGGCAGGTCGAGGAGGCGGACGCGCTCGGCACGCTGCATGCGGCGCTCGAGTCGGGCGTGGACTTCATCGACACGGCGGACGTGTACGGCGACGGGCGCAGCGAGCAGATCATCGCAAAACTGCTGCGCGAGCGGGAGGCGGCCGGCGCCGAGCCGGGGAGCCTGACCGTCGCGACGAAGATGGGCCGCCGGATGGCCCAGGAGCTGGCCAACTACAGCGCCGCCAACTTCCGCGCGTGGACCGACCGTTCGCGGCGCAATCTCGGCGTGGACACGCTCGACCTGGTGCAGCTGCACTGCCCGCCGGATCCGGTGTACGCGAGCGACGAGGTGTTCGACGCGCTGGACGCGCTGGTCGAGGACGGCACCGTCGCGGCGTACGGGGTGAGCGTGGAGACCTGCGAGCAGGCGCTTTCCGCGATCCGTCGGCCGCACGTGGCGAGCGTGCAGATCATTCTCAACGCCTTCCGGCTCAAGCCGCTGGACCAGGTGCTGCCGGCCGCGCGGGAGGCGGGCGTCGGCATCATCGCGCGCGTGCCGCTGGCCAGCGGGCTGCTGTCCGGCCGGTACACGGCCGAGACCGTCTTCGGCGCGGACGACCACCGCAACTACAACCGGCGCGGCGAGGCCTTCGACGTCGGCGAGACCTTCTCCGGCGTGGACTACGCGACGGGGCTCGAGGCGGTGGAGCGGCTGCGTCCGCTGGTGCCGGAGGGCGCGACGCTGGCGCAGTTCGCGCTGCGCTGGATCGTCGACCAGCCGGGCGTCAGCGTCGTCATCCCGGGCGCGCGCAACGCCGGGCAGGCGCACGCGAACGCCGCCGCGGCGGTGGCCCTCTCCCCGCTGGATCAGGCCACGCGCAAGGCGGTACAGGATGTCTATGACGAGCTGATCCGTCCTCAGATTCATGACCGTTGGTGATACGCGAAGCGTCCCCGCTCGGCTACGCTAGTCCATGATCAACGAGGGCGCGCTCGCTGCCGGAAGGCGTGCGGACGCGAGTTGTGGGCAGCAGGGTTGTGGAGGCCCTGCTGCCACGATTTTCGTGCACTGACTTCGAGGGCTGATTCATGGCCGGGCGGTCGCGACGGCCGCTCGGTCCGCGGTCGTCAGTGCCCCGATGCCGCGGGCCATGCGGTGTCGGCCCAGGCCGCTACGGCCGCGTGCACGGTGCGTCGCAGCAGTGCGATGCCGGCGTGGTCGCGGCCGTGGTAGACGGCGTTCGTCAGCAGCACGGTCCACAGGCCGGAGGCCGGATCGAAGGCGACGCTGGTGCCGGTGAAGCCGGTGTGGCCCGCCCTCGTGTCCGGCCAGGCCGCCGTCATGTGGTCCCAGCGGTCGCCCGCGAGCACCCAGCCGAGGCCGCGCCTGCCGTTGAGGTGCTCGGTCCAGCAGGTCGTCGCGGCGGCGCGGATCGCGGGGGAGAGGAAGTCGGAGTCAGGGTCCAGCCATGCCCGACGCAGATAGCTGACAAGGTCGCCGATCGTGCCGAACACGCCGGCGTGCCCCGCGACGCCGCCGAGCACCTCGGCGTTCTCGTCGTGCACCACGCCGATCCTGGGTTCGCCGATGCCGGGCCGCGGCTCGGTTGCCGCGAAGTCGATGCCGAGCGCGTGCACCGGGACGTAGCTGGTCGAGGCCAGGCCGAGCGGTGTGAATACGAGCTCTTGCACCGCGCTGTCGAGGCTCGTGCCGGTGACCGCCTCGATCGCGAAGCCGAGCGTCATGAAGCCGACGTCGGAGTAGCGGACGGTGCTCGCCGGCTCCGCGATGAGCGGCGTGCCGGCGATGGCGGCGCGCAGGCCGATCGGCGAGGCCCCGAGCTCGTGAAACGGCTCGTGCGCGGGCAGGCCCGCCGTGTGGGTGAGCAGGTGCCGCAGCGTCACGCGGGCCTTGGCGCCCTCCGTGAACGCCGGGACGTAGCGCGCCACCGGATCGTCCAGCGCGAGCTGCCCGGCGTCGATCAGGCGGAGCACGGCGGGCGTGGTGGCGACGACCTTCGTCAGCGAGGCGAGATCGAAGACGGTTTCCTCGGTCACGGGCGGTGCGGCGGCGGTGGGATGGGTATGGCCGAAAGCGTGGATCTCGTAAGGGGCGCCGCCCTGCCCCGCCCCTCCCCGGCCGACGGCCAGCACCGCCGCGGGCGTTACCCCCTCGCGTACCGCCGCGGCGACCAGCCGGACCGCCGCGACCGGTCCTGGCGTGCCGGCGGCGGCGCCGACTCCCGGGGTCGCACCGGGAGCGTCGTTCACAGCTGCGTCGCCCATGCTTCGCTCCCCGGTCGAACTGCGCGTCGACGTTGCCGAATATGGTAATTTCTCGACCTTGACTTGACCAGTTCCGTCCTTTTTCGCTCCAAGCGGAGGTGGATCGGTGGCCGTCTCCCCGGCTTCCGGCGTACGAGCGGCCGTGCCCGAGGATCGGCCCGCGCTGCGGAGACTGGCCGCCGCCTCGCTGCGCTGGGACGCGGACGCGGCGGAGCTCGTGGACCTGCTCTGGCCGAACACTGATACCGAGTTCGCGCTGGTCGACGAGGCGGACGGGGTGTTGCTCGGGCTGGCCCTCGGCTCGCTGGGCCCGGAGCCGCGCGATCCGGCGGCGGCGCGGCGTGGGCATGTCAACCTGCTGGCTGTCGATCCCGGGGCGCGGCGGCAGGGGCGTGCGACGGCGCTGCTGCAGGCACTGGAGCGGCGGCTCGGCTCGGTCGGCTTCTACGCGCGGACCGTGGACGCGTACGTCGAGCGCGTCTATTGGATGTATCGCAGGGGTCGATGAACCGAATCGGGTAGCGGCGCCGTGGCTAGGACACGCGCGTGCCGGAGTGGGTGCTGCGTCGGCTCGCGGAGGGCGGCGACGTCACCCGCATCAAGGCCGCGACCGGCAGTACGACGGATCTACTCAGGGAGAAGCTGGGATTCAGTGGCCTACTTCTCACCGACGCTATGGAGAAACGCGCGGTCGCGGACCGGTATGGGCTGGAACGCGCGGTTGCAGGCGACGCTCGTGAACGCGGTGGACGACGGGGAGCTGGCGGAGGAACGCCTGGCCGAGGCAGCGGGACGGGTCGCGGAATTCGCGGTGTCGAAGGGCACTGACGCTTGCCGACCCCGGCAGCTTCTAGGAGTCGCGGCGGAGCCAGGCCGCGGTGTCGGCCGGTAGCAGCCCATCGTCGGCGAGAGGTCCGCTGGTCAGCAAGACCTCGGCATCGGCAGCTAGCGGAGATGGGGAAGGGCCGAAATTGACGATGCATTCGAACCCGCCGTCGCGCCGCAGATGCAGCACGCCGTCCGGCGCGTCCACCCACGTCAACCCGCCACGAACGGCTCGACGCAACCGCAGCGCAGTCCGATAGAGCGCGAGCATCGAATCAGGGTCCGTGCTCTCCACATCCGCAGCCCGCTCCTTCCACGCCGCCGGTTGCGGAAGCCAGGGCTCTGCCGCATCCTCCGCTGGACCGAAGCCGAACCCCGGCTCGTCGGCCGACCACGGGAGCGGCACGCGGCATCCGTCGCGCCCGAGATCCTTGCCGCCGGACTGGACGAACGTCGGGTCCTGACGCAGCTCGGCGGGAATGTCCTCGACCTCCCACAGGCCCAGCTCCTCGCCCTGGTACACGTACGCGCTGCCGGGCAACGCCAGGTAGAGCAGCGCCGCCGCGCGTGCCCGGCGCGTGCCGAGGTCCAGGTCGACCGGGGTGTTGTGTACGCGGACGCCGTCCAGGGACCAACTCGACTCGGCACGTCCGTAGCGCGTGATCACGCGTGTCACGTCGTGGTTCCCGAGCACCCACGTCGCCGGGGCGGCTACCTCGGCGTGCAGGTCGAGCGTCGAGTCGATGATCTCGCGCAGGGCTGCGGGCTGCCAGGGCGCCTGGAGGTACGGGAAGTTGAAGCCGGTGTGCAGTTCATCAGGACGCAGATACCGCTTGAGCGAGGTCGGATGCACCCACAGCTCGCCGACGAAGATGCGCGTGCCGTCGCCGTCGTCCGCGTACTTGTCGGCGATCCGGCGCCAGGCGCGGTACACGTCGTGCACCTCGGGCCGGTCCTCATACGGCGACGGCTGCCCGGCCGCTTCCAAGGGTCCGCGCGACGGCAGTCCCTTCTGCTTGACCAGCAGATTCGCGACATCGATCCGGAAGCCGTCCACGCCGCGATCGAGCCAGAAGCGCAGGATCGACTCGAACTCGGCGCGCACCTCGGGGTGGTCCCAGTTGAAGTCCGGCTGGTGCTCGTTGAACAGGTGCAGGTACCACTGCTCGGGCGTGCCGTCCGCCGCGATGACCCGGGTCCAGCCCGGCCCGCCGAAGGCGGAGGGCCAGTCGTTCGGCGGTTCGTCGCCGTCGGGCCCGAGGCCCGGCCGGAAGTGGAAAAGTTCACGCTCGGCCGAGCCGGGGCCCGCGGCGAGCGCGGCCTGGAACCACGGGTGCTGATCGGAGCAGTGGTTCGGCACGATGTCGATGATCACGCGCAGGCCGAGCCCGTGCGCCGTGTTGATCAGCCTGGTGGCGTCGGCGAGCTTGCCGAACAGCGGGTCGATGTCCCGGTAGTCCGCCACGTCGTAGCCCGCGTCGGCCATCGGCGAGCGGTACCAGGGCGAGATCCAGAGCGCGTCCACGCCGAGCTCGGCGAGATGCGGGAGACGCGAGATCAGGCCGGGCAGATCGCCCACCCCGTCGCCGTTCCCGTCGGCGAAGCTGCGCGGGTAGACCTGGTAGACGACCGCGTCGCGCCACCAGTTCGGGTTCAGGTCGATCGGCACTGATAATCCCCTCCGGGAGCCCAGAAGCTAAACCGCTTAAGCCATCGGGATCATCCGGAACTATGCTCCCGAGCCGAGCCCGCGTCAAGAGCCCCGGCGACCCAGGGACTATGCCCCGACCGCGCCGGGTCTACGCCGCCGGAGCCGCCGGGGCCGCCGTGCTGCCGCGGACGGTCAGCGCCGGGGTCGCGGTCTTCAGGTCCCGGACGAGCGCGGGGTTCTCCACCGCGGCCAGCACGCTGAGCGCCGCCTGCTGGCCGAGGCTGAACGCGTCCCTGGTCAGTGCCGTGATAGGCGGGTGCACGATGCGGGTGAGCACCGAGTCCTCGAAGGAGACGATGGACAGCCGCTCCGGCACCGACACGCCCATCTCGGCGGCGACCGCGAGCCCGGCCACGGCCATCACGTCGCTGTCGTAGATGATCGCGGTCGGCTGCTCGCCCGGGCCGCCGGACAGCAGCGTCCGGGTGGCCGCGGCGCCCTGCGCGTCGCTGAAATCGGTGGGGATGGAGACCGCGCCGATCAGGCCGAGCCGCTTCGCGCAGTCACGCAGTGCCCGCATACGCCGCTGGGTGTGCTGGAAGGCGGGCATGCCGGCGAGGTGCGCGATCCGCCGGTGGCCGATCGCCGCGAGGTACTCGACGAGGCTCAGCATCGCCTCCCGGTCGTCCGCCCAGACGGTGCTGAGCTGGCCGTGCCTGCCTGGGCCGCCGAGCACCACCGCCGGGGTGCCGAGGCCTTCGAGCACTGCGAACCTCGGGTCCTTGACCTGCGGATCCACCACCACGAAGCCGTCCACGCGGTGCTCGGAGACCCAGCGCCGGTACACCTCGATCTCCGCCGCCGTGTCCTCGACGATCATCAGGCTCAGCGACACCGACTTCGCCGAGAGGCCGTCCTGCAGTCCGGCGAGCAGCTGGCCGAAGAAGGGCTCGACGCCGATGGTCCGGGCCGGCCGGGCCACGACCAGGCCGACCGCGTCGGCCCGCGCCCCGCCGAGGGCGCGCGCGGCGCTGTGCGGACGCCAGTTCATCTGCTCGGCCACCCGCAGGATGCGCTCGCGGGTCGCCTCGCTCACCCCCGGACGCCCGTTGAGAGCAAAGGACACGGCGCCGCGCGAGACCCCCGCCTCGCGGGCGATGTCGTCGATCGTCACTCTGGCCACGATCCGCCTCTCCTCCCTTGACACCCCACCGGGCCCGGGAGCATAGTTCCCGTGCCAGATAGAGCGCTTTAGTAAAGCCGTTCAAGCCTATCAGCGCCTCGCCGGAACCCGCCACCACCACCGCGAAGACCCACCGGCGACCCGCTCGGGCACCGCTCCGTGCAAGCACCACGATAGGAGAGCGCACAACCATGCGAAGCAGCAGAATCGGCAGCGTCGCCGCTTTCGGCCTCGCCGCGAGCCTGTCCCTCACCCTGACCGGCTGCGGAGTCGGCAACGGCAGTAGCGGCGGCAACTCGCAGCAGACCGTATCCTCCACCGCCGCACTGTCGGGCGCGATCACCTTCCAGACCTGGTCGCTCAAAAACGCGACCTTCACCCCGTATTTCACCGCCCTGATCAAGGCCTTCGAGAAGCTGCACCCGGGCACGACGATCAACTGGGTCGACCAGCCCGGCTCCAACTATCCCGACAAGGTCACCAGCCAGATCACCAGCGACAGCCTGCCGGACGTGATCAACCTGCCGCCGGACATCGCGCATACGGTCGCCAAGACCGGTGACCTGCTCGACCTCACCAAGAACGACCCGACGATCGCGCAGACCTATGTCGCCAGCGGACTCGCCGCGTACCAGTACAAGGACACGAACACAGGCAACGACAGCTTCGCCTTCCCCTGGTACCTCGGCACCGACGTGAACTACTGGAACAAGACGATGATGGCGAAGGACGGGCTCTCGGCCGCGAATCCGCCCACGACGCTCCCCGAACTCATCGCCGACGCCAAGATCATGCATGACAGGTCCGACGGCAAGGACTACCTGATGAGCCGCTCGCCGGGCCTGATGGACTTCGCCAACGCCGGAGCCCCGCTGCTCAACTCGGCCGGCACCGCGTTCGCCTTCAACACGTCGGCCGCGGTCAAGGTCCTCGAGCAGTACACCGCCGCGTACGCGGCCGGCTATCTGCCTCCGGGCGTGCTGACGTCCAACTACGAGGGCAACTCGACGCTCTTCCTGGAGCAGGAGGTCGCCTGGACGACCGGCGGCGGCAACTACATCGAGAGCACCGAGCAGACCAACCCGAGCCTCGTCAGCTCCATCGTGCCGTCCGCCACGATCGGCACCCCGCCGCTGTACGTCCAGGGGATCTCGGTCTCGTCGAAGAGCAAGAACCTGCCGCTCGCGCTCGCCTTCGCCGAATATGTGACGAACAGCCAGAACCAGGCCGCGTTCATCCAGCTCGCCCCCGGCTTCGAGGCCGGCACGCTCGCCGCCTCGTCGATCACCTCGTCCGCCAGCTCCGTCGGCATGCAGGCGGCCGCCTCCGCGATCGCCGAGAAGGACGTCGAGAACGGCGTCAACTTCACCCCGCCGATCTGGACCAGCGCGATGGACACGATCCTCAACCAGCAGATCGCCTTGGCCATGACCGGCAGGGAGTCCGCGCAGACCGCCTTGGACAACACCGTCTCGCAGGCCAACGCGCTGCTGAGCCAGTAGCGCGGAGTCCTCGATCATGAAGTCTCACCGCTGGTACACGCCCTGGCTGCTGGTCCTGCCCGCGCTCGTTTTCCTGGGCCTGTTCAGTCTCTGGCCCGCGATCAATACCCTGCTGCTGTCCTTCACCAACGTGCACACGCTGACCGGCGGCCGCTTCATCGGCTTCGCCAACTACACCCGGATGTGGCACGACCCGCAGCTCTGGGACGCGATCGTCAATACTCTGCTCTACATGGCGGTCTGCGTGCCGCTGCTGACGTTTCTGCCGCTCCTGCTTGCCCTGCTCGTGCAGCGAACGCTGCCGCTGATGGGTTTCTTCAGAACAGTGCTCTACTTCCCGGTCATCGCCTCGGCCGTCACCGTCGCGCTGATCTGGCAGTGGCTGCTCAATGACAGAGGCCTGGTCAACGACCTGGCGCAAGAGGTCGGCATCGTGCACCGCGCGGTGCCGTTCCTCGAGGATCGCTGGCTGCTGCTGTTCAGCGCGATCGCCCTGACGGTCTGGAAGGGCCTGGGCTACTACATGGTCCTGTACCTGTCCGCGCTCGGGAACGTCCGCCGCGACCTGCACGAGGCGGCGGCCGTGGACGGAGCGGGGCACGTCCGGCGGTTCTGGCACGTCACCATGCCCGGCGTACGCGGCACCACGCTGCTGGTCTCGATCCTGATCAGCGTCAGCGCGATGCGCGTGTTCACCGAGCTCTACATCCTCGGCGGACCCACCGGCGGCATCGGCGGCCAGGACGTCTCGCTCGTCTTCCTGATCGAGCAGTACGGCTCCGGCTTCGACGGCCAGCTCGGCTACGCCTCCGCGCTCAGCGTCCTGCTCTTCGTGCTCACCGCGATCCCGCTGCTGGTGCTCGCTCGGCTGAATCGGGGGAACAACGCTTGAGCCCGACTGAAATCAGACGTCGGAGATCACCTGTCTTCGACGCCGTCACCCCGCTCGGCCTCACCCTCCGCTACACCACCCTGCTCGTCGTCTTGGCCATCTCCATCGGCCCGATGCTGTGGGAGCTCTCGACCTCGCTCAAGAGCCCGATCGAGGATGTCTTCTCGACCACGCCGCACTTTCTCCCGCAGCATCCGACGCTGCACAACTACGACCTCGTCGCCCAGACGATCCCGATCTGGCACTTCGCCGCCAACTCCTGCATCGTCGCGGTGCTCGGCGTCGGCGGGAACCTGATCGGCGCGACGGCGGCGGGTTACGCGCTGGCCCGGCTCAGGTTCCGCGGCCGAAGGCTGGTGACCGGCCTGTTCCTGTCCACGCTGGTGCTGCCCGGCGAGGTGACGATCATCTCCCAGTACCAGACCGTCACCAGGCTCGGCTTCGGCGACTCGCTGATCGGCGTCGCGCTGCCCGGCATGATCGGCGCCATCAATGTGCTGCTGATCCGCAACGCCTTCCGGTCCATCCCGGACGAACTCGAGGACGCGGCGGTGATCGACGGGGCGAACGTGTGGCAGCGGATTCGCTACATCGGGCTGCCGAACATCAAGGGAGTGCTCTCCGTCGTCGCGATCCTCACCTTCATCGCCGCCTGGGACGACTTCCTCTGGCCCCTGCTGGTGTTGCAGAGCCCGAACAAGCTCACCCTGACCGTCGGGCTTTCCTACTTGGAAGGGGAGTTCTCCGCCGACCCGCGCACGATCGCGGCCGGGGCGATGATCGCGCTGGTGCCGATCCTGGCGCTGTTCGCGGCCCTGCAGCGCTACTTCTTCCGCGGCGTCGGGGAGGGCGCGATCAAGGGCTGACCGCTGTCTTCCTCGCCTTTCGGCACCACCCGGACAAGGAACCGCACCACTGTGAACCCACCGCGCTTCGGCGTCAACTACACCCCCGCCAAGGGCTGGTTCCATCACTGGCTCGACTTCGACCTCGACGCCGCGCGAGCGGACCTTGACGCGATCGCCGCGCTCGGCCTCGACCACGTGCGCGTCTTCCCGCTCTGGCCGATCTTCCAGCCCAACAGAACCCTGATTCGGCCGCGCGCCGTCGAGCAGCTCGTCGCCCTGGTGGACGCGGCGGGCGAACGGGGCCTCGACGTGAACGTGGACGGACTCCAAGGCCACCTCTCCAGCTTCGACTTCCGCCCCTCCTGGCTGGAGAGCTGGCACCGGCGCAATATGTTCACGGACCCCGACGTGGTTGAAGCAGAGGCTGAATACCTGCGTACGCTGGCCGCCGCGTTGGCCGATCGCCCGAACTTCCTCGGCATGACCCTCGGCAACGAGACCAACCAGTTCTCCGGCGAGCCGCACCCGGACCCGGACCGCGTCGACGAGCCAGAACAGGCCGACGCCTGGCTCGCCCGCCTCCTCGAAGCCTGTGCCGAGGGCGCACCCGACAAGCTGCATCTGCACTCGTTCTACGACGCCGCCTGGTACCTCGACGACCACCCCTTCACCCCCGCGCAGGCGGCCAGGCGCGGCTTCGCCACCGCGATCCACGCCTGGGTGTTCAACGGCACCGCGCAGATGTACGGCACGCACTCGGCCGCCGTGGACCACCACGCCGCGTACCTCATCGAGCTGAGCAAGGCCTGGGCCCTTGACCCGCGGCGCCCGGTCTGGCTGCAGGAGGTCGGGGCACCGGCGCCGCACATCCCGGCCGAGCACGCCGCCGCGTTCGCCCGGGCCACGATCGTCAACGCGCTCGACTGCCCCGACCTGTGGGGCGTGACCTGGTGGTGCTCGCACGACGTGGACCGCGCGCTGTCCGACTTCCCGGAGCTCGAATACAGCCTCGGCCTGCTGACGAACGACGGCCGCGTGAAACCCGCCGGGCGTGAAGTCAAGACGATCGTCGCGGAGCTGCGCGAGAGCTGGACCCCGCCCGCGCCGCGTACCACGGCCCTGGTCCTCGACCTGCCCGAACACCACCTGCGGAAGCGATCCACCTGCGCGCCCGGCGGAGCGTACTTCGAGGCCTACCGGGGCCTCGCCGCGCAGGGGGCCAGGCCGGCGGTGGTCCTCGCCGAACACGCCGCCGATGAGGCGCATCTCGCCGCTCGCGGAATCACCGACGTCGTCACCCTGGAAGACCTCGCCCACGCCTGATCTAATCGATTTCGGCCCACCATCGACTCGTCGCCCCTCCGCACACCGACATTGGAGCCGCAGCGCCATGCACGACGATCGCAACCTCATCGAAGCCCGACTCGCGCGCGTCCTGAAGGAGCGCATCGTCCCGGCGATCTACCCCGAGTCCGTGCCGCTGGAAGTCGGCGTCTGGGTCGCCCCCGGTGAACCCGTCCCGGTGTCCGAGGGGCTGGCCGCGCCACGCGAGCCGCTGAGCGTCGGCGACCAGTGGGGCGCGCCCTGGGGGACGAGCTGGATCACCGTCACCGGCACGGTCCCGGACACGTGGGCGGGGAAGACCGTCGAGGCGCTCCTCGACCTCGGCTTCGACCCGAACAAGCCGGGCTTCCAGTGCGAGGGCCTGGTCTACCGGCCCGACGGCTCGCCGGTGAAGGGCATCAACCCGAAGAACCAGTGGGTGCGCGTGGCCGACGCGGCGGCGGGCGGGGAGCGCGTCGAGCTGCACATCGAGGCCGCGTCCAACCCCTGCATCCTCGACTACCACCCCTTCGTCCCGACCGAGCTCGGCGACGTGCGCACCGCGGGCGACGGCCTGCAGTACCGCATCGCGCAGATGGACTTGGCCGTGTTCGACGAGGGCGTGTGGAACCTCGTGCTGGACCTCGAAGTCGTCGGTGAGCTGATGGCCGAGCTGCCGGTCGAGGGCGCGCGGCGCTGGGAGCTGCTGCGCGCGATCGACAAGGCGCTGGACGCGGTGGATCTTCAGGATGTGAACGGAACCGCCGCTGCCGCTCGTGCCGAGTTGGCAGGAGTGCTGGCCGCCCCCGCGGTCCCCTCGGCGCACCGGATCAGCGCCGTCGGCCACGCGCACATCGACTCCGCCTGGCTCTGGCCGCTGCGGGAGACCGTGCGCAAGGTCGCGCGGACCACGGCCAACATGACGAACCTGCTTGAGACCGAGCCCGACTTCATCTTCGCCATGTCCCAGGCACACCACTACGCGTGGATCAAAGAGCACCGGCCTGAGGTCTACGAGCGGGTCAAGAAGGCAGTCTCGGAAGGCCGCTTCGTACCCACCGGCGGCATGTGGACCGAGGCCGACACGAACATGCCGAGCTCCGAGGCCATGGCCCGGCAGTTCGTGCACGGCAAGCGCTTCTTCCTGGAGGAGTTCGGCGTCGAGAACGAGGAGGCGTGGCTGCCGGACACCTTCGGCTTCGCCGGTGGCCTGCCGCAGATCATCAAGGCCGCGGGCTCGAAGTGGCTGCTCACCCAGAAGATCTCGTGGAGCACGACGAACTCGTTCCCGCACCACACCTTCCTGTGGGAGGGCATCGACGGGACCCGTATCTTCACGCACTTCCCGCCGGTCGACACGTACAACTGCTCGATGCAGGGCAGCCAGATCGCGCACGCCGCGCGGAACTTCAAGGAGAAGGGCTCGGCGGCCCGATCCTCGCTGGCGCCGACCGGCTACGGCGACGGCGGTGGCGGCACGACGCGCGAGATGATCGCGAAGGCGGCGCGGCTGCGCGACCTCGAGGGCTCCGCGACGGTCGAGTGGACCAAGCCCGCCGACTTCTTCGCCAAGGCCGAGGCCGAGTATCAGGACCCGCAGGTGTGGATGGGGGAGCTCTACCTCGAACTGCACCGCGCCACGCTCACCACGCAGGCCGGCACGAAGCAGGGCAACCGACGTAGTGAGAACCTGCTGCGCGAGGCCGAGCAGTGGTCGGCCACGGCGGCGGTCCGTGCCGGTTTCGGGTATCCCTACGCGGATCTCGACCGGATCTGGAAGGAAGTCCTCACCCACCAGTTCCACGACATCCTGCCGGGCTCGTCGATCGCCTGGGTGCACCGCGAGACCGAGGCCGCGCACGAGAAGGCGGCCGAGGAGCTGACCGCGATCATCGACGAGGCCCAGCGCGCGCTGGCCGGCGACCCGGCCTCATCCCACCTGGTCATCTTCAACAGCGCCCCGCACGCCCAAGGCGGTGTTCCCGCGCTCGCCGCGGCTCCCGCTTCGCCCCCCTCTGGTACATCGACCGTCACCGACCGCCCCGGTGGCGGCTTCGTCCTGGACAACGGCCTGATCCGCGCCGAGATCGACGAGCGCGGCCTGCTCGTATCGGTGTTCCACTACGAGACCGACCGCGAGACGATCGCCCCCGACGCGCCGGCGAACCTGCTTCAGCTGCACCAGGACTTCCCCAACCAGTGGGACGCCTGGGACGTGGACAAGCACTACCGGCACACGTACACCGACATCACCGCGGTCGACGAGCTGATCCCCTCGTCTTCCGCCGATGGTGACGGGGCGTGCGTCACCATCACCCGGACCTTCGGCGCGTCCCACGTCATCCAGGTGATCACCCTGGAAGCCGACGCCCGCCGCCTCGACATCCACACCCACGTGGACTGGCACGAGACCGAGAAGTTCCTCAAGCTCGCATTCCCGCTGGACATCCGCGCGGAGCGGTACGCGGCCGAGACCCAGTTCGGCCACCTCTACCGGGCCACGCACGTCAACACGAGCTGGGAGTCGGCCAAGTTCGAGGCCTGCAACCACAAATTCGTGCACTTCGAGGAGCCCGGCTGGGGCGTCGCGCTCGTCACCCAGTCCACCTACGGCCACGACGTGACCCGCGACGTGCGCGCGGCCGATCAGGGCACGACGACAACCGTCCGGGTCTCCCTGCTGCGTGCCCCGAAGTTCCCGGACCCGCGCGCCGACCAGGGACGGCATGTCTTCCACCATGCGCTCGTCCCGGCCGCGACCATCGCCGACGCCGTGCGTGAGGGTTACAGTGCCAACCTGCTGGAGCGCCGCGTCCGCGGTGACGCGGTCGTCGAGCCGCTGGTGACCGTCGACAACGACGCGGTCGTCGTCAGTGCCCTGAAGCTCGCGGACGACGGCAGCGGCGACGTCGTCGTGCGCTGCTACGAGGCGCACGGCGGACGTGCCTCGGCGCTCGTCACGCCGGGCTTCGCGGTTGCCGGGGACGTCGAGGTGTGCGACCTGCTGGAGCGGGCCACCGGCGTCGCGGAGATCGAGGACGGAGCGGTCCGGCTGCGGCTGCGCCCCTTCCAACTCGTCACGCTGCGCTTCAGGCGCGCTTGATCGTTGATCAACGTCCGGGGCGGTGACCATGTCCGACACGTGGTCACCGCCCCGTCTTGGGGACCGGGCCGGCGGGATGTCGCGTAATCTTGCAAGAAACCGCACCCGTTTTCCCGCATCGTGAAAGGCGCCCCATGTCGCAGCAGTTGTACGCAGCCATCGACGTAGGCGGCACGAAGATCGCCGCCGCCCTCGTCGATGCCGGAGGGACGCTGCTGACCCGCGCCGAGCTGCCGACCCCGCCGAAGGGTTCGGGCGGCGCGAAGGTCATGGCGACGGTCGGGGCGCTGGTGGACACGCTCGCCGAGGACGTCCGCTGGGCCGCCGTGGCCGGCGTCGGCATCGGCAGCGCGGGTCCGGTCGACCCGGCGCGCGGCACCGTCAGCCCGGTGAACATCCCCGGCTGGCGGGACTTTCCGATCGTGGACCAGGTCAAAGGCTTGAAGCCGATCGGCGGACTCGAGGTCGTCCTGGTCGGCGACGGCTCGGCGATGGCCGCCGGCGAGCACTGGCGCGGCGCCGCCAGGGGGTACGACAACGCCTTGTGCCTGGTCGTGTCCACGGGCGTCGGCGCGGGCCTGATCCTCGACGGCGTGCTCCGCACCGGCCCGAGCGGCAATGCCGGACACCTCGGCCACATCAGCGTGGACGTGGAGGGCGAGGACTGCCCGTGCGGTTCGCGCGGCTGCCTGGAGACCTTCGCCAGCGGCACCTCGATCGCCCGCTGGGCTGTGCAAAACGGCTGGCGAATGCGTTCTGACAACGTTGTCGAGACCAATTTTCGGGCAACGCGCGCCGCGGCCGGTGCCTCCGCCGCCACCGGGACTGCCCTCGACCTCGAAGTCACGGTTGCGACCGCCGTCACCGCCACCGCCACCGCCGTCACCGCGGCTGACATCGCCGCGTCGGCCGTGACCGCCGCCGACATCGCCGCGTCCGCCAGAGCAGGCGACGAAATCGCGCTCGCCGCCTTCGAGCGCGCCGGACGCGCCCTCGCGGCGGGCATCGCGGCGACGGCCATGCTCGTGGACATCCGCGCGGCGGTGATCGGCGGCGGCGTCGCGAAGGCAGGCGAGGTGCTGCTCGATCCGCTGCGGCGCCACCTGAACCGCTACGCGTCGCTCCCGTTCACCCGAGACCTCGACATCCTGCCCGCCAAGCTCGGCGGCGACGCCGGCCTCATCGGCGCGGTGGCCGCGCTCGCGAGGCCGACACCCGGGTGATCAGCGGTATCAGCCGTTCGCGGTGGCTCCGATCTCGTTGAGCGCGCGCTCGATCCGATTGAGCGCGTGCGGCCAGCCGTTGCCCATGCCCGCGAAGGCCTGCCGGCCCATCGGGGAGTCGAGGTTGAAGCCCGCGTGCTCCAGGTGCAGCCGGGTGCCCTCGTCCTCCGGCACGATGCGCCAGACGATCCGCGTGTCCAGCACGCCCCGCGCGAAGTGATACTCGAGCCGCGCCTCCGGCTCGACGGCCGTCACCTCGCAGGGCTGGACGCCCCAGTCGCCCATATCCAGCGTGAACCGGTGGCCGACGACGGGCTTCACGTCCCCCGGCGCCCACCAGCGCGCGAGGAGTTCGGGTTCGGTCAGCGCGCGCCAGACGGCGGCCGGCGGGTGCGCGATGTACTGGTCGAAGTGCAGCGCGGGCCACGGGGCCGGAGCCTCGCCGAGGTGCTCGCCGCTCGTGCGGTCCGCGTCGCCGTCGTCGTCAGTGTTCTTACTCATACCGTCTCCCGCTCCCTGGTCCACCGCATTTCCTGTGCCCACCATCGCGAATACGCCGCTGGACATGCATACACGATGCGCCGGATTTTTCCGACAAGTCAACCCCGGTGCGGCTTATTCATCCTTATCCCGGCCTTAGCTGCCACCGGGAATGATGGAACGGTACCGCCAAATAGTGGGAGAAAGCGCAGGTAGCAGCAGATGAAGATGACGATGCGCAGGGCCGTTGTGGCGACGGCGGGACTAGCCGTCGCGGGCGGGACGGTATTCGGGGCGACGCAGGCCTTCGCGGCGTCCCCGGCCGCATCCACCACGTCCACCACGTCGGCGAGCGCGACCTCGACGGCCTCCGCGTCCACGAGTACGAGCTCGAAGACCGCGACCCCGTGCAAGGACGCGAAGCACCCGGCCAGGTGCGCCCTCCGCCGCGCGGCGCTGCGTAACCGCGGTGCACTGCTCAAGCGCGGCGCGCACGGCCAGGCGACCGTCAAGGACAAGGCCGGCGCCTACGTCGTGCGCGAGTGGCAGGTCGGCAAGGTCGGCTCGATCAGCGGCTCGACGGTCACGGTCACCGACGGCACCAACACCACCTGGACGTGGACCGTGGCCTCCGCGACGAAGTACCGCGTGGACGGCACGAAGGGCTCGCTTAGCGGCGTGCACGTCGGCGACACGATTCTGATCCGCGGCCAGCAGAGCGGCAGCGCGAACGACGCCACCGCGCTCTTCGACCCGAATCAGAGCAAGCTGGGCTGACCGACCGGCTCACAGAGCCCTGCGATGATGTCCAGCGAGAGATCCAGGGCCGTGGCCAGCGCCGCGACCGTGAAGAAGGCGGGGGTGGGCACGCGGCCGGACTCGATCTTGCGCAGCGTCTCGACGGGGACGCCCGCCGCGGCCGCGACCTCCGTCATGCTGCGCTCGCCGCGCGCCCGGCGCAGCAAGTCGGCGAGCCGCTCGCCGCGGGCTCGTTCCTCGGGACTGAGCGGAGGTCGGACCATAGCGGTATTCTAATCCCGGTTGGCCGGTATAGTTATCCCAGATCTGGATTCCAGGGATGACGGCTGAGACAGGGGAGTAGTGGCATGGTCGAGCTCAAGACACGCGGTGAGATCGAGGCGATGCGCGAGGCCGGACGGGTCGTCGCCCGCGCGCTGACCACGGTCCGAGAGCACGCGGACGTCGGCGTCACGCTCAAGGCACTTGACGAGATCGCCCACACCGTGATCCGCGACGCGGGCGCCACCTCGCCCTTCCTGAACTACCGGCCGCACTTCGCGATGACCCCCTTCCCGGCCGTCATCTGCGCCTCGGTCAACGACGCCGCCCTGCACGGCATCCCCGACGACTACCGGCTCGCGGACGGCGACCTGCTCAGCGTGGACTGCGGCGCGACCCTCGACGGCTGGACCGGCGACTCGGCGATCTCCTTCAACGTCGGGCAGAACCGGCCCGCCGCGGACAAGCGGCTGATCGACACGACGTCCGCGGCCCTCGACGCGGCGATCGCGGCCGCGGTCCCCGATGGCAGGCTCGGCGACCTCTCCGCGGCCATCGCGGGCGTCGGCCGCGCGGCGGGCCTCGGGATCTGCGGCGACTTCGGCGGCCACGGCATCGGCCGCACGATGCACGAGGACCCGCACGTGCCCAACGAGGGACGCGGCGGACGCGGGATGCGGCTGCGGGCCGGCCTCGTGCTGGCGATCGAGCCCTGGTTCCTGGCCGGCGGCAAGGACGACTACGTGATCGACGACGACGGCTGGACCATCCGCAGCGCGGACGGCAGCCGCGCCGCGCACATCGAGCACTCCGTCGCGATCACCGACGACGGGCCCCGGATCCTGACCCAGCTCTAGCCCCGGCAGCGCGGGACAACTTCGCCAACTCCGCCGCCGCGCTGTCCAGCACCATTCCAAGCGCCGCCGGGTACGCGCTGTCGTTCATCCGCTCGGCCAGCAGGTTCGCCGTCGCCGACAGGTTCGGGTGGGTGCTCTCCGGCAGGTGCGCGTACGTGGCCCGCCACATCCGCTGGTCGGACTCGAGCGCGGGCGCGGGCAGAACGAGCGCCGCCGCGTCGAGGGCCGCGAAGGCGAGGACCTGGTCGATGAAGACGTGGTAGATCCGCACGGCCACCACGTCCGGGAAACCCGCGCCGCGCAGGGCCGCCAGGATCGCCTCGTCGCCCGCGAGTTCGTTCGCCCGGCCGCTCACCCGGCTCGCCGTGAGCACCGCGGCCTGCGGATGCGCCAGATACACCTCGTGGATCCGCAGGCCGAGCCGGTGAAGATCCTCGCGCCAACCGTCGCCCGAGGGCTGCCAGCGGGTCAACGCGAGCCGCATCAGCTCGTCGGCCAACGCCAGGGTCAGCTCGTCCATGTTGCGGAAGTAGCGGTAGACGGTGCTCGCGTCGGCGCCGAGCGCGAGGCCGAGCCGCCGCGCGCTCAATCCCGCCGCGCCGTGCTCGCGCACCATGCGCAGCGCCGTCTCCACGATCATCGCCTCCGAG
>Ga0185299_10001271_pt1 | contig 51141 bp, 49 predicted proteins | sample PaiPotPPA55metaG_FD_128002 | JGI IMG/M metagenome (GOLD analysis project Ga0185299, IMG submission 128002) | Iron sulfur acid spring bacterial and archeal communities from Banff, Canada, to study Microbial Dark Matter (Phase II) - Paint Pots PPA... ... | reverse complement strand
CTCTTGTCGAAACTCCACTGGTGATACACGCACGTATGCGAGCTTGCGTTGCCGCGAGACTTCCTGCACACAGATGCGCCGCGATGCGCGCAGCGGTTAACCCACGCCGCCAGCGAGCCATCGTCGAACGGAACCGTCCATGTCTCCAGCCACCTTTCGTGCTGACGCGTTGCGGGGCTATCGATTATTCGAATCGACCGACCTCGATGAAACCCGCGAACTGATCTCGCGCGTGATGCAGCCGCACGCGCTCGTGCCCATGGGCTCGGGCCGCGGCCGTTCGCACATGGATTTCGTGAAGCTCGGCGGCCTGGGTCTTGGCACGATCGCGTTCGGCGACGCCATGCGCGTGGACGTCAAGGCGGTGGACGGTTATTACCTGCTGATGTTTTGCGTGACTGGCAACGCCGAAGTCCGCACGATGGGACGTTCCATGCTCGTGAACCGTAACCAAGGCGTTTTATGTGCGCCGGGGCAGCCTTTCGACGCACTGCTGTCGCCCGGCTGCGAGCAGTTCGTGCTGCGTATCGATCCCGTCGCGCTGAACGCGCAAGCGGGTCAAGGCATGCCGCATTTTGCCTCGCTCGTGCCGGTGGGCGGCTCGCATTTACGCGGCTGGATGCAACAATTGCAACTGGTGGCGAGTTCACCCGAATTGCTCGCGTGTGCGCGCAGCAACCCGCACGTGGCGACGCAACTGGAAAGTTTGCTGATCGATCTGTTCGCCACGGGTCACGTGGACAACGGCATGGATACGGACTTCGCGTCGAAGCGTTCGCCGGTGTCGCCCGGCTTTGTGAAGCGCGCGGAGGCGTTCATCGAAGCGCATTGCAGCGAGCCGCTGGAGTTACTCGATATTGCCGGCGCCGCTGGCGTCCCGGCTCGCACGTTGCGCGACGGCTTCCAGCAATTTCGCGGCGTAAGCCCGATGCAATATGTGCGGCAATTGCGCCTGGAACGCGCGCACGATGCGCTGCGCGCGGCGCCATCGGATGTGCGTGTCGCTGAAATTGCGCTCGATTGCGGGTTTGCGCATCTCGGGCGTTTCGCGGTCGTCTACAAGGCGATGTTCGGCGAGTCGCCGTCGGAAACATTGCGGGGACGTTAGGCGCGCCTGCTGTGCCCTTCACACAGCGCCCCCCTTGCGCGCGCCGCGCCGGGGGGCAAGAGCGGCTTAGCCTCTGCGAAGCGCTGGAGCGCCCCACGGTGCGCCGATGGTCCCGCCATCGACAACAATTTCGGCCGCCGTAATCCCCGATGCTCCCTGCGACGCAAGGAACGCCACCGCCTCGGCGACTTCTTCAGCGGCAGCGAGGCGTCCCATCGGAATAGTCGGCGACAACCTTTCTTCCGTGCCGTCGAGCGTCGCGCCAGCGCGTGCACCACGCGTCCAGATCGGCGTGCGTGTTGCGCCGGGTATCACCGTGTTCACGCGAATATCCCGTTGCACGAGCTCGGTGGCAAACACTTTCGCCATGCCGGTGACACCGGCCTTGGACGCCGAATACGCAGCCGATCCCGCACTGCCGAGCTCACGCATGACCGAACCATTGAGCACGATCGATCCCCCCGCCGACATCAGCGGCAGCGCCGCCTGGACCGTGAGAAAGACCGCCGTAAGGTTGGTGCGAAGAATTGCTTCGAACGCCGCGGCCGTGGTGCCGCCCAGCGGCGTCGGCCCTGAAATTCCCGCGTTGGCAAACACGATATCGAGCGAACCGAAGGCATCGCTCACTTGCTTGATCATCGAATCGATCGCAGCAGGGTCGTCGAGATCTGCGTGAATCGCGAGCGCGTTCGCGCCAAGCTCTGACGCCGCTGCGTCGAGCTTCGCACGATCCCGCCCCGTGATAGCCACGCGGGCGCCTTCAGCAATCAACAACCTCGCTGCCGCAAAACCGATACCGCTATTGCCGCCCGTAATCAGAGCAGTTTTGTCTGTGAAACGCATGCGTCATTCTCCTGTGTTGGGTACCGCCCGGTCGCGGCTGAAAAAATGCATCGGGTATATCGACCACACTCTTCATCTGAATGTTGATCATAATCCACATTTTCAGTATTATCCTCATCATGCAGATTGTCAAGCGAGGTTTGGATGGGTTACTCACAGGCGCAGAAGGCCGAGAGCAGGCAACGTGTGCTGGACACGGCGGCGCGGCAGATTCGCGAACACGGACTCGAAGCGTTGGGTGTGGCTGACTGCATGCGCAGCGCGGGGCTGACGCATGGGGCGTTCTATGGCCATTTTCCGTCACGCGATGCGTTGATCGTCGCCGCGCTCGAACAGGCCTTGACGCAAGGTGAGAAACGCGTGATGGCACGCACGGCTGGACAGTCCAAGACACAGTTTCAAGCGATCGCCGATGCCTATCTGCATCATGCTCACGCGGAGAATCCGGGCACGGGATGTGCGCTATGCTCGCTTGCCGGCGATACAGCGCATTCGACTGCGGACGTAAAGGCGCTTTACACCACTCATTTGCGGCGGCTTGCAGATCAGTTGACGCAAGCGGCGGGGAGCGACAGCGAAACGGTGGGGCTGGGGGTAGTGGCCACTATCGTGGGCGCGATTACGCTGGCGCGCGCAGTGGATGACCGCGAACTGGCACAGTCGATTCTCGCTGCCGCACATGCCCTCGTGATGACGCAGGACCGTGCTGGTCAGTAACGAACCGGGCTGCTGTTGTGATCGGTGATCGGTTATCCGTAATCGGCAAACTGACGCGTGCAGAACCGGTGCAGCTGTTGCAATAACTCGGAGCCTTGCGAGGTCAGGCGCGGTACGGCCTGACCATTCGTGCTCGCTTCAATGCGCACGAGGTGCTCGTGTTCGAGACTCGCCACGTCGGAACAGCGTGGCTCCACCTGCGACGGCGAGTGCTGAATCAGAAGCAGTGTCGATAACTCGTGAGGGCTGAGCATGAGAATCTCCTTGCATGAATGCCGCAACGGTTTGCGTGTCATACATCCTAGAGAGCCAAATCGGCATTTTCGCTACAGCCATTTTTCACGACGTTACACGGTTACATTCTCGCAATGCGCACGCGCCCTCGCGCTGCCCAAACCCCGCTGGCAGAAACTTCCCGTTGCAATTGCCCCGTCAACCGAAGACGTCTGCGCGCGCTACGAGGCTTTTCAGGGCGATAGCTAATTCTTAGTACACCCCTGGAATCAGTCGCGACGTACGGGCGCGGTATGCATCGTATTCGGCGCCGAACTGCGCACGCAGCAACGCTTCCTCCGAGTTTATGCGCGCAACGAGCGGCGCAATAGTAAGCACGGTGAGCAGCACACCGACCCCGGACCGAAAGGCGAAGGCCCACCCCAGCGCATTGACGAGCAAGCCAAGATAGCTGGGGTGCTGGATGACGCCATAGATGCCGCTTATGACGAGCGTATGGCCGGGCTGGATGGCGACCAGCCCGCTGAACCGGTGGCCGAGTACGAAAACTGGGAATATCCGCAGCGCGCCACCGAAGATGAACAACACGACGCCAACCCAGCGGATGCTATCGCCGTCGAGGGTCCAGAATCCCTTTCGATCCGCGTATGCCGGCAGATACGCTTCCAGCAGCCCTATCACGGCGAAAGCGGCGAGCACCCAGCGGTTATCGCGATCCTCGCGTTCACCGGAGCTCAGGTTGCCGCTACTGAAGCTCGCAACGACCGACATGACCAGCGTTGCAATAGCCACGACGGTCAGCGCGGGATGGGAGAAGAAAGCAGCGAAGCCACCCCAGCCAAGGACCGCGAGTCCGAGATAAACAACGGTCCCCGTTATGGTAATGAACACGAGTTTGGGTGAAGCCGTCATGGGTTCCTCGCCTGGATGAACACTCCTTTATAGTGTAGGACGCTAATCGATTCCATGTCTTGCGTTCCAATCTGTTCTGCCAAAGCCGGCGGTGTCAGGCTAAGCGCGGAACCCGCTCAACTGCTCGTTGCAACGCGACCACCCACACGTATCTTGCCAGCGGCGTGTGAGGCACGAATAACGCAAGGGTTATCCAGATTCCTCCCCTGATGGAGCGTTATATCCGCATTCAGCCGAACGCTCAGTGCTCCAGCCGCGACGCCGGTAGCTGCATCCTCTAGCGCTTCGTCGAGATGATTGAAGTTGCGGCCAACGTATTCGTTTGGGTTTGCACCGATCCGCGCATAGGCGAAGCAACCATTGACGCTATTCGTTCGTCCCCATTCTGTGATCCCGTCAAGATCCGGGCTCAGGGCGTACAGGGCCTCTACGCTCTGCACTTCCACGAGGAGCTTCGGGCTTCCTACGGAGGCGACCTGTGGCGCAGACATGACCACGCCGGGGCCGCATCGCAATAGATCGGCTACGTCCGAAGCGGACGCAGCCGGGAAATCCGTCTTCTGTATATCGACCGATACGAAGACGTCGTCGCCCACTCTATCGAAAGCGAGCGCTTGCTTTTTCGTGCTCGACGTCAGCAACAAAACGCCGTCCTGCTGCCCTGCATTCCAAATGTGGTCAGCGGCCGCAAGCGATGCATGCAGACACAAAGGACTCCGTGCATGCGGGTAATAAAAATCCAGGCTTAGCGGGCCACTTGCCAAACCATTCGTGTCTACAAAAACGCACGCGTGAGCATTCTGGTCGATGGTGAATTGTTGCCGGTCCTGGAGCGACCAGCCCGAGAGTTCAGGACCGGATACAACCAAAGCATCGTTTCCATTCAGCGCTGTTGCTCCGAAGCATCTATATCGTTCAATGTTCATTGAGTCACCGGGGTACGAATTGCCGTCATATTACGGTCATGGTTTGATCGAAGCAAAGCGCGAACCTATTGCATGTTGCAGATGCAGGGGGCTCAAGCAACAGTCCCGCTCCTGGTTTGCTTACAAAATGCCAACACGTATTTCTAAAGGCGACGGAAATCAGATTCTCTAAAGGCATTCCCAATATGCTATTTTTCGCTTCGTCCTTCTCGGAACGAAGTCGAGAATATCCGGAAAACGCTACGCAACCGCTTAGTGCCTGCCCGACCGAAGCACGCGCGGCTCCCGAAGATATAAAAAGAGGCCGTCCGCCATGCGCCTGTTTATCCTCGCGATCATATTGTTCGGGTCGGTGTTCACTGCCTCGGCAGCACCCCAGTCCTATCACGCGGGTGTCGTTCGTCTCACGGTTCCAGACGCGACCGCGCCATTCGATACGGTCATCTTCTACCCGTCCGATACACAGGAAGTCGATAAATGAAACGGCTATTCGTGTGCTGCGATGGAACCTGGAATTCAGATAGCGACGAATTCCAGGGCGTGCCGGTTCCGACGAACGTCGTGCGATTCTTCAACGCGGTGAGCGACATCAATGCCGATGGCGGAGAACAGCTCAAGTATTACCACGCGGGCGTAGGTGCAAACGAAAGCCGGCTCCGGCGGCTAATAGATGGCGCGCTTGGTGTGGGACTGTCACGCGATATCCGGACCGCCTATAAGTGGCTCTCCGACCATCGTGAGGCCGATTCAGAAATTTATATTGTCGGATTTTCCAGGGGCACTTTTACCGCGCGCAGCCTTGTGGGCATGTTGCATCACTGCGGGCTTCCGCACGCCGCCAACTGGTCGTTGGTCAGGCAAGCCTGGACGCTTTATCGGCTCGATCCGAAAATAGAAGAGAACGCACAACGGCAAGCGAATTTCCGCGCCATGCATGGAGCACCTCCCCGCATCCGCTTCCTCGGCGTATGGGAGACAGTCGGCGCGCTAGGCATTCCAGAAGCACTGAACCCGTTCGGCTTCCTCAAAAACCAATATAATTTTCACGACACGACCTTATCTCCCGAAGTCGAGCGTGCAGTTCAGGCTCTGGCTATCGACGAACAAAGAAACAATTTTTTCCAACGCTCTGGACTCCCGAAGACGGGACGGACGACGCACGGGTTCCTCAGGTTTGGTTTCCCGGAGTGCATGCCGACGTAGGCGGTGGCTACAAAGAAACAGAACTCTCAAATGCGACGCTCCAGTGGATGTTATCCGAGGTGCAATTATGCGGAGCCACGTTCCGGTCGCAGATGCTCGAGCAGTTGCCGAAAGCGGATCAGGTGCTATCTGCCGCAGTGCATGGGGTCTTGCATAACTCCCTCACCAGTTTCTATCGAAGGGTTGGTTTTCGGCCGCGTTCTTTTCCGTGCCTGAAGCAGGCGTCCCGTCGTGGTTCAGAATCGATATCAACCCTGGCGTTAGCGAGGCAGGCCAACCCTCCCATCGCTCAAGCTCCCTACCGGCCACACGTTGATCCGGTGAACGACCTGGAGGTACGCGTCTTTGCGAACCCCTTGTGGAACTGGACTGGCATCTTCATGCAAGAGGGGGTCAACTACAAGTTTCAAGTGATGGAAGGACAGTCGTGGCTTGACTGGCGTCATGCTTGCGGCGCGGATGGGACAACCGGCAACTTTGTCCAGCGATTCCTCACTCGTTTCAAGCGCGTTAGCGACGCGAACTGGTTCGAGCTATGCGGCGCCATCACCTATCCGGCGCAGCCAACCATAGGGGGCACGCCTCCTGAGCCTCGCTTCTTCCGGATCGGGATGGGTACGACCATCACCGCACCAACGTCAGGATATTTGTATTGCTTCGCCAACGATGCGCGATGGGCCTACTCAAAAAACCAGGGAAGCATTCGAGTGAAGATCTGCGCGCTCAACGAAGGTCCTTGCACGGAAACGGCCGAGGGGACCGGCTCGGATGCCGAGGTGACTACTCCGCCTGCTTCGCCGAGTGGAACAGGGGCTAGCCAACCGTAAAGCAAGGGATAGCGCTCAATGCGCCCATGATCACCTGAAGACGAATTTCGGATTGGTACAATTGGATCAAACTCCTCGTACCTTCTCACACCATGTCCGAAAAAAACTGGTTGTCCGAACCCAGCACCGCGTCCAAACGCATCATCTTCGCGCGCCATGGCGAATACCCGTGCAACGTCCGTGGTGTTTGCAACAGCAATCCTCGCACCAGCTTTTATCTGACGGAGAAGGGAAAGGCTCAAGCCAGGACCCTGGGTGAGCGACTGAAAGATGAAAAAATAGAGCTCGTCGTAACCTCGGAATTTCTGCGTGCGCGCCAGACGGCATGGTTAGCCAACGAGGTACTGAAGGTGCCCCAAGTCGTTAATCGGCTAGCCAACGAAAACCGGGTCGGTACCGCATTAGAAGAGAAGTCCGGTGACGAATTTCAGCGATTCATTGCTCATGCGCCGGCTACTACCGCTGCGGCGGACGGAGAACCGTTTATGGGATTGCTCGCGCGCGTTCAATCGCTGATCGCCGACTTGAAGCTGAGCAGTCCGGAGACCGTGCTTGTCGTTACACACGGCTGGCCGCTTCAGGCAGTACGGGTCATCCTGAACGAAATCGATGTAGATGACGCCGCTCGATGCGTGGGGATGCCGTCCAATTGCGAAATCGTTGAAGGATGGTTTTGAACGCATCCGCGACTCCCACCCCATAGGTAATCTGATTCCGGTTTCCGCGCTGGGTCACGATGTCGCCAACAAGACGACATGTAGGCTTGCTCGATTCGAGTGGTTGTTCATTGGCCAGCCAATGGAACGGAAGTGCCTTGATGCAGGCTAAAGTCTTAGCGCCAGGCACTGCCGACTTGAACATAAAACGCGTTCTGACCTGGGCCGCGTGCAATGTCGATGCCCATCGTCAAACCCAGCTTGCGTGCGATCAGATAACGAAAGCCCGTGCCGAACCCATATGCCGTCGGTGCATCTGAAAGCGAGTGAAGGTTTCCGTATGCTTTACCGACTCCGCCGAAACCGAGCACGAACCAACGCGGTGCGACTTTCCATCTGAGCTCAACTTCGCTCGTCAGCTGATTGCGGTCTTGATATTTCGCGTCCGACACGCCGCGTAGCGAAACGTAAGGCTGTGCAAAGAACGGGATGTCGCCTTGCGAAAATCCGGTGTCGGCGCGCAGACCGAGAACCCATGATGGAGCGAGCGGTATCCAGTGGTAACCTTTCGCCGACTCCATCTGGAAATTTGAAGAACTGCCTATTCCGCCTCGGGCCAGTTCTGCCTCAAGCTCGACATAAGTCCCTTTGCTTGGGAAAAAGAAGTTGTCGCGCGTGTCGTAGTCGACTACCACGCCGCCCTTTGCGACGCGTTGTTCATTCTGGAAGTCATGAAATCCATTCGGAAGAATGGGACCGAATCGGGTGTTTGAATCCAGGAACGTGTAGCGGGGGCCGACGTACCACGGGCTATTGCCCAGCCGAAACAAGACCTGCTGAATGAGACCAACGCCGCTTAGCTGGTACGCGTGCGATTCGCCTTGCGCGCCGTAGTAGTTCAAGTGCAGGTTAATTTTCCCGACGACGCCAAGGTAGCGAATCCGGTCATCGTTCCACGTGTGAAAGTGCATCAGCCCCACACCCCAGCTATGCGTGCCGGTCGCGAATCCACCCAGACCCGTGATGTTGGGAGGTGCTGAGCTCTTGGCATCGCTCTGGGGCGCATCAGGGTCATGCTTGGGCACTGAGAAGTAAAGCAGGCCAAGACCGAGCCCATAGCCGACCGCGGGTTCCGTAACAATGGTCGGCACCGGCAAGACTCCACGATGCGAGAGCAGCATATCGCTCATGTCGAATTTGCCGTCTTCGGGATCCGTGAATTTTCCTTCGGCGCACGCAACACCCGTCAGCGATGCGGTGAGCAAAAGGCTAGCCACTAACAGCCTCATCGCTCGTCGCATCTCCAGAGTGTGTTGGAACGTCGTTTCATGTGAAAGCTCGACCGCGTTCCCCAACCTCTTGCGTTGCTCCAACAGCGCAAGCAGCGGCGTTCGCCAATGGGTGAAAGCCGTGGGCATCATCCAGCTTTATCCACGTCGGGCAACTCGAAGCTCTTGTCGAACCCGGTTTTCTGCGGGCCATAGCATTTCATTAACGCGCATCTCCGTTTTGCAGGTTTCGGTTTGTCGCTCACGTGCGATTGCCATGTATACGGTGGCAAGAGCAGAGCCGGATTTTCTGGACGGGGCGGACAAGTTCAACGAGCTTCATGGCACATTTAAGCCTTGAAGGGTGACGTTGTCAGCCACCTATAAGTTAGTATTTCGAACTGTTCCCGCCTAAACGTTCGAATACTGGCGTGGCTCCACGGCGCGGCATTCTCCGACTCCATGAATGGAACGTTGATACGCGCTTTCAGCAGCGCGAGACGCTTTGATCCGCTCGGCTTACATGGTCGACCGATATCAGAAACTCAAACAGAACGCAATCAGCTTTCGGGCGCGCGCTTAGCGCCATCACCCGCACGGAATTGACTTACCGGACACGATTCCAAGCTCAGGCCTGGACAATTCTGTTTTTCTATTGACTCGTCAGATGTTGCTAGTGCATACCCATTAAGATGGCCAGGCGCAATGTCTTGCAACAAACCGTGGTGATATCCATCGTCTGAAGGACATAAATGGATGTTTTACTTCCGGGGTCTGGTAGTTGGAGCACGAGTCCGCCTCACTTTAATCGCGACATTTCAGCGTAGAACAAATCTCGATGGATAAATTGCTTCCTGACCTCTCCGCCAAGGCGTCAACTCGAACGTCGCCGTGGACCTTGTTTCTGATTTTTCTCAGACTAGGCCTCACGTCGTTTGGCGGACCGGCCGCTCATCTTGGATATTTCCGCGACGAATTCGTCAAGCGGCGCGGATGGCTCGACGAGCATACCTACAGCGATATCGTCGCGTTATGCCAGTTCCTTCCGGGCCCAGGGAGCAGTCAGGTGGGAATAGCCATCGGTCGGATGCGTGGAGGGGTGCGAGGCGCACTCGCTGCATGGTTCGGCTTCACGCTTCCGTCGGTCGTCCTGTTGGTCGCGTTCGCCTACGGTTACGCGCATCTTGATACCGCGTTTTCCGTGCGCCTCTTGCACGGGCTCAAACTGGCCGCCGTTGCGGTAGTTGCCCAAGCGGTGTGGTCGATGGGCAGAGCCCTCTGCCCCGACAAGACGCGAGCGTCGATAGCAGTCGTTTCAACCGCTCTGGTCGTGACTCTGGGCGCAACGCATGGGCAGATCGTTGCAATTCTTCTAGCGGGTTTAAGCGGTGCCGTACTACTGAAAATCTCGACTGATGTGCCGGATGCCCCCGTCGGCATGCCTGGGACGAGAGCGGAGGCCAGCGTATGCATCGTGGCTTTTTTGACCCTGTTGTTTGGACTGCCAGTCCTCTCGGCGCTATTCCCCGGCTACGCGCTTGAACTGTTTTCCGGCTTTTTCCGGGTCGGTTCGCTGGTTTTCGGCGGCGGCCACGTGGTCCTGCCGTTGTTGCAGGCGGTCGTAGTGCCACGCGGCTGGGTATCGACGAACGAATTCCTGGCGGGCTATGGCGCTGCTCAGGCCATCCCGGGCCCGCTCTTTACCTTCGCGGCGTTTCTTGGTGCTGTTGGGAAGGGAAGGCCCTCCGGGCCCGTCGGCGCGGCGCTCGCGACAGTCGCGATCTTCCTGCCCTCTTTCTTGCTGGTCGGAGCAGCTCTGCCGCTATGGGGCAAGCTCCGGGCCTTTACGTCAATGCGCCGGGCGATGGCCGGAATCAACGCCTCGGTGGTCGGCATCCTGCTCGCGGCGCTGTATGACCCCGTATGGATCAGCGCAGTGCATGGGGCAAGTGACTTCGCGCTCGCGGCCTTCGCCCTATTGCTTTTGACCTGGTGGCGCATGCCCTCGTGGGCAGTCGTGATTCTGACCGCCGGGTTGACGTTCGTTTTGTTCTGAACGCTCTCTTAAAACGTCCGCTCGGGTACGTGCCCGGCAGAAGCTCGGTGCTTATGAAATGCGACCGAGGCAATCACTCGTACCTAGCTCAGTTCACGGCCTGGCGGACGATGCGCCGCACGCCCAGGTGGCAAACGTCAATACCCCGCCCCCCTATGTGGAATTAATAAAAGAGCTATACTCCCCCCGGGTATAAAGGAAAACGACATGAGCCACACGATTCAGGAAAAACAAAAGCTTCTCAACAGGGTTCGCCGCATCAAGGGCCAGGTTGAAGCGATCGAGCGTGCGCTCGACGAAGAGCACGGCTGTTCCGATGTCCTGCAGCGGATAACAAGTTGTCGGGGAGCGATGAATGGGCTGCTCGCCGTGGTGCTCGAGGACCACATCCGGAATCACCTCGTCGATGCCGACACTGACGAAGGTCCAGCCGGCAGCGCGACCGAGCAGCTCATTGAAGTCGTCCACAGTTATTTCAAGTAGAGCCAAAAATGAGTGATTTCAAAGACGCCGCGTTCGGCGCGGGACACGACCACATCTTTCTGGGCGCTGGCCATGAAAGCAACGAGCGCAAAACCTGGGCTGTCATCGGCTTATGCAGCGCAATGATGCTTCTCGAGATCGTGGGCGGGAGTATGTTCGGATCGTTGGCGCTCGTCGCCGACGGCCTGCACATGTCGACTCACGCGGGCGCCATGCTGATTGCAGCGCTGGCTTATACCTATGCACGCAAGCACGCGAGCGACTCCCGTTTCGTGTTCGGCACAGGCAAGCTTGGAGATCTGGCGGGATTCACGAGCGCCATCGTGCTGGCCATGATTGCACTGCTGATTGGATACGAGGCTATTTCCCGTTTTCTTTCCCCGGTACCCATCCATTTCGGCGAAGCGATTCCTATCGCCGTGCTCGGCCTGCTCGTCAATATCGCGAGCGTGTGGCTTTTAAGCGGTGGCGCTCACGGTCATAGTCATGGACACAGCCACGGACATGGGCACGGAGATGAATACGACGGCCACGCTCATGAAGATGAGAGCCAAAAGATTTTTGCTCCGGCCGGTGTGTTCGCCGTTTCCATCTTTGAGGATGGCGTACCGCCGGTTTTCCGGATTACGCCGGCTACCGGGGATTCGCGGCTGGACGTCTCGACCGTGTCCATCACCACTATGCGGCCAGACGGTGCCAAACAAGTATTCGAATTGGCGAACCGCGGTGGCTATCTGGAATCGATACAAGACATTCCGGAGCCGCACGCATTCAAAGCCATCGTTCGGCTAGCGGATGGTGAGCACGAAATCGAGTTCGAAGAACATGAGCACCACGCCGACGCGCATGACGCAGCGACTCGCGACCACAACATCCGGTCCGCGTACATACACGTGATGGCGGATGCGGCGGTCTCTGTGCTGGCTATCATCGGCCTCGTACTCGCACGCGCGTTTGGCTGGCTTTGGATGGACCCGCTTGCCGGTGTAATCGGCGCGCTGGTGATTGCGAACTGGTCTTACGGCTTGATGCGGGATACTGGCGCGATCCTGCTCGACATGAGCCCCGACCGGCGTATGGCGGAGAATGTCCGGCATGCTATAGAGGACCGTGGTGACAAGGTTGTCGACCTGCATGTGTGGCGAGTAGGACCTGGCCATATGAGCGCGGTGCTATCGGTTGCGACCAATGAGTCGCAGCACGACTCGCGCTTTTATCATGCGGCTCTTAAGGGCTTCAAGGGGCTTTCGCATGTCACCGTTGAAGTGCAACCCGCTCACTCGGCGGCCTGAACCGTGGCGGTCAAGTCACCCTGCATCGATGTGTGTGCATTCGATGGCAAGACCAGGATGTGCGTCGGGTGCTTCCGTACTCTCGAAGAAATTCGCGCATGGAAGAAGATGACCGACCACCGGCGTCATCAGGTCATAAACGACAGGTCGCGGCGGCAGGCCAAACTGCAGCGTGAATCTCCGGAGTTGCCGCCGGATTGAAGCCAGGGAGCGGGATCGTCGCCAAAGCGCCGCTAAACGGCGCTCTTTCCCTGCATCCCCCTGCCTATAGCCAGGACACACAGCGTCAGCAAGCAAAACCCCGCACCGGCGTAGAAAGTTGTCGCAGCCCCCATGCGGTCCCAGAGCTCGCCTGCGACGACGCTTGCAATCAACATCGCCACGCCGCTCATCAGGTTGAAGAAGCCGAACGCGGTGCCTTTCAGGTCCGCGGGGGCCGTATGCGCGACCATGGTGGCGAGAAGACCTTGCGTCAGCCCCATGTGCAGGCCCCAGAGCGCCACGCCCAGCAATACGATGGTCCAATGGTTTCCATGCGCCAGCACGAGATCCGCCGCGATAAGCACCACGAGACCGATGGCGAGCAGTCTGGTATGGCTCATGGAGTCGGCCAGTTTTCCAAAGGGATAGGCCGATATCGAATACACAAGGTTCATCGCCACCATGACGAGCGGAACGAGGGCTATCGGGATGCCGCCTTGCATCGCCCGCAGGACGAGGAAGGCTTCGCTGAACCGTGCAAGCGTGAACACCGCGCCGATGAACACCACCCACCAGTATTGGCGAGTCAACTTCTTCAGGTTGTCTAGCTTCAGCGGATTGATGCGCTTCGCGGCTGTATGGTGCTCCGGCTCCTTGATGCCGAATATCAGCAGGGCAACGGCGATAAGGCCGGGAATGACAGCGACCCAGAACACGAGACGAAAATTATCCGCCCATAGCAGCATCAGTACAACGGCAAGCAACGGCCCGAGAAACGCGCCCACCGTATCCAGCGCCTGTCGCAAGCCGTACGCGGCGCCTCGAAGATGTGGCGGCGTGATATCTGCCACGAGTGCATCGCGCGGCGCACCCCTCACACCTTTGCCAATCCGGTCCGCGACGCGCGCCGTCAGCACAATGCCTGCTGTAGGTGCGAGCGCGAACAACGGCTTGCTCAACGCGCCCATGCCATAACCGATGACAGCAAGCCATTTCCGGTTGCGAAGATAGTCGCTAAGAGCGCCGGAGAAAATTTTCACGATGGGCGTCGTCGCCTCCGCGACACCCTCAATCAGGCCCACCATCATCGCGCTCGCACCCAGGCTTGTTACCAGGAACATGGGCAACAAGCTGTGAATGATTTCCGACGATATGTCCATGAACATACTGACGAAGCCGAGCATCCAGATGCCGCGGGGGATTTGCTTAAGCGTGCCGCTGCCAGGCGTGGAATTGGTCTGCATTGTTTCTATTCGGAAGTTTGCTTAATGAAAGATATTACAAATGCATTCGTCAGCCGGGTCACATGAATAGCACGCGCGCGACTTGTCCGCGTCCTCAATCCGTCATTGGATCTCTCTAAGTTCTCTCCCTGTAATGCCCGGTAAGAACCGAGGAGATTGCGTAAGACATCGCAAGCCCTCGCAACCGTTTTATGTTCAGGAGAGTTCCATGCAACGAATAAGCCAGCAGTTGGCGAAACCGGTGGTGCGAAGCTGTCTTCTAGGCAGCGCCTTTGCTCTGACCCTTGCAGGCGTGATTTATCCATCGCTTGCGGAAAGCCAGTCCCAAACCCCTGATGCGTCAACGTTGACTGCGTCGCCGATCAAGCATGTCATTGTCATTGTCGGCGAGAACCGCACTTTCGATCACGTGTTCGGCGCCTATAAGCCGCGCAACGGACAGTTTGTTTCGAACCTGCTTTCCAAGGGAATCATCACGGCGGATGGCAAGCCAGGTCCGAACTTTTCGCTCGCCGCGCAAAACACCGCAAGCGCGACCAATACCAATCGGTTCGAGATGAGTCCCGGATCGAAGAAACCCTATACGGTTCTGCCGGCGCCAAACACGGGCTTCACGACGACGTCCGCAAGCGATACGAACCCGCCGCCGTTCGCCACGCTAGCCGCAGCACAGGCGGCTGAAGGCGCCGTGCTGGAAGCGCAGGACGTGATACACCTGACTACCGGTGCAAGCGGTCTGCCGCAGCAAGTCGTGGACACGCGCTTTGGCGCGAACACCTACAACTTGCCGAACGGTCCTTACCAGATTTCGCGGGTCGGCCCCGACTACGACCAATACATCAACAGCCCCGTTCACCGCTTCTATCAGAACTGGCAGCAATCCGATTGCAGCATTTCGCACGCGACGGCAGAGAATCCCAGCGGCTGCAAGATGGACCTGTTCGCCTGGGTTGAAACGACGATAGGTGCCGGTTCGAACGGCAAGGCGCGGCCCGCGAACTTCACGGACCAGACGACCAGTGAAGGGTCTACCGCGCTGGGCTATTACAACGTCAATACTGGCGACATGCCCTACTTCAACGAGCTCGCCCGCCACTACACGATCAGCGATAACTATCACCAGCCGGTGATGGGCGGCACGGGCGCCAACAGCATCATGGTCGGAACGGCAGACGCGCTCTACTACACCGATGGCAACGGCAATGTGGCAACACCGCCTGCCAACGAGATTGAAAACCCGCACCCGCAAGCGGGCACCAACAACTGGTATGCGCAGGACGGTTATTCGGGCGGGACGTACAGCAATTGCTCGGATATCAATCAGCCTGGCGTTGGCGCAGTACGGCGCTACCTCAACAATCTGTCCTACCACCCCAAGGCGAATTGTGCGGCCAACACCTACTACCTGCTGAACAACTACAACCCCGGGTACAACGGCGACGGCTCGGTCAATACCACTACCTTTACCATTCCGCCTTCGCCCGTGCGCACGATCGGCGACACCTTGCTTGAGAAGAACGTCTCCTGGAAATACTACGGCGAGGGATGGAACACCTTTGTCGCCAAGTCGCCCACGAGCGTGTACTGCAACATCTGCAATCCGTTCCTGTATGAAACGAACATCATGACGAATCCGGCGATCGTGAAGGCGCACTTGCAGGATACAAGCGATCTCTATTCGGACATCGCCAACGGCACATTGCCCGCGGTATCGTTCGTCAAACCGGGTGGATTGCTGGACGGCCATCCTGAGTCTTCGAAGTTCGGTCTTTACGAAGGGTTCGTTCACAAGCTGATCGATGCGGTGCAGCAGAATCCCAAGCTTTGGGCATCGACGGCGATCTTTGTCACGACCGATGAAGGTGGTGGTTACTACGATTCCGGCTATATCCAGCCGGTCGATTTCTTCGGCGATGGCCCGCGCATTCCGATGATCGTAGTGTCGCCGTTTTCGCGCGGCGGCCGCGTAGTTCACGAGTACTCGGATCACGTCTCGATTGTAAAATTTATCGAACGTAACTGGCGCCTGAACCCGATCACGGATCGAAGCCGCGACAACCTGCCGAACCCGGTTCAAGTCGCGTCCAATCCGTACGTGCCCACGAATCAACCGGCCATTGGCGACCTGTTCAGTTCGTTCCGCTTCGATACCGATGACAATCATGATCACGACCAGGGCGGCGACAAGGGACAGCGCGGTGGTTTCGGCATGTGGCCCTTCTAACAAGCCATAGGATTCGCTAAGCAGAAACGCAAAAACAAAGTGGGCGTAGCGCGGTTTTTCATCGCGTTACGCCCACTTTTTTGTTTAGGCCCCTCATCCCGCGCCACCGCTTGCTCCCGTTGCGCGTGTGATCATAAAAGGGGCGACGTTCGTTCGCCCAGATCGACTGCGTGAAAATCGAACATCGCCACGAACCGGCGCGCGTCGGCTAACATGATGCCTTTCGCATTCAGCTTGCGGCAGGAATCGATCTCATGAAGCTTTCCTTTGAAGTCCTGCAAGTACTCGACGCGGTAGACAGGACCGGCACCTTTGCCAAAGCCGCCGAGACGCTTCATCGCGTACCCTCGGCGCTTACCTACTTAGTACAAAAACTCGAAGAAGACCTCGGGGTGGAATTGTTCGATCGCACCAACCGCCGTGCGCAGCTGACGCATACAGGACGCGTGGTAGTCGAAGAAGGCCGGCGTCTGCTGCGCGCAGCAGACGATCTGGAACGCAAGGCTAAACGCGTTCAGCAAGGCTGGGAAGCTGAACTGCGCGTGGGTATCGACGAAATCATTCCCTTCGATTTTCTATGGGATCACGTGAGCGGATTCTACGATCTGCATATGGATACCAAGCTGTTTCTGAGCAAGGAGGTACTAGGCGGTTCATGGGACGCGTTGATCACTCGCCGCGCGGATCTGATTGTCGGCGCGGCAGGCGATCCGCCGCATATTCCCAATCTGATCGCCAGGCCCATTGGGTCTTTGCACCATGTTTTCGTGGTTGAACCTAACCACCCGCTCGCCTCCATGCCGGAACCGCTCAGCCTCGAAACCGTGGCGGAATACAGGGCGGTGGCGATTGGGGATACATCGCGAGAACTCTCGCCGCGAAGCATTGCCATTGCACCGGATCAGGAAGTGCTGACCGTTCCCACTCTCGACGCGAAACTGACCGCTCAACTGCGTGGCATCGCGGCCGGCACCATTCCCGAGTGCCTGGCTGCAGGGGCGATCAGCCGGGGCAAGCTGATCAGGAAAAAGGTCACAGGAATGCGCGAAGTGACGCAGTTTTATCTCGCATGGCGCAAGGACGAAGCGGGGAGCGCGCTACGCTGGTGGGTCGAACAACTCGATCACCCCGACCTGATCGTCAGGGTCGCGCAGCGACTGCTCTTACGCAGTTAATTGACCTCTTCGTGCGAGTGCTCAAGCAGACTCGCAATTCGACTCATCCCTGTCGCGCTCAATTGACGACGCTTGGCTAAGCAACGAAGTCGCGGCGTCGTAATCGTCGAAATCAAGTCCCTCTGACAACTGCGAACAGACCGGCATCAGAAAATCGGCAATATCGCGTCTCCGGTTCGACGCTTGCCAAAGGCTCGCAATGCTGGTTGCTGCCCGCAACTGGAACGATCGCGATCCTTGCAGCAGCGCCTCTTCCATTGCGGCATTGAAGCACGCCTGGGCGTCGCCCTTGGCATTAACGAACTCCTGATCCATGAGCAGCAATTCGCCCTGGAGCCGCCGAAGCTCGCCGCAGTACCAATGCTCGCCGACTTCATCGCAATGGGCCAACGCACGCTCGACCACTTGAAGGCCTTCCGCAATACGGCCCGCTTTAGCCAGAGCCATCGCGTAACCGCCGTAAAGCATGCCGGCGTGGGCCATGAGACCGATCTTCTCCAGTTCGTGTAGTGCCTTGCAAAACTCACGCAAGCGCGCTGGACTTCCGTCACTTTCCGCCGATAGATACGCGTCATAACAACGCGCGCATACCTGCCAGATCGTGAGCCCGGCCCGGCTCGCAATCACCGATAACAACGAGATCGCCACCTTCGCACGCTCGCGCTTGCCCGAGAGCAGTGCTAACGGAATAGCAGACTCAACCAGTACATAGCACGCGGCCATGTCATGACCTTCACCGCGCGCGCTCAACAGCGCTTGCTCCGACAGCGCCAGCGCGGTGTCCCGTTCGCCCTGCAACCAGAGTATCCGCGCCATCGTGGCCTGAGCCACAATACGTTGATCGATCGACGACCCAAGCATTGCAAGCCGATGTTGCTCGCGGTCGTAGCGCGTCAGCATCTCGCTGAGGTGAGCAAAGGCCTCTGTCTGAAAGCCGGCATAATGCTTCGATATCCCGATCAACCGCTCACCGAGGATTGTATTGGTCGCATGCCCCAAGCCGGCCGCGAGTGCATGGAATCGCTGCGCAAACCCTGTCGCCTCTCGAATAGCGCCGCAATACTGCGCTGCGTTCCACAACCCCCACAACGCTCGCGCTTCATAGTCGCGATTCCCCAGCGTGATCGCCGTCGATAAAACCTCCGACCAGATGTCGCGCGTCCGCTTGTCCGGACCGTTGATATAAACCAGTCCCGCGGCATGAGCGGCCAAAAGACGCATCCGCTGATGGACAAGTGAACTACTCGTTCGCGGGTTGGCAACAAGTGCGGCCAACCCGCGTTGCGCCCACTCGCAACACTCGTCGACAAGCGATGCATCGAAAAAATAATAAACGGCGCGCGCCGCAAATTCGATGCTTACCGCGTTGTCGCCTTTGGGCGAAAAAGCCCATCGCAGACCTGCGCGGATATCGTCGAGCTTGTCGCTCAACGCCACCGGCCATGCACCGCTTGCGCGCTCTCCGTTCGTATCGGTGCGATCAAGAAGCCCGGACAGGTAACGCACGTGATGCAACGCAGCCAGCCGATACTCGCCGTGGTCATCGAGCTTCTGCAACGCGTACGCACGCGTGGTCTCGAGCAGCCAATAACGCCGCTCGCAGACATCGTGGTCGAAGACGATCAGCGATTTGGCGGCCAGCCCGCTAAGCGCGTCGATCACCCTGCCCTCCACCAGCCAGTCTTCGCCCATGACCGCGATCGCGCCTGACAGCGTGAAGCCATTCACGAAGATACCGAGCCGGCGCAAGATGACCTTCTCGTCTTCGTCGAGTAACGCATAGCTCCAGTCGAGCGTCGCCTTCAAGGTCTGATGGCGCGGCAGCGCTGTTCTATGGCCGCCGGTCAGCATCCGGAAGCGGTCGTCCAGATGCGCGGCCAGCGTCTGAATGCCCAGCACGGCGGCCCGCGCCGCCGCTAGTTCGATGGCAAGCGGGATCCCGTCGAGCCGCCGGCATACCGTTCCGGTCAACGCGATGCTTTGCGCGTCGGACGAAAAATTCGGATCGACTGCACGGGCGCGCACCATGAAGAGCTTGACGGCGCTGCATTGCAAGACCTCGTGGCTCTGACTGCATTGAGTCGGGAATTGCAGCGTTGCCACAGTGAACTGGCTTTCCTGCGGCAAGCGCAACGCCTCGCGGCTAGTGGCGAGAATATGTGTCCGGCTGTTGTCCTGGAGAATCGTTTCAACGAGTTCCGCGGCTGCTTTCAGGACATGCTCGCAATTGTCCAGGACGATCAGTACGCGACGTTCGCCAAGTACATCCGCGATTTTCGCAAGGCTAGCGCCGCCACTGGTCGCCTTGGCGCCAAGCACCTTGCAGAACAGGTCGATGACGGACTGGGCGTCAGTTGCGCACGCCAGCGACACCAGGTAGATGCCATCGGGAAATCGCCGTGACAAACCGCGCGCCACTTCTATGCTGAGCCGCGTCTTGCCAATACCGCCCGACCCCACGAGCGTCAGGAGCCGTGCTGTCTCCAGCACCGCAGAAATGTCGGCAATGGCTTCGTCGCGGCCGATCAGCGCGGATGAATAAGCGGGCAGATTATTGGGAACGTCGACGCTGAAACTTTCAGCTATAGCCGCATTCACTTCGCAAGCCGACTGCGTGGTAACCAGTCGATAACCTCGGCCGGGAACCGTTTTGATCAGTTCGCGTTCGTTGCCGAGAAGCTTGCGCAGGGCCGACATATGCACTTGCAGATTGTTCTCTTCGACCACGCTGTCAGGCCACACGGTATCAAGCATCTGCTTCTTGGTGACGAGCGCACCGTTACCTGCGATCAGCAGTTCGAGAATATCGAACGCGCGACTCCCGATCCTGACAGGCTTTCCATCACGCGAAATTTCCCTGTTGTCGAGATGCACCCGAAGTCCGCCGATCTGAATCATTACCGGGAATGCTCCAGAGAATGGGTTACGCGAATCCTGCACGGGTTGCTGGCCAAAACCAGCAACGTCGTTCAGGTCGCGTCAGACAGGGCCGCCAACAAGAGCGCATGGTGGCCTGGCTACCTGGGCAGACGAATCCGTCCTCCGCGAATGTTGATCGTTTGATCAATGACCATAGTCTAAGTTAGACGCCATGTTAATGCGTCAATAGATTTGAACATTAGCGCCAAATATTTTGAACATAAATGCGTTGATTATGCAAAGAGGTGTGCTTAATCCTAATAGTGTCATCAAGACTTAATACGGCCGCTAGACCTCACAAATAGTTTTCTACCCGCTTAGTCAGCGTGGCCATGATGCTGGCTATTTAAGTTGATGCTCAAGAAAACGCTTGAACAATATCTAGCGCTTGCCTGGATCACCCTCATAGTTCAGTGGCATCCATTCTTGCTGGCAAGCAATGAAAGCGGCTCTATGCGGGAGGCATCACTGTGTCTCTTTGCGAGCGGCTACATCGCCGCCGGGTTTATCGGACACGAGTTGAACGGGCTGCGCGGTTTGCGCGGCCGAAGCCGATGCCGTCGTGAAGAACTGCGCCTTGACGACCGGGATCGTGTGCTCGCCGAGCACCATGCCAAGCAAGCCCGCCAACGCGATGAGCGGCGGTGCGGGCGACTGGACTTTCAACAACCAGTAAAGCACGCCGACTGTGAAGCCAACGCCTAGCGAAATCAAATAAGACATGATCGTGCCTGTAGTTTGCAAGCGGTTTGCGAGCGGCCGCCTCGTGATAACAATGACCGTCTCTCTTGCTAATCCGGCCAGTCCGAACCCAGGATGAGCCCACAATAATTAAGCCGCCGATACTTCGGATCGACGCGGTCCATGACATCGGCGTGAACGGTTCCGAATGTCGATGCCGGCCGATGCGCCATACCCAACCCGAAACACTCGATGATCTTTCTCTTGAACCCCTCCTCTCGCGGATGCGCTTTCACGACTTCCTCGCGCTGCTGCACGGTGAACTCGTCGAAGTGCAGACCGAGCACATCCACCTCCACGCCCGTCGTCACCAGCGCCACGACCGGCCGCTTATGCTGTGCGATGCCCGGCGTCGTATGAAGCGCGATGGCGTCCCACACGTCGGCAATATCCTGCTCGGCGATGCGGTAGCCGCGAAGGAATTGCCGGGCCGCATTCGCGCCGTCGACTTCGAACCGGTCGTGCGAGTGCCGGTGCGCGTCGGTCAATCCTATGTCATGAAACATCGCGCCTATATATAGAAGCTCCGAATCGAACCTCAGTGCCTTCTGCTCACCGCTCAGCGCACCGAAGAGAAACACACGCGATGAGTGATGGAACAACAGTTCCGACTCAACGTCGCGAACCAGCTCGGTCGCCGCTCGGGCCATCGGGCTGTCGGGCACTGCAATCCCCGCGACGGTCTTACTCATCGTCTGTCTCCTGAAAAACGATTCAGACGGCTTTTCCGCGCGTCCGGCGTCTTTTTTACGATCTGGCGAAGGCCAGCAAGTCTTCGTTGAGGCGATCCTTATGAGTGAAGTAAAGCGCGTGCGGCGCGCCTTCATAGACTTTGAATTGCGCGCCTGGAATCAGAGAAGCCGCCGCTTTGCCGGTCACCTCGAAGCTGACGACCGCGTCGCCGCTGCCATGAATCACGAGCGTCGGCACATCGAATTTCTTCAAGTCCGGGCGAAAGTCCGTTTCCGAAAAAGCAGCGATGCAATCGAGCGTTCCCTTGATGCCCGCCTGAAGTCCCATCGAAAGGCTCCAGTCGAGCATCGGCTTGCTGACCGTGGATCCTTCCTGATCGCTGCCGGTCAAGAGCGGGCCGAATTTATCGAGGAAATCGGCGCGATCGTTCAGGATACCTGCACGAATTCCATCGAATATTTCTGGTGGCACGCCTTCGGGATGATCGTCGCGCCGAATCATCAATGGCGTGACTGAGCTGATCAGCGCGGCCTTGGCGATACGCCTGGAACCATGCCGTCCGATATAACGCGCGACTTCGCCGCCTCCCATTGAGAAGCCGGCGAGAATGACGTCACGAAGTTCGAGCGCTTCAATCAGTTCGTCCAGGTCGTCCGCAAACGAGTCGTAGTCGTAGCCGCTCCACGGCTGGCTCGAACGGCCGAAGCCCCGGCGGTCATACGCGATCACGCGATAACCATTCGATGCCAGAAAATGCATCTGGTATTCCCACATGTCGGCGTTGAGCGGCCAGGCATGAATCAAGATGATGGGTTGACCGGAGCCCCAATCGTTGTAATAGAGCTGGGTGCCGTCGGAAGTAGTGAGCGTTGTCACGAGTTCTACCTCTTGAATGATGCGTGTCGGGCCGTGCTAGCGGTTTGCGCCGGTCGCGCTAGAACGCGAAGCAACTGCAACCCAGCGCGCCCCAGAAACCGTTTGCATCGCTTATAGGAACATTCTTTCGCCACGCCCAACCGTGGGCGTGAGCATGCACGCCGCACAGGTTCACGCAGCCATCGACACACGCAACGGCCGTCGGCTTGAAGCGGCTATAACCACCGAATTCGGCGACTGGTGACCATGATGGGCTGACCGGCAAGTCTGGTGGTGCGAGCGGTTTGAATTCTTCATCGGCGTAAACCACGCGGCCGTTGACCACCGTCATGACCGAGTTCAGATACTTGATCTGCGTTTCGTCGACGCTGAAATAGTCGTCGCTAAGCGCAACGAAATCCGCGAAAGCGCCTGGGACTAGCGCGCCCTTGCGATCGTCTTCGCTCGAGAACCATGCGCTGCCGACGGTATAACGACGCAGCGCTTCCATGCGGTCAAGGCGGTTTTCGGCTGAGTACATCTGCGTGCCGCCCACTGTCTTGCCCGACACCATCCAGTAAAGCGAAACAAACGGGTTGAAGCTGGCCACACGCGTGGCGTCGGTGCCTGCGCCAACCGGCACGCCTATGTCGAGCATGCGACGAATCGGCGGCGTGCGCTTCACGGCTTCTTTGCCATACTGATGCATAAAGTATTCGCCCTGAAACGCCATCCTGTGCTGAACCGCGATGCCACCACCAAGCAAGCGAATCCGCTCTATGTTGCGGTCCGTCACGGTTTCGCAGTGGTCGAAGAACCATCGGAGACCGTTGAAGGGAATGTCTGCGTTGACGCGTTCGAATACATTGAGGAACCGGTTGATCGATTCATCGTAGGTGGCATGCAGCCGGAACGGCCAGCGATTCGCCACAAGCAGACGGACGACCGCCTCCAGCTCCTCTTCAAGCGAATCGGGCAAGTCCGGGCGCGGCTCGAGGAAGTCTTCGAAGTCGGCGGCCGAGAACACCAGCATTTCGCCCGCGCCGTTCACGCGCAGGAAGTCGTCGCCCTCGCCCGGTTTCGTCATCTTGACCCACTTGGCGAAGTCGTCAATTTCCTTCTTGGCGTTCTGCGTGAACAGGTTATAGGCGATACGCACGGTGAGCTCGCCGCGCTTCGCCAGGTCCATGATCACCGCGTAGTCGTCGGGATACGCCTGATAACCGCCGCCTGCATCTATAGCGCTGGTCACGCCGAGCCGGTTCAGTTCCCGCATGAAATGGCGCGTTGAACTCACCTGGTCGTCGTGGGCGAGCTTCGGTCCCTTGGCCAGCGTCGCATAGAGCAAGCCGGCGTTCGGGCGCGCGATCAGCATGCCCGTGGGATTGCCGCGCTTGTCACGCTGGATTTCGCCGCCCGGCGGGTTCGGTGTGTCCTTGGTATAGCCCACCGCACGCAACGCGGCGGCGTTGAGCAATGCGCTGTCGTAGAGATGCAGAATGAACACCGGCGTGTCCGGTGCGATGGCGTTGATTTCATCGAGCGTAGGGGCGCGCTTCTCGGCAAACTGAAATTCGTTCCATCCACCTACCACTCGAACCCATTGCGGCGCAGGCGTGCGGGCAACTTGCTTGCGCAGCATGTCGAGCGCGTCGGCCAGTGACGGCACGCCATCCCAACGCAACTCCATATTGAAGTTGAGACCACCGCGGATTACGTGGAGATGGCTATCATTCAGGCCCGGAATGACCGTGCGGCCCTGCAGGTCGATGCAGCGGGTCGCGTCCGTCGCAAGGCGCATGATTTCATCGCGGGAGCCGGTCGCGATAACGCGCCCGTTGGCAACTGCGATCGAGTCTGCGAACGAACGCTTGTCGTCTTGTGTCGCAATCTTCCCGTTAAAGAATATTGAATCGGGAGACGTTGGCCTGTCGGCTGAAGTAGACATGGTATTCCTTGAATGGGCACTGAACCGGCCGCGCGCCAGCACATTGATGGCTGGATACTCGACTCGAACGAGCGCGGCGCGTCCGGCCGCGGCCCGGATGGTTGATCTTTTATACAGTAATCCTTATCATTTAATGGTGTGACTCATCGCGGTACACCGGCTCGTGACCGGCGTGTGTGACACGGATTAGCCCGCTTCGCTCGCGTGCGCGCCCAGGATCGACTTTGCGTACCGCACGCCGATGCCGTAGGAGCTATGCTCCTTCAGAATGTCCATGCAGCCTTCATACGTTGCCGTGCGGCCCCAGTCGCGTTGCAGTTCGAACATGAACTGAAGCGACGTCATGGGCACCGCTCCTGCCTGGATAATGCGTTGCACTGCGCGCTCGTGCGCCTCGTGCGAGACGTCGCCGCAAGCGTCGGTCGGCACATAGACTTCATAGCCGTCGTTGATCATCTGGATCGTCGGGAACGAGACGCAGACCTCCGTCCACAGTCCGGCGACCACGATCTTCTTGCGGCCGGTTGCCTCGATCGCCTTGCGGAAGTTGCTGTCTTCCCACGAGTTCATCGAGGTGCGGTCGATCGGCGTGTATTCAGGGAACACTGACTGGACTTCCGGAACCATGTCGCCGCTGAACGTCTTGGCTGCGACCGTGCTCAGGATCGTGGGCACCTTGAAGAGTTTCGCAGCCTTCGCGATCGCCTGAACGTTGTGCAGAATGGTGGTGCGTTCGTGCGATGCCGTGCCAAAGAACATTTGCGGCTGATAGTCGATAAGGGCGACAGCGCATGAATCGGGCGTTAGTAATTCGAAGGCCATGGAAAAACTCCTGTGTCCGGGAAAAGAAACAGCGGCTGTTCAAGCGGTATCGAATGAAATCCGACTGGAACCGCTCGCGCGATGTCGCTGAGAACGAGACTGGACTTTAGGAGTTCAAGTACTGAAAGTCTTTGGCACATCCCTTAAAAATACTTAAGGGAACGGTCACGCCTCCGGCGGTGCCTGAATACGTGCCTCTATGTAATCAATGAACGTGTGCACCTTGCTCGAGTGCCGGCGGTTCGGCAAATAAGCCACGTAGATCACCGATGCGCCGCTATGCGGATTCACTTCCCAGTCCGTGAAGAGGCGCTGCAGATGACCGTCCCGGATTGACGGCGCGACGAGCCACGCCGGCAACAGGGCAATGCCGCCATCAGCAAGCACGGCTTCGAGCAAAATCTCCAGGCTGTTGGCGATCAGCCGTCCGCGGATATCCACATGCTCTTCAATACCATCGCGCACGAAGATCCAGCGCTGCCGCGCCGGCCTGTGACCGCTGCCATAAGGCACACGCACGCACTCGTGGTCGGTTAGCGCGGAAGGCTCCGTTGGAATCCCTTTTCGCTTTAGATAGTCAGCGCTGGCGACAACGTATCGGGCGTTATCGGCGAGCTTCCTGGTGATCAGGCTTTCGTCGCGATCAGGCACACCGATACGGACCGCGACGTCGATGCGATCGGCCGCCAGATCGGAATAATGATCCGACACAACGATATCAAGCACGATCCGCGGATACTCGCGCAAAAATGACGCAAGATGCGGCGCCAATTTTAATCGGCTATAAGTAGAGGGAACGGCGATACGCAATGCGCCAACAGGCTCACCGCCGATGTCGAACACGCTGTCGTCGGCTTCAGCCAGATCGTCGAGGATCTTATAAACTTGCTCGACGTAGGTCGTGCCGGCGTCGGTCAGCGTCACACGGCGGGTAGTACGCGTCAGCAACGCGGCGCCCAGCGAGGACTCAAGGGCGTCCATGGTCCGTGTCACCGACGAGGTGGCAATGCCAAGACGCTGCGCCGCCTTTGAAAAGCCGCCGGTTTCGGCCACTTCCAGCAACATTCGCAGCGCTAGCAGTTTATCCATTAAACCCTCTGACAAGTGTGATCGGTTGCGCTCAGCGCAACGCCGCCTTGCGAATGGACCCTATTCTACGTAAGGAGCGCAACGTTTAAGCTTGCGGCAACCTTATTTTAAGGATGGTGTAATGCAAGCGATGCCGCGTTTCGTTGCTCCCAGTTTCAATCGTCCGGCGTGCCTCGCCGCTCATCTGAACTTGAAAGCCAATCGCACCGGAGCCCGCCCATGAGAGCACCTGACAGACGTCGCGCGATTGTGATCGGCGGCTCGCTGGGTGGACTTTTTACGGCGACCACGCTTCGTTCCATTGGTTGGGACGTTACTGTCTTTGAACAGTCCCCGAACCAGCTAGATAGCCGCGGCGGTGGTATCGTGCTGCAGCCGGATGTCCTTGCCGCTTTTCGCTTTGCGGGTATCAAGCCTCCCGAAAGGCTGGGCGTTGACTCCGAAGATCGCGTGTACCTCGACCGCGACGGCCGCGTGCTCGAACAGTTTCATATGCCACAGACGCAGACGTCATGGAACCTGCTTTACACGACCTTGAAGGATGCGCTGCCGCCCGAGTCAATTCGATCAGGCGATGCCTTTACGAGTCATGTAGTCGATGGCGAACAGGTCATCGCGCGGTTTTCGAGCGGTCACACTGAAAGCGGGGACCTGTTGATCGCCGCCGATGGCCCGAGTTCGACTGCACGCAAGAACGTATTGCCCGAAGTGGCGCCTGCGTATGCAGGATATGTGGCGTGGCGAGGCCTCGTGCCCGAACCGGAACTTCCCGAAGCAGCGGCGCATAAGCTGCGTGACCGCTTCACGTTTCAGCAGAGCCCGGGACATTCCGCGCTCACGTATCTGGTGCCGGGCGAGGACGGGTCGATGAATGCCGGCGAGCGGCGCTTCAACTGGGTCTGGTATAGGAAGGTAGCGCCAGATGCGCTCGAGCGCTTGCTGCTCGATCGCAATGGCCGTCGCCGCACCCATTCGCTGCCGCCTGGAACCGTCAAGGACAGCGATTTGCACGATCTGCGTACGGCTTCGGACGATTTGATGGCGCCCGTTTTCCGATCGCTGATCGATGAGACGAGCGAGCCGTTCTTGCAGATCATTCAGGATCTGCAGGTCAGGAACATGGTGTTTGGCCGCGTGATTCTGCTCGGCGATGCAGCGTTTATCGCCAGGCCGCATACTGCGGGCGGTACAGCGAAAGCCGCTGGAAATGCGCTGTCGCTGGCAGTTTCGCTCGCGGCTGCGCACGAATCGCGGGAACGCATCGACCGGACGCTTGCGCGCTGGGAGGCCGATCAGCTTCAACGCGGCATCCGCATGAACGACCTCGGCGTGTCACTCGGTAATCGCATCATGAATATTGTCAGGTAACTCAATCTGTGGAGCATGCATGACCCCGAATAGCCCATCGGCTAGCACCGCTTCAGGTCCAGTCAGGATGACCAGTGGCCTTATCGCGTTGTTCGCTTTCTGCTGCGGCGCGATTGTCGCGAATCTCTATTACGCGCAACCGATCATCGAATTGATCGGGCCGGACATTCATTTGTCGGCGAACACAGCGAGCCTGGTTGTCTCGCTCACGCAGATTGGCTACGCATTCGGGTTGTTCTTCCTCGTGCCCTTGGGAGACCTGGTCGAGAACCGCAAGTTGATGATTACAACAGCGCTCGTCTCCATTGCGAGCCTCGCGGCCGCGGCGCTGATTCATCAGCCGCACGCGTTCCTCCTGATCTCGCTGCTGGTCGGATTCAGTTCGGTGGCCGTGCAGATCCTGATCCCGCTCGCGGCGCATCTTGCGCCCGACGAATCACGCGGACGCGTTGTCGGCACGATCATGAGCGGGCTGTTGCTGGGCATTCTACTGTCGCGTCCACTATCGAGCTTTGTTGCGGGTCACTTCGGATGGCGCGCGGTATTCGGTTCAGCAGCGGTCCTCATGACGCTTGTCACAGCGGTCCTCGCGTTCACAATCCCTTCGCGCCAGCCCGATCATAAAGCGACCTACGTGGAGCTTATCCGCTCGCTCGGGACGCTGGTTGCCACCATGCCCGTGCTGCGGCATCGCGCGTTGTATCAAGGGCTGATGTTTGCAACGTTCAGCTTGTTCTGGACCGCCGTACCCGTGGAATTGATTCGCCATTACGGTTTATCGCAGACGGGCGTAGCGCTCTTTGCGCTCGTCGGTGCGATTGGTGCGACGTCGGCGCCGGTTGCGGGCCGGCTCGCGGATGCAGGTCATTCCGGGCGCGCGACGCTGATCGCGTTAGTCGTGGGTGCACTGTCTTTCCTGCCGGGGCTCATTCATCCCGCGTTGGGCGTGGCTGGGCTCGTGGTGACAGGTATCGTGCTCGACTTCGCCGTGCAGATGAACATGGTCATCGGCCAACGAGAAATCTATGCGCTTCATGCTGCCAGCCGGAACCGTCTGAACGCGTTATATATGACAAGCATTTTCATTGGAGGCGCGTTCGGATCAGCGCTCGCCAGCATGTTGTTCGAGCGCGGCGGCTGGAGCTTGATCGCGATGGTCGCCAGCGTGTTTCCGCTTGTGGCGCTGGTGCATTATTTGTCGGTTGGAAGACTGGCAACGCGGCCGGCTTGACGAATTGATCTAACGCGATTGCGCGAGCTGCGATGCGGCCGGTGTCGGATCCGCGCCGTTCCATCCTCCGCCCAACGCGCGCGCCAGCGCAATCGTGGCCGCCGCCTGCGCCTGACGGCTGCGAATCAATTGGCGCTCGATGTTCAGCGCATCACGATCGGCATCGACCACTTCAAAGTAACTGACGTAGCCGTGTTCGGCCTGCCAAGCATACGGCGCCCCACCGTTAAGAAGCTTTGTCCAAGCCTTAAATTTTCTGAAATTCGAAGGACCGGCCGCAAGGCTGAACACCTCATTCAGAACGCTTCAGTAAGCGCTAAGGACAGGCCAGCCAGTTTTTCCTACGATACCGTTTAGTCCCTGCGGGATGCAAAACTGTTGGCAAAGATTTGCTGCCCGACTATATTAATCAAATGATAAACAGAGTCAACACCCCTACGAACTGTTGAGGACCGAATCATCCCGAGGTCACGATGCCTACCCTTTTAACCAGCAACGACATGCATCGCCTGGCGCTTCCGAACCACGCGTTGATGGCTCAGATGACGCGCTGCCGCACGCGCTCCCGCTATGTCGAATCTCGAAGTCGCGCCCTGATCACTTTTAGCCTGACAACAAGGTAAGGCGATGACCCGCAAGCTTTCCCCCGTCATAGCGATTGCAGCGCTCACCGCGGTACTTATTCTTGCCGCGGCGGCGTTCGCCATCATGTGGAACCCAGCCATAGCGCCGGTGTCTGCGCCGCAGCCTTCTTCCTTCGACACGCAACTGCGCCGCGAAGGCGCGCGCGTCGTGGCGCTGGGCGACTGTGTGGTCTGCCATACCGCGAAAGGCGAAAAGCCTTTCGCCGGCGGTCTTCCGCTTGCCACGCCGTTCGGCACGATCTACGCGACCAATATCACGCCGGACCCGGAAACGGGCGTAGGCGCATGGACTCTCGACGCATTCAAGCGAGCGTTGCGTCACGGCATCTCCCGCGACGGACACGTCCTCTACCCTGCATTTCCTTACATTCACTTCACCCGAATGTCCGATCATGACATCGGCGCCGCCTATGCTTACCTGATGACACGCGATCCCGTTCGGGCAATCACGCCCGACAACAAGTTGATATTTCCGCTGAATTTTCGGCCTCTCGTCGCGTTCTGGAACGTGATGTTCCTGAGGCCTGGTGAACGCACGGCAGACACTTCGCAGGACGAACGGTGGAACCGAGGGCGCAGGCTGGTCGATGGCCTCGGCCACTGTGCGTCCTGCCATACGCCGCTCAATCTCATCGGCGGGGAAAAACGCAACCGCGCATTCGATGGCGGCGTGGTTGACGGCTGGGACGTGCCGCCGCTGAATCAGCTAGGAAACGCGGTCAAACCGTGGACGAAGGAACAGCTGGTCACGTATCTGCGAACAGGGCGTGCAAGCGAACACGGGGCGGCGGCGGGTCCCATGCTGCCCGTCACGCGTGACCTCGGCACCGTGCCATCGGCCGATGTGGAGGCCATCGCAACTTACATCCTGTCCATTCAAAAACCTCCGCAAACGTACCCGGCTAAAGGCACCACGATGTCTGCGAGCGCCGAACGCGGTGCCGTCATCTTCAACGGATCATGCGCGTCTTGTCATGGCACCGGCTCTCCAATGCAGACAGTCGGCGGCCGTCCCACGCTGGCATTCAGCACCGCGGTCAATGCCGATTCGCCGCGCAATGCGATCCAGATGATGATGGCCGGCATAGCGTGGCATGGCGAAGAAACCATCAACTACATGCCCGCCTTCGGGCAGGTTTTCGATGATAGTCAACTCGCCGATCTGGCCACCTACCTGAGAGACAACTACTCGCAGCGCCCTGCATGGAGCGATGTGGAGGAGATCGCGAAGAAGATCAGAAAGGAGAATGACGCGCGATGATCAAGCTAACCGTTAACGGCATCGAGCATGAACTCGATATCGATCCTTCCATGCCGCTGCTCTACGCACTGCGCAATCCGCTGCAACTGCACGGCGCTAAATTTGGCTGCGGACTGGGGCAATGCGGCGCGTGCACGGTGATCGTGGATGACCGCGCTGTGTTCTCGTGCCTGCTGCCGGTATCGGCGATAGGCAACCGGCGCGTGCGAACCATCGAAAGCCTCGGCACTGGTGACAAGCCCGGCAAGCTGCAACAGGCGTTCATCGATCATCAGGCGGCGCAATGCGGGTACTGCATCGCCGGCATGATCATGCGTGCAACTGCGTTGCTGGAGAAAACGCCTCATCCGACAGAAGCGCAACTGCGCGAACACATGGAACCGAATCTCTGCCGATGCAGCACGCACATGCGCATCCTTGCGGCCATACGTCAAGTTGCAGGCATGACGGAGGCTACGCAATGAGCACGCCCGACGATACGCTCGATCAGGGACGACGGCGGTTCATGCTGTCCGGCGCGCTGGTCGTCGGATTCAGCTTGTTGCCCGGCGCTAACGTGCTTGCTCAGGAAGTGATCGCGGACGAAGGCGCGGCCGTCAAGATCGCGAAAGAAACGCAGATGCTCGCAGGCAGTCTCAAGACCAACCCGTACCTGGACGCATGGATCAAGATCGATCCGAATGGACTGGTGACGGTATTCACGGGCAAGGTCGAACTGGGCACGGGCGTGCGCACCGCGCTGTTGCAGGTTGCAGCCGAAGAACTGGACATGGCGCCATCGCTGATCAAGTTCCTCACCGCCGATACAGGCCTCTCGCCAGACGAAGGACTCACTGCCGGCAGCCACACGATCGCGGACAGCGGCAGCGCGCTGCTGAACGCCGCAGCGCAGGTCCGCGGCCTGCTGGTCGATGCAGCAGCGCAACAGCTAGGCGTCGACGCCGCCACGCTCGTAGTCAGGGACGCTCGCATCACGGCGCCCGATGGCCGCAGCATGACGTATGGTGACACGGTGCAGCATGTGGACCTGCATCGAAATGCTTTGCCTGTATCGCCCTTGAAGGACCCCAAATCCTTCAAGGTGATCGGCACGTCCATGCAGCGCCTCGACATTCCGGCCAAAGTCACCGGCGGTGTTGCGTATGTACAGGACATGCAGCTTCCCGGAATGGTCCATGCGCGCGCCGTTTTACCGCCCTCGTACGGCGCAACGCTGCTCGAGATGAATGACCAGACGGTCCTGAAGATGCCAGGCGTGCTCAAGATCGTACGCGACGGCAACTTTGTTTCTGTTGTGGCAACCGACGAATGGCAGGCCATCCTCGCGCAGCGGGCTTTGTCGGCGGCGTGTAAATGGTCGGCCGGTCGCGCGTTGCCCGATCCCGCCACCGTTCATCAGCAGCTCAAGACGCTGGCCACCCAGAACATTGAAATTGCGAACAAGCGAGACCCGGCGGCGCCTGCCGTGAAGACCCTTGGCGCGACGTACATCAAACGTTACCTGATGCATGGTTCGATCGGTCCATCGTGTTCCATCGCCGTATTCGATAACGACCTGATGACGGTCTGGACGCATTCCCAAGGCGTTTATCCGTTGCGTGACGCGCTCGCCGAAATGCTGTCGATGCCCAAAGAAAAGCTGCGCTGCATTCACACCGAAGGCTCCGGCTGTTACGGACATAATGGAGCGGACGATGTTGCCGCGCACGCCGCGCTGGTCGCGCGCGCAATGCCCGGTAAACCCATCCGCGTGCAGTACATGCGAGATCAGGAGAATTTATGGGACCTGTTCACGCCGGCGATGATCACGGAAGTGAAGGCATCGCTGGACGCGCAGGGCAATATTGTAGATTGGGATTACGCGTTGTGGAGCAGCTCGCACAACGAGCGGATTGTGAACGCAGGAAGGCTGATGCCGGCCACGCTGCTCAGCAAGCCTTTCGTCTCCGCGCCCTCGGTGCCAATGGTCCAGCCCGAAGGCGGCGGCGACCGCAACGCGATTCCGCTTTACCGGTTGCCGGTCGTACATGTGATGAATCACTTCTCGCCGACCATGCCGCTGCGAACCTCTGCCATGCGCTCGCTCGGCGCGCATACCAACGTCTTCGCCATTGAAAGCTTCATGGACGAACTCGCGTTCGCCGCGCATATCGACCCGGTCAAGTTCCGTCTGAAGCATCTCGACGATACCCGCGCGCAGGACGTGATCCGCCTGACCGCACAGAAGTTCGGTTGGCCGCACCCGCCGCGCAAGCGCAACCACGGCGTGGGCTTCGCGTTCGGCAAGTATAAGAACCTGATGGCTTATGTCGCCATTGCCGTCGAAGTCTCGGTTGAACGCGAGACGGGACAGGTTCGGCTTGAACGCGCGGTCGCGTCGGTCGATACCGGGCAGATAGTCAATCCCGACGGCATTCGAAATCAGATTGAGGGCGGTATTCTGCAGTCGTCGAGCTGGACGCTTTTTGAAGAGCTAAAGTACGACACGCAGCAAATACGCAGTTTCGACTGGAGCAGCTATCCCATACTTCGTTTTTCAGCTGTGCCCGACAGCGTCGAGGTTCACTTGATCGACCGTCCCGGCATGCCTTTTCTCGGCACGGCTGAAGCTGCAATGGGACCGACCGCCGGTGCTATCGCCAATGCGCTGTTCGATGCAACAGGCCAACGGCTTCGTCAAATGCCGCTTGCCGGAGACGGCTTAAGACAAGTGATCGACGCCTGAAGAGATTCAACTCACGATGAAAATTGCCATCGCAGGAGGTTCCATTGCAGGCTTGAGCGCCGCGCTGACGCTCGATTGCATGGGGCACGACGTCTGCGTGTTCGAGCGCGCAACGCAAGGCTTGCGAGCGCGCGGCGGCGGTGTGGTTGTATTGCGCCACATGCTGCGCTTTCTGGAAAACCACGGCAAGACGACACGCGAGATGATCAGCGTCCCAACCCGCCGGCGCCGCTCGCTCGACCGCGCAGGCAATGTGATTCGCGACGAGCCCGAGATCCTGCCGTTCTCATCGTGGGACGCGGTATATCGGTCGTTATGTGCGCTGTTACCCGCCGATGGCATTCAATACGGTCGTGAGCTTCAACGCTTTGAGCAGGACACGGATGGCGTGGATCTTTTTTTCGACGATGGCACCCACGAGCGGACCGATGTGCTGATCGCCGCGGACGGCACCGCGTCGCGCTTGCGCACGCAATTGTTCCCGGATTATCAGTCGACGTTTGCGGGTTATATCGCGTGGCGCGGCGTGGTCGACGAGTCCGCGTTTCCTCCGGCACCAGTGAACGGACTGGCGGAAAACTTCACGCTCTACCAGCAGCCGGGCGAGTTGTTCATGGCGTTCCTGATCCCCGCACTCGACGGCTCACTCGAACCGGGTAAGCGCCGCTTCAACTGGCTCTGGTATAGAAACGAATCCGATACAACCGCCTTGCAGCGCCATCTGACGGATCGATTTGGGCGGCAGCATCACGCATCGATCATCGCGGGAGAGATGGCAACCGAATCCGCCGCCGAGTTGAATCAGCTTGCGAAAGCCTGCCTCCCCGACGTACTCGCGCAACTCGTCATTACGACGGGAACCCCCTTTATTCAGGCTATCCACGACGCATTGAGTCCCGCGTTTTCATCGGGCAGGGTCGCGCTCGTCGGCGACGCCGCCTGCACGCTTCGTCCGCATACCGGCTCGGGCACATCAAAAGCGGCGGACGACGCTGTATCGCTGGCAAGCATGCTGACGCCCTCCACCAGCAACGTTACGGAGACCCTTGCCGCCTCGGCGGTGGAACGGCGCGAATCGATCGCTCAACTGGTCGCCAAGGGGCTGCGACTGGCCGCGCACTTCGGCCTCGGCAACAACAGCGAAACCGGCCCCGCCTGACCCAAATCCAGACCTGCTATATTCCCGAGATAATTAATCGTTCGATAAGGGCGGGATCATGGCAACAGCAAAGCGCGCAAAACGGGCCGATCATGGGATTCGGCCGAAGGCGCCGCCGGAAGCGGCTGCCAGCACGCGTCGCATGGTGCCGGAGGAACGGGAACAACAAATCGTCGATAAAGCCATCGATCATTTTGCGACTCATGGCTTTTCAGGCAGCACGCGCGAACTCGCCAAGCAGATTGGCGTGACCCAGCCGCTTTTGTACCGCTACTTTCCGAGCAAGGAAGCGTTGATCGATCGCGTTTACAGCGAAGTGTATCGATGGGATCCGGCATGGGAAAAGCTCATCGCCGACCGCGGCATTCCCTTACAGGACCGCCTCTGCACCCTGTACAAGGCGTACTCGCATGTCATCCTCAAGCGCGAATGGATCAGGACTTTCGTCTTTGCCGGACTGACGCGCGAAGGCATCAACACCCGCTATCTCGACAAGCTGCGCGAGCGAATCTTCACACCCGTCATGCGCGAACTGCGCGAAGCGTATGGCATTGCCGCACCGCGTACGCAGGAAGCTAAAGAAGCCGAACTCGAGCTGATATGGAGCCTGCATGCAAGCATTTTCTATATCGGCATGCGCAAGTGGGTGTATGGGCTTCCGGTGCCAAAAGACCTCGACCGGCATGTCGAGCGTCAGGTCGATGCGTTCCTGAACGGCACACCCGCGGTACTGCAGAAACTCACTTCTACCGCAGCGAAAGCGGCTGCCCGCGTAGCGAAATAGCCCGGTGGAAAAGCCGGAGCTCGTTAGCAACTGCTTAAAACCCCGAAGCAAGTCCTAGGGAAATCACTCATCAATTTTTCTCCGTGCAACTGCAAGCACGGACTACAATTTATCAAACGATAACTTATCATTTGATAAATTAAAGGAGTCAAACATGCCGGTTTCCAAACTTGCGCATTATTCAATCCGCACCATGGACCTCGAGCGTTCATGCCATTTTTACGAAACAGTGTTGGGTCTGAAACGCGGCTATCGACCGCCGTTCGACTTCCCCGGCGCATGGCTCTATAAGGGCGGCGACGAGGCCGATTTCGGCACGGTTCACATCATTGCGATTGACCCGACGAATCCCGCCGGCCTTGCAGCGTATCTCGGCGATCGGGGTGATTCGACCACCGGGACGGGAACGATCGACCACATCGCCTTTCTGGCCACCGGTGTCGCCGACATCTGGAAGGTCCTGGAACGCGAGGGCATCACATGGCGCGACCGCACCGTACCGAGCCTTGGCCTGCACCAAGTGTTCATGGAAGACCCTTCGGGCGTCACGATCGAACTCAACTTTCCTGCGGCTGAAGTCGCGAATCTCACCGTGCCTGGTACGGCATCTGAAGGAGTCTGAGATGGCCGTCGCTTTCCTTTCCTCTCGTCCAAAAGCCATTGTGGTGGGCGGTTCGCTCGGTGGGCTGTTTGCGGCGAATCTTCTTCATCAAAACGGCTGGCGTGTCGATGTCTATGAGCGTGTACCGGAAGAACTGGCCGGTCGTGGTGCTGGCATTGTTACGCATCCCGAACTGTTCGAGGCACTGGCAGCCGCCAAGATTGATATTGACGATACGATCGGCGTGCAGGTCAAGTCGCGCGTGACGCTCGGGATCGATGGCCGCGTGCTGTCGGAGCGCGACCTGCCGCAGACGCTGACTGCCTGGGGAAAGATGTACCACGTGCTGCGCTCCGCGTTGCCCGACGCGCACTATCACATGGGCGTCAGCGTGGTAGCGGTGACGAACGAGGAAGCTCACGCGAGCGTCACGTTGTCGGATGGCACGCGTTTATCGGCGGATCTGGTCATAGCCGCCGATGGCTTTCGTTCGTCGCTGCGGGAACGGTTACTGCCCGATGTAACGCTGCGCTATGCGGGCTACGTCGCGTGGCGCGGACTGGTCGACGAACGTGATTTATCGAAGGCTACTTGGGACGCGCTATTCGAGAAGTTTGCCTTCTGCCTGCCGGCGCATGAACAGATTCTCGGTTATCCGGTAGCGGGACCGGGAAACAGCACGCGTCCGGGCGAGCGTCGCTATAACTTCGTCTGGTATCGCGCAACGAGCGAGGATGGCGCGCTGCCTAACCTGCTGACCGATGCCACCGGCAAGTTGCACGCAAATGGTATTGCGCCGCATCTCATCCGCGCCGATGTCCTCGCCGATATGGAAGAGGGCGCTCTCACGCTGTTGGCGCCGCAGTTTGGCGAGGTGGTCACCAAGGCGCCCGTGCCGCTGTTCCAGCCTATCTACGACCTCGAAGTTCCTCGCATGGTGTTCGGCCGTATCGCGTTGCTGGGCGATGCCGCTTTCGTTGCGCGGCCGCACTGCGGCATGGGCGTGACCAAGGCGGCAGGCGATGCCATGGCGCTCGTGGACGCGCTGAACCGCCACGATTCCATCCACGCCGCCCTCGCCAATTACGACGCGGCGCGCACTCAGACTGGCGCGGCCATCGTCCAGCATGCGCGTCATCTCGGCGCATACATGCAGGCGCAATTGAAGGACGAGACGGACCGTGAAATGGCCGAGCGGTACCGGACACCCGAAGCGGTGATGCGTGAAACCGCGGTGCCTGCCCGTTTTTAGTTCACCGCCTTCGCATTCCGAAACCGATCCATTCCGCCAGGAGACAACATGGAACATACCGCCGCGTCACCCGTGCCCGGACTCGACGATCCGCCTATTCCGCGCAGGCAGGTCACACGCCATCCCGAACTCGACGACCCTCGTTTTCGCACCCTTGTTCGCGAACGACGCACGTTCGCCTGGACGCTCACCGTTGTCATGCTGACCATCTATTTTTCGTTCATCCTGACGCTAGCCTTCAGGCCGGCGATGCTTGGGCATCCCATAGTCAGCGGGCAACCAATGACATGGGGTATCCCCGTCGGCTTCACGATGTTTGTCGTCACGTTTGCGTTGGTCGCACTTTATGTGCATCGCGCGAATGCCGTCTACGACATGATGGCCGCTCAGGTTCGCAGGGGAGTTGAGCCATGAAACGTCTCTTCACTTCGACCGTGATATTGGCTGCGATTGCCGCGGCCACGCCCGCCTTCGCCGCACCCGACACGATGCAGCAGACTCACAACCCGGTCGCAATCGGCATGTTCGTCGTGTTTGTCGCCGCGACGCTTTTCATCACGAAATGGGCGGCGCGAAAGAACCATAGCGTGTCGGACCACTACGCAGCAGGCGGCAAGATAACGGGCTTCCAGAATGGCTGGGCCATCGCCGGCGACTATATGTCGGCGGCCTCCCTGCTCGGCATCTCCGCGCTTGTTTTCAGCAGCGGCTACGACGGCCTGATCTACTCGATCGGCTTTCTCGCCAGCTGGCCGATCATTCTGTTCCTGATCGCCGAGCCGCTCAGAAATCTCGGTCGATACACCCTCGCCGATGTCGTCTCGTACCGCTTGAAACAGCGTCCGATCCGCGCATTCGCGGCGTCGAGTTCGATTGTGATCGTGCTGCTTTATCTGGTGTCGCAGATGGTCGGTGCGGGCAAGCTGGTGGAATTGCTGTTCGGCTTCAGCTACACGTGGGCAGTGTTGTTAGTGGGTGCGCTCATGGTGGTCTATGTGTTCTTCGGCGGGATGCTCGCGACCACCTGGATTCAGATCATCAAGGCGGTTCTGTTGCTCGCGGGCGCTGCATTCATGGCGTTCATGGTGCTAAGCCGTTTCGGCTTCAGCCTCAACGCGCTCTTTTCCCAAGCGATCGCCGCGCATCCGAAACACGCGGCCATCATGCGTCCGGGTGGACTTGTATCCGATCCGGTATCAGCGGTGTCTCTTGGTCTTGCGTTAATTTTTGGCACCGCCGGTCTGCCGCATATCCTCATGCGTTTCTTCACGGTCGGCGACGTCAAGGCGGCGCGAAAGAGCATTCTTTATGCGACCGGCATTGTGGGAATCGGGTATGCACTGATCATTGTCATTGGCTTCGGCACCATCGCGCTTGTGGCAACCGATCCGCACTATCACAACGCTAACGGAAGCATGATCGGCGGAGTCAACATGGTCGCGATTCATCTTGCGCATGCGGTTGGGGGCAACGTGTTTCTCGGATTTATTTGCGCGGTGGCGTTCTCGACCATCCTTGCGGTCGTGGCCGGATTGACGCTCGCGGGATCGTCGGCGGTATCGCACGATCTTTACGCGAATGTGATTCGAAAAGGGCAAGCGACCGACCGCGAGGAGTTGCGTGTCTCCCGCCTGACGACACTCGTCCTCGGCGTGCTCGCCGTGCTTCTCGGACTCGTGTTTGAAAAGCAGAACATTGCTTTTATCGTGAGCCTGACTTTTTCAATTGCGGCCAGCTCGAACTTCCCGGTATTGCTGCTCTCAATTTACTGGCGCGGCTTGACCACGCGTGGTGCGGTCTGCGGTGGAACACTCGGCCTTGTTTCCGCCGTGACGCTGACCATCCTGAGTCCGACGGTATGGGTGCAGGTGCTAGGACATGCGCACGCGACTTATCCTTACGAATATCCGGCGCTGTTTTCGATGATCATCGCGTTCGCGGGAACGTGGCTGTTTTCGGTGACGGACTCGTCGCGTAGTGCGGTTGAAGAACGCGAGCTATTCGATAACCAGTTGGTGCGCTGCGAGATTGGCGTAAGGACGGCGTTATCGAAAACCTGAGCATTTCAACCCGCAAAAACAAAGCGGGGTCCGCAGCACGCGGACCCCGCTTTCAACACAGTCAGCCTTGTAGGAAAGCGAGCAAGTCGGCGTTCACTTCGTCAGCATTCACAATACACATGGCATGCGATGCACCCGGATATACCTTCAACTTGGCATTCTTCACGATCTTGGCAGAGAGCCGGCCGGCGGCATCGATAGGCACGATCTGGTCGTCGTCACCATGCAGGATCAGTGTGGGAGCGTCGATCTTCTTGAGGTCTTCCGTGTAGTCGACCTCGCTGAACTGCTTGATACATTCGTACTGGCCTTGAATGGAACCCAGCATGCCCTCACGCCAGAATTCGTCGATCCAGCCTTGCGACATTTTCGCGTTGGGCCGGTTCATCCCGAAGAATGGCACCGCAAGGTCCTTGTAGAACTGCGAGCGGTTCGCCGCAACGCTCGCGCGAATGCCGTCGAAGACCGACATGGGCAAGCCACCGGGATTCGCTTCGGTCTTGACCATAAGCGGCGGCACCGCGCCGATCAACACGACCTTGGCGACGCGCTTCGTGCCGTGGCGGCCAATGTAATGCGCCACTTCGCCACCGCCTGTGGAATGGCCCACAAGCATCGCGCCCTTCACGTCGAGCGCGTCCATGACCGCGGCCAGATCGTCTGCGTAGGTGTCCATGTTGTTGCCCGTCGATGTCTGATCCGAGCGGCCGTGGCCCCGGCGATCGTGTGCAATCACGCGGTAACCCTTCTGCACGAGGAAGAGCATCTGCGGATCCCAGGCGTCGGCGTCGAGCGGCCATCCGTGGGAAAACACTACCGGCTGGCCAGTGCCCCAGTCCTTGAAGAAAATTCGCGCGCCATCTTTAGTCGTTACGTAACTCATGGACTTTGCTCCATCGTGATGATTGTTCGCGGCTTGATGAATCGACGTAGTGGAATGGGCGGTCGCAGCCGCGGCCAGGTTGGACGTGCCGGCAGCGGCAAGCGCGGCGCCTGCCATGCCGGCGGTGGTCACAAGCAGTTTTCTTCTCGATGCCGACAGGCCATCAGTGCCTTGTGTTTCGCTCATTGTTGTTCTCCAGTTGGCGCGCGATCAAGCCGCGATCGTTCGATCGCTGCCCCATCGCGTCAGTGCCATTATTTGAAAACTCAGAGACTACGAATGAACGATGTGAGCGTCCTTCAGAAATCCTTAAGCGTTCTGAAACGGGATTCGAGAGTGCGAGCCTGGGAGGGTCGCCCCCTATCCCGATGATTTGTGGAGAGCTGCGGTTGACCGCGTCGCACCGGGAGAGTTTCGGGCGTTCGGAGTCGCAATGGCGCTCGACTTGGCTGCCAATGTAGATGAACCAGCCCAGGAACGCTCGCTCGGCTACCGCACGGGACGACGCGAAATCCTGGAAGAGCTAGCGGCGGATGTGTTGCCCGAGTTCCAGACCGCGGACGAATCTTGACCACTCAATCCCGGGTTATGGAGCTTGCTGCACCGACGCAATGGTCCATCAGCGGAAAATGGAAAACGCCCCTCGGACTTTCGTCGCGAGGGGCGTTATCACTTCAGAACACTTTCAATTACAGCGCGGCGTCCTTCAGCTTCTTCAGCGGGCGCACCTTGAGGCGTACCGAAGCTGGCTTCGCCGCAAACCATTTGTCTTCACCCGTGAACGGGTCCTTGCCGAAGCGCTTCTTCTTGGCCGGAACATCTTGCGCGACTACTTTCAGCAAGCCTGGCAGCGTGAACTCCTTCGCGCCCTTCTTGTGAATCGATGCCAGCACCGTTTCTTCGAGCGCCGCCATCAACGCCTTGGCCGCCTTTGGCTCCACGCCTGAGCGCTCAGCCAGGTGAATGGTCAGCGATGCCTTCGTGAACGAATCCTTGATGGGTTTCAAGGGAGCGGCAGCCGCAACAGGCTTCTTCACCGCAGGTGCGGCGGCTTTCTTGGCGACTGGCGCTGCAGCTTTCTTGCTGGCCGGTGCTGCTTTCTTCGTGGCGGGAGCCGCAGTTTTCTTGGTAGCAGTGGTTGCCATAAATTCCTCGCTTCTAGTCAAAGGTTGCCCAAGACCTTTGCCTTTGCACCGTCACCGACTAACGCAAAGGTACAAATCCTCGGGTTGGGCGCCAGCGTACCAATACCGACATGAAGACGCAACATCTAAGGCCATAAATTAGGGGGTTTTCGGCATGGAAGTCACGAAAACGGCGACCTGTACCTCGCTTCATGTCCGCGGCTCCAATAAAACCCTTACAGAATATGGCTTGGAGAGCGCTTGAAGATGGCCAAATCAAACAACAGAGCTGCCTTCGGACGGTCACTGCTTTGCGAAAAACAACACGCCGTTTGCAACGACGCTGCGTGACTCGCAGGGAAGTAGCCTCTTGATTATTAGTGCGTTTAGACTGACGCCAAAACCGAAGATTCGAGGATGGGTTGCGTGCGGCAAGCCGTTTTCCCCCTCTTCATCTACGGCAAAAACCGCATGATCCATTCACCAACGGACACCCATTCGAGCCATGTTCCGCCTGCGAGATATTCATCGACAATCAAGAAAGGCAGCATCCGGGCTGCTTGACTCGGTTGTGCGAAACCGCCCTGTCTGGATGGTTTCTTTCGCAGTAAGCCAGGCTGACTTATCTGAGGGATTGCGGGCAGCCTTCGCTTCGACGGTCATGCTGTTGCTCGGTAACGTATTGCACATGCCTGAGTTTTCCTGGGCGGCAATAGGCGCGTTTTGGACCTGCCTGGCTGACGCCGCAGGCTCGAACCGCATGAGGTTTGCGTCGATGAGCGCTTTTGCCCTGCTGTCGACCGTGTGCGGAGCACTTACCGCCTATGCGTCCGGTTCCGGAATCGTCGTGGCTGCCGGCGCGATCTTTGTCTTCTCAGGCTTAGGAGCGCTGGGCCGCATTTGGGGCTCGGCATCCGCCCAGGTCTCCATCCTCGCGGCAACGGCTTGCGTGGTGATGGTCGACCGGCCCATACACGGTTCAGGCGGGGACCTCCGTTTCCTGACGCTCTATCTGCTGGGGTGCGTATTCGCAACGGTGCTCAGTTTTACCGTCTGGCGGATTCATCCATTCGGTGCGAGCCGCGCGGCCATGCGGTCGACATACTCTCGATTGGCGGACATCGCGAACGATAGTGCACGCCTGCTCAAGCGTGAACGCACCGGTTTTCAGGAGTGGGCGTCCCACGCGTCGCGGTTTCGCGGCCAGGCACGCGCTGCCATCGAACAGACTCGACGAGCGCTCGCTCGTGTTCCGTCGGCGAAGACCGACCGACGGGATACGTACAGTGCCCTTCTTCTCGCGCTCGGCGACAGTGAGCAAATCTTCGCGTATCTCATCGCTGTAACAGACGCGTGCGAACGGGGTCATCATCGTCTGCCCAATCCCCAACGCGCCGCTCGTGTACTCGAAGCGGTCGGCGAAATTCTTTCGCGTCTCGCTCGCGCGATTGCCGACAGACCATGGGAGCCTTCATGGCAACAGCGCGACCAGCTGCATTCGCTTGCCCGTCGACTGGAAATCGCACTCGGAGAGAGTATCGCCCTTCGATTCGACGTCGATTTCAGCGAGCTCGAACCAACCCCGATCCAACAGGCGTCGTGGCTGTCCGCTGCGGTCTCGAATTTCAAGCGCGGCATCGAAACCTTGAAAGCGAACGCCTCGACTCAATCCATCGGGGCACGGCATGCTGTCCGTGTCGCCGTCGCTACAACAATCGCGTTCCTGACGGTGCGTTCGCTTCATCTTCCGTTCGGATATTGGGCGACAATGGCGACCCTCTTGATTCTTCAACCATCGATCGGCACGAGTTGGCCCCGCAGCATTGAGCGCGCGACAGGCAGCATCGTGGGCGGTCTATTAGCCGCCGCGATAGGTTTGGCAGTCCACTCTCCGATTGCCATATCGCTGGTAGTTTTCCCCTTGGTGTGCGCAACGATGGCGTTAAGGCCTGTCAGCTACAGCTTGTTCGTGCTCTTCGTCACGCCCACGTTCGTGCTGGTTGCCGACTTTGCCTCGCCTGGCGGCGCCGAAATCGCCTATGCAATCATCCGACTGGAAAACAATGTCTTCGGTTGCGTCATTGCGTTGCTCGCGACGTTCTGGCTGTGGCCGAGCCGCGAGCCCGCCCGCTTCAACCAAGGGCTCGCGGAGGCAGTCGCCGCGAATTTCGACTATCTCGCCGAATCGCTCGGCCGGACGAACAGCAATGAACTCGAACTGGAACGGCTCCGCCGCGCAGCGGGGTTAGCCAGCAATAATGCTGAGGAAATTCTCGCCCGCCTGCGGCTAGAGAAGCTCGACACGACAAACGAGGACCGCTCCGGGTCAACCGCGCTTGCTCTCCTGCGCCGCGTAGCAGGAACCGCGACCCGGGCCCGTTCCACCGCGACGGCTACTGCGTCGAACGCGCGGCTTGCCAGTTGGATTCGGAGTGTTGGCAAGAATATCGAGGCCAGCCTCGCGGGCGGCCCTTGCCCTCGCCCGGACGAGGTTTATCCCAAGGAGGGGTTGTCGCTGCTCGAAGCAGATGCGGTGAATCAGGTCGTGCTGCTGCGACGCTTGCTCCGTGAGGCCGGGCCGATTTAGGCGTTGAGATATCGAGCGTACATTCCGTCACGCAAAACAAACGCTGAAATCTTGAATCCCGCCAGAGCTGCATGCTTCCTGCGGTTGCGGCTCACAATCAAATGTAAAGGGCGCCCGAAGGCGCCCTTTAGTGGCTGCGGTTTCTAATTCTTTCAATACGCGTTCGATGCCGACTGCGTCACGATATCCAAATCATGACGATGCAGTGATAACTCAAAAACGCGGTGTCCGCAAATGCATATCGGCATCTTCACTCGTTTCTTGAGTCTGCGTTGGCCGTGCTCGTATGCGACGGCGTAACACGAGCGGCGCAAGCGTGCCGACCGCGTCGTCTGACGGTCCGCCGCGAGCGGTAACTGCGTGTTACCAATCTCGCAGGACGGTTTCACTTGTGAGCACGAGCCGCGCATAGACTCCAGCGACGGGACGGCATCCCTGTCCTAACATCTTTTGGAGCTACGAATGAACACACGGAATGTGGTCACTGCAATATCGGCGCTGACATTACTTACGGCCGTCGGTTCGGCACATGCAGCGGGATGTCTGAAAGGCGCAGTCGTCGGCGGAGTAGCCGGCCACGTCGCGGGCCACCATGCCGTAATCGGAGCGGTTGGCGGTTGCATCGTGGGACATCACTATGCAAAGGAAAAGGAGAAAGAGCAGGCGGTGGTCGCAGGCCAACGCTCTGCGGTCGCGCCGTCCTGATGACGGGAAGCAAGTAGCGTGTATCGCGCGCGCAAAATATTGCGTAGTGCCCGGTCCAATAGACGGATTGCTTCGCTCCGTCGTGCCTTGAATTGCGGACGGTCGTGTCAGGTGCTTACACGGTCGCCGCCTCATCAAATCGGAGGGACTCATGCTGCGAATCCGTAACCTCCGAGTTACCGCGCAGTTGGCCGACACGGAGATGTGTGCCGAGTACTGCGCGCAAACCGGCCGTCTTCGCGTGCTTAGGGACGGTGCTCTCGTGCGCGAGTGGTTTCCGCCAAACTCTTGGATGGCCATTGCGTCAGTTGCCGGCGCGCGCAATTGGGGAACACGGCCTGATTCGAATGAACTTCGTGCGCTGCTGGAGAATCAGATGTCGCTGCTGAACATCGGCTAGCAGCCCGTCGGCGCCCGCGACGTTGGGGCGCCGTTATTTTGCGTCTCGTCACCAGCATGCGTGATCACTCAACAAGGCGCAGTGCGATCGTGAAGCGCGCCCGCTGTTCGGCCGATAGCGTCACGCTGACGCCGCACTGCCCCACGGCGTCTCGGACGCCGCCAGCGGTGACAGCAGCCGCGATGTACCCCATCTGATCACAACAGCAACGATCGCCGATTTGTGCACCGGCGACCGTGGGGGCCTTAATTCGCATAACCGGATTTATAGTTTTCGATCGCGCTACGATTTCATCCGAACGGTCAGATGCTCCGAGGGAATTGCAAACAACAGCGATTCGAAACCCGATTTACCTTGCCGTTGATTAGTTCCGGATACGCCCTGTCACATACGGCTTAACGCCTAGCTACGGCAGGATTTGACCAATCCACCTTTGCTCCCTCATGTTTAGCGACATCGCGTAAACACTGGTTCTGAAAACAGGCTGTTTCCCGCAGAATCGACATCCACGCCACCGCGCGACAGATGGACTGTCACACATAGGTAACGTCTTCCTGTGAAAGTGATTTCACCTTGATCGGAACATGTAAGACACCTTCGCAACGACGAAGGGTAAAAATCTGGGAGACACATCACATGGAAACGGTTGTTTCGGCATCGCATCAAGGATACCGCCCCATCGCCAGCGCATGCCCTGTGCGCTACGGTCTCCACGCTGCTGACCTCGCCACCGAGAAGCCGGGAGGTGCGCTCAAAGCTTTCATTGCATTGGACTATTTCTTCGACCGCGCCCACGCATTGACCTACGCGACCCGCTCGGGACGCATTTGAGTCGGCACGCGGAGACAAGAACCTCGCCGAGCTTTAGCTCTCAATATCAGGATGTGAACGAACGGAGACCACATGCGCGAAGTGCCAGTCATTGAACCCGAGTTGTACACGCAAACAAATCCAACGCTGCGCTTTCTCGCGCGGGACTCAAAGGACCCGATCATTGCCCTGGTTTATTGGCTGGGCGTGACAAGCCCTTCACGCGAACCTAGCTTCTACGACGCGATGCAAAAGTTCAGTCCACTGATGCAGTTGATTCTTCCGGACGAATGCCCCGGTGTATTTGTGAACCGGAGCGCTGTGCTCCGCGCGCAAGACTTGGGACTTGTAAAACGTCTCGTCTTTAAAGACTGGTCATCACTCGACGTCCGCTATGCCGGACCGTGTAGTGACCTCTACTTTACGTAGACGGAACCCTTACGACATCGGTGCATTAAAAAAGTGGAAGTTCAGTCGTACTACGAAGATACGACCGACGCACTTAATTGTTCGTTTGGTTGACGATGCAGCGGGATGTCGAAGCCACCCACGAATTCCAATGAAAACACCACGATGGAATTGCAATTCGAACATCAGGCGGAGTCGACGCAACGTGGTGGCGTTGCCCGCCAATCAATTGCCAGACTGTTACGCGGCCCTTCGAATTTAGCTTGTTCCACCGCATAGCCACCTGACGTCCACTCCGAGAATGTCCGAAAGTTTGTGGCTGTGTTCAGCACCCGGAGTCATAACGCCGGCTCTCCAAAGAGTAACATCGCACTCCGGCACAGCAAGCAGGCGTGCTAGCCGACCAGACGTTATCTTCGCCCGCTTGATGGTCATATCAAGTCGTGGTGCGAACGCGCGCTTAGTACTGGACGTTTCGAGGTTGTCAGGAAACTTTGCATCAGTATTCAGCGGAGACTTCATGGCATATACGCGATGGGCTAACTCATTGACGGCGAAGTTTTCATGTATCCAGCCCGACGTCTCCGGAAGGCCATTGAATAATCGCCTCCGTGCGCGGCGACTTTAAGAAGATTATTTCTGCTCGCTGCCCTTTTGAGTTTGTCGACAGCGGCTCATAGAGCCATTGGCAAAATTCGCCCGCAAATGATAGGGCTGACCTTATGAACGAAAACGCGCTTTCGAGACTGGTTGCGCAGTTCTATGCTTAGACGTATTCGGGTGCCGAGTAGTCTTTCGGCGGCGGCGACCTCCCATGAACATGCACCGTCGAGGCTCAGACAATGACCATTACACCTGTTGGCCCCCTGCAGCGACTTGCAGGCACATTACGCGACCAGCGGGAAGTGCTGACCAACCGTTGGATAAAATCCGAGCTACGTGATGCCCGCATCGGACACTGCGATGCGCTTACGTATGAACAACTGGCCGACCATATTCCGGTGATTCTCGACGAAATATGTTATTTGCTCGAGTCGGAACACCTGAACGATGTGGAGGTGGCTATCGAGCGCGATGCGAGGAAACACGGTCATTGGCGCTGGAAGCAAGATTATCGACTGGACGAACTGATTCGCGAATTGGACTTGTTTCGCCGCGTTCTGACCGCAGCCATCGCCAGCTTTGCGAAAGATAATCATGACTTCACCCGGAGTCAAGAGACCCACGCGCGGGATTTGGTCGATGACGCCGTAAACCTTGTCATGCTGGCTTCTGTCCACCAACTCGTCGGCGAGCAGGAAAGAAAAGTCGGCGAATACACCGGCATGCTTGAGGAAGCGAATCGCGAACTTGCTTCGCAGCGCGAGTTGCTAGCCAACATATATCAGTCGCGGCAGCTGGCCGCGCGTAGCGTTGTGCACGAACTGCGTAATTTCCTGAATGTCTTTGAAACCTCGCTCGATCTGGTCAGGGCGCGACCCGCAAAGGTGGACACCGCGCTGAGCATCGCTGGCCGACAAATCGCCGACATGAAGCTACTGGTCGACCAGTTGTTCGAATATTCGGTCGTCTTGAGTGAAAATCAGGTGCCTGTAGTTGAACGGTTCGAACTCCGGACTTTATACGACGAACTGGTGTTAGCGCATCGAGTGGGCGCCGAAGCCAAGGGCCTTCACTTACGCTCCGAGTTTGATTCGAGCCTGGATTTCGTAACCTTGAATCGACTGCGGGTCAAACAAATTGCAGTGAACCTAATTTCCAATGCTATGAAGTACACGCGGTCCGGCGAGATAGGTTTTGCGCTAGTGAAACTCGGCGCTGACCGCTGGTGTCTGCGAGTGTCTGACACCGGCGAGGGCATCTCTTTGGAAGACCAGGAGCGAGTATTCGGTGAGTTAGAGCGTGCGGCCGGAGACGAAATACCCGGCGCAGGATTGGGGCTGGCGATTGTTAAAGAACTCGTGTGGTCTTTAAGTGGCGAGATTTGGGTCTTGTCGGAAAAAGGAAAAGGAAGCGTGTTCGAAATAAGGTTGCCACTTCATTTGCCCCAGCAGCCTGGTTGCGACGAATCGCCATCTGTTGCGAGTTGTCTGAACCGGGCAGTCTCAAAGGTCGGCGCCGCAGGGGAACGTACCTCATCGAACCCTTGTGCTCTGTTACTCAAGCGAAGCCGCGATATATCGGACGAAATCTGAGCAGCGCCCGTACGGTCCTACAGTTCGCCGGCGACTAAGCTGCCTGGCTGGTGCTTATACGCTAGCACCTGCCTATGACGGACTCGAGCACGGTCAGTAACAGGTTGGGGGTGAGGGGCTTTGCGCAATACACATCGAAGCCGGCCTCAAGTGCGCGGGTCCGGTCATCCTTCGAGGTCCGCGCAGTGAATGCAACGAGCAACATATCGCGAGTGAGCGCACTCGCCCTGAGCCGACGCGCTAGCTCTAAGCCCGTCACATCCGGCATCACGATGTCCACCACAACAGCGAAAGGCAGCCATTCTTCCGCGACTGCGCACGCCAGGCTTGCGTCGTTGACTGCGCGAGCTTCGAATCCGTTTTGCTCCAATAGCAGTCGCAGTGCATCTGCGCCTACGGGATAGTCATCGACCACTAAGACTCGGGGTGTCGAAACCGGCTCAATCGCATCGACGGCGCGCCACATAATGAAGTCGTCGGTGCTGTCGACATAGACGCGGCGGACCATAGTGGTGCCTCCCGGCCGAACGAACGTAGTGGGGCATGTGTGCCACCTGCTCGCGTCGCAGCCGAGTGGGTATCGTCGCCACTGCCGGGCAGCGCCGCAAACTTCACGGTACCCTCCCACAAAACCACCGGCAACCATCGGAACTACTTACGAACCGGAGCTAGAGCAGGCCTCCGAGATGAAGTATTCACTTCGATAAGCACGTCGAGGCGGGTCCGGACCGCCGGCTGGAGTATGGCCGCTTTTTTCAGGAATGATTCAGCGTTTCGGAGCCCCAGCGGGCACCGCTGCGACCCTGCCGTATGGAAGAAGGCAGATATCGAGGTCAAGTGTTACGTTGAACACTGAGTGACGACGTATGCCTTCGCGGCCACGAAACTCTACAGTCCCGTCAGTACCCACCACAATAACTTCCTCCGCTCCGCTGCACAGGTAGGCGTGAGTCCTGCTGTCGAGACTGGCCGCGCAGACGGCATTGCCGAACAGTACCTCCACGCACAGGTCCGGGGCGAAGGCTAAGGGATTGGTCCCTTGCTCCGCATCATCGTCGGGCCACTTTTCATCCGGCATCCAGACGACATCGGGGACTCGGACGCCGAAAGACCGGGTGACAATGGGGAGGCGCAACGCCACGCGAGGACCCAGTTGAGTGGCGAGCTGACAAAACACGTCAGTTTTAAATATTTGATGCCAGGGGTCTTCGTCCCGAACCAAAACATCGCCGGCGGGGCCGAGTTCAAATGCGGCGTCGGCGAGGTCGCGCCGGACCGCTAACGTGCGCCAAATAGCAAGGAGCGAATCTTGTTGTAGACACTGCTTGTTCATGGCGCGCTGTCCTGACGACAAATCAAGTGGAATATGCAAGCGCGCGGAGAGCGCGGGCAAATCAAGCATCGTGGAGTGCGGCATGAACCAAGCGTGTTTTCAGAGCGGCTGGATCTTTGCAGCTTGTTTGCCCTTTGGACCCTGCTTCACCTCGAAGCTCACTTTTTGGTTTTCCTGCAGCGATTTGAAGCCGCTGCCTTGGACCTCGGAAAAATGCGCGAACAGGTCTTCTCCGCCCCCGTCCGGCGTGATAAAACCAAAGCCCTTCGCATCGTTGAACCACTTTACCGTGCCTGTCTGCATCATCTACTACCAAAGAAGTTAAAGAGGGCCACTTACCCTGCGTGACGAGATTTTTGGGACTTGCTGTGGGCGCTGTTGCCGACTTGCAGGCGCCTCGTGAGAAAAACCATCCCTGATTTTCGATGAAAATTAGCTTAGAAGTGCGAATGGTCTGTCGGTTTCGAAAGCGTGCGTGACGCGATGATTCTGTTCCGCCCGAAAGTAAGCGGTCGCGCCATTTTCTTTTGTGACTAAAGGCAGCAATCTCGAGCCTGTACCCCGCAGATGCACTGTGTCGATGGAGCATTCTCAGGCGACCTGCGTTCGAGGATTGAGATCCGTGGGAACGCTTTCGAGCCGGTTAAGCAATCGCTGTAACCGTTCGCGTTGCCCTCGCAACAGCCCCCGAGTCGCGTATGCCTGAAGAACTCGACCGCGCCAGTAAGCTTGTGCGAACAACGAATCTGCACCTTCCGTGCACAGGACCCGCTCGAGATGCGTGATTGCGACGTCGACGTTTTGAGGCGTGTAGGGGCTCACGCCAGCGCCCCCGTTAGTAGCGGGTTTCATTGCGTGCCTCTCAGTAATATCGGGTTCCTGACTTCTAGCAAATGAGTCCTGCTCGCGATCGGCACAGGCAAATTAGTCAGATGTTTAGTATTTCTTTCTAAACTTAACGAAAAGATACAGCAAACAGAACTGCCTAATCCACAGGGTTTACCCACACATTGACCGTCGTCTCAGCCATCTGAGGTCAATAACGGTTCTATCGGGCGAGGCACGTCACGTTGCCGCTCGCGCGGCGTCACTTCGCTGATTTTTTTTATCAGATGCGAGTGCGTCACGGCGCCTGTGGACGTGCGACTACGCGGTATTCCGAGCGATGCCCCGCC
>Ga0185299_10001269_pt1 | contig 51180 bp, 39 predicted proteins | sample PaiPotPPA55metaG_FD_128002 | JGI IMG/M metagenome (GOLD analysis project Ga0185299, IMG submission 128002) | Iron sulfur acid spring bacterial and archeal communities from Banff, Canada, to study Microbial Dark Matter (Phase II) - Paint Pots PPA... ... | reverse complement strand
GTAGCGATCGAAGATTTTGTAGCCGGTCTTACGGGAGATACCAAACTCCCGGCAAAGATCAGCCATCGCCTCGCCGGCTAGCCGGCGAGCCACAAACTGCAGTCTCTCATCCATTACCGAACACTCCCTCCACGGCATCACTTCCTCCCTTAAAAAGGGAAAAAGTGTAACCTATGTGTCCGGTACGATCTGTCACCCATGTGTCGGGTCGCGCATTTCCCATCAATCATTTACCCGCTTCTGAAATTGGAATGAACCCCTGGCAAGTGACCAGGGATTCAGATTTGCTTTTTTGCGGAAGTTGGCTCTGGCGAATCAACAGCTTGGCGCGAGAGGGACATGTGACTTCCGCCGTAATCGCCCCTAAGGACATACTTACATTCATTTCGCCGGCGCGGTGATCGATTTCTGCGGTGGCGAGGGGATAAGACGGAGGAACGGCTGCACGGTCTCAGCACCGGCATCGGAGTAGCTTGCTTCCCTGAGTCCACCGGCGACCCAACTAACCAATCGCCGCAACTGTCGCCGACGCTACGTCGGACGAAAGTCATCCGGCTGACAAGCGTGGCCTGTTTGACTACGATGTCAGAAGTCATCATCAAAATGAAAGTTTCGCGAGCGTATTCGTCCGGAATCGATCACGGGTGCGCGCCATCGCGCGATAGAAGACGGGCGAGGTTCCAAGTGAGCCTCAATTGTGGCACTACCTAAGAAACGCCTCCCACGTCTTCGCGAATGGATCGACTTCGACGACCCGGCCGTTCATTTTTGAGCCCGCCCCGATTACTTTCTTCACTTGCAGCGAGCCGATGTTTGCCGGCAATGAAACGGAGGATGGAGAGAGTCCGCTGGCTCGATCGAACCGCAACCGCCAGCCCTGCGCTCCGGCAGGTTCGAGTTCGAGATTGATCCTTCCAAAGCGGGTTGGAGAATTCTGGAGACTGTAGTGAGCGGTGGGAATCAATTCTGCCGCAGTGATCCCATTGAGAAGTCGAAGCGACTTACCGTCTTCGAGTGCCAACATGTGCCTCAGGTACCGCACGCATTCGGCACTGGCCCAATTGTGTGGCATGTCTCCCCAATCCTGACCGGCCAAAGCATGTTGCAGCGGTTGCTCCTCGCGCCAGCAGTACAGAGGTGAGGCATGGTTGAGGAAGCCTGTGAAGGTGCGCTGCGCCCAATCGCGCAGCCCAGCCCACAAATAGACATGCGCTGCGAATGAAGCGTTGTAAGTCCACAGACTGTCGTGCCAGAGCCAGCCCGTTTCGGTCGGAACATCTTCCTGCGTGCATGATTGAAGGAGCACAATGTGTCCGTGCACGATCGGATCATTCTTCTCGAATACTTCCCCTGGAAAAATGGAATGGGAGAGAGCCCACTGCGCGGTCTGCGGACGAGGGTGGTTCCACGGATCAGCGTCGGCAACCGATGAATCGTCGTGCGCAATCATCGGGAGATACTCAAATCCCGCGGGGTGCCGCACCATTTCTCGCTTTGCCATTTGCTGAAATGCTTCATAGAGCTCATAAAAGAATTTGCGGGCCCGGGACAGAGATGGCATGTTCAGTTGATCGGCAGCATCGGCAACGGCACGAAGAGCCGCGAGCGTCCAAACGGTATTGGTGAACTCGGAACGAACGCCGCCAGTGCCGCCGTCGGCGAAACCGGGAGCGAGCAGCCCGTAGCGTCCGTTGATGCTCGGTCCCGAACGGGCCTGGTCGCGCAGGCTGATCAGAAAATCCAGCGCGTGCACGACATTCGGTTCGAGATCACGGAAAAACGTCCAGTCCTGTTTGAGCTCGCATTGGCGCACGAGCGTGAACATGGCGATCGCCGTGTCCTTCCAGTGCTCGCCGCCGCTTTCCGCGATGATCTGCCCGCTCTCCGCCTGCTTGAACCATTCGGAGCGCAAGCCCTCATCAGCTGCCTGGTCATAGCCAAGATAGCGTGCGGCCTCAAGGAGAAAGTTGCCATCGACGATCCACAAACCGCGATACTGAGTTGGACCAACCTGAAAGACAAGTCGATCATTCTTGACCTCGCGCGCTTGTTGAATGTTGCGCGCGCACGCGGTAAGAAATTCCCCGTGCCGACCCGGGCAGCTCCAGTTCGTGGTTCCAAAGGACTTCCAATTCCTCCAGAACTCGCGAGCTTCGTCCAAAAGCATTTCGGCATCGTGCAAATGTTCGGTGAGGGTTTCGGCTGATTGGTTTTCCTGTGGCAGCCGGACGAAATAGCGTGCCGACACTTCTTCGGACGCTTCGCCATGCGGTAGATAAAGAGTGAATCCCTCCTCTTCCCACAACATGCAGCTCCCGAGATTGTTGTTGAGCTGCGCGGCGACAAGCATGGGCGATTTGCTGCCCTGGGCGCGGACCGTAGCTGTGGGGACGGTATAGCTCTCCAGTTCGAGCCGTTCACAGGTCCGAATGTGGATCTTCGGAACGACGGCGACGCGGCCAGTCTTCGACTGTGACTTTGACTTAATGGAGAGCAGGACGTTGTCGACCCGGCCTTCGCCGGCATGACGGGTTGCGAACGCGATCAGTTCGAACGTCGCAGCGGGACGGTCGATCAGCGTGTGCACGATGGGAACGGCAGGGGATTCGATCCATTGCCGAAGAATCTTGTCGTCCTGAAAACCCGCGAGCGAGAATTCGATGACCGTGCCGAAGTTTTCCATGCCAGCGGAGAGTGACTTGGCGAATCCGTATCGCAAGTCACCAGCTTGGTCAACGATGGTCTTCTTGGCATCGTCCGGAAAACAGATGGTGGATTGCTGGTGGTGCGGGGCGTAGCGGAAATCAACGTTCGTGCTGGGAGGATTCGGAGAGGATGTTGGCAGCGGCAAGGAAACGGGATTCCTGTCGATGCTCGGCGTTGGTACAGCGGCGGCAGCTCCGGAAGCAAGCAGAGCACTCACGAATTGTCGGCGGTCCAAGGTCATGCGTTTTCCTCGCGAAACCCGAATTGCAGCACGCGGCTAATGCGGTCGCCTTCCGAGTCTCAACAGTAGGGTTAGAAATCAATCATTTTACTATTTTATTTGAGCGCGAAATGACTAAAACGATGATTGACATCTGCAAAATAGAAGTTTTTCGAGGTGATTGGAAAGCATTTGTTTGACGATGCGATCTTTTGTAATCTGTGGAATTCGGAGTAGTATGCTTCAACAGCGCTTTCGTTTTGGGCTGAATCGCAAAGCGTCGGTCCGGAAGAGTTTCGTTTTCTAGACCGCGAGGGACGTACAGGAACGGCATTATTATGAAGCGTGAACGGTCCCCACGGCCAGGAATCGGCCCGAATGGACAACCAGAGTTTGAAGGCGCGTCCCAGGATAAACAGCAGGTCCGCTTTACCGCTATTCTCACCGGTCTGCAGCAAACCGGACGGGTTTCGGTGGAAACTCTGAGCGAACAGCTGGGCGTCTCTGTCGTTACCGTGCGGCGAGACCTGGATGCGCTGGATCGGAAGGGACTGTTGCGGCGCACCCACGGTGGCGCGGTATCGATCGAACCACTGTTTTACGAGCAATTCCGGCGCGACCAATCATTTCTGGCGCAGGTGAAGCATGCCGCTGACGAAAAGCGCCGCATTGGGCGAGCTGCCGCCGCGCTCATCACCGCTGGAGAAACGATTGCATTAACGCCCGGAACCACAACCACCGAAGTGATTCGTGGACTGCCGATCAACTCCAACATCACGGTGGTCACGAACACGGTCAACGTGGCGATGGAGCTTTCCCAGCGCAAGGATGTATACGTTTTCGTAACAGGCGGACACCTTCACGGCGAATGGTTTTCGCTGGTCGGGACGGCCGCGTTGCGATCGCTCGATAACATGCTGATCAACACGATGTTCATCGGTGCCGATGGAATGGATGCGACTTGGGGGGCAAGTTGTTTCAATGCGGATGAGGCGGAACTCAATTCGACGATGATGAAGCTTGCGCGTCGCCGCGTCGCGGTGGTCGATAGCGGCAAACTGGGCCTGGTGGCCAACTGGCGAATCTGCAAACCTGAGGAACTGCATGTCCTGGTAACCGACACAGCGGCGAGTGACGAGACGGTTGCGCCGTACGTGAAGCTGGGCATCAAAGTCATGCGTGTGTGAGCGATTGGGTTCTGAGCCCATCACGCTTTCTCGCGCTGTGCTCCACCTTTCGTGATCGTGTACAAACCGCCCTGGTAGCGCACTCCCTCTAATCGAGCGCTGGAATCGAAGTTGCCGAGGTGCGAGTTCACCGTGATCCCATCCGAGAGAGTAAGTTCCGCGCCGAAGATCGAGTCAATCACGAGTTCCGTAAAAGCGCCTGCGGCGATGCAGCACCAGTCTTCAATGAAGGGCGCGTCTTCCGATGACTTGAAGGCCCCGCCATTGACTGGCGGATACACATCCTCCACGAAATGCGCTTGGCCAATCGGGCCCTGATTGCCAGCCTTTGCCACCTCCCGCAGCCAACGCGAGATTCGTTCCGGGGAGTCGATCTTATATAGAGACTTGGCGGTCATCGGCGGCCACGCTGCATAGGCGCCTAAGCAGCTATGGTCGGGGCGGATGTTCCAGGTCGAGTCGGCATCTCCCTGTGCGAGCGCTCGCATCCATTTTTCGCTACGCAGTTCGCTCCAGAAAAAGGCGCTCATTTCCTGTTTCTGCGTCGGCGTGAGATCGTCCGCCATATTGTCGACGACCGCGAGAAAGTCATAGCAGTGCCGAACCTCGTTGAACGTTCCGTCAGGCTGGCCGCATCGCCAATATCCCTTGCCTTTGACGTAAAGCAAGCGATTGATCCGTTCCGCCAGCTCGGTTGCCTCGCCACGCAGTTGTTTGGCGCGCGCCGTGTTGCCGCGACGTTCCTGCAGATCGGCAACCACGCGCATGCTGCGCACGTTGCCGGAATTCATTCCGGCTACCTCATGCAGGTAAGTGCTGACGACCTCGAGTAGATTCTCGATCGTCCCATAGTCGGCGAGACCGTGCCCCAACCGGTCGAGTTTCTTCCAATAGACGGCATGCTCATCGAGGTGATCGAGCACGGTGCGATCAGAAATCTTTTTGTCCAGCCAGGCAAAATCTCCGGTGACGCAGAGATAGCGCCAGGCGCAGCGAACAATCGCGGCGTCATTCGCCGCATACCACGGACCCACGGGTTCTCCCGATACATAATCGGTGGAATGATGTTCGTGCATCCCGCCCTTCAGCCAGACCTCGACGAGGTTGCGCAGCGGAATCGGATCGAGCAGCGCCAGCGAAAGAGATGTCAGCGAGGTATCCCACGGGAAGCTGAGAGTGGGGAGCACATGCCCGCTCAGGGTCAGATAAGTCGGGCCGTAGGCTGAATCGGGAGAAAGTCGGCGAGCAAACAGCAGATTGGCAAAACCGTTCTGGTAGAGCCTCCAGAGCGATTCCTCATTTGTAATCAGCCGCGGGAGGTTGCCGCTGAAAGCTGAATTGTGTGGTGTGAATGCCGATCGAACGAGGCTGGCAAAGATTGCCTCGTTTTCTGTCTCGAGATCGGCAAAGCGCGCTTGCAGGCTATCGTAAAGTTCGATTGCGGCGCGGCCGTTCTCAGCAATTGCGAGGACGAAGTTGAGTTCCTTTTGTTCCCTTGGGCCGAGTTCCATGTCGAAGTGCAGCATCCGCGTTTGCTCCACGCGACTCGGCGCGGGGTGGAAACCCTGTGCGGCGGCGATCTCAGAATGTTGCGCCTCAAAAAGAAGGCAGCCTCGCCGGGCGTCCCACGTGACCCGGTTGTCGGCCTCACCGGGAGAGTTTACGACCCAGGGTTTCGTTTTCTTCGCGACCGCTCCTCGCATATCGAACGCCAGCGTGAAGCGGCGGTGCGCGGCGCTGAGATTTTTTACGGTGATCGATTGCACGACGGCGCGGTGCTTGCTCGGGAGGAACATGCGCGTGGAAAATTGCAGGTTGTCGGCTGTTTGCGTGCGAACAACACAATGCGGAAACCACTGATACTCGACGTTGCCGTCGGGGGAAGCCGCGATCGCGAGGAAGCGACCATTCAGAAAAACTTCACAAGTCAGGAGAAAGCCGGGACTCCAGGCGGTCTCAGGCACGCCGCAACAAGCGTAAGGCGGAAAAGAAATAGCAGTAATCGCGGAGACTGATTTGGCGACTTGCGCGTAGCCCCACTCGTTCATTGCCACGGGACAGTTGAAAAGATCGCGCAGCCGGTAGGTCAGCCGATCCGAAGCCATGTCGACCAGAGTTGGCGGAGACGAAAGCGTGCGGGTGGCGCGTACGGAAGCCAAACCCATCGAAGGGTTGATGGCGGCGGCGGCCGTTCCGGTCATGCCCAGTTTCAGGAAGGTGCGACGATCCAGGTCCCTGCTAGAACGCATCGATAGTCCTCGAACGGTTAAAAACTCGACTCCCCAAATGCGCAACTATCGTAAGTTTATACCTTCTAAATGCGCTATTTCGTAGACCAATTTTGTTCTTTTCGCTAGTATTCGTTCATTCAGGTGAGGAGGGAACGGGCTCATGGGCATAAACGGATACCTGGTGAAGAGCACCTTCGTGAGCGCTCTGGGCGGGCTGTTGTTTGGGTTCGACACTGCCGTCATCGCCGGAACTACGCACCAATTGACCGAGGTCTATCGACTCACTCCTTCTTTATTAGGGTTGACCGTCTCCAGCGCTCTGTGGGGCACAGTGGTCGGCGCGATGACAGCGGGCTATCCGGGAGAACGGTGGGGCCGACGCGACAGCCTGCGAATTATGGCCGTTTTCTATTTGTTATCGGCGCTCGGCTGCGCGTTGGCATGGAATTGGGGATCGCTCATCACGTTCCGCATCATCGGAGGATTAGGGATTGGTGGGTCGTCGGTGCTTGCGCCTATGTACATCGCCGAGTTGTCACCTGCCGAGTGGCGCGGACGTCTGGTGGGCTGCTTTCAGGTCAGTATTGTTCTGGGCATTTTGCTGGCCTACTTGTCGAACTTTCTGATTGTGCGAATGAATCTGGGCCTGATGGAATGGCGTTGGATGTTGGGAGTTGCCGCTGTGCCGGCGCTGTTCTTTTTTTTGATGTTGTTTTTCATTCCGCGCAGCCCGCGGTGGTTGGCCCTGAAGAATAGGACGCAGGAAGCGCTTGAGGTTTTCCGGCTCACTGGCAGCAAAAATCCTGAGCAGGAGGTGAACGCGATCGTGGCCTCGATTCATCTGGAGCGCAGTTCCGTAAGCGAGCCGATTCTGCAGCGGAAATACGCGCTGCCAATCGTACTGGCCGTGACTGCGGGAGCCTTCAATCAGCTGACCGGCATCAACGCGTGCCTGTACTACCTGAATGACATTTTTGCGGCAGCCGGAGCGAGCAAGTATTCGGCCGGCATGCAGTCGGTGACCATCGGATTCACGAACCTGATTTTCACCCTGATTGCGATGACCGTGATCGATCACTTTGGCCGTAAGAAGCTTTTGCTCACCGGCACCGCGGGAGTCTGCATCTTCCTGGCCGCGATCGGACAAATGTTCCGCACCGGCACGCACCAGTCATGGCTGGTCTGGATGGTCATGGCGTTCATGGGTTTCTTCGCCATCTCTCAAGGTGCCGTGATCTGGGTCTACATGAGCGAAGTATTTCCGACGCGGGTTCGCGCCAAGGGGCAGGCGATTGGGACATCGACATTGTGGGTCATGAATGCGTTGATATCCGGTCTATTTCCGGTGCTGGCGAAGAAATCGAGTGCAACGCCGTTCTTCTTCTTCGCGACCATGATGCTGATTGACTTTATCCTGGTCGCGGCCATCTATCCTGAAACCAAAGGAGTGTCGCTGGAGCAACTGGAGCAGCGGCTCGGCGTCGCGAACTGATTCAGAGCGCAAGCATGCAAACGAGGGCTACATTTCGAAAGTAGCCCACACCCGTGCGACGCGTGCCGGTTCCGAGACCCACTGGACACTATCGGGATCGTTGGCGAATTGCTCATAGATGGGGATACACGGATCCAATCCGAGGTCAGGGTAGGCGCGCGCACCTCGAAGCGATAGTTCCCCGGGCCTATAAGAAGGATTCGGCTCCCAATGAATCTTCTGCTGACCGTCTAGGATCGGGAACCACGCCAAACCATGGTGGGCGCGGATTGCGTCATAGACAAATCCGTACTGCCGATCGCACCATGCCCCAAACATCATGTGGGTCTCAGGATCCGCATTGATGACAGCATGCGCCCAGCCGGGCGGTACGACCACCTTGTCACCCGGCCCGGCGGTTACAGCGAAGCACCGTCCTGGATCATCGTCGGCGCGCTCCTGCGCATAGATGATCGCGCGCCCTTGCCATATCTCGAATAATTCCGGAGTGGACCACCCACAATGAGGTGCGACGGCATGGATATGACCCTGGCTGCGGACTGGTTCTTCTCCCAGTTGGCCCGCGGCATAAACGACAACGCCAAATAAAAGCATGCGCCGCGCGAGTTCGTCCCCGTGTTCGCGACGGCCGACATCCATCACGATCGAGTACACCGGGTCGGGACCGTCACAGCGGGGATCTCTTAAACTGCGGCGAATATGATCGAGGCGCCGGAATTCCGGCTGCGGCCCGAACACGCCTTCGTCGTAACTGAATGTGAGATCGTCGGCGTGGCTGTGCACACCTAGCCTTGGATCAAACTTGGCGGAAGACTTCTGACGATCGCGGCTCACGGATTCAGTCCTGGGCATGCACGAGGCTTGGGGTGCCCCGTTCTTCAAGGATCCGCGCCCCGAATCCACGTCCCTCTCCAACTTCATAATCATGACCCGCATCGCTCGGCCAGCAAGCGATCACGCGAATTGGCACGTCTCCGGTATTCACGATGCGGTGAGCAACTTCACCTGCGATGTAATGCAGAGTGCCGGGCGTCATATCTTCAGACCAGGTACGCCCCGTGCGATCCATGAGAACAAGTTTGCCCTGGCCCGCGACGGTGCCATAGAATTCGGCGCGATTGCGGATCACGTGCCAGTGTCCCCGCGTCATGAAATACTCGTTCCCGACTCGGCCGGGCTGGATTTCGGTAAGCCCCCAGAACAAGCCGCCTTCCGTGCCCGATGCGACCGGTTCCCACCACCAGACTCGATACACTATGGTTTCGGGATCAAGCTTCTGCCAAGCTTGACGGTCGCGAAAAATTCCGGTCAGTTGACCGAGTTTCTTTTCCGATCGCTGGAGCCCGGGGACCTGCAATGCGCCGTCGGCCCAGTTCACGAACGCAAAGGCGGGGTTCATGATGGCAATAGGCTAATGGTATAGTGTCTCGAATGCAAACAAAAAGAACAAAGTTTTGATCATTACGTGCTCAAAGCGAATAGTATTGCGTTGTTTGGTAGCTCGAAACGATTCATTTTTGCTATGACTCAACCGGCCATCGGAATTGATTTGGGCGGCAGCCATGCCACCATCGCGGTGGTAAACGACGACCAGGTTCTTGGCGCTCACCGCGTATCCCTCGATTCGGCGCAGCCCCTTCGGCCAGCGCTCGATCTCTTCGCGGAGGCGATTCGCAAGCTGCTGGCAGAACTTCAGATGGACGCCGCCAAGTGTGAAGGCGTGGCGCTTGGATTCTGTGGCCTAGCCGATGCGCGGATTGGCCGAGTTGTCTCGACCAACAAGAAATACGAAGACGCACCGTTAATCGATTTCGAGGCGTGGTGCAGGCAGGAGTTCGGTCTTCGCTTTGCCATTGAGAACGACGCCCGCATGGCATTGCTCGGCGAACGTCATGCGGGAGCCGCGCGAGGTTGCGACAATGTGGTCATGATCACATTGGGTACAGGGATCGGTGGTGCGGCGATGATCGAGGGCAAACTGCTGCGGGGAAAGCACGCGCAAGCCGGCTGTCTGGGTGGTCACTTGCCGGCAAGAGTCGGTGGTCGTCCCTGCACGTGCGGCGCGATTGGATGTGTTGAAGCCGAAGCTTCAGGTTGGTCGCTGCCTTTGCTGGCGCGCGAATGGCGGGGTTTCTCGGCGAGCAAGTTGGCGGGTCAGGACAATATAGATTTCAAGATGCTCTTTGAACTGGCGGACGCGGGGGACCGCGTTGCCGTCGAGATTCTTGACTACTGTCTGAAGGTTTGGGCAACGGGAGCGGTGGGATTGATTCACGCCTATGATCCGGAGCGGATCGTGATCGGGGGCGGTGTGATGCGCAGCGCCGCCGTTATCATTCCTTACATTCAAGCGTATGTGCACCAGCACGCGTGGACGCCGTGGGGAAAGGTCGAGATCGTCGCCGCACAACTCGGAAACGACGCGGGGCTGTTTGGCTCGATCCCGCTGCTTGCCGGAAACGTGTAGACGAGCATGGCGAAACAATTCCCGAATGCCCAGCTTTCGCGTCCGATCCCGGGAAATGAGAGTCTGCGCTTTTTGAATTTTCGCGGTGACGCCTTAGGATCTCGCGGCGACGTCTTAGTGTTCAGCCCGCCGGCAATGGAATCGCTGCAGCGGGTGCCGCTGCTGCTGCTGTTGCACGGCGTCTACGGATGCCAATGGAACTGGTGGCTGAACGCTGACCTCAACACCATTGCGATGGAGATGCTGCGCGACGGAACAACCGTTCCACTGATGATCGCCATGCCGTCTGATGGACTCTGGGGCGACGGGAGCGGGTATGTTCCCCACGCGCATGCCGACTACGAAAGGTGGATTGTCGATGACATCCCGCGCTGCCTGCGTGAGTTGTTTCCGCAATTGCATCCGCAAAAGTTTCTTCTCGCGGGGCTCTCGATGGGCGGCTACGGAGCATTGCGCTTAGGCATGAAATATGCGTCGCAGGTGCAGGGAATTTCTGCGCATTCCTCGATCACAAAGGTCGAGCAGTTGTCGCAGTTCATTCCGTACGCCGCCGAGGCATTTCAGTATGCGGGAGATGTGGACACCGACTTGCTGCACTGGGCGAAGGTGAATCATGACACTGTTCCGCCGATCCGCTTCGATTGCGGGACCGAGGATCCGCTCATTGATCCGAACCGTGCGCTGCACAGGGCACTCACGGAATTGGGCGTGTCTCATGTCTATGAAGAGTTTCCCGGCGGCCATGACTGGCAGTACTGGACACAACAGGTCCGGCGCACTCTCGCCTTCTCGAAACGTGTTCTTACAGATTAACTATTTCTTCGCGGCCTCCGGCATTGGCATGCGCACAACCTGCGGAAAGTAAATGTTTGTCTCGGCCAACAGCTTTCTCGGCTTCATCGTGTTGCACACATATGTGAACAGCAACTCGCCTGGTTGCTCGAACTCGGGGTGCTCCTTGCCCGCGTAACAGAAAGTGTCGGCATCGTATTTCGGATCGCTCTTCTGCAGGATCGGGATGCGATAGATCACTTCGCCATCGGACCACGGGCCGATCAAGTTCGGGGACGTTCGAAGGATCACTTTGTCGGAAAACATCTGAGGATCGACCATCACGGCGATCCACTTCTTGAACTCCGGGTGATAGCGCACCGACATCTCCGAGGCCCCGGTCTTCATGATGATTTTCGCCTTGGCTGGCTCAATCCCGTCGTGCCACTTGTCGTCGGTGCCGAGATATTGCAGGTTCTTCTTGGGGTCGCCAAGGCCTTGCAGCGGAATTCGCGTAAGGATCTGCGGCCGGCTTCCCACTTCGTACAGCGTGGAGATGTAAAGATAGTCGTCCTCGATCAACGCAGAGGCCGAAGGATTCGCGTGCACACTCTCCGCCACGAGCGGGAAATACGCAACCTTCCACTTCTGAGGATCGCTTCCCAGCCCCGTCACGTGTGCGAGATCGGTTCCGCAGATCTCGAAGCCGAGCGCAAAAGCATTTGAGTTCGGCGCGTTGCGTACGCAGACCAGCGTGATCCAGAGTTCGTCGTTATGTTCAACGTTATGTTCGACTCCATCGAGCGCCCAATAGTAGCTACCGTTGTTCTGCTGCGGTTTGAAAAAGCTATCGGGGTTGCCTTTGGCGTCTTTCTTGATCGTATAGTCGATCTTCCACTGCCCGTTCTTACACGTAGAAATGCCGATCGTGTTATGCACCATGCGAGGCTCTTCGCCGGTGACGAGGCGTTCATTGCCATAGAGAGTGTCGCCGAAAACCCAAGCCACGCGGCCATCCTGCAGCGGAATTGAATAGGCAGCGTCCGCTCCTTGCCACTCCTGCTGAAAAGGGAATGAGGAGACGCAATTAAAGTGCGTATTTTCGGCGAGCATGACACCCGCGGAAAAAAGGACAAAAAGGAATGAAGCGCAATGCAACCGTCGTCTCATAAGCTGCTCCCACAATTTCGGCTGGACTGCCGAATCTCGTTTATTGATCGTCGTTCCTCGATAACCGCTTTCGGCGACGAGAGTTCGCGCGGCTGCGTTTGAGATGGCCGTCGTTGCCCAACCCGCCTTTGCTCAACGAGACGGCATGTTCGCGAAGCAAAGTCTCGGCGTAATGCAGATCGTCCAGAACCGCTTTGCGGGCGAGCGCTGGCTTGTGATCGCGAATACAAACGAACACGCGTTCATGCCGCCGCCAATGCCGATCCCAGTCGTCGATAAATGGCAACACTGCCTTTCGAGCCTCGGATGTTGCGTGATACAGCATGCGCATCGTGGTTTGTATGGCGGCGTTGCCCGACGCTTGCGCGAACGCATCGTGAAACTGAATGTCAAACGCATGAAACAACCCAGGGTTCCCGCGGCCTTCCCCCATTCCATCCAGTGCCGCTTCCAGGCATTCAATGTCGGCTCGGGTGGCGCGCTTGGCGGCCAGAGCGGCTGCATCGGGTTCGATGATTTTCCGGAGTTCGTAGATTTCGAGGTGCTTCACTTCATCGAGCAGGATCATCCACTGAAAGTGCTGATTGAGCACTCGGCTCAAAGAAGACTGAATATAGGTCCCGTCTCCCGCTCGGGATTTGATGAGACCGAGATACATCAGACCTTTCAGCGCTTCACGCAGCGAGCCGCGGCTGACACCCAGCATCTGCGCGAGATCGGGCTCCGCAGGCAATCGATCTCCCGCCTTGAGATCGCGGCTGCGCACGAGTTGCTCGATCCTGCGCGCGACCATGGCCATTACGGTCTCACGATGAATCGGCTCAGCCCAGCCGGCAGTGATTGCGATATCGCGGGATGACGCCATTTTGCTTCCGTCCGAACTTTGTCCTACAAATTTACGGCTGCTGGGCTATCCAGAGTCATTTCAATAGCCTCGCTGCACTCGATTGGAGATTCGGCCAATCCGTTCAATCTCTACTTCAACCACATCGCCGTCGTTCAGGAAAACAGGCGGCTTCCGCGAGAAACCGACTCCCGCTGGCGTGCCGGTTGCGATCAGGTCGCCTGGATCGAGCGTGAAGCTATGGGAAAAATAGGACACGATATTCGGAATGTTAAAGATCAACCGATTCGTATTGGAATCCTGCATGATTTCGCCGTTCAGACGCGTGGTGATTCGAAGTGCGCCGGGATCGGGAACCTCGTCGGCTGTCACCAGAAACGGACCGTTGGCCGCAAATGTGTTGCACGACTTGCCGCGCGTCCACTGGCCATCGTCAAACTGCCATCTTCTCGCGGAAACGTTGTTGAATACTACGTAGCCGGCAACGTGCCCCATGGCATCGCTCTCCGCTGCACGCCGAGCTTTCTGGTCAATGATGACGCCCAATTCGCCTTCGAAGTCGACCTGGGAATCCTCTGCGGGCAGTTGAATTGGATCGAAGGGTCCCGACAAGCTGGAGGTAAACTTCGCAAAGCACAAAGGCACACTCGGAATCTTGAGTCCAGCTTCGATCGCGTGATCCTTATAGTTCAAACCGACAGCGACGATTTTCCGAGAAGCGACCGGGCACGCCAGATGCACGCCAGAGAGGGGAACTGCGTTGCTTTCGCCCCTCAACGATCGGACAAACAACGATCGGACAAACAACGATCGGACAAACGCGAGCGCCTCGTCGCCTGCTTCCAGCAAGGCAAGAGTCGAGGTGAATGCTTTCGTGTCTTGGCCGGCGGAATCGGCCGCCTTCCTGACATCGACAATTCGATCTGCCATCACCACGCCGAGACGACTTTCGCCCTGCACCGCGTATTGCACGAGCCGCAATCCTGATTCCTCCAATGCTTGACCCAAGATCAAAATCACTATATATGTTCAAATGTCAGACAAACAAGTGAAACCGGGATTTTCTTCGATACGGCTCAGCATGCAGCCCCAAATTTCATTGCAGAAATTCGAAGTCTTTGCGGAAGGGCTCGACCATCCCGAAGGACTGGCGTTTGATGCTGACGGGAACCTTTGGGCCAGCGGCGAACTCGGCCAGATCTACAAAATCAGTCGAAAAGGGAAGGTCCGAACGGTCGCCACACTCGGCGGCTTCAATCTCGGACTTACCTTCTCTCCGCGCCAGGAGCTGTTCGTTTGCAACTTCAAACTGGGCGCATTGATACAGCTGAACCGGTCCGGCAAAACGATTCGTTCCTGGGAAAGAGCCGGACGATATCGCCTTCGTACTCCGAATTTTTCCGTGTTCGATCGCGAGGGCAACCTTTACTTCAGCGATTCCGGCGAGTTCAAGAAAGATGACGGCTTTCTCTTTGTCTTAAGACCGAACGGCAAGATCGAACAACTGCTTGACGGCCTGTCGTTTCCGAATGGACTGTCGCTGAGCGCTGACGAGCGGACTCTGTACGTCGTGCAGAGCACAAGAAACAATGTGCTCGCGGTGCCACTTCTGGATACGGGAGCAATCGGAAAGGCGCGTGTTTATGCTGCCGGGTTCAATAGTGTGCCGGACGGCGCGGCGCTCGACGCAGAGGGCAACCTGTACGTGACTTGTTACGCGTCGCACAGCGTGTACCGGGTGACGCCGGATGAGAAAGTTTCGCTGTTTGCGTGGGACCCGCAAGGGACGATGCTTGCCAGCCCCACGAATGCAGCGTTCGGCGGCGCAAATTTTGACGAGATGTATTTTGCGAACCTGAGCCGCTGGCATATTTGCCGGGCGCGGGTTGGCATTCGCGGACAGCTGCTTGCGAACCAGCGCTAGCGGACCGGAGACGCAATGAAGATTACCGACATTCGCTGGACTCCTGCCTTCATCCCGATTGAAGCGCCCTTGCGATATTCAGTTGGATCCCATCCCGGATTTTCTCGCATCGTCATAGAGGTGGAAACCGACGAAGGGATCACGGGCCTTGGCGAGTGCTACAGCGGCGCCAGCCGCGCCGGTCAGCTCGCGGATTTGAAACCGCTGCTGATCGGTGAAGATCCCATGAACCTCGAGCGAATTCGCTGGAAGGTGGCGGCGCCGAGTTCAGAAAAGCTTTTTGGATTCATCCTTGGATTTGCCGGACTTGAATTTGCAATTCTCGATATTCAAGGCAAGGCGCTGAAGCGGTCAGTATGCGACCTGCTGGGAGGTCGCATTCGGAGCGAGGTTCCGTTCGCCGGCTACCTTTTTTATCGCTATGCGAATGACGACGGCGTTGGCGAAATATCGAAGGTTGAGCAAATGGTGGACTTTGCGAAAGAAGTCGTCAGCCAGCATGGCTTTAGGACATTGAAGTACAAGAACGGCGTTTTTCCTCCGGATGAAGAAGTCGATACATTCATCGCGCTGCGTCGGGCATTCCCGAAGCATCGCATCCGGCTCGACCCGAATGCGGTCTGGACGGTGACCACGGCCATCGATGTTGCCCGACGTTTGCACGACTCCAATGTGGAGTACCTTGAAGATCCCGTTTGGGGGATGCGCGCCATGAAGCGGGTAAACGCCAAGGCGCCGTGGGTCACTTTGGCTTCGAATATGTCGGTGTTCGCGTTTGAGGACCTTGCGCCCGCGATCATGGCGGATGTGCTCGATGTGGTTCTGCTTGACCCGCACTGGTATGGAGGTATTCATCGCGCCAAACTCGCAGGCCAGATCTGCGAAGCGATGGGTGTAGACGCTGGTATGCACAGTGGCGCAGAGTTCGGCATCTCCCAGGCTGCCATGCTTCACCTCGCCGCCTGTCTTCCGAATCTGACGCTCGCTCCGGACTCGCATTATCACCACCTGACTGACGACATCCTTGTTGGTGGCAAGATGCAATATAAGAACGGCGCAATGGCGGTGCCAACTGGTCCAGGCCTCGGTGTGGAACTCGACCGCGACAAGCTTGCCCGCTACCATGAACTTTCCAAGCGACAAGAGATGGGAGCCTGGACGGACGATCCGCGCCGGCGGGGCACTGTGATCACGCAACCGAAATGGTAACAACAAGAAGAATACGCAAGGCTGCCATGACCGCTCTCGTCACGTCGGTGATCCTGACTGCGGCTGCGCACGCCACCGAAAAAACGCTCTGGAAAATCGGGACCTTCGACGGATCCTCGGGCGAATTCAAGAGTCAGGACATCAACTATTCCGATCCCAAGAGCGATTCCGTGTTCGTGGTCGGCCAGAGCAGGGATAAGGATTGGCATCGCTTTCAGCCTGGACCGGCCAACGGGATCGCCGGTGGGCGTCTGCACCCGTTCACGGTGAAATTTGTGCTGACCGATGCTCCGCTCGGCGTCTACCGACTGAAACTCGCGATCCTTTATGAGACGCCGCGTCTCTCGTTCCTGAAGCTCGAAGTGAACGGGCATTCTGGTTTGTTTTACTTCCATCCCAAGCTCGATTTTCGCGCTGGCGATTGGGAAGGGACGTTTGTTCCCCAGACCTCCATCGACCGAAAAACAATTTCGATTCCCGCTGCCTGGCTTCGGAAAGGAGAGAACGCGTTCGTTCTCACCGCCCTGGACGATCCGGCCACGGCACAAAATTCCCTCGGCGCTATTGCGCCTGGACATACCGGTCTGATCTACGACGCGCTCGAGTTGGTTCAGGATGATGCGGAGCAATACAACGTAAATGCCTTCGCCGCTCAAATTGAGCCAACCATCTTTTATCGCGAAACGAAGCCGGGGCTTGTGGAGGTGGTGGACGTTTTCGTAAGCGCCTCCACGCTTCCCCAGAACGACATTGCGGAACTTCGGGTTGCCAGACATTCCTTCAGCCGGCCATTCTCGACAACCAACGAATTCGGCGAGGCGCGGCTCGTGTTTGATGTGCCGGAGTGGACCGGCGCCGCCGAAGCAACGGTGCGCATCGGGAAACTCTCCGCATCCGCGACGGTCGAGCCGGCGAAAAAGTGGACCGTTGCACTCATACCGCACGAGCATCTCGATGTTGGTTTCACGGACTACCCTGCGAAAGTCGCGGAGCTTCACTCCCAATCTATCGACCAGGCAATGGGCTTGATCAAGAAAACGCCGGATTTTCGTTGGACGCTCGACGGGAGCTGGGTTGCCGATCAATATGTGAACGGACGCAGCCCGGCGGCACGAGAAAAGTTTTTTGAACACGCTCGCGACGGAAGTATCGTTATTCCGCCGGAGTTTGCCAACCAACATACTGGGAACGCATCGTGGGAAGCTCTGGCTCGCTCGCTCTATGGCCAGCACAATCTTGCACGCGAATACAAATTGCCGATGGCCGATGCGGCGCAAATTGTGGATGTTCCAGCCTACACCTGGGGCTATGCTTCGGTTCTGCATGACGCGGGTATCAAGTATTTTGTAGCGGCCAGCAACAGTTGGCGGGCTCCGGTGATGCTGCTTGGGCGCTGGAACGAGAAATCTCCCTTCTACTGGGAAGGCCCCGATGGCGGCCGCGTGCTCATGTGGTACTCGCGCGCCTACCTGCAAGCCCACACACTATTTGGCGGCCCGTGGCGCATGGAATCGATCCGCGATTCGTTGCCGGTTTTTCTGCAGGCATATACGCGGCCGGACTATGCGGCCAGTACAGCGATTATCTTCGGCACCCAGCTTGAGAACACGCCGCTCGCCAAGGAGCAGAGTGAAATCGTTGCAAGTTTCACCCACGAATATGCCTGGCCTAAGTTTGAATTTTCTACCGTGCACTCCGCGATGCAACAGATCGAGCACGAGGGGAAGGGCGGTTTTCCCGTGGTCAGAGGCGACTTCGGTCCTTATTGGGAGGATGGATACGGCTCCGATGCTGCCCATACCGCCATTCACCGGGAAAACCAACATCGCATCGGAACGGCCGAGATCATGGGTGCCGCTGTTTCCTCGATCGACACGCGAGTGCTTCCCGACAAGGCGATGCTCGACGATGCCTGGCGTAACGAGCTTCTCTATGACGAGCACACGTGGACGTACGTCAGCGCGACAACCCAGCCGGAGCACCACCAGAGCGAAGACCAAATCGCGCTCAAAGGATCTCGCGCAGCGCGGGCGCGCGATGATATCAACGAATCGATTCAGCGCGGGTGGGCCCAGCTTGAAGCGCTGGTAAGAACCAAGGACAATTCCATCGCGGTTTTCAACTCGTTGAACTGGACACGCTCCGGCATCGTGGAGACCGACTTGCCAGACGGCACCACGCTTGTCGATTCCTCAACCGGCGCTGAGGCTCCCGTCGAAATACTCTACAAAGGGAAAGGAATCTCCCTGCCGGGATTCGGCCCGGGCAATGTTCGTGTACGCTTCATCGCCGCCTCCGTGCCTGCGGTTGGATACAAGCTGTACACCATTAAGCCGATTGCGAAAGAGCAAGCCGCCTCGCTGGACATTCGAGGGAATATTCTCGAGAACGAGTTCTATCGACTTACGCTGGATCCGTCCTCCGGAGCGATCACAAGCGTGTTTGACAAACAGTTGGGGCGCGAGCTCGTCGATTCGTCAAGCCCATACAAGTTTGGCCAGTATCTTTATGTCAGCGGTGGGGACAACTATCCAGAAAACTCGCTCTATCGGTTTGGAGCTGGACTGAGGCCTCCCGCATTGACTGTTCATCCGGCGACTTCGGGAACGCTGATGTCTGTGACGAAAAACCCCCTTGGGATCGTCGCAACTCTTGGTTCATCCGCGCCGAATACCCCATCGATCCAGATGGAAATCCTGCTACCGAACTCCACGAAAGACATTCTGATTACTTATCACTTACACAAGGACCGCGTGCTCACAAGAGAGTCCGCCTATGTGGCGTTTCCTTTCGCCGTGACCACGCCGGCGTTTACCTATGGTTCTCAGGCGGCGTGGGTAAATCCAGCGAAAGATGAGCTTGCCGGAGGAAGCCGTGAATGGTACCTGCCCACAACCTGGGCTTCTGTATACAATCCGCAGGTGGCTGCGAGCATCGTTCCGCTCGACGCTCCCTTGGTTGCGTTTGGGGACATTGTTCGCGGCCAATGGCCCGCGGAGTTTAAGCCCAAGAGCAGCGCGATCTTCTCCTGGCTCATGAACAACTATTGGGGCACGAACTTTCCTGCATGGCAAGGCGGCGATTTCACCTTTCGCTACGCCATCACGAGCAACGCGCAGTTTAACGCTCCGTCGCTGACACGCTTCGGATTGGAAGCACTAACCCCTCTCGAACGGGATGATGTGCCAGGTACGCAGGATTCCTCTGTGTTGCCAAATCAGGAAGCCAGCTTACTGGAAGTCGGGAATCCAGGAGTCAGCTTGCTTACGTGGAAACGCGCGGAAGATGGCGATGGAACAATTCTTCGGTTACAGGACACAGCGGGCGAGGCATCCGACGTCAGGATACACAGCCCGTTTCTCACGTTCGAGCGAGCCTGGCTGTGCAACTTGCTGGAAGAGAACCATGCCGAAATCAGAATTCAAGGCAAAGATCTCAGCGTTCCGATCAAACCCTTTCAGGTGCTCACTCTCAGACTTCACACCACGCCGCGCATCAGGCAAGGTGACGCCCAATGAACCTTGATTTCACAGGCAAAGTCGCTATCGTAACGGGCGGCGCCATGGGAATTGGGGGAGCGACGGCGCGAAAGCTTGCCGGCCTCGGAGCGTCGGTTGCTATCCTCGACATTGACCGCGATGCCGGGCCGAAAGGTGCTGCCGCGATCGCCAAGAACGGGCATGTCTGCGAGTTCTTTCCATGCAATATCAGTGTCGGCAAAGAAGTGTCCGAAGCCGTTGATGCCGTGGTCAAGAAGTACGGAGCCATCGACATACTGGTGAGCAACGCTGGCATTCAGCTTTATGGGGACGCCATCACAACCAGCGAAGAAGAGTGGGACAGGTTGATCGGAATCAACCTCAAGGGATGCTTCCTTACTGCGAAGTATGCCGTTCCATACATGGTCGAGCGCGGTGGTGCCATCGTGATCGTTGGCTCGGTGCAGAGCATGACGGCAATTCGTAACTCTATCGCCTACGTGGCCTCGAAGCACGGCTTGCTGGGATTAACCCGGGCTATGTCGCTCGATTATGCACATCGGGGAGTTCGGGTGAATTGCGTGTGTCCCGGCACGATTGACACTCCGATGCTCCGATGGGCGGCTGGATTATCAGAAGACCCCGAAAAAGTGATACAAACCTGCAATCACATGCATCCACTGGGCCGCATTGGGAAGCCGGAAGAGGTGGCTGATGCCATCGCTTATCTCGCGTCTCCCATGGCATCCTTCATCACGGGCGCGGCGTTACTGGTAGATGGCGGCATGCTTGTGCCTGCCGGTGGAATGGGCTTCCAGGAGGGTGGTACGGGGGCAGCAACCCACAAATGAATCTTCAGAATAAGACGGCGATCATCACCGGAGCGGCGGCAGGAATCGGCGCTGCGTCCGCCGCATTGTTCGCGAGGGAGGGAGCAAGAGTCGTTGCGGTCGACATCGACCGCGAACTCCTGGACCAGATATCCGCTCAGATCGGACGAGCGGGCGGCGAATGTCTTGCAGTGGTTGCGGATGTGAGTCAACGAGATCAGGTGGAAAACGTCCTCCGCTCCACAATGCAAACAGTCGGGCGCGTTGACATTCTGTTTAACAATGCGGGTATTGTTCCAACCGGCAAACTTGAGGCGATTAGCGAAGAGCAGTGGGACCGCGCGATGGCGATCAACGTGAAGAGTATGTATCTCTTCTGCCATGCTGTCATTCCGCTCATGAAGGCGGGGGGCGGGGGCGTCATACTCAATACCGCTTCAGCAACGGCGTTGCGCGCGGTGACGGATCGTGCGTGTTACACCGCCACGAAGGCCGCAGTGATCGGACTTACTAAATCGATGGCCCTCGATTACGTCCGCGACAACATACGAGTGAATTGCTTGTGCCCCGGCACGGTCGAAACGCCGTCGCTTGCGCAGCGCCTTGACGCGTTCCCTGATCCGGCGGAAGCCCGTAAACGCTTCATCGCCCGCCAGCCGATGGGGCGATTCGGAACTGCGGAGGAGATCGCTCAGGCCGCACTGTATCTGGTCTCACCGTCAGCGGGATTTGTGACCGGCGTGGCCTTCGCGATTGACGGGGGTCTCAGTATCTGAATGTCGCGCTGCGCCGTGGATGCCGTTACGTGGAACGATCGCCGCGCGTACCGTTTATCGAATGCCAAGGTCGAACTTACGGTGCTGCTCGGCGGCGGGCACGTCGCGGATTTTCGTCTCTGCGGTTCTCCGATCAATGTTCTTTGGGAGTCACCTTGGCCTACGATCGAGCCGCAGACATTTTCTTCGCGCGAGCACAGAGCACTCTACGGAGATGGTCCCGTAGGGCGTTTTCTGTGCGGCTACACCGGACATGCCCTGGCGCTCGGTTACTTCGGCATGCCGTCATCGGAAGAGGCGAAGCAGGGTCTGCCCCTGCACGGCGAAGCGGCCAACTCGGAGTGGAAAGTTGCCTCCGCGGTTGCAGATGATGATTCAGCGAACCTGGTCGTGGAAGTTACGCTTCCTGTTTACCGTCTACACGTTCGGCGTGAAATTTCCCTGCCGCACGAGGCCTTCACCGCTTGCATCACAGAAAGTGTCAGTAACCTCAGCGGCGACGCAATCGACTGTCAGTGGGTCGAGCACGCAGCCTTCGGTGAGCCGTTTTTCGCAAACAGCGAAGCGACTCTGTTTGTATCCGGTACGCGTGGAGTGACATGGCCGGCGGGATATGAAGGGCGCGAACTCGTTGCAAGCGATGTCGAATACAAGTGGCCGTATGCGCCATCCCTCGATGGTGGGTCGGTCAATCTTTCACAACCATTTGTGCGCGATGGGACCGGCTTCGTTGCCGCACTGCTCGCCGACTCGGGTGATAAGAATGCTTTTGTCGCCGTCCACAACCGGCGACACCAACTGCTCGCAGGCTACTGTTTTGATTCCAGGATGTTTCCCTGGATTGCGCTGTGGGAGGAAAACCGAGCTCGCGGGTATCCTCCGTGGAACAAAAGAACAAGAGTTCGCGGCGTAGAGTTCGGTACCAGCCCAATGCCGCTCGGGCTTGCCCACGCTCGCGAAATGCGCCGTTTGTTCGACACGCCCGTGCTTCGTTCCATCCCGGCAAAGTCGTGCCTTCAGGCGCAATATGATTTATTCCTCCATCCAGCACCTTCCCAATGGACACAGATCAAAGATGTCCACCAAACGGAGGACACGCTCGTCGTCCGAGGGGATAACGATCGAGGGGACAGCGATGAGGAAATCAAGCTTCAACGCGGCAAGCGCCGCAGTTAGGCCTACGGATGCAGGCCATGGGAGTGCAGGAAAGCCCGGATCTTCCGATAGGCATCTTCCAGTTCTGCGTCCGTAAACTGCCCGTGGCCGCCGCCTCTGATCGTCACTAATTCGTTCGGCACACCCGCCGCGGAAAGGGCCTGATGCAGTCGCGTCGACTGATCGTAGGGCACGACGGGATCTGCGTCTCCATGAATACTTAGGATCGGAGGCAGTCCGGCTCGAACATAGGTAAGCGGCGAGACTCGCTTTGCAATCGTGAGTGGATCGGGCTGACTTCCCATCCACATCACAGCGTAGCTTTTCCGATTGGGGCCCTGCACCAGATCGGATACGTCGCTGATACCATACCAGTTGATGATTGCGGCAACTCTGAGTTTTTCGGTCCCGTCGCAGTTGTTATCGAGACCCGTGCCGTCGGGCAGCATCCCGGTGATTAAGGATAGATGCCCGCCCGCGGAGTGGCCGGTCAAGACGATTCGATCGGTGTCGATGTTGTACTGCTTCGCATTCCTCACCGCCCAACGCAGAGCGCAACGGCAGTCCTCCACGGCTGCTGGCGCGAGCGAAACGTTAGCCATGCGGTATTCAACGTTGATGACATTCCAGCCCATCTCCAGATACGGCAGGAAGAGAAGTGTGGCGCCAGTGCGATCGCCGAAAATCCACCCACCGCCGTGATAATAGATCAAAGTCGGAACGGCTGTTTTTTCATCCTTTCGCTGCCACACATCGAGCTTCAGCGTGTAATGGTTCGCCACGCCATAGGTAATGTCAGGCTGAATCCAGTATTGCTCACCAATCGTGGAAGCCCAGCGTTCAGTTGCCGAAAGCGCCGTCGTTTTATCTTGAGAAAAAGCCGGAAGGGAACTGAAGCCGCACAACAGCAGAATGAGAAAGAACCGAAGCGCTGATTTCATGAGGCGTTAGCCATCGGACAAGAATAAGAACTCCTGTTACGGGTTCGTGCGGACATAGGCTTTGATCGTGGCGCATTCTTGCCCTTCGGACGGGCCATGTGGACGAATCACATAATCACCCACTGCAGCAGGAACAATAAAAGTTTCCGCGTAGTGGACAACGAACGGGGTAAACTGCCCGGTCGGGCTCTCCACCACGGCTTCGCGCCCTGCGCAAAGGTTTAGCACATTCACGCCCCCGTTCGTGGAGTGATGGACCGGGGCGGTGAACCAGTGCCGCCGTGTCTCGATAAATTCACGTTCGTGGAGTCCGGTGCGCTCTTCGCGCCAGCCGGAGCCTTTGGCGACGGGATCAACAACGTTGACTAGATTCTTCTTGACCCACGGTGTTGTCCGGTCCCACTGGATGTTTCGAAACCCATGCTGGAGATGGATTGGGCGCGGGGTGCCGTCCAAGCCGAGCCGTCCCCAGTCCCACATTTTGAAGGTGAAGATATACGGGGTCGCGCTGATTTCAAGCACCATGCTGTTCTTGCCCGAGCAGTGCGGAGTTCCGGCAGGAATCAGAAAGTGGTCGTGCTTCTCGGCGGGAAACCGATTGACGTACTTGTCGGCGTCAAATTGAATTGTGCCCTCCTGCGCCTGCAGCAAGTCAGCCGTCATTTGCTTGCCATCGATGTTCTCTTTCAGCCCCAGGTATACACACGCTCCCTCGCCCGCATCCAGAAGGTAGTAACTCTCATCCTGGGTATAGTTGATTCCAAACTGCTGTTGAATGTACTCCGTCAGCGGGTGCACCTGAAAGGAGAGATTACCGCCCTCCATCGTGTCGAGAAAATCGAAGCGGATGGGGAACTCGGTTCCAAAACGCGCATGCACCGCTTCGCCGAGTAACTCATGAGGATGCTGAAATACCAGGTTAATGGATGGGATCTCTACCTTCACGTCGCCGAAGCCAAGCAGAAGACTGTTCTCTTCCGGTACGCAATCAAAGCACCACGCGTAGTTCTCGGCATCCCGCGGCAAGTCGCAGACTTCTTTCATCCACTGTCCGCCCCAGGGTCCGGGATCGAAGAAGGGCACTACGCGAAACGGTTTGTGCGCCGCATTCTTCAACCCCCGTAGATGCTGCGCCCCGGTTATTATCTTGGGCAAATCGCGCTGATTTGTGTCCAGCAGAAAATCAATTCCTGGTATCAAGTCTTTCTTCAAGCGATCGGCGACGCGCCAGTCGACAAAGTAGGCCCGTTTATACTTTGCCTGCGCGCGTTCCGTGCAGTTCTGTAAACCAAGGTTCGTAACTTCGCCAGCTCGCTGTCGCCGCTGGATCTCCCACCTCGCCATGTCGCAATAGACGAGCAGGTCCCACTGCCCGGCAAGAAGGGTTGCGCCGGTGCCAATGACGACCACCAGGCCCGATGCCTGCCGCAAGCGGCTTCTTTGTTTCACAAGCTCGCGCTCATCCAGAAATTCCGAGAGTTCGTACTTGCCCATGAAGGCAAACACCGGATCATCGCCCAGATCGTGTGCGCAGAGGGATTGAATGGCGCTCTCGGGCAAGTAACATTCATCAGCGCGCAGCACGATCTGAGGTTTCAGCGCGTTCACCAGTTGTTTTTCAATTTCCTTTTCAAAGCAGCCGGGATAACACTCCACACAAATCACGAAACGCCCGGGCCGCACGCTCGCTTTCAGAAGCCGGCCGATCGCGTCCCACCCTATCTCGCAGCCATCCCGCGAGTCAGACACGCGGACCAGGGGATACTTATCGTAATTCGAGATGTATGGCTTTGACATTTACCCTCGGAGGCGGGCTCATCTTGAAGATACGGCAGCAACGGTGGATTGTTGCTGCCGCGGTAAGCGGGGCTGAGTAATTAGAACGTAAACCTCAGTGAAAACTGGGCTTGGCGCGCAGTTCCGCCCCCGATTTGCGTTCCATCCGCGGAAGCGATGGTCTGGCCAACGACACCGAAAAGGCTGTTAGCTGTCGTGCAAGTTGCCGGAGTAGTTGATGTGGCGGACACCACCGCGTTGCATATGCCGCCGCTCGGATTTTCGAAATTCGGATGATTAAAAATGTTGAAAATGTCCGCCCGGAACTGCATCGTCACCCTTTCGGTGATGGCGAAGTTCTTCATGCCGGAGAGGTCGAGCTGGAAGTACCCCGGGCCTCGCAAAGAGTTGCGACCGACAGTTCCTATCGTTGAACCAGGGGTCCCGTCGTAAGTCGGTTCGACCGCAAAGGCGTTGATGTTATAGCTCGAACCTGGCCAACGGTGGTCCGGAACCCATAAGGGCTCGCCGGGTACGTAGTCTGGCCGCACAGCATTGCCAAAGAATCCGCCGACCAGCGAAACGTTCACCGGTAGTCCCGATCGTGTCTGGATAATACCCGACGTCTGCCACCCGCCCAGCAGTGTCCGAACAAGGGAGTTCGAACCTTTCAGTTCGGGCAACCTGTAGAGCGCGCTGGCAGTGAAGTTGTTCCGAACGTCCCAGTCTCCGCTCGCGTGATCGTACTTAGGAGTGTACGGGCTCTCGAAGCCCGGACTGAAAACGTTGAGCATATCGTCGATTTCATGAGACCACGTATAGTTCGCCTGCAGGTCCAATCTTCCAACCTTGCGGATCAACTTCACTTGCAGTGAGTTGTAGTTCGAGCCGAGTCCGTCGGAGAGGACATTTTCGTTGGCAAATCCTAAAAACTGTCGAGCCTGGGTGAAGGCGTTCCCCGGGTTGGCGTTCAAGGCAGCAAAGTCAACACCAGACTGCATGTGGTGCACATTGTTGCCCACGTAACTCAGGGTGAGAATGGTGTTGTGGGCCACTTCCTGCTGAACGTCGAACAGCCAGTTCGTAGCAACCGGGTCTTTGGGATTTTGCGGGAACGCATTTACGTTTTGAATCCCCGTTATCAGCGGAGGATTGGGAGAAGGATAGTTGATCGAAAATGGTGGATTGGCGAAGATCGCCTGAAACACGTTTACGTTGTAGCTCGCGAGCGCGGGCACGTTGGTCGTGGTGGCAAAGTTGAAGTGCATCGGATTGTAGAAAAGCCCGATGTATCCGTGTACGACCATCTTTCCCTGGCCCTTCGGGTCCCATGCGAAACCAACCCGGGGCGCCCAGTCCCCTTTCGGCGCGTGGTATGCCGCCTGATTGAGCGGAAGCAGACTCTGGGTGGCGACATCGAAATTTTGTCCCTGACCCGGTCCAGCGCTCCAAACCGTGTTGTAGTCGTATCGAAGGCCGAGGTTTAAAGTAAGTCTCCTATTGACCTTCCAGTCATCCTGGATATAGAAATCCCAGTTGGAATTGCGGTTCCCAACAAATCCTGGGAATCCATTTTTTTGCAGGACAAACACGTTGTTGTGCAGGAGATCGCTAATTATCTGAGGACTCTGGGCAGCGTAGTCATACGTTTGTTGCGGACGCAGCCACTCGTTATTCCGGTTGATGCGAATTTGCGTACCGAATTTAAGCGTGTGTGGCCCAATGGTCTTGCTTACATTATCGAAAATCTCAAGATCGGCAAACGGGGTCACCTGGTTAAAAGTATTCGGCCCGGGCAGCGATCCCAAGTCGGTAAAAAAGCCATTAAAACCAGCGAGCGGTTGGGGAGTGTTGGAATTCGTGTCTGAGTAGAAACGGTTGATGGCCACACTGAACTCATTGAGCAGAGTCGGAGTGAAGGTGTGGGTCTCATCGATCTTGGCCAATTGCGTTCTCAGCTTTTGTGGAGACACCTGTCCCTGGTTGAGGCCGTAGGTATCGTTGGTCAGCGAATCGTTGATGTTATAGCGGAAGAAAACGCGGTCCTTCTCTGAGACGTTGTAATCGAGCCTAACGGAACCGGTATCCTCGCGAAGAATGTTAGGCAGAGCTGCGGGATCGTAGATCATGTCCGAACCCAAGGCTGAATTCGGGTCTGGGAAGTTCAGCATTAGAGGCCCCGTACCCACACATTGAGCTGGTGCGGGAGTGGCGTTACAGCCCGCAGGAATCGGTGCAAACTGCGCCAATACTGGCGCCATGGCAGGTACAAACTGCGCTCGAGCGGCGGCGCTCAGTGTATGGTTCAGAGCGTTGATCAGCGTAACGTGTGTGCGATCACCCTCGTAATTCGCGAAAAAGAAGAGCTTGTTCTTTACGATGGGACCACCGATATTGCCGCCGAACTGGTTGAGCCTTAAAGGCTCAGGCCCAGTCGCAAAATAGTCCTTTGCATCGAGAGCGTCGTTGCGGAAGTACTCATATAAAGTGCCATGGAAATCATTCGTGCCGGATTTCGTGATGATGTTCATCTGCGGCCCAAGCGAATGGCCAGTTTCCGCCGTGTAGCCGCTATTTGAGTAGTCAATTTCCTGGATACTGTCCACGCTGGCTCGCGTGATACGCGCGCCCTCCTGGCCTTCCGTATCGAGGAATCCATTGATGTCGCCGCGCATCGCGCTCTGGCCGTCGAGCGTGATATTGAGGCCGGTAAAGATATTTTCCATCCCGTTGACGCTGCCCTGAAAGAATCCCGTGGAGCCCACCGATCCGGGGGCCACTTCCAGGAATTGGCTCACGTCGCGTCCGTTGATTGGCAGGTTGGCGACCTGATTCGTGTCCAATGTTGTGCCCGACATGCTCGATGATGTGTCAACCGTTGTGGCCGTACCGTTGACCTGGACGCTCTCCTGCGACGCCGCCACCCCAAGTGTCAGATTCACTTGCACCGTCGCACCAACGCTGAGCACTACGGGTTGACTCTTGCTTTCCGCGAATCCGCTCGCGTGGGTCGCGACCACATAGGTTCCATACGGCAATGAGGAAGCCACGAAATTTCCATTCTGATCAGTGACGAAGCTCTTCTGAATGCCCGTGCCCACGTTCGTCACTGTGATCGCCGCATGTGCGACAACGGCTCCGGAGACATCCGTCGCCGTGCCCGTGATCGTGCCAGTATCGAATTGGGCAAGCATCGGCAGCGCGCCGAAAACAACGACCGCCAGCAATGCGATCGCATAAAAGGCTCTTCTGGCCCACGTCACTCCTGATAACTGCGCGTTTTGCGTCATGGCAATTTCCCCTCGGCGTCGGTTAAGTTCACTTGGACTTAACGGGTGTGCAAACTTTATCACCGGGAATCGTAATGCGGTTCAGGCGCAATAGTCAATGATTTTGTTTCTTTTACATCCAAACGATCTAGAATTTGTTCTTTTGTGAGTGTTAAGCCTTATTGGGTTCCAGGCACAATCCGCTCTTTATTATTCCCGATTCCCCCTGCGGGGTCTTTTGACGATGCCCCGGGTGGATGTTGCCTCAGGCGCTAAACTGTTGACTTGCGGCCATTGATCGCTCCTCATGAAAAGCGTTTCCAAGTTTTCCGCCCGCGCACTGCTCCTGGGAATTGCCTTGATTTTCGGGGTTTGGCTTTCTTTCGCGGCTTCCCCAAGCTCACCCACGCCGGGGCGTTTCCTCGATGTAACGGAAAAACTTGGAATTCACTTCCGCCAGCAGGCTTCTCCCACCAGCAGGAAATACCTTCTGGAGACGATGGGCTCAGGCGTAGCTTTGTTCGATTACGACAACGACGGCCGCCTCGACGTCTTCTTCGCCAACGGTGCGCGGCTCGACGATCCGACACCAAAAGGCTCGATTCCGAAGAAGGACAGCCCGAAGTACTGGAATCGGCTCTATCACCAGAAATCGGATGGAACCTTTGAAGATGTCACCGAGCGCGCAGGTCTCATTGGCCTCGGCTACTCCACGGGCGTCGCGGTTGGTGATTACGACAACGACGGATTCGAAGACCTCTATGTTGCCGGATATGGCCGCGGCACGCTCTACCACAACAACGGGGACGGCACATTCACGGACGTGACCGCCGGAGCCGGCGTTGCTGGTTCAGGCTGGATGACGAGCGCCGCCTGGGTGGACTATGACAACGACGGGCGACTGGACCTCGTGGTTGCCCGGTATATGCAGTGGGACTTTGACGATGTATTTTGCGGGCGTCCGGGGAAAGACGGCTTTCGCTCTTATTGCCATCCTGATCTGTTCAAGCCGGAATCGGTACTTTTGTTTCACAATGACGGCGGTGGGAAGTTCACCGAGGTGGCGCACCAGGCTGGAATCGACAAGCCGGGAAAAGGTTTGGGTCTTGCGATCGCAGATTATGACCATGATGGGTTCATGGACATCCTGCTTGCCAATGATTCAATGCCGGAATACCTCTTTCACAACCGCGGCAACGGAACGTTCGAAGAGGTTGGATTGCCTTCCGGAGCCGGGCTCGATAGTAATGGCAATACCTTTGCCGGCATGGGGGTTGATTTTGAGGATTACAACAACGACGGATGGCCCGACATCATCATCACCGATCTTGCCAACCAGCGGTACGCGCTGTACACGAATCTGAAGGATGGCACGTTTGATTATTCAACAGCGGTCACGGGCCTGAACGCGATTTCTCTTCTGCACTCCGGCTGGGGTGTACGCTTTCTCGATTATGACAACGATGGCTGGAAGGACCTGCTGATCGTGCAATCGCACGTCATCGACACCATCGAGATGTACGATCCGAATGTGCGTTACCGCGAACCACCCCTTTTATTGCGAAATGAGCGGGGTAAGAAGTTCGTGGACGTTTCAGCAGCCTCCGGCGATGTGTTCCATCAGGATTGGGCGGCGCGGGGGTTGGCGGTCGGGGACATTAACAACGACGGAAAACTGGATGCGGTCGTTACATCAAACGATGGTCCCGCATGGGTGCTGCTGAATCAAACAGACACGCCGAACCACTGGATTACCCTCAATCTGGTGGGCGTGAAGAGCAACCGCGATGCGATTGGAGCGCACGTAAGAGTCAGCACTACTCTCGGCGATCAATTTGCCACAGTGACTACCAGCAGCAGCTACCAATCCGCCAGCGACAAGCGATTACACTTCGGGTTGGGTACTGCTGACGCCATCCGAGAGATCGAAATCCGCTGGCCGAGCGGCATTCGCCAGATTTTGCGGGATCAGAAACCGGATCGCATCGTCCCGATCACCGAGCCGTTAAAATAGATCAAAGACTGCATTTCAGAGTGCGAAATAGAGTCCGAAATAAGTGCGAAACAAACTCCTCTGCGGCGGTGCGCTACTGCTTTCGAGCCTGACGCCGGTAGCTTGGGCTTCCACACCGAGTTCGACGATGTCCTTGCTGCAGGACGCGGCTCAGGCCATGACTGCGGGGAAACTCACTCGGGCTGAAACCGATCTGCAGACCGTTCTGCGGACCGCCCCTGACGATTATCGTGCCCTCGATTTGTTAGGGGTCGTCCGAGTCCTTCAACATCGCGACGTGGAGGCTGAACAGCTTTTCCGCCGTGCTGTTCAGAAAAAAGCGGACTTCGCCCCTGCCCATGCGCACCTTGGTCTGCTCTATCTCCAGAAAGGTCGTGCGGACGACGCGGTCCCTCAATTGCGCGAAGCGTTGCGCATAGATTCTGCTCGCACGGATGCCAAGGACGCGCTGGTCCGCACTTTACGGGACCAAAGCAAGACTGCCGCGGTAGCCGGTGATTCGGGACGCTCCCTGGCCTTGCTGCGGGAGGCCCGCAACTATGCGCCCGACAATCCCGATGTTCAATTCGAATTTGGAGCGATGGCGCTGCAACTGTCGGTGTGGCAGGACGCGATCGCAGCTTTCAAACAAACACTGATGCTGCGGCAGAATGATCCAGTGGCTCTCTATAGCCTGGGACGTGCGTTTCTTGGGGAATGGAAATTCGAGGACGCGCGCCAGCAGTTCGCCCGATACGTCGAAGTGCGCCCCGACGATGCATCCGGTCATTGTGCTCTGGGGATGACTCTCGCAGCTTTAGAAAGTACGCAGGAGGCACGAAACCAATTTGAGCGATCGATCCTGCTGGCTCCGGAGCAGACGGAATCCTACTTCCGTCTCGGGCTTATCGAACTCAATGGGAAAGACCTCGACGAGGCGGCTACCAATTTCCGCCTGGTAATAACCCGTGACTCGAAACATGCCGGAGCTCTGTCAGCCTTGGGGAGAGTGGCTTTCGAACAGAAGCGTTACCCGGACGCGATCGATCTGCTGCAACGCGCGCTAGCCATGGACGATTCGTTGCGCGAAGCCCATTACTATCTCGGCCTGACGTTGGTTCGCGCAGGACGCAAGGAAGAAGCGGAGAGTCAACTGCAGATCGCAACCCGCCTGGAGCACGACGAAGCCCAGCATCGAAGGACAGTGTTGCGAATTCAGGATGGGGAGGGCGGCGATCAACATAACTCAGAGCCGGAGAAGTGACACCGTGGGACACGGCTTTGATGCGCCCTTTTTCGTCGTACCATTTCCTGAAGGAGAGGGGTCCAGTTGTATTAATGCCGTCACCAACGTTATTTTGTCCCACCTTGCTGCATTAATTCTCTGCCATGGCAAGAAGTCAAAAGATCGCGATGAACCCCTGGCTTGGGACTCCCATTCGAGGACTTACATTCACCCCAGAATGAGGCGATCGAGCAGGACAGAGACGGTCGAAGCACCACTGTAAGAGATTGAAAACATTCAGCACGACAACCGAGTCCCTTTTTCGGGACCAGGGGTCGGAGGTTCAAATCCTCTCTCCCCGACCAACTTATTCTAAATCAGTAACTGGCGCGCCATGGAAAGCTGGAAGAACCCCTGGCAAGGCACAAGGGAGTCGGATTTCGTGAAATCTCGCTCACATCTTATCAAGGAGTTCCGGACCTAGCTTGCGGGGTTGCGGTCTGTGAAAGCGGTGGGGTTTACAAAAAGGGTTTACATTCTTGCGGCCGCTGATGCTTTGATGTCCGTCCCTTATCTCGGCGACCAGTGCTGAAGGACATCCGGCGTATTTCTTTCCGGTCGCGCACCAGGAGGTGGGCAGAAAGTACTCCTCACAACTTCCGGTCTGCCCGGGACTCGGGCAACACATTTTCACAAGTGATTAGGGATTCAATCTCAGAAATAGCCACAGTGTGACTCTGAGCCACAAGCGGGGCCTCCTCTCACCATGGAGTTGCACAATCGTCCGATGGCTTGCATCAATTTCGCTCGAAAGATGAGCAGTCCTATGGGCGGTCTCTCCGCGATGGCATTCTTGTCCACAACGACCACGAACTTGCCCTCGCGCGCTAGAAGGTAGGCCGAGTCATCCCCGCAATGCCCGCGCCAACGACGCAGATCAGCGTGAGTGCTCTTCTCCAACGCCGGTGATCGGCTGCATGCCGGGCGCAAGTTGCCGTGAGTCTATTTTCATCATCAAAAAGGCTCCAGATTGATTCGTTCCTTCTTCTTTTCCATTCTCAGCAAGTGAGTGGCCGGCGGAATTTGATTGATCTCTGGCGTTGGGTTTGTACCTACTCGGCGAAAACGCTGCTTCCCGCACCTTGTTTCGCTGACCACAAGCGGTAGCCGCCGATAAATGCATTCCCATTGGCGCCCAAACGTGTTTTCCGCGGTAGCGTTTTAATTTTCTTCACATTTCCGCCTCCCAGCACGACGTAGTCCGCTTCTAACGCCGTCTGGAGTTCTTCGACGATGCGAGCAACATACTGGCGCCATTTCTTTTTCCCCATGCGTTCGAGGCCTCGCAATCCCAGGTAATCTTCATATGTTTTTCCCTTCTTGTACGGGAGATGCGCTAGCTCCATCGGTTCGACGATGCCACCCACAATCATCGCCGAACCGAGTCCGGTGCCGAGTCCGAGAAAAAGCATCCGGCCTCCCTCGTATGAGCCAACCGCTTGCACGGCGGCGTCATTAATTACCTTCACGGGACAACCGAGCCCTTTGGCATAATCAAACCCTACCCACCCCTTACCCAGATTGTATGGTTCGTGCACGGGCCTGCCGTGCACCACGGGGCCCGGATACCCGATCGTGGCGACCTCATAATGCCAGTCGCTTGCGGCCTTCCTCACCCAGTTGCACATCAGCCGAGCTGTCATCTTTGGTCCCGAAGCGATCTTCCGCGGCGTGTGCTGGCCGCTCGCTAAAATCTTCAAATGAGTCCCACCCACGTCGACCACAAGAATCCTCTGAGCCATTCGACCCCCATTTTTTCTCACTGTCCTTCGAATCATTGCCACCAGCTTACTAGGGCTGTGTCTGTAAGGGCAGGGCGGGTCACTCTTGGCGAAGGCTTTGGAAACGGAATGCACGATTGAGTTCAGATTTCCGGACTAGCCGGGGAGGCACAGGCCGCGACTTGGATGGTGACGCTTAGGTGACTTTTTCGGCACTCGACTCGAAGAGGCTTCGCCGCGAACTGCGTTGCCCTACCCCAACCTGCGGCGAGAGCGCCCTGTCCGATTCGCGTCGCCATGGCGTTCGTGCGCGAAGCGGTCGGTCCGTAGGACTGACACGTATGGCCCCACTCCAATACAGAACTCTGACTGCCAAGCTGACGCCCGCCGTTTCCGGGCGATCACTGGAGCGGAAACGGCGGTACATCATTTGTCCCGAACGCATGAACGTGCTCTGGGCGGGGCCCACCTACTTTACTTCTCGAACACTTTTTCGATCTGTCCAACCTTTTTCTCAACTTTGCCGGTGTTTTTTTCGGTGTTGCCTTTGGCCTGTAAGTTAGGATTGTTCGTGACTTTGCCGGCCGTCTCTTTGACTTTGCCTTTCACTTCGTGAACGGTGCCTTCGATCTCATCCTTCGTACTGGGGTTCATCTGTTTTCTCCTTGTCGTTGAGTAATATAGTCCGCACATCCTCATGTTGAGGTCTCGTTCTTGTTATCCGAAACGTGTTCATCCTTAAAGTTTCAGCGAACTGTCAAAAAAGGAGCGATAGCGCTGCTGGGCAAGCCGAAAATCCTCAGTGGACACGTTGTCACCGCTGTCCCACTGCTTTTCCAATCCCGATCGCTCGTTGGCAAAACCGTCCGCGAATCCTGCATCACCGCAGCTACCAGCTTGGGTCCTTCGGGTTGCCTTGGCGGAATGCCGTAGGTCGCCAACTCGGCCGCCCGAAACTCTTCGTCTATCCTCATTTTAGTTCAGCCATTACCTACCCTCCTTCCTTTCCACAGTCGCTGGTGCTTGTAAATGGCCAGTATGGGAGTTTGGAGGTGGGAAAACTGGTCAGAATTGATCGTCTTGTAAATCAGTGCTATGGCATTTAGCGGAATGTGCGTGGCTGAAGTGCAGAGGAGGAGCGAGAATGGCGCACCCACAAGCGGTATCAGAACAGGTTGGTCTTTAGAAGATCGATGACTTCGCTACCCCGGCCATCAATTACGGCCTTCATCATGAAAAGACTGAAGCCCTTTACTTGGTCCAGCTTAATCGACGGCGGCAGCGCGAGTTCCTGGCGGTCGACTACAACTTCGACGAGAGCCGGCCCTGGCTGGTTTAGCGCTTGGGCAAGGAGGGGGCGGACTTGCTCCGTCGCATTTGCCTTTAGTCCGAGCACGCCCGCAGCCTCCGCCATCTTCGCGAAATCCGGGTTTCGAAGGTCCGTTGCGAAGTCAAGCATGCCGGCCGCTTTCATTTCGAGTTCCACGAAGGCCAGAGCACTGTTGTTAAAGACGATCATCTTCACCGGCAAGTCAAGCTGCCGGAGTCACAGCAAATCACCCATGAGCATCGCGAGTCCGCCGTCTCCAGACAAGGTAATCACCTGTCGATCCGGGTAAACAAGCTGTGCCCCAATTGCCTGGGGAAGCGCACTGGCCATTGACCCGTGGGAAAAGGACCCCAACAATCGGCGTTTACCGTTCATCGCAAGGTAGCGCGCTGCCCAAATGGTGGGCGTGCCAACGTCGCAGGTGAAGATCGCGTCCTTCGCCGCGAGTTCGTTGATTGCTTTTGCGACATACTGTGGATGAACAGACTTTTCGCCTGTTTTACCGACTGCAAGGTCATCCAGTGCCGTGCGGGCTTTCTGGTAGTGCTGAATCGAAGCGGAAATGTGCCGGTCGTCCGTTTTTTCAGTGAGATGGGGCAGAAGGGCGCGAAGGGTCGTTTTTACGTCACCGACCACTCCTAAATCGACCTTGGTTCGGCGGCCGATCTGTTCCCCGCGAATGTCCACTTGAATGATTGTTGCCTTCTCTGGATAGAACTGCTGATAAGGGAAATCGGTGCCTAGCATCAACAGCGTGTCGCAGTCCATCATGGCGCGATAGCCGGACGAGAATCCAAGCAAACCCGTCATCCCGACGTCAAATGGGTTGTCATACTCGATGAATTCCTTGCCGCGGAGCGCATGCACGATAGGCGCTTTCAGTTTCCCCGCCAGCTCCATCAATTCGGTGTGGGCTCCCGCGCATCCGGCACCCCCAAAGATGGTCACCTTCCGCGACTTGTTGAGAATGCCGGCAGTCCTGCCAATCTCTTCGTCAGAAGGCCGAATCGTTGTGTGAATTTCTGGAAAGTGAAGACGCGGAGTGGAATTAATTGCCTCACGCAAGGCGACATCGCCGGGAAGAACGACAACCGCTACGCCTCGTTTGGCGAGTGCTGTTTGGATTGCGATCTCCAGGACACGCGGCATTTGCTCCGCTTGAGAAATGAGTTCGCAGTAGTGACTGCATTCGCGGAATATACTCTCCGGGTGAGTCTCCTGGAAATATTCGCTCCCGATTTCATAGCTCGGAATATGGCTTGCGATGGCGAGAACAGGAACACGACTGCGGTTTGCATCGTACAATCCGTTAATCAAGTGCAGATTCCCAGGGCCGCAGCTCCCGGCACACACCGCCAAGGTCCCGGTCAGATGCGCTTCCGCACCAGCAGCAAATGCGGCCGTCTCTTCGTGCCGGACGTGAATCCATTTGATTCTTTCGTCGGTGCGGATTGCGTCCCTGATCCCGTTGAGAGAATCCCCCGCAAGACCGTAAATCCTCTTCACTCCTGCCGCCACCAGAGTATCGACGAGGAGCTCCGCGAGATTCTTCTTAGCCATTGCTGCCACCGTCATTAACGGCAAGTGCCATCATCGGCAGGCAGGCGGGAATCCTGACCCTCTTATGCTTGACGCCCAGACATGAATTGATCATCGTTCCTATGCGGTTTTACGCTGAATTGGCACGCTCTTGCCCAAAGCCGTCGCCAGAGCAATTTGGTGGTCTTGTTCGTCGATCAAAATCTCGCGAATCTGTTCGCTCATGGCATACTCGGCCAACTCCTCGCATTGGCGGACTCGCTCGCGATAATTTCGAATCGTTTCCGTTTCGTTGTCGAGATCCAACTGCAACATCTCCGTGGCTTTTTCTGATGTCCGGACGGTCTTGGCTTCAACCGCCGGCATGCCGCCAAGATAATCAATCTGCTTGGCGATGATTAGGGCGTGGCTCAGTTCTTGCGCAGCGTGCTTTTCAAGTTCGCCGGCGATGTTCATGAACTCAGCACCCTTCAAAACCTGTGAATAGACGACGTACCCGATGATTGCTTGGTATTCGCGCGACAGGTCCTGATTCAGCAACTCGATCAGTTCGGGGCGAGACACTTTCTTAAAACCTCCAGCAGTCGTTTCATCTTTCAAGGCGCTTTCCTCCAGAATTGAGTGTCGGGATTGATGCTATCGGACCTTCCGATCCTTATGGTGGGTTGGATTGGAGTCGCCCTCACCGTACCAAGAGCATCCCAACCAAGACTGTACAAAACGGAACAGCGCGGCACCTTGCTAGCGGTCGCGCATAACCCTTGGGAGCGACGGTGGAGAAGGGTGGCCTTTCTTGAGCCGCTCTTGATGGATCGCGCAATGCAGTGTCTGAACCTCTGTGCTTTGGCCTCAGCGGAGATTTTTGTAATCGTTGTTTACTCTGGTTCCTTCGCATAAATGGGGCGGCCAAGACAAGTTCCTTTCCGCTTTGCCCCGACCATCGGCCGGCCCCTACGCTGTTGAAAAACTCTTGACAAGGAAAATCGCAAAAATAAAATCGCGTCAGGATGCGCTATAAACGATTCTCTCGGGTCACCTGGACATTTTCTATCCCCAAATCTGGCAGTTTTTCAAGGAAAGCGACCTTTTCAACAGCCACAGGCGATTACACCAACAATCCGATTCCCAACCCACTCGCTTCTTGGCCCTTCGATTGAATCCATGGCAGTATTGGAGCAACTGGAATCGCGATGAGGTGCCCACCTTGAGCACTGCTTTGGATGGACAGGTAACGATTTCGCTGCCGAAGGGGACGCTACTAGTTCTGTTTGAGCTTCTTGCACTCAGCTATGACTCGTGGAAACGCTCAGGCAGCCCACAGCTCGCGGAAAACACTTTCGTCCTGCTCAAACCTGACGCAGGAGAACGCACGGCCCTGTGGGACTTGGAAGGCGTAATCGAGAGAGCGCTGCCAGAGATTTTTGCGCCCGACTACAAAGACTTGATTGGCGAATGGAAGCAGAAACTGACATCAGAGTGAAAGACCTGACCGTTGGTGAAATCGCCGGTTACAGAGGACGGTAAAAATGAGTATGTCTGCGCTGAAGACATCGTTGTTCATCGGGAGTCTCGTACTTTTCATCGGAAGAGCCACAACAGCGCCTGCGCAGGCCGCCAAACCAGCCCCACCAACCCCTATCGACCTGAAGAAAGCGGAGCTCGGTGGGACGCCTTGGAACCCACAATGGGACCAGATCATCGAGAAGGCGCTGCCGCCCGAAATGCTTTCCTCGCAGGCCCCCAAGGACGTCCGTCGATTCTGCCCGCGATTTTACGAGATGGACACAGCAGACAAACGCACATTTTGGGCTTACTTCTTCCAGGCGCTTGCAGGCGCTGAAGCCGGCCTGAATCCGAACACGAGCGTTCGTCACACCGAGCCGGAAGTCGGATTGGCCAAGCGAAGTGAAGGATTGTTGCAGCTTGCGTACGCAGACCAGAAGCGTTACGGCTGCGATTTCAATTGGCAAGTGGACCGAGTTCTGAAGGCGAACGATCCGGCCAAAACCATTCTCCAGCCGAAGAATAATCTCGAATGTGGAGTGAAAATTCTGTTCCATCAGACCATCGTGCAGCACAAACCCTTGCTGACCCGGTCGTCATACTGGTCGACGTTGCGGCCGGGCGGACCGAGCTACCGAGTCTTCGCCAAACAGATGACAAATCCCCCCTCCGCATGTGGCCTGTCCACCAAGTCGAAGATCAACAAGTCGACTACGACGAAGTCCGTGCAGGACGCCGCGAAACCGGGTGAAACTCCTAAATAGTTTGCGCTGACTGTCCGGTGAGCCACCACTCCGGATTCGGCAAATCGACCAGCCACCCTCTTCTCTGTATTACGGGCCTAAATCCGGTCAAGACTGGTGCCGGGAGGTTTCCCTATCCGGCCGGATGGATACGATCGTTCAAGATTCTGCTCATCCACCCTGCCGACCGTGCGGAACCCCAACAACTCCTACATCGTCGGCAATTCGGAAACTATGTGGTTGCTGTTGTCTTAATATCTCCATTACACCCACAACGATGGACCGCAAGGGGTGCGTCGGCTCGTCCGCAACTTTAGTCGGCTGCTATACTTTTCCCGAATGACGGATCGAGGCGAGCGTTTAAAGCAACTGGCTGATCCGACTTCTCCGGAGTTGACCTGAGGCATGGTTGAAAATCCTGGTTTGGTCGGTAGGGTTGGAGTTCTTGGAAATGGACGCCAAACAAAACTGTATTGATACCTGAAGTAGTGTATTGCCGCGTTTTTCCCCCTCCTGCTACTTTTTGAGGACCAAGCCAAGGCTGCAATGGCGAAAGGTTTTCTTCTTAAGGAGATGAGCGTCATGAAATGGTTGCCCGGGGGCGAGAGCCAAGATATTGAGGACCGCCGCGATGACAGCGGCGGGGGCGGCGGGGGCTTCCAATTCGGCGGCATGCATCTAGGCATCGGCGGCGCGATTTTTCTGTTGATTCTGAGTTTCATTTTTAGGACCAACCTGTTTACCCTGGTTGGCGGCGGAACAGGAGATCCCCGCACGGCGGTGCGCCAGGCGGACCCTTCTCGCGATGCCGCCGAGAAGCCCTTGGTACAATTCGTGTCGTACGTACTCGATGACACTCAGAACACGTGGACACACCTTCTGCCGCAGCAGACTGGTACCCCCTATCGCCACGCCAAGCTGGTACTCTTCCGCGATTACACTCAGTCCGAATGCGGCGGCGCGGCATCTGCCACGGGTCCCTTCTATTGTCCCGAAGATGAGAAGGTTTACGTTGACCTAGGCTTTTTCGATGAGCTGAGCCGGCGGTTCGGAGCGCCTGGCCAATTTGCACAGGCTTATGTTCTCGCGCACGAACTGGGGCATCACGTACAGAAACTGACAGGGATTGAAGGGAAGGTACATCAGCTTCAGGAAAGCAATTCACGCGAAGCGAAGCCGCTATCCGTGAAACTTGAACTGCAAGCCGATTGTCTTGCTGGGGTCTGGGCGCATTCCACTCAACAGCGCGGCCTGCTCGAAAAGGGAGACGTGGAATCGGCGCTGGGCGCTGCTTCTGCCGTCGGTGATGACCGCCTGCAGAAAATGTCCACCGGTAGTGTCAGACCCGAATCGTTCACTCATGGCTCCTCCCAGCAGCGGATGCGCTGGTTCAACACCGGTTTGAACAACGGGACCATCGCCGCCTGCAATACTTTCGTCCCGTCAGAGTAAGACAACAGCGTGAAGCGTGCGAATTGTCAAATCCCGGTAAGCCGACGACTCCCATCGCGGAAATCATTTCAATAGCCCCTTAATCCGGTTGCCAATTACCTCACGCGCAGCATTCTCGGAAACCAGACGATTTAGCACGCCGAGATCAGCATCCATCGTAAGGTCCTGGTCAGTGACTTCGACGGTCCCTTTTATCGGTGTGCTCAATAAGCCCAACTTTGCCGTGAGCGAGAAGCTGAGTATTGGTCCTTGCCAGCTCTTCTGCTGCACAACCAGTCGCACGGGGAGTCCTTCGACTCCTTGGACCATTTCGTTGAATGAGCGATCAACGGACTCGATGATCTCTGATTTGGAACGGTTATGCGAAATTGTGATCCGCATGTCTGGCCCTCGTCTATATCGCTTCAAATCCGTCCACCTATTCTAAGGGCCGAAGACACATGCACGCTCGGCCAGATTGAGATGCAGGCCAAGAATCCCGCCGCCGCGGCCCGCGCTCGGCTCCAGGCACTTGAGAAAAGCGCTCCGGGGCCACTATCAGTACTACGGGCGACCCACGAACTCCCGGTGTCTCAGGCAGTTCTATCGGGGCACCTGCAAACTCTGGTACAAGTGGCTCAATCGCCGAACGCGCGGGTCGCGGCTGACGTGGGAGAAATACAACGCCCTTCTCCGCCGCTACCCTCTGTTGCAACCTCGGATCTGTAGCCGTGGACTTAAGCAGTGAGTCACGCTTGAGGAACCCGCTGCGGGAAATCTGCACGGTGGGTCTGTGAGGGGGGAGCCATCCCGATGCTGCCAAGGTGGACCTAAACGGGCACGAAGCTGGAAACGGCAAATACAGCCAAGGAACACCTACAGCCTATCGGGGCTCCTCTACTCGGAGAGAGGCGATGTTTCGCCAATGCATACTGTGACCCCGCACAAACGTTAATTACTTGCAACTTAGGTGCAAGAAAATGCTCAACCCTAGTGACGAAGGAGATCAAGTGAACATCCCACACGTGATCGGGCGGGTGGCCCACCGCGATCATTGTAACTTATCACGAACTAATGACAGTGTTACTCAGTCTTATTATCGACAATGTACAAAATTGAACAGTTATTGGCACGTTGAATTAGGTACTGTGTTGTTCTTGAAGCTGAGAACGCGGTCACGGGTTGGTGTATGAAAGCCCGAATAAGACACGCGTAATGACCCAGGCAGGGAGACTACAGTGGCGACTTGTTCGATATCCGCGACACCAATGAATGTGCCCCTGGCAAGTGTGATTCCGCTAGGGGCTGAAAACCAGCGAGACGATTCCGAAGGCACCCTCGTTCAGCGCGCACAGCGCGGTGACGAGCAGGCGTTTGCCACACTCTACCAGTTGCATAATAAACGTGTGTATTCCGTTTGTCTGAGAATGACGAAAGATGTGGCTGAAGCAGAAGATCTGGCGCAAGAGGCTTTCATGCAGGTGTTTCGCAATCTCAACTCGTTTCGCGGCGATTCGGCCTTCTCCACCTGGCTGCACAGGATTGCTGTGAATACCGTGCTAATGAAGTTGCGTCGTCGTAAATCTCCACCAGTGCTGTCGCTGGATGAGCCTGTAACGAGGGACTCGCCATCTCTCAAGCGCGAGGTTGGGAAACAGGATCCGAGCCTCAGCGGGGCGATTGACCGTATTGCGTTGCGCCGCGCCATCGAAGAACTTCCCGGGGGAGCCCGACAGATCTTCGAACGGCACGAGGTTGAGGGATACCAGCATCATGAGATTGCCGAACAGCTGCAATGCTCCATTGGGAACTCGAAATCACAGCTCCATAAAGCGAAGATGAAGATGCGTGACCTGTTGCCGCAGAGGAGAAACCTGGGATGAACCAAAAGCCAGCAACAGCGCTGTAAGTGTCGCGAAATTCCAGAACGATCCGTCTGTTCAACTTCGAGCACCACGCTTTCAAACGAATAGACAAGCCTTTACATGAAGGCTCAGTCGATTGTGCGGCGGCATCCCACCACACCAGAATACTGCTCCTTAAGTTCTGTGGAGTGTTCAACACTGCTCAGACCCATTTGTGGAATTAGCGGTAACGTTTGGAATCCCACGATAAGGAATCCCAACAGCAACCTCGACGGGGAATTCCCTAAGTCGATTCCTCAACCTTGCGACACTTCGTTCTTCGTTCAACGCTTCGCAAGATGGAGTTTGGTGGACTGACACGGTTCTTCACGCTGAATGTTTTCAGGTTTGCCAGATGACAGCGGGGCCCCAAATCGGCTTTACGTGACTAATTATCATCCTGCCAAGGTAATTGGGTGCTCGGATGCGCTGTCCGGGACTTCTTTGACCGGCAATTTCTCAGAGGCGGCATCAAGAAGTTCCGCGTTTACCTCCGCCCCGATCAAAATGGCGGCGCTGCTCAGATAAAACCACAGCAACAAGCCCGCAATGGCACCCAGTGTTTCGTAACTCTTGCTCAGATTCCCAACATGCTGCAGGTAGAATCCAAGCCCATACGAGGCAGCTATCCACGCTGTGACCGCCACGATTGAACCCGGCACCGTGCGCCAGAACTTTCGCTGCTCAACATTCGGAGCTAAATAGTAGACGATTTCGACAGCGAGGACCGAAAAGCATATCGCCAGAACCCATCGAAAATAGAACCAGGACTGCGTGAACAGCGGATCTAAACCGATCCGGTGCGCCACTCGAACCGCAAAGATCGGACCGAAAAACATCGCGGTTAGAACGATGGCTACCATTATCCCGAGCGCGAACGTAAGGCCAATAGCGAGGAGCCGTGTATGCCAGAACGGCCGTCCCTCCTCGACTCCATATGCGACGTTGAGCGCCTCAATCAGGGTGGCCGAGGCCCCCGATGCCGTCCAGATCGTACCCACGATTCCGAACGACAAAAAACCCGAGTCCCGAGTAGCCATTACGTCCCCAAATACCCTTCTGACTAGAGTCATTGATTCGGCTGGAATGATGTACGACATCCACAGCAGTACTTGATCGAACAAGTGGGGAATGGGAATGTACGCCAAAGCACTCGCAAGCAGAATGAGCAGCGGCAGCAAGGCCAGAAAATAGTAATAGGCGAGGCTTCCTGAGAATGCGAGAAGATGTTTGCGATCTACCTCGCGCACGGCCTTGCCTATCGCTCCTGAGAAGGCTCGGAGACTCATGTGTTCAATCTTAGCCCTCTTTCAGATGACATTCTCAACTGTCGTGAATATGTTCTTCACTTTCAACCCGGACACAAAAGGGGGATAGAACTCTAGGGTTGCATGGAAAGTTCAAAGCTCCCGCATAATTTCCGCTTGCTCCCCGTTCGCGCGGATGGCAGGATCAACAGAATTAAAAATCGGATTACATTTCTCAGCAAGAGAAAATGAACACCTTCTTATTCTTTACTCTTCGACCAGTGCCGCGGCTCTCACGGAGTGCGAGGGAATAGCTAATGCGAAACGGAAGGCGATCGGAAACTATTCCGATGTTTACAAGAGACTCGCGCCCATTCCGCCCGCTCTCGTCCGCTTTGACTGCTACCCCGCCAGGCTAACCGTCCGAGATTTCAAGCCGATGGGAGCCTGGGTACGCTTGGAACCACGGTAAAGCTCACCACCGTGGGAGCGCCCACGCCGCAGGTTTCCGAAACAACAGTGACGCGAGCCGACGCTCCCAAGCTGCTTGAGTACAAGTGGGGTGGCTTCGATATTCGGTGGGAGCTCGAAGGCTTTGGTGCCGGTACGCGCCTGACGCTGTGGACCAACATCGGTCACCGCTTCATCGCAATGGGCGCTGCCGGATGGCACATTTGCTTCGATGTTCTGGATCACCTTCTGAGCGGAACTCCCATTGGACGCATCGTCGGCCCCGAGGCCATGAAGTTCGGCTGGCAGCGGCTGCACGCGGAGTACGCCAAGCAGTTCGGTATTGAAACGCCCAACTGGCCGCCTAAGGCCAGGCCAGAGTAAATGACCCGGTGACGGTGAGACGCTGAAGCACCGCATCATGGGCCGGCCGCTCGATGCGCTCGCGGTTGCGTTGCAGTTTGCCGCGCACGTGGAAACTGATCCGAGAAAGCAAGGCTGTCCCTCAGTTCCAGCGAGTAGGGCCTTGACAACACTCCGCCGTTCCGGGAAGATGCTGGGGTCTCGGGGGAGAGAAGGGGTCAAAAAAGCAAGCCTTTAACGCAAGTTCCGTCAAAGGGGGAGGAATTTTGGGCTTTTGCTTTTTTTTTTTACTAAGTTTGGGAGGTTGTCACAATGGTAGGACTAGTGGCCTTTATTCTGTGTCTGATTGCAGTAATCTACGTGCCTCCAGGTGCGAGTCTGCTACATTCTGTTCGGATTTCCGCTTTTTGAATGGCGGCACTTGGCACGTTTTTAACGGGTTGATTACTCGCCTCAAAAACGCGAAGATCGCACGAATCGCTATCAGAGTTGAGAACGTGAGAGGAACCAATGAGATATTTAACTGCGGGACCGCTGTCGAGAGAACGGGGTATGCCGCTTCTTGTGCCGGCTGCGTAGCGGCTGGATGTGACATTTGCAAAAGACTGTTCATGCTCCACTCCGAGAAAAATATCACGCGGGCACGGCCGCCCCCACCTTCTCAACTTCATCCACGACAAAGCAACCCTGCGATATAGAACTACCTTCTCTGCCAGACCATCCGCAAGAGTTACTCAAATGCCTCTGCGAAAGGTGCTTGCATAGAATTCGCCATAGTGGCCCAACCCTGCGTTGTTTACGAGAATGCCGAACCGTGTCTCGCAGGCTGTCGAACCGAAATTAAAGCAGTGGAGAGAGCTTGTGCGAAAGGTTCGGGTAGGCGTTCTGTTGTTCAGCTTTGCAGGCTGTGGCTTTTGCCAAAGCACTATTAGGTCTTCCGCGATTCCTCCGCTGAGAAGCGATCTCCTTTCCAAATGGACCACAGACCAAGGTCTGGTTCAGGACTTCGTAACCTCGCTTGCGCAGACGCCGGATGGATTTTTGTGGGTAGGAACGCTGAACGGTCTCCTCCGCTTCGATGGAGTGAACTTCCGAAGCTTCACCAACGTTGGACCGCCGGAGATGCAGGACGATATCAGAGGGCTCTTTCCCGATGAAACGGGCGGTCTTTGGATTTCTACGAATACGGGTCTGTTCCAGTACCAGCAGGGAAGATTTACACACCTTTCTCTGCAGGGAAAGACGCGTTACGAGATAACTTTGCTCGCGCCCGGGAGGAACGGAGGTCTTTGGATTTACGGCGGAGGAAAGCTAGCGCACACGAACGGAATGCGTCTTGAGGTCAAGCGGCTTACATTTTCGGTTTCACCTAAGGCAATTGCGGAGACATCCGACGGAAGGTTGTGGATAGCTAGCGGGGACAGTGTACATGTTTTGCAGGATGGCGGCAAAGTGAATGCCGAGTATCGGCTGCCAAACGTACAAATGTTGTACTGCGACCATTTCGGGGAACTGTACGCGGGAGATGGCCACCACCTCTTCCGCTTCAACGGGAAACGTTTCCAGCGGGTTGAGAATCCCGGACTCACGAACTTTGTTTCCATCATGGTGGACCGCAACCACAGCTTGTGGATGGCAAGTGGCGGCCTGCATGGGCTTAGTCGTAAATCCGGCAATTTGATAGAGACGCTCACCGACCGTAACGGTCTTGCGAGCAATGATGTGCGCACGTTGCTTGAGGACAGAGACGGGGATATCTGGATTGGCACCATCGCCGGACTCCAGCGCCTACACGTCGGGATTTTCTCCACATACACGCCACTCACTGCGGTGACAGAAGGCAGAAGCCAACCCGATTCCGTTTTTGAGCAGAAGAATGGAGGCGCCATCTGGGAAGGAACGGTGGAGAATGGCATCGCACGTTTTCAAAACGGAGATTGGAGTTTGTTCGGACGAGCTGAAGGTCTTCCGCCAGGACAGGTGCGGGGATTCTTCGAGAACGGAGATATGCCCGGGGTCGCAGTGTCGGATTATGGAATCTTTGCATGGACCGGGCATCGCTTCCGAAAACTCTCGTCCCTTCCTCGTGGATACATTTCCACACCAGTAAGAATGGGGGATGGCACCGTCTGGTTTAACGTATTGCACCGCGGACTTTTCGTGATGAGCGGTGGACGCGTGCGGAAAATGGGGACGGCGGAGGGTCTCGATGGAGATGACGTATCAAATCTCGTACTCGATCCGGAGGGCTCTCTCTGGGTGGGGACGAACAAGGCACTTTACCGCTGGAATCATAAACGATTTTTGGAAATAGCTCGAACGGAATCTGCAGTTCTCGACGTTGCGTGGCTGCCGGGGGCGTTGGCCATCGCTACATTCCACGGCCTGCTCTTCCACGCCGACGATGGCAAGGCTCGTCTACTGACCCAGGAGAATGGCCTGCCCGGGAACACGGTGCTAGATGTGGTGGCAGACGACGAGGGCAATCTTTGGGTCGCAACGACAACCATGATTGCACGATTCCGGAAGCAGCAATGGCAGAACTACCTTGCGGGGCATGACGCGATAATGCAGCCGGCGGTCTTTAACCAAACGGATGGCTTAAAGAGCCGCAGTGTTCTTCCCCTGAACCATGTGACGGCAATGCGGGCGTCGGACGGGCGAATATGGTTTGCGACCTCGCACGGTTTGTCGGTGGTCGACTCGCGGCTGGCTCCGGAGCCCCCCGCACGAGCATCGATGGACGGGGTAATTGTGGATGAGCACCAACAACCGGCCATGAGCCTCACGGTGCCGCCGGGACGGCATCGGATTACGTTACGCTATACCGGATTGACTGATGTCGCACCCGAGCAGACGCGATTCCGGTATCGCCTCCAAGGATGGGATCGTGACTGGATCGAAGCAGGAACATCGCGCGAAGTCTCCTATGTTGGCCTTCCGCCAGGAACCTATCGCTTTCAGGTGATGGCTGTGAATCGCGAGGGTTTGGGAGATTCCCACCCTGCCGCGCTGGGTTTCACACTCCGGCCATTCTTTTGGCAGACAAGCCGGTTTCGAGCGCTTGCGGTCCTTCTGATCGCAGGAGTTTTGGTGGAGGTGACACGCCGGCGCACGCGCATGCGCGCGGAGCGGTTGAATATGCGCTTTCAGGAGCGTGTCGCCGAACGCGAACGCATTGCTTCCCAGATCCATGACACGGTGATCCAGGACCTGACCGGCGCAACCTTAAAGCTGGAGTTGATAGGGTTTCAGATTATGGAGAATCCGCAGTATGCGCAGGGTTCCGTGGAGATGCTCACAACACAGATGCGGGAAATGGTCACTCGCAGCCGCCACATGGTTTCAAATCTTCATTCGACCGCCATGGCGCAGTACAGCCTTATCGAGATCCTGCGCCACGCGGAGGCAGAGTTCAGGGTAGCGGAATGCCCCGCCTTTGAATTGAGCAGCGAAGGGGAAGCCACACACATACATCCTCTGGTGCGTGATGAGGTGTACCGCATCTGCCGCGAGGCGCTTGCGAACGCTTTCCGTCATTCCAATGCGACACTGATCACTGTTCGCGTTCATTTTCTGGAGAACGCCGTTTGTGTGCAGGTGAGCGACAATGGCCGAGGGATCAGCGAAGAGGTACGGCTGCAAGGACGCCCCGGCCATTTCGGCCTGCGAGGCATGGCGACCCACGCGCAACGCATCGGCGCTACTCTGAGGATCACGAGCGCTCCGGAGGCGGGCACAACGGTGATGCTGCGGGTGCCGATCCGAAAAATCGCCTGGAGCTGCTGGTGGCGCAAGCGCGCCTGATGAGGAGAAAATCGTTGGATCCTACGAAAAACGCGCGCGAGGGGATGGTGACTGTGCTGATTGCGGACGATCACCAGATGGTCCGTGAAGGCGTCGCCGGGCTTTTGACTCGACATCAAATCAGCGTTGTCGGTTTAGCAGCAAACGGACGGCAGGCGCTGGAGATGTACATGGAACTTCGGCCAGAAGTGATGTTGCTGGACCTTCGACTTCCTGACCAGAGCGGCTTCGAGGTTCTACGCGCGGTTCTGAAGACCGATCCGGAAGCCCGCATACTGATATTGACCTCTACCCAAGGGGATGCCTCAATCTATAAGGCCATCCATCTCGGCGCCCGCGGATATCTGCTGAAGGGCATTGATGGCGCCACGCTGGCGGCACAGGTGCGCCACGTCGCCGCAGGCGGTCGCTCGCTGTCGGAAGAGTCGGTCGGCAAGCTGACCCGGTATATCGGCGCGGAAAAGCTGAGTGAGCGCGAGCTCGAGGTGCTGGGCCTGGTCTCACAGGGAAAGAGAAACAAAGAGATCGCTGACCTTCTGGTCGTTTCGGAGGACACGGTGAAGATGCACCTGAAACACATCTTCCGTAAGCTGCACGCCAATGACCGCACGCAGGCGGTAGTGATTGCGATCCAGCAGGGTCTGCTGGAGGCCTGAAAGAACTACCTGAACGGGTAGGTCAAAATACCCCCTATAGAGAAGACGCGCCGCTGTCTTCCCCCATGTTACTGTTCCTTGAATTTCCGCAGGCCCACCGCTTCGCTAGCGAGCGAAGGGTGCTTTGGAGGTCCAGTGACGATATCCGAAATTTGCTGCCTGCACGCAGTCAAATCGTCAGTCAAGCAGGCAAAGGTCTGGAACTGGCAAACGATCAAGGCCCTGGGAACCAGAATCAGGAGCAGAAGATCACGATTCTTCTAAAGATTCACAACAAGGCATCTTACGATCAGGCCGTACAAGATATGTATGATCCTAGGGTCTCGGACGTTTCAGAAGTTCTTCAAGGACGCGGACTTTCTGAAGTACGCACCGAGAAGAGCTACAGCGTCGACAAACCGGACACCAGATCAACGCAAATGAAGCGGGCCGCAATGCCCACTTAACCGGCGAAATTCCCCAGTGTATGGATCTGTTTCAGTTAAGGTTTCATGTAATTTCCCAGGAGGAACTAATGAACAGAAAGAGCAGGCCAGCAAATGCAGATGTCGTTTTTCAATGGTTGTTATGCGTCGCAGTTGTGATCGCGATGAGTTGTGCGCCCCTATCGGCCAGTACGGTAGGCGGCAAACTCGTCACGAACAGCACACCGAGCTACGTAGCGACCGCGAAGAATCTTGGAGCGGAGGATTCGGCAAAGGTTATCGAAGTGAGCATCTGGCTGCAGTTGCACAACCGCAGCCAATTCGACGCGCTAACCCAGTCCCTCTATGATCGCAGTTCCTCCAGCTACCATCATTGGCTGAAACCGAACGACATCGCTGCCCGCTTCGCGCCGACGGCGCAGGAAGCGAAGACAGTGCAGCAGTTTTTTGCGGCGCACAATCTGACGGTGGTGAAGACGGGTCCCAACAACTTCTACGTCAGGGCGCGAGGCACGGTCGGCGATGTGGAGAAAGCCTTCCAGGTACAGCTCAACAACTATCAGGTGGGCGGCAAGACGATCCGCGCCAATGCTGGTGACCCTTATGTCGAGGGAGCGGCGAGTACGTTGGTGAGAGCGGTATCGGGACTGGATAACGCGCAATTCGAGCATACTTTGGTCACGCAGCCGACAAACCTCGGCGGCTCTAAGACCGCCGCAGCGAAACCGGCAGCTGTAAGCGATGCCGACCTCTTTTCGCAGCAATGTTTCACGGGCACCGAGACGGAGTCATTTTCCACGAACGGTGATGGTGAGTTGCCGATCGGCACTTACTCGGGCAACAAACTGAATATGCCGAGCGCGACCGGCCCTGGCTGTGGTTATACGCCACCGTCGATCCAAACTGCCTACGACCTCACCGGCTTATATAATGAGGGATACGACGGTACGGGCCAGACGATTGCCATCGTCGACTGGTGCGGTTCGGTTTCGATTCGGAGCGATGCCAATAAATTTTCGACGAAGTTCGGGCTACCCAAGCTAACCTCATCGAACTTCGCCATCACCTACACGGCGCACAGCGAGTGCATTGCCTACGACCAAGTCGAAATCAACCTCGACGTGGAGTGGGCCCATGCTGTCGCACCGGGCGCCAACATCAACCTGGAGGTTCCGCCGTCGGCATCTTTCCAGGATGTAGACGAGGCCGAGTTTGATGTCGCGAACTATGGGCTGGGAAATGTGCTCTCGGGCAGCTATGGCTCGCCGGAGGCGCTCACCGCGGCGACAGAACTGGACACGGAAAATCTGATTTCAGAGATTGGCGCTGCCGCGGGGATTTCCTTCAACTTCGCGTCGGGAGACGAGGGCAACTTTGAGCTCACTGATGGCGTTTTTCTCCCCACTGTCAGCGCTCCGGCGGACTCTCCCTGGTCCACGGCTGTGGGTGGGGTCACGTTAGCGCTGAATTTCGACAACTCGATCGCTTGGCAGGCGGGTTGGGGGAACAATGGAAGCCTGCTGGCTAAGGAGGGGACGGTGTACGATCCGCCAGAAGCAGGCTTCTTCTTCGGCTCGGGCGGTGGTCCGAGCAACTGCGTCACCAAGCACACTCAATTTCGCCGGCCGATCTGTACCGGCGGCTTCCCCAAGCCGTCGTACCAGCAACTATTGGTGCCGGGCAAGTATCGCCAACTACCCGACGTCTCCTGGCTGGCGGATCCCTTCACTGGAGCCGTAATCCTGATTAGCATTCCCGGTCAGTCGCCGGAACAGGTATGGCAGGTCGTTGGTGGGACAAGCCTGGCTACTCCGATGTTCTCCGCATTGTGGGCCATCGCCAATCAGGAAGCGCTCGCTGGAGGCGGAACGGAACTCGGTCAGGCGGCGCCCTATCTCTATTCCCTGCCGGCGGGAACCATCTCCGATATCGTGCCCGTGACGTCGAAGACGAACGTGACCGGGTCGATTCAGGACTCGAACGGCACCACGCAATACTCTGCAGCGCAGTTGGCTAATGCAACCCCGACCGAGCACCGGTTTGTCAGCGCTCTGTGGGACGTCTTCCCTGATGTAGAAACGACGGCTGTCATCTCATTCGGTACGGATCCCGGCCTGAACACGGCTCGGGGCTGGGATAACATGACTGGCGTGGGAACGCCAAACGCACAGGCGTTCGCCGATTTCTTCCACGCACAATAACCAACCGCAGGCCACGTTTCAGTTCGGAACTGAGACCGGTGGCTTCGGTCGCAATCTGAACAGGCTCGCCAGCCGATTCGCGTCCAAGCCAGCGGTTCAGTTCCTCCGACGATGCATGCACGCGCCGACCATCGT